>Ga0210403_10001589_pt1 | contig 21403 bp, 14 predicted proteins | sample IncBWC19MmetaG_FD_150863 | JGI IMG/M metagenome (GOLD analysis project Ga0210403, IMG submission 150863) | Forest soil microbial communities from Barre Woods Harvard Forest LTER site, Petersham, Massachusetts, United States - Inc-BW-C-19-M | ecosystem: Environmental > Terrestrial > Soil >... | reverse complement strand
GATACCGGATTCACGCGAATCAAGCTTCGGTGACTAAGATGCGGTATCAGACGGAGTGCTCGCTGGCGGCGCAGGCGGCGGCGCGGCGAAGACAACGGGGCGATTCTGATATGCTTTCTGGCGCCACCGAGCTCACACCCGAACTGTTGGAGCGCTTGGGGGTAACGGAGCGGGAAATTCAACAGTATCTCGTACGAGCGTACGAGTATTGGACCGGCCTTTTCGCCGATACACAGCCGGAAACGGCATTGGAAGTGAGCGAAGCCACGCTGCGGATTTGCCAAGCGAAGTACGTGGGCCGCGGGTTTCTGGGCAATGCGTGGCTGGCGGTGGCGAGTTTGCAGTACCGCCTCGGCAAATACATGAAGGCGCTGCTTTCGGCCGGGCGAGCGGTTCTGGTGCGGCCGGCGATTGCGGGCCGACCTTTTAAAAGAGCCTTGCGGGGCCTCTTCCTGAAGACCGGCGAGTGATGGCAGATGGCAACGTTTCTCTTCATCGCGGCGAACGAAGGAAACAGTTGGGGAGGAAGCGAACTGCTCTGGAGCCGGGCAGCGGAGAAGCTCGTGTATCGAGGTCACGAGGTACGGGTGAGTGCGAAGGACTGGAACAAACCGATTCCGGGAATCGAGAATCTACGCAAACATGGATGCAAGATTCTGCCGCGACGCTTTCCACCATTCCTCTCGCGGATGCGAAGGAAATTTTTCAAGACGCGATCCTATCAAGAGAGCCATGTGAGTTCAGCAGGAGCGGGCGCCGAACTCGTGATCATTTCGCAAGGCGTCAATCTCGATGGGCTGCAATGGATTGAGCCGGTTCGGGCGGCGGGCTATCCGTATGTGGTTATCTCACAAGGCGCACACGAGATGTCTTGGCCGGAAGACACCTTTGCGGAGCATTTGGCGATTGCGCATGAAGCTGCCAAGAGGACCTATTTTGTTTCGGAGGCAAATCTGGAGCTAAGCCGCCGCGAGTTTGCCACGCCTCTGAAGAATGGCAGAGTGATTCGGAATCCATTCAATGTGAGTTACCAGGCAAAACCGGAATGGCCGCCGGAAGGTGGAGCGGAACTGTCGCTCGCCTGTATAGCGCGTCTGGAAGTGATGACCAAAGGACATGACGTGCTGTTTGGCGCCTTAGCCTTGCCGCACTGGCGGGAGCGCAGCGCGCGAGTTTCGCTGTTCGGCGAAGGGCCGAATGAGAGAACGCTGCGCCGGATGGCGGCTGATTTGAAGCTTACGAATGTCGAATTTCAAGGTCCAGTCTCGGATATTGAGGAAATTTGGCGCACGCACCATGCGCTCGTGTTGGCGTCCAGATATGAGGGAATGCCCTTGGTCGTTGTTGAGGCGATGCTTTGCGGACGGGCATGCGTTGTCACAGACGTAGGAGGAAATCGCGAGCTGGTGCGCGACGGGCTCAACGGATTCATAGCGAAGGCCGCGACGGTTGAATTGATGGACGAGGCGCTGAATCGCGTCTGGGAAAAGCGTTCCCTCCTGCGCGACATCGGCCGAAAGGCGGCGACCGATGTGCGCGAGTGGGTTTCTGAAGATCCAAGTGAGGACTTCGCGCGCGAATTGTTGAGCCTGCTGGAAGCGAAAGCCTGACACCTACCACTGAACGCCGGGATATAGGCTAGGAATACGCATGCCCCGGTACGCGTACTGTCCGGCAATATGCATTTGCCACACGGTTTGAGGAGTTCCGCTCTGCGTGATCTCAAAGATCGAGGCGTTTTCCGCTGGAAAAGCTGTAGACGCAGCCTCGTCAAACTCCACGTTGCCATTTGCTAAAACCTCGGCATTGCCGCCGAAGAAGGAGTAGTTGGGTGTCGTGGGATTGAATGCAAGAGTAGCAGTCTTGGCCGTTTCATCGATCTGCAAAATGGGAGTCGTGCTGAAGCAGTTGGGCTGGCTCGCGGCGTTACACGTTCCACCGACGACGTCAACGACGCCACGATCATCGCCATTGTCAAAAAGAACCAAAGAGAATTTGCCCGTTGTATTTGAGGAGACGAATGAGGGAGCGTGCTGGGCAAAGAACCAGTCCTCCTGGTTGGCGTCGGCCGTGCCATCGGCATTCATGAGGGTGAAATCCGCGACGTTCTGGCCAGTGTCAGACGGAAGTTTGGCACCTAACTTCCACAGAATGTCCCCCGTACCCGTGCCATTGTTATAGTCAATTTTGACGAGCCAGTTTTGGTGGCGGATAGAGATGATGAGGTTATTGTCATCCTTGGAGAAAATAACGGCGTTGGTATGGGTCCAATCGGGATACATGTAGGGGCGACGGTTGGTGTCGAGGTGGTTGAATTCGTTCCAGGCCCAAGTGGGTTGAGGCGAGTGCGTTGGGTTATTGCCCCCGACGTTGGACATATCGCCGAGGTCGATGACGACGTCGCCGGTGACAACGGTGCCTGCGATGGTCTGCTGAGTGTTCGCAAGAGTAACAAAATGCCCGTTCGGCAGGATGGCAATGTCGTGATGCATACCGAGGATCGTGACGTTGCATTCGGCGCAGGTGGCAGCGGCGAGGGCGGTGTTGAGTTGCGCGGAAGTCATGGACCAAATCACGTTCGATCCAAGATCGACTTCCTGAAGCACCGAGCTCGAAGCCTCGCCATGGCTATCGGAAACTGTCCAGGTAATCAGGAAGTGTCCGTTCGGGAGGAGCTTGATGGGTTGCGCGCTGGAACCAGTAGGCACCGACGAGCCAGGGTTGTAAGTCCAGATGACGTTTCCGTTCAAGTCGGAGACGAGGGTCGTGAGCAAGGTACTGGCGGTTAGGTTAATGAGGTCGAGGACTTCGACGCCGGGCTGTGGAGTCATTCCGGCACTTGTTGACGCGGTGATATTGGGAACTGTTCCGGTCGGCAGCGCGCCGGTGGTGAAAGTTTGGTCGGCGTCGTTGAAGGCGGAGCCGTCGGCGAAGGCGACTACGCCGCGCATGTGGTAGGGGGTGCTTTGCTTCATGCCAGCGACGAAGAGGCTGACGGAGCCGCCGGCGGCGGGAGTGGGCTGGGTCCAGGTAGTGAGGCCGTAGGAGGTGTCGAGACCAAACTGGACACTGACGTTGGCGGAGGCGGCGGGGGAGATAGTGTATTGGGCGACCTGGACGTTGTTGGTGGGGGTGATGAGGCCGGGGGCAACGACGTTGATGGAGACGGAGGAGGAGTAGATGGGATTGGTCTTGCTTGTGGCCTTGACGATGGCGGTGACGCTTTGGGCGCCAGAGGGAGCGGTGTAGTTTCCGGAGGCGTCGATGGTGCCAGCAGAACCGGCGGCGCCCATCGCGGCGCTGGAGACGGACCAGGTGACGCCACCGGAATCGCCCGTTGCGGCAAAGGGCATGGACTGGCCGGTGCCCAAGGCAGCCGTGGCCGGAGTTATAGAAATGGTGAGGGGTTGCGGCGCCGGCATCTGGTAGCCGCCACCGCAGCCGCCAGCGATTAGAACGAGGAGCAGAACACTGGAATAGCGAGAGTATTTTTGCCACACCGGATTCTTGGACACTTGAGTTTTCCCCGCAAGAAAAAGAGTAGGCAGAACTGGAAGCCCTCGTCATTATTAACACAACTGACCAAAAAAGTTCCCAGAATTTGTATTTTTGTGCGGGCTGCGAGGGGACCGCTGGGGCGGTGCGGGCGTTCCTTTGCGGTGGAAGCTCTCGGCTTACGTTGATTACTCTCCAATAAATCCACTTGCACTCCGCCGTTGGTATAATTACCATTCTCTAACTTTCTAGGAACGTCATTTTCTGCTCGATGTTTCCTCACACCTCTTAGCGGCGGGAAGGGCTTTTCTGGCCGTGCACGCCGCGGGCGTGGCGTTTCCGGCATAATCAAGAAATGCCCCCGCACCCGCGAGTTGCTATCCTTGCAAAAGCTCCAAGCGTGGAGTTATTGGACGAAGCGGTGGGTCGAGCTTGGGAGGGCCGGGATCGGCTGAGGGAGATGGGCGAGAGGGCTGCGAGCGACGTACCTAAGTGGGTTAGCATGGATCCTGCGGAAGAATTCGCGAAGGAATTGGAAAGCCTGCTGGATGGAAACAATGACCACTAGCGAGAAACGGCCTCACATCACGGTTTTGATTACCACCTATAACTACGGGCAATTCGTCGAGGAGGCGGTTGATAGCGTTTTGGCACAGGACTATCCGATGGGTAAAGTGCAGATCTTGGTCGTTGACGACGGGTCGACGGATGACACATCGGAGCGGATGAAGAAATACGGCTCGCCAGTTGAATATCTATATAAACCGAATGGAGGGCAGGCTTCGGCGTTGAATTATGGCTTCGCGAGGGCCCAGGGCGAGATTGTGATGTTACTGGATGCCGATGATTATTTCGTGCCGAGGAAATTGAAGACCATTTCGGAGGCTTTTGACAAGAATCCCGCGGTCGGCATGATCTATCACCGCGTTGAAATTTGGTACATGGACAGTGGGAAGCGAGAGGACTGGTATTTTGCGGAAGTTTCGGGAGACATTCACCGAGAACCCAAGAAATTCGTTTCATACCTAACCCCGCCGACCCAGGCGTTATCATTCCGAATGAGCTATTTGAAGTTGCTGCTACCCATCCCTGAAGAGATCCGCATGCTGGCGGATTGTTACATCGCCGCCCTGATACCCTACCGGGCACCAGTGCTGGCGATTCCGGAAGCCCTGACAATTTACCGTAACCATGGCACCAACGCGCATTTCACTAGCGGGAATCAAGCGCGCGTCGACCCCGCCAAAAGTAAATTAGCAGTATGGCAAATCGTTATAGCTACCATGCGCAGATGGCTGGCCGAGAATGGCTATACGAGGAAGCAGGCGCCGGTGAGGGCGATGATGGACCTGTGGGAGATTATGGTGGAGCAAGAGGAGTTTAAGATTAAGCCACCGGGCAGAGTCCGGTTCTTCTTGCACATATTGAAGACCATTCGGCACCAAGCCCCTTTGACGGGTTGGCGCTTGGACATAATTAACCACATTGACGCGTTCGGCACGTTGGTCGTGGGATACAAGAGATTCCCCGAATGGATCGAGAAACGTGAAAAGCTGATCTCTTGGATGCGAAGCCGCCGAAACCAAGTCTCGCATTAGGCCAGTTGCCCAAAGAAATGCGAGCATGAGCGCTCCCTTGGCAGAGGAGGGCGTGTCGTTAGCGCCACTGGCAAGCAATGATCGATGCTGCGGGACGCGCCAACCAGGACAATCGCTAACTTTCAAACACCACCTGTTCCTTGGTTTGTTGAGACTAAGGATTGAAATCTAAAAATCTAGTATGGGGAGTCTCGCGGAAGCGAGGCGGACTACTTTATAAATGAAACGTACCACAGCCAGTGTTGTGATATGACTGCGATGTTGATGGTGTACTGAGTGGTGATTCGAATGGATAGGTTAGCTCGCACGTGGGGGCCGGGAATGCAGACGGGAAACCACGGAGAGAGGCGGCTGGTTGTGGAATTCGCGGCGAGCCGTTGGCGGCCACCAAAGCCGGTTTCACACTGTTAACCAGAACTCCGATGAAGGATTTCTGTCCCGAGGAGCACCGCGACGAAGGATCTCTCGTCAAACCCGATCCGCAATCGTCCCTTCCATCCGCTGGAAGAAGAACAGCCCGCCCAGCACGACCGCTACAACCATCCCCGACGAAGCCAGCAGCAACGGCCCCGGCGGCTGCCCGTGCCCCGTCAGCGCCCACCGAAAGCCGTCAATCACTCCCGCCATGGGGTTGAGACCGTAGAGCCACCGCCACCGCTGCGGCACCAGGGAGCTGGGGTACGCCACCGGCGACGCGAACATCCAAAACTGAATTAAAAATGGCACGACATATTTTACGTCGCGATAAAGCGCGTTAAGCGCCGACATCCACAGGCCCACGCCAAGTGCGGTCAGCACGGCGAGCAGTAGCAGCACCGGCAGCCATAGCGCCGCGAGGCCGGGGCGTATGCCGTAAAAAGCCAGCACCACGCCGAGTACGACGAGCCCGATGGCGAAATCCACCAAGCCGGAAACGACAGCGGATAGGGGGAGCACAAGCCGCGGAAAAAAAACCTTCGTGATCACGCGCTGGTTATCGACGACCACCGCTGTGCAGGATTGCAGCGCCGTCGCGAAATAGTTCCACGGCACGAGCGAGCAAAAGTAAAAGACGGGATACGCGAGGCCGTCGGAAGGCAGCTTCGCCAGCCGGCCAAAAAAAAGCGTGAAAACTCCCATCGTAAGCAGCGGTTGCAGCACGACCCACGCGACACCGATCACCGTTTGTTTGTAGCGGACTTTGACGTCGCGCCACACGAAAAAATAAAGCAGTTCGCGGTAGGCCCACACCTCGCCCAAACGCAAATCCAGCCAGCCGCGCGGCGGCTCAATGCGCACGATGGTGGGTGCGGCGTGCTGCGCCGGAAGCGGCGATGCGGGTGCGGTGAGAGAAGCCATCAAGCTTTAGTAAAACTCCAAGAGAATTGGAGAATTCATTAAGTAGAGTAGCAGAGAAGCAAGCCTCTCGCGATGCTCGTCTGGCGGCACAGACACTTCCGAGTGTGCGGTTTATAGCATCGCCGCGAAGCGGCGCACAGCCAGGAGTGGCTGTGCTATTGGGGAGGCGGGTTCTGCTTCATCTGCTCCAGATCGCGCTGCTCGATCTGCTGCATCATGGCTTTGCGGCCAAATAAATATTTCTCGAACTGCACCGTAATCTGGCGCGGGACAACGAGAAATTGGTTTTGAATCATTTCTGAAAAGGAAATCGGGCCGCGCGCGGGAATCAGATGCGTGCCCCACTGGAACATCAGGCCAGCGTTCCAAAAAACAAAGCACGCAAGAAAAACGCAAGACGCGCCGAGAGCGGCGCCGCGTCTTCGAAAGATGCGCGTGAAACGGTCTAGAAAAACGGCGAGCCCCAGAATAAAAAGCGCGGTCAGCGAAACAAAAAAGCGGCTGCCATACGAAGAGATGCCCGCCCAATCCGGATAAGACGCGATGAAATAATAGAACGCAATAGCCGCAAGCAAGAAGGCTCCGCCAACGCGCGGCACGCTGCGCCAGAAAGCAAAGAGCCCGATAACGGCGAAGAGCAAAATCGGGGTCCAGGAAATCATTCCGTGATTCGAGGAAAACAAGACAGACAAGAGATACGGCGAGCCCCAATTCCACTGGCTGACCGAACCATAGCCCGTTTCGAAGATGCCGCCGTAAATGATGCGATGCGCGATAAATGTTGGCAGCAGACAAAGCATGAGAGTCACAGCGAAGGCAGCGTGCCGCGTGACGAGTTGCGCAACGCTAGGCGTGCTGGGCGTCGATTGGCGAAACGCGGCGCCGTAGTCACGCAGAGCTTCGAACGGCAGAACGGCGAAGAGCATGAGATTGGGGTAGTAGACGCTGAGCATCAATCCCGCCAGCGCGCCCAGCAAAATCCACTGACCCAGTGAGCGCGTGTCGCGCGTTTCGTGCCAATACCACAAAAAAAGCGCGACGACGAAAGCCGAGTGCGCGTGCGACCAGGACGGATTGAAGTAAATGTAAACTGGCAGAGAGCTGGCCCACCAGATAGCAAGGGTTGCGACGAAAGACCACGTTGGGCCGACGTATTTGCGGGCGAGACGAAAAGACAGCCAAAGAGCAAGAAAGCCGTAAACGCCTGTCGCAAAAGCCATGGCATAGCGGTACGGAGCGGAAAAACCATCGGCGTGCACGCTAGAGCCAAAAGCCCTTGCCAACAATACGCCGCCATGGGCTGCCAGGAGAAAGGGAGACCAAAGCATCGCCGGCCCAACTGTGAAATGATTTTCGAGGTGGCCCGTGCGCGTTCGAAATTCGTTTTTTATCTGGCCGTTCTCATCGAATCGGCCTTCGCGAAAACCTTCGTTTGCGGACTGATAGTCGTGCGTAAAATCAAGACTATGCTCGATGAGCGGGGCGCGCGCATACGCGTAGTAGCCGACACCGTCTCCTCGAACCCATGGGTTCAGTAATGGAAGGGTCAGAACAAAAAGGAGGAACAGGACTCTCTCGAAGCGATGATGCTGATCTTGGAATTGAGAATTCAAATTCAATCCGTACTAAACTCGGCATTTCCGCTATACGCACATTTCTGAAAAAGATTCACTGGGAGGTCCCACGAATTAAAAGTCTACAGGAAAGTGTGAACCAAATCACTGACGGCGCGTAGTTACGATTTACACTTTCAACGCTATCTCCTTCACATTCGAGAAGCTACTCACTTCGGTCGCTGATGAAGTTCGACGCGATCCGAGATGAACTAGCGGATCTTTGCAAGTTACAATTATTCCAGACTGCGCTTCAGAGCCTGTGCTTCGTTCTGCTATCCTAGAGAGTAAATGCAATCCGACAACTGTCATCTGCGCCTCAATCTTGGTTGTGGGCTTCGGATTCATCCAAGCTGGATCAATGTCGATGGTTCCTGGAATGCAAGGCTAGCCAAATTCCCATTTCTTCGAAAGGCACTTTCCTCGCTCCACATCTTGCCAGCAGGGAAGGAGGAAGTGCCCTGGAGCCACGATATCTTCATTCACGATATCCGCAAACCACTGCCTTTCTCCGACTCATCGGCAGACGCTGTCTACGCATCGCACGTCCTCGAGCATCTCTACCGGGAACAAGGCCAACAACTCATTCGCGAAGCCTTCCGTGTTCTGGCCTCAGGTGGAATTGTCCGCATCATTGTGCCGGACCTCCACACCATCGTTCGTGAATATTTGGGTGAGCGCCCGTTCGGGGAACCTTCCTCTGCTCAAAAAGCACTCCCTCCGGGAGACCTTCTTAATGAGCGGTTGCTCATGCGCTGGCCGTCGCCCTCAAGACACAATCTTGTACTGCGGATCTACGAAGCTTGGCAGGATTTCCACTCGCACAAATGGATGTATGATGAGGAGTCTCTCGCCATCTTGCTCCGTTCTGTCGGTTTTGTTGACGTTACTCGCAGAAACTACGCCGAGAGCATGATCCCCAATATAACCGACATCGAAGACCCCTCTCGCATTCTGAACGGCGCTGGCGTCTGCGCCGAAGGCCGCAAGCCTTAGCCTTCGGCCGAAAGGAGCAGATCGCTTCACGTCCCTTGAAGACACGGGGAATGGGTTCGCGAATTCGAGCTTCCGGAATTGCGTGCCCTTTACTCTATTTTCCCTTCTAATCTTATTAGATTTTGGGCAAGTGCCGGCTATCGCCGTGAAAGCGCTTCCCTTGGCCTACGCCGCATGCAGCTCATCTGTAACCTCAATCCACGTGAGAAGGGGCGCATTCAATTTCAGTGGCGCCTGGCCGATGTCGCACCCCGGCTGGGTTACGACCAAGCTGATATTTGCATATCAGAAAGTAAGACCCGCCTCCCGCTAGCACGGCTAATAGCGGGTCAATGAACGGGATTCTCAGTCTAGTATTCATTACAAATGGGAAATGCGCGGAAGTGACAACACCTAAATAAAATGCGGTCGCAAGAGCTGCAATTCTCGATGATGAGAGGAGCCTCACCCACCCAACAAGAGCGAGCGCCAAAACGAACCAGTAGTTCATTACTCCCACCACCCGCAGTATTCTTTGGGCTGGGGAGAAGCTATTGGTGTCAAGAAGCTGGTCTTTGCTGAGCCAAAAAGTGACTAATTTCATTCCCAATAATTTAAAACGAGAGTGCCAACTTAGATTCTTCCAGGCCTCAATTGCGGCACCCCGGGCTTGCCGGTCTAATTGCTCTTCAGTTGCGAACAAAAGCCGATGAGAATTGTTCTGCTCAATGTCAGTGTGCAACCATCCGACAGCTGCCCGGACTCGCTCGTCTTCTCCGTTTTGAGCACGCCCATCGGGGGTCAAGACACCTTCAAGTAGGTTGATACCCCCATGTGAAGAATATAAGACCTTGCCGTGAAACACTTGTATGTTACGAGCAATCCAAGGAGCGACAATCAATCCGGCGATAAATGAGACAAGGAGGGCATCTTTTGTGCTACGCCGCGACCAAAGGCACACAATAGCTCCAACGATTGCCAATATTGCACAGTTGAAACGAACCAATGCCGCAAGCCCTGAAGTAATGCCCATCCCAACCGCACCGTTGTGTTTCTCCTGGATTTCTCTAAGAAGAAAGAACAGGAAAAGGACAGTCAGGAGCGTGGCGAACTGTTCCGTCTGAAGCTCAACGCTAATCAGGATCAATGATGGAAGGGCTAGCGCGATTGCGCCAGCCATTGCGCCTGCTTCGACCCCAAAAAGATTTTCGGCAAGCAGGAAGCACATGTACGTAATTGCGATACCAACTATTAATTGGAAGACTCTTATCGCTAATGGATAGTGGGAGCCAAATGCTATGTGCATTGCTGCTAAAAACAGAGGATAAAGAGGCGGACGAAGAGCTGTTGGCTGGCCCATGTAACTAAAGCCTTGACCTTGAAGGAGACTGTCTGCCAATGTCAGATAGCGAATTTGGTCCCCAACGCCGCTAAAGGGACTAATCTGACGATTTCCAGAAAGAAAAACGAGGGCAATTCGAACCGCTAATCCCAAAAACGCGACTATCGCTGCTGTCACAACTACAAATGAATTCTCGGATCGAGGTGGCCTGCTAGAAAGCAGGTGTAAGAATGGCAGTTGTCGCATTGAACGATTTTACGAGCACACTTGAAATGGCGAAGATATATCCGGAATGGAACGAGCGATCCCCATTCGCATGAATAGCCTGCCCCGCAACACTGAGGCCATGAGTTTATGCTTGTTGCCCCAGCCATACTACAGCCCATTTAGTTCGCAAAATTTTTCTGGCGAAGAATCGGCTCAGGCGACAGAACACTTGGCCGCGTTGCCCCGCAGGAGGCCTTCCTTCTGCCGATAATAGGCCGAAACCCGGTCGATGATATCCATCAAGCTCGTCTGCGGGCGGAACCCAGTCAGAGAATGAAGTTTATCGATGCACGGAACGCGGCGCATCATGTCCTCGAATCCGGGTTCGTACGCCTTATCGTACGGAATATACTGAATCGGTGAGGAGCTACCCGTCCGCTGCTTGACCATCTTGGCCAAGTTCTCGATAGTGACTTCTTCCGTGTTTCCGATGTTGATGACCTCGCCGATTGCTCGCTCGAGGGGAATCAACCTCAGGAGAGCCTCGATGGTATCGCGTACATCGCAGAAGCAGCGAGATTGCTTGCCATTCCCATACACCTCGATGGGCTCATTTGCCAAGGCACGTTTTACAAAACTCGGCAACACCATACCGTAGCGGCCGGTCTGCCGGGGTCCTACCGTGTTGAAGAAACGCACGACAATGACCGGCTGTTTCTTCTCCTTCCAGTACGCGATCGCTAGGAATTCGTCGAGCGCTTTCGAAGCCGCATAGCTCCAGCGGCCCTTGGTCGTGGGACCGAGAACCAGGTCGGCATCCTCGCGAAAGGGCACCTGGGTGTTCTTCCCGTAGACTTCGGAAGTGGAGGCCAGCAGAAGAAGCTTTTTTTTCTTCGCAGCCGCCTCAAGAACCAACTGCGTCCCGTTGACATTGGTCTCAATGGTACGGACCGGGCTTTCAACGATGAGCTTTACCCCAACGGCAGCCGCGAAATGAACGATAACGTCAGCGTCATCCACGAGCTCCGCGAGAAGGTGTTGATTTTCAATCCCATCGAGGTGGTACTCCAGATTCTCAATTCCTTTCAAGTGGCGGATGTTCTCCATGCTGCCCGTCGAGAGGTTGTCCAAGAGTACAACCTTCTCTCCTCTCTCTAGCAGTCGCTCCGCGAGGTGAGAACCGATAAATCCCGCACCACCCGTGATTAGATATCGCAAGAGAGCCTCCTTAAAGTTTGTCCGAATCGTCCGAGTCCGCAGAGGAGATTGGAGCACGGGCGGGTGCATCTTCGTGCGACGACTCCAGAACTTCCTGAGGACCGTAGCCGTATGAATAGGGATAGTACCGGTAGGAGTAGTGATAATGCGGGGCGTTGGAATCAACTGCGTTCAGGACGACTCCCAACATTAGGCACTTTACGCTAACGAGCAGTTCTCGGGTGCGAGTGAGCGCTTCCTTCGGAGTTTCACCACTGCGCACGACCAGGAGCACACCATCTGCCTGGACGGAAAGAATCACTCCATCCGTAACGGCCAGGATCGGAGGCGAGTCAATCACCACGAACTTAAATCTCTTCCGCAATTCGGCGATGGCCTCCGTCAGTTTATGCGACGAAAGGAGGTCGGCTGGATTCGGCGGGAGGGGGCCAGTCGGAATGGCAGCAAGATTTGGAATCGCAGGATGAGGCATGGTAACGAGATCGAGCGTCGACACACCAGCGAGATAGGAACTCAAGCCCGCGTGCTTTCCCGCGCTCAGATTGAGCAGCCGGCCAACGCCGGGTTTGCGCAAGTCCGCGTCCACAAGAACCGTCTTGTCGCCGAGCTGCGCCAAGGTGACCGCGAGATTTGCCGCAACCGTAGTTTTGCCCTCGCGCGGGAGTGCGCTACTCACAAGGATGACCTGTGGTGGGTGATCGGGCTGCGAAAGCAGCAATGCGGTTCGGAGGGCACGAAACGCTTCTGACATCTGCGATTTAGGTAGATGCAGAGCAACGAGCTCGATTCGTTTATTGTGACCATTGCTCGAAATTGTCTTGAACCATCCAGATGGCTTCACTGAACTTAGTTCCGCTCCAAATGACGGCACAACCGAAAGAGAGGGCAAGCGTGTGAGGGTCTCCACATCGTCCGGGGTATTGACCGTATTGTCCAAATACTCCCGGAGTAGCGCAAGGCCAATTCCTCCCACCAAACCAAAAAGAAAAGCCATGGCGATATTCCTAGTTTTGGCCGGTCGCGCGGGTGTGGATGGAATCATTGCAGGATCTACAATCCGGATATTGGAGGATTTCAATCCTGAAGAAATCTGCGCTTCCTTCAGCTTGGTCTGCAGACTATCGTAGAGCGTTTTGTTGGCTTCGGCCTCGCGCTTGAGGATATTGTACTGGACCATCTTCTCGGACATCACGTTGGATTCGGTCTTCTGCTCGTCCAGGGCCCGCCCTAGAAGTTCTTCGTGCTGCTTGGCCTCTCGATAATCGTTTTCGAGTTGAATGACGATGCCCTTGCGTTCCCGCATCATCTGCTCGTCCATCTCCTTCATCTGCGCCTGCAGCCGCTGTACCTTCGGAAAATTCGGACCGTATTGGTTGATGGCATCGGTATAGGCGACGGAGAGGTCGGCCCGCCTTCTCTGCATGTCCTGCAGGGCCGCATTGTCCCGAAGTTGTGGCACAGCATCGAGGTCACCCGATTTGGCGAATTCGTACAATGCCTGCTTTTTCAGACTGTCGCTTTGCGCGTCAGTCATCTGATGGTTCAAATCGCCTAATCGCTGGGTAGTGATATTGTTCTTGTCGTCGACGGTCCAAATCTGATTGTTTCGCTCATACTGGATACGGGCATCTTCCGAGCGGCGCACTCTGACACTGAGTTCATCGAGTTCCGACTGCAGCCACTTGGTCGCGCCTTCGGCGGCCTCATAACGGCTCCGGTAATTTTGCGCGATGTAGTTTTCCAAGTGGGCATTGAGTATCCGCGCGGCGAGTTGGGGATCTGTGGACTCGAAACTTACTTCCATCAAACTAGTGTTGAGGATGCGTTGGACTTTTAGGCCGCCGAGAAATGCTGCTATTTCGGATGGCGGTTTCTGGTTTTTCAGGGTTCCTGCGGCAATCGCATCCGAGCTACCACCGGCAAATTCCGGATTGCCTGCCAGCCCCGTGTTTCGGATGGTCTCGAGCGCCAAGGTCTCGCTGGTCAGAATGTTTGACTGGGTCCCGATATAGTTATCAAGATCCGCCTCGTAGGCATAGGAATCCGTGGCCTGAAACGGCAAGATATTCGTGCTTTCGTGGTCAATTTCGATCTTTGCGTTGGCGATGTAGACCGGCTGCATCCGAAACGTCGCAACGCTTACGATCGTGACAACAGCCACCATAAACGTGAGGATCAGCCACAAATGTTTGTGCAGAATCAGCAGGTAGTCATATAGATGGGGCTCACGCGGGGAGAGCTCGATGAAGGGGATTCGCGAGGAAGGCGAGGGAAATAGCTCCACGCTCCCCTTTGAGCTGGATTCTCGCTGCACGATTTTGGAGTCGTCAGCCATTTGCACTCTCTAATAACTGCCAATCCGGTAGATCGCTGCGGCCGTGGCAATGGCAATGGTCAGCGCCAGCGCCTGAAGCATGAACTCCTTCGAACGACTCTGCGGGATATAGAGAATGTCGCTGGCACGCAGCTGAATATCTTCCGTTTGCTGAGCCAGCACTTTCTTTAGATCGATCTCCGTTCCCATCTGCTTGCCCTGGTCATCCTTGCGGATGATAAAAGCGTGATCGAGCTTCGCGATTTTCGTGAGCCCTCCCGCGAGCGCTAGCACTTTCATGGTCGTAAGCTGTGTCCGATCGTTGGCCATGACGAATCCACCTGGCCGATTCACGGCACCCAGCACATAGACGATGCCTGCGTGCGGAACGGTAACCACGTCACCTGCCTGCAAGGGAATATTGTTGCTTGTGTCGCCCTTCTCCACGAGCTCATTCAAATTAACGGTGATGATGTTTCCGGAGGATGCCGTCGTCCCCGGCGTTTTTTCCGAATTCACATCCGCGGAAGTGCTTTGTGCCTTCACCGTCGCCGTAGGGAACACCGTAGGGATTGGATTCTGCGCGATTCCGTTTTCGCCGACCGCGGGTGCCGTTTCACCCGATTCGGGAACAGAGATTGCCGCACCCGGCGCGGACGACGGGGGCGGCTCAGAAGCAGGGATCATCGTAAAGCTGGAAGCATGGGCGCGAGTGACGATGACCGTCTCCCCGGCATCGTTGCTGATGCCACCCGCTCCGGCGAGCACTTCGAGTAACGTTACATTAGAAACCGCCTCATAGACCATGGGGTGCTGCACCGCTCCTACAATGGTTATAGGCTGACTCTTGTGTTCTTTAACCATCACCCCAACCTCTGGGTGACTGACCAATCCATTTGCCTGCAAGACATCCGCGATCAATTGTTCAGTCTGGGTCTCCGTGAGCCCAGCAACGTGCAAGCGCGTGGAAATGAGCGGTATGCCGATCGTACCCGTTTGGCTCACGCGAACTTCTCGGGTCAGTTCGGGAACATCGAACACAGAAATACTCAAAAGATCGCCGCCTCCAATGGTGTATTCATGGGGCAATGACTTGGACGCCGAACCGAGCGTGCGGATTCGGTCGTTCGTCTGCTCGGGCGTGCTTACGACCGGGAAATCCTGCGCAGAGACACGCGCTGGCCTGAGCAAAATGGACGCAAGAGCAACGCAGAGAAAAAGATAGCGTTGACGCCTGAATTTAGCCAGGACCTTCAACTTTATGGATACCTCCGGCGATATTTTATAATCTCGAAGCAAGACCTTGCCAAGTGTTTTCGACTGCCTCAACCCTGGGGTGGGCTCTCCGCATGGGCTGGATCGTGCGGCTGGATGCGAACCGTAGCCATGTGGGCGGAGACAAAGAAGAACAGGGCGTTCGCAGGGATATGAAGATTGAAGTCTACCAGACTATGGACCAGGATTCCACAACATCCCAGCAGCCCGGCCAGGTTCAGCGCCGAACCTAACGAACTCCCAAGTTCGGTCATTCCTTTTAAGGAGTCCAGTATAAGCAGCCCGAGAAACCATGCACAGCATAGCCCTCCTATTAAGCCCGTTTCTGCCAAAGCCTCGAGATAGTCGTTGTGGGCGTGATTCGCAATTTTTCCGTCATACAAGGAATCATAAGGAGGGAATACCACCTGAAATGTCCCGAGTCCCGTCCCCAGTGTTGGATGGTCAAGGAAGAGCCGCCAGGTATCGTGGCGCATGGCCGAACGCTTCCCGGTTGAAGCCTCAAACGACTGGATGCCCGAAAAACGATCCAATGCCTGCCGGACACCAATCCAGGTGACCGCCGTCACCGCGCCCAACACTACCAGCCCGCCAACAATCATGTGCCTGCCGCGGATTCGTCGAACCAGAAGCAATAAAAACAGAATGAGCATCTGCACGGCAAAGCTGACAATTCCACCACGCGAGGCGGACAGAAAAAGTGCCACGATCGGGACTACGGCGAATAACACTACTAGGAATAATCTTTCGCGGCGAACCTTCCCGAGAACAAGGGGCACCAGAGCCACCGGGATGACCATCTCGGCAAAGCCTGCGAAGTGGTTACGGTTCACATACGGGCCGAATGGGTAGCCCCCAGAACGCATCTCGCGGAACCAATAGAGCTTCCCGGTGAATGTCAGGTACTGAAGAATTCCAAAGATCGAGACGAAAAAACCCAGAGTCATCTGAAACCAGATGTACCCGCGCCAGTGGCTCGTCTTAGTAAAAGCCTGAGAGATCAGAAACAATACGATCAGGTAGGTCACCAAAAGCTGTAGTTCGATGCGCGTGTCGTAAGGCGAAGCCGTCAAGTGAAACACTAATTGTGCAGTCACCACGAGCGCAAAGGCGCAGAGTGGCATAAATTCCGGGGGGATGACCAGGTGTTCCGCTCTTTGACGATACTGCCGAATGGCCCACAGAAGGAGAAGAAGAGTGGCGCCAATCTCAAGGACCGCCTGAGCCCATTCTTCGACAGCGCCAAAGGATAAAACGGCGAAGGCCAGCAAACAACAGATAGCGACGCGCAAAAACATCATGGGGTGTGGGGCTCCGCGGGCTGCGGGACAAGGTTCACATCATCCACCCAGGAAGTTCCGGAAATTCGCACGTCCGGATTGTCACTCGACTCGCGAGTTATGCAAATCGTGACGCGCCGAACGTCGGCTCCCGCAGCCCAGATCTGGTCAATTCTGGTGAACGGATGGTTGCCGAAAATCTGCTGCGTGTTGACCACCGAGCCACCGGAAGTGCCGTACGAATGAAGGCGAAAGCCCACGCCATATTCGGTGGTTATGTCCTTCGTCTTGATCCATCCCGAGAAACGATACGTCGTGCTGGGCTGCACAACGGCGAGCGCGCAGGCAGCCTCCAGATCCGGATTGTGTTTGCCGTCAAACGAAAGCCGTAACGACTGGTTTCCGGAATGCTTCTCCGTCTTGTCGTAGCCAATACTCACTCCCTGCACGATCGGTTTGAATTGCCAGGCGAACCCCAGATCGTTGATGTTTGACTCAAAACTCGGGTCCCATACAACCGAACCATCAAGCTGCAAAAGTGGCAGGAGGTTCAAGGTGGCGATACCCTGATCCCAGACGCGGCGACCTGCGTCATATTCCCCAGCGGCCAGCAGTTTTGAGACCAATGGCTCGAAGTCCCTCACTTCTAAATGCGGATGCAGTGAGAGCAGACGAGCCCAAATAATTTGTGCCACAGCAAGCTGGTTCTCAATGGCTGATTCATTGATCATGCCTACGTACGCGGTTTGGTTCGCCGGTAAAAGCTGATTCAGAATTTGATCGATATCCGGATTGGCGCGGTAGGCTCGCGAAAATGCGATTGCCGCGAGCTGCGGATTCCCTTCGATGGCCCGTCGCAGTTGTGCGTAGGCATCAGGCTGGTCCCCCCGGCGCAATAGAAAATTCCCATAGCGCCAGGACGCGTCCGCCGAGCTGGGGTAGCTCTTCTTGGCTTGAAGATAAGCTTCGCTGGCTTCCGAGTTTTTGCCTTCCAATTCATACTCTGTGGCCAGATCCAGCCAGGCGTCCGTATCAAGGGGATTCAGTCGAATCGCTTTTCGAAAGGACTCCTGCGCCTGGGTGGGATCCCCTTGGATCAGATTGTACTGCTGGTACTTCCCCAATCGATACCAATACGCTGGATTGCCCGGTTCGAGGCGTACTGCCAGCTCCATTCTTTCCGCGGTGACTCCTTCATAGCCATAACGTGCGATTGCTGCGCGCAATCCAAAAAAGGAGAGCCAGAGCCCGATTAACAAGGCTGTTACGACCACCAATCCGCGGGTAAGAGAATCGGCTAGGTGTATGATCATCAAATGTAACTCTGCCTAGCCCTCTTCGGGGATGCAAGAATAAATTGACGGGACGAGAAGTGGGAACTTGGAGCAGCTCCTTCCGCGCGGGGCCCGTGGAGAGTCCCAGACAAAGGGAAGCGCAGCTCCCGAGCGGAACTATGGACTACTTTATCCTTTCGGAAAATACTGGACGATGAAAAAATGAGCGTCTATGTGGGTTCCGAAAATGCTATGTTTGTGTTCGTATCTCAGGAGCTAGCGTGATGTTTTCATTCTCGGATAGGGTCGAAGTGCCGAAGCATGCACTGGTGCGCTTTATTGAGAAAGAAAGTGTGCTGTTAAATCTGGACACGGAATGCTACTACGGCCTAGATGAGGTGGGTACGCGCATGTGGCAAATGGTCACAGCTGCGCCAAGCATCGAAAAGGCCTATGAGGAGCTGGCGAGCGAGTTCGACGTCGAAGAAGTATTGCTTCGTCAACACTTTTCAGACCTCCTCGAACAGCTAACAGATCTCGGCTTGCTGCGAGTCCATTCTGCTGATGCGGAAGTAGATCCGTCAGTTTAAAGCACCAGAGTTCGGATTGAAACTTTACCGCTGCCCCCCCGAGCGACCCCATTGCTGGTGAACCACGTTAGTTGGTAGAATACGATTCCCGCCCGGTTGCAACTATATTGACAGATAAGACAATTAGAAAATTGAAAAACATGACCGATGGACGGATAGGTGACTGATTGAGCGGGATTATCGGAATTTATCACCGGGACGGTGCCCCGATTGAGCGGGCGCTGTTGTGTTCGCTCGTGGATTACCTCGCCTATCGTGGCCCGGATGCCCGCCAGACCTGGATCGGTAATTCGATTGGCCTGGGCCATACGTTGCTGCAGTCGACGAGCGAGTCCTTCGCCGAGCGTCAGCCGGCCAGCCTCGAGGGCCGGTATTGGATCACTGCAGATGCTAGGCTCGACGGCCGCGCAGAGCTGCTCGCGGAATTTGATCTTACGGGGGGTGACGTTGGTTCGCCAATTCCCGACTCTGAGCTGATTCTACGAACTTATGCGAAATGGGGCGCGGCGTGCGTCGAACATTTGCGTGGCGATTTTTCTTTCGCGATTTGGGACTCGCACACCAAACACCTATTTTGCGCGCGCGATCAGTTCGGGATCAAACCCTTTTACTATGCTAGCGTCGGCTCGGTGGTCATCTTTAGCAACACACTCAATTGCATCCGCAGGCATCCCGCCGTCTCGGCGCGATTGAATGATCTCGCGATCGCCGATTTTCTCCTCTTCGACATGATCCGTGAACAAGCCGCTACCTCGTTCGCCGACATCCAAAGGCTGCCTCCCGCGCATACGCTCTTATGTACCCAAGAGGCCATCTCAGTTCGCCGGTACTGGGTACTGCCTGTCAGGGCCCCGATTCATCACAAACGGCCGGGCGATTACGTCGAGCAATTCCAAGAACTGCTCGATCAGGCAGTCGCCGACAGGCTGAGAACAAACGGCGTGGGAGTCCTGATGAGCGGTGGGCTTGATTCTTCCACCGTGGCGGCCAGTGCAAAACGGATCCTATCCCGCGATGGGTCCGCTGCCGGACTCTGCGCCTATACCGCTGTCTTTAAGAATTTGATTCCGGATGAAGAGCGTCGTTATGCAGGGCTTGTGGCGGAAAGACTGAAAATCCCGATCGAGTTTCAAGTGGATGATGGGGTGGGGCTGTGGCAACAACTGAACCACGATAACAATTGTTGGCCCGAGCCCGTGCATTCGCCGGGATGGGGCGGGGAGCAGGCGCAACTACGCCAAATTGCGGCCCGGAACCGCGTGGCCTTTACCGGCTTTGGGGCCGACCCCGCCCTTTCATGCCTTCTCTCGGTTTACTTCTCTCAGTTGCTCAAGAAAAGGCAGTTTGGCTACGCCCTGGTTGCAGCGATGCGCTATCTGGCAGCGGAGGGAAGGTTTTCGCGGCTGTACCTTCGAACGCGTTGGCAACGATGGTTTGCTTCGAGCAGTCAGGTCCCCCATTATCCGGGGTGGCTGAACCGGCACCTCGAAAAACGCCTGGGTCTGCGCCAGCGGTGGGATGCATTGACTCGGGCCACCAATCCGACTACAGCTGTCCGTTCTGTAGCCTATGAAGCAATGGTTGATCCCTTTTGGCCGAGGTTGTTTGAAGGATGCGATACTGGGGTGACTGGCGTTCCAGTGGAAGTGTGCCATCCCTTTTTTGATCTCCGATTGGTGGATTTTTTGCTGGCTTTGCCTGCGCTGCCGTGGTGTTCCGATAAGGAGTTGCTGCGCGAGGCCGCTCGCGGGATCCTGCCAGACGCGGTTCGTCTGCGGCGCAAGTCGCCCCTGCCTGCGGACCCATTGATCGCCCTTCTCCGGCAGCCGGAGTCGGCGTGGGTTGATTCCTTTAAAGGTGTCCCTGAACTGGGCCAGTACGTAGAACGGCGCCTCATTCCAAAAGTCTTTGGAGAAAAGGACGTTTGGGCGGCATGGATTCATCTTCGGCCGCTCAGTCTGAACTCTTGGTTGCGGTCAATGGAACAATCGAGTATAAAAGAGAAGGGACGGGTGTCTTGAAACCTAGAGTAGAAGGATTTGTGAAGAAGCCATATCAAAAGCCGAAGCTCAGGGTCTACGGTGACATCAGGACCATGACAATGGGAAATATCGCTGGAATGAAATCGGACCACAAGATGCTGGGGCCAGTAACGGGAATGACTGGCTGACGGTGACCTCGCGAGGGACTCTTGTTCGTTTCACATGTAGCTTATGGCCTTCGCGTTGGGGCCAACATGGCTATTCCTGGCCTTCCGGTGCAGCTTGCTTCCGATGGGTACGACTTACTGGTACGCCTAAAAAATTGGGCCTCGTTCCCCACAACTTTTCCTGAATCCACCGAAATTCTGTACACAAGTTTAGAAGACACAGTGTCTGACCAGCCGAATTTGCGGGTCGGTCTGCTGCCTGGCGGAGTTTATTTTGGGTTCTTCTATCGTGATGGTGTGAGGTTCGCCGTTGAACGGCAGGGCGGTGAGATATGGGGCGATTGGCCGGAAAACTATACGCTCGAGGATGCCTGCACTTATTTGACCGGGCCGGTGATGGGATTCGTGCTGCGCCTACGTGGAATGACGTGCCTGCACGCGAGTGCCGTCGCCATCGATAAGAACGCGATTGCCTTGGTAGGGGTCCCAGGCGCAGGCAAATCCACGACCGCGGCAGCTTTTGCACAGCGCGGCTTCTCTGTACTTGCAGATGATGTAGTGGCCCTGTCAGAAGAGGGGAAAAGCTTTCTGGTTTCACCCGGTTATCCTCGAGTGAACTTATGGCCTGACTCAGTCCGTGCACTGTTGGGCTCAGAGGAGGCCTTGCCGCGGATCACCCCAACATGGGAGAAGCGCTACTTGGCGCTTGGCGAAAAGAGCCTCGGTTTCACCGCA
>Ga0210403_10001584_pt1 | contig 21437 bp, 32 predicted proteins | sample IncBWC19MmetaG_FD_150863 | JGI IMG/M metagenome (GOLD analysis project Ga0210403, IMG submission 150863) | Forest soil microbial communities from Barre Woods Harvard Forest LTER site, Petersham, Massachusetts, United States - Inc-BW-C-19-M | ecosystem: Environmental > Terrestrial > Soil >... | reverse complement strand
CGACGACCCCGGCCGCTGCGCGCAGTTCTATCCAAACGCCAATTGTCAAAACCTCGGACCCGGCAATCCCTTTACCGGCGCCCCCGCCGGCGGTTGGCGAAAAGGCTACGCGCATATGGGCCACGGGCGGTGGCATCGCGCGCACCGCCTTCACCACCATAACATGCATTGATCGCCGGTTGGTGGATCGGCAAAACAAAAAGGCCCCGGTTTCGCACCGGGGCCTTTGTCCGACGAGCGCCTCCGCCCGTCAGCGCGACTGTGCGCTATTTGCTCATGTTGCTCTTGTCCGCCTTATGGCTCTTGTGGGCGCTGGAACTCATCCCGGTGGTGGTGCCGGATTTAACCTTGCTGGTTTTCATATGGCTGGATTTCATTTTGTGCGTGGTGGCGCCGGGTGCCATTTTGTTTTCGGTGGACGCGCCGGGAGCCGGCTGCGTTTGCGCCGAGGCGACTGCTGTCGCACCCAGCAGCGAGGCGATGACGAGGGCTGAAAGTGCAATCTTGGAACGCATGAGACGATCTCCTGCTTTGGGCGGATGATGCGGGATCAAAACCGGCAACCGGCGGGTCGGGTTCCGGCCTGGTGCTCACTTTTTGGACGTCGGGACGCTGCGGATACCGTCATGGAACCCGGCCGCAGCGGACCGCGTTAGCAGCCAAGGAAAGCCGCCGCAGAAGTTCGAGCCGCTGAATTGCAAAACAGGATTTGATCGCGAAGGTGTGCAGGATCAGGGCGGCAAACACGGCGGCCAGAAGGGCATGCCAAAGCCAGGCCACCGCACGGTCCCGACCAGGGCATCGTGCGCGATGAAAAAGGACAGGAGCAGCCGCGAGACAAGGCGCGAGCCCAGCAAGTCCATCGCACGGATACCGTAGGTCGCTGAATTCCTGCGAAAGCCAGGCCGCGAACCGAGCTTCGCAAGTGCCGCTCAGTCGATTCTGCCGAAGCCCTCGATCTCGCGGGTCGCCACGCCCGGCTTGGCAGCGTCCGGGTAGACCGCCTCGCGATGAACCTCGGTGCCCGACTCGTCGACGACGACGATCGCGAGCAACGGATCCTTGAGCCGGGGCTCGTCACGAAGCCGCCGTGCCAAATCCTTGCTGTGCGCGATTGCGCCGCCGGCCGAAGGAAACTCAATTCCCATTCTGTCCCTGGTCGGAATGCCGTCCTTCATATCGAAATAATAAGTTCGCATCGAGATTTAACCGAAAGGGTGGAAGGGAGAATGGGAGCAGATGCCCTCGAACGAGGAGAGTTGAGAGCATCCGCCAGACGCCAAAGGAAACGGGCTCCGAATTTGATCGGCCGCGCTTCTCCCTCACGTTGATGGAATTGAGCACAGGTCGGGCGCGCCGCTTTGACCTCGATCAATGTTGGTCCATCGCCGGGGGCACGCGGCATCCGGCATGCGGTCACGTGACGACACGCTCGCCGTTCGGTCGGCTCGCAGATGCTCGAGCCGGCGATCCGCTGATTTCCGCATGGCGAAACAGAAGCGCGGCAAGCCGGTCATTATGGCGAGCCGGGATGTTCGTCATCGACCGGGCCACGAGATCGCGGGACAGTAACGACAACCCGCAAGCTGGGCGCCGGGTGCCGCTTTTTGGCGCATATCCGGTTATTGGGCGCGGCCAAGCCCACTGCGCCAACGGTTTCTGGCGCGATTTGGCCAGCGGTGTCGCTTTTCGGACTTTCAGTTGGGCTTGCCGACGGAGTTGTTCCTTGGCATACTTTCAACCTCGTCGGGTTCGGCCCGGTCAATTTCCAGGCGTGCCATTCGAAGTATCAAAGTAGCCGTTGTCAGGCCGAGACGCTCAGCCTCTATCGCTGCGGTATCGACCTTTTGGGCTAAGCCCTCACGTTTGCCTAGAAATGCCATTACCGTTCCCTATCAAAGGTGCGAGATGAAAAATCCCACATTTGTTGCAGAGCTGCACAAGAAGCTCGGAGCTCCATCGAGCGAAACTGTCGAAAGCCTGCGGCTGTTGAAGGCCTTCCTCAAACTTGCACCGAGGCAACGGTCCGAAGTCATCGAGCTGGTCGAACGCCTCGCGACCGACGAGCAGTTCTCCCCCGACCACCCATTGTCCTGACGGCGGTATCCTGACAGCGGTGTCCTCAGCGCGGCGCACTCCATGTTTCAATTGCCGGTCGAAGCGAGCGCGGGCGGGCGCATCGCAATCGCATAGACAGCGCCGCCTTCCAGTGCTTCGGATTGGTGAAGCGTGCCCGCCGGCAACTTGATGGTGTCGCCGGGACGGACGATTCGCATTCCATCCTCGCACCAGAACTTCAGCGCGCCCTTGATGATCACCAGGATCTCGTCCACGGGGTGGGTGTGGAAATGATGGACCTTGCCCGCTGCGTCGCGCTGCAATTCCACGGAGCCCTGGTCCGGAAGCAACGCCAGGATATCGGGGTCGATCGCGAACTCCGTCTTCGTGCCAGCGATGATCTCGGTCATGCCGCTTGCTCCCTGTCTTCGATCTGAGGGCTCTTGGCCTGCGCGAGCCTGGCGAACGGGCATCCGCTTTCCGCCTGATTGTCATCGTGCAGGAAATATTGCTGGTACTCGCGCCCGTCCCCGGCGCCGTAACGGCCGAGCAGCGGCGAGGGGGCGGTAGAGTCGTAAGGAATAAGCCGCTTGCGCACCTCGGCGAACGCGGCCGCCGCGGCTTTTTCCGTGCCAAGGATCTTTTCGAACACCCATCGCGGCTGGAACGTCAGCATGAAGGAGCTGGAGCGGCGGCTTTGCCGCATCACATGCGCCGGCGTAGAGCAGACGACGAACATCGGCTCGCCGGCGAAGGAAAACTCCCACATCGGATGATCGATCTGTTCCGGGATCGTCTCGGGCCAAGGGCTCTTGTCGAGCCGCGCCAGCTGGTCGAGCATGAGCCAGAATTTCCTGTAATAGGCATCCAGCGTCTGCACCGGCCGCGGCCGGGTAAACACGACCAGGGACGTGTTCGGCCCGTGCGAGCGGGATTCGGCGACGAATTGCGCGAGCTGTTCGCCGAGAACCCCGACGTCGAAGGGATCGAGAAACAGGTAGCGCAGCTGATCGAGCCGATAGCCCGTCACGCCGAAGATACAGGGGAAGGGCCTCGCCTCGCTGCTCATCTGCGCTTCGAACTCGGAGAATAATACCGTTTGCCATGAACTCACGGCGTAATTCGAACCGACCTCGCCTTTTCTCAAATACATGCGCGACATTATGCCCCCCTCACTCTCATAATAACGCTACCCACGGCCGATCAAATTGCGCCGCATCAACCACGGACCGGCAATACCCGGCAGCGACATCACGAGCAAAATTCCAAGGAGGGTGCCAAAACCGGCATCGCTGATCGAGGCGGCGCCATGCTCGACGCCGCTGCCGGCCAGCCGGCTGACGCCGACCATGGCGAGCCCGATCACGGGTTGCGCGGCGCCGGCGAAGATTCCGGCGGCGGTGGTGTTGACCGACGCGCCGACGCCGATCAGTTCGGCGGTGTAGAGCCGCTTGGTGCATTTCAGCACCAGCGGCACCGTGCCGCCGGCGACAAGCCCGAGCGCTGCGAACACGATCGTGACATAGAGGAAGCCCAGCGCATGGGCGACCGCCGGCATCAGCATCGCGATCAGGAGCATCCGCAGCAGGCAGATGCGGATCAGCGCGGTGTCGAGCGCGGTGGCCGCGCGATCCGCCGCATGGCCAAGCACGATCGAGCCAACCGCATTGCAGATCATGAAGGCGAGCAGCGGAGTGCCCGCCGCCGACGGCGAGATGTTGAAGAAATGCGCCACCATCGGAATGCCCCACACGCCCGACAGCGTCGTCACCACGGCAAAGTGGGATGCAAAGGTCATCGCGCATCCCCAGTTTGCCAGTTGCGAGAGCGACTGGCGGCTGGCGGCCAGCACGCCGCGCAGGGTCTTGCTGCTGTGCGCCGCCGGATCGGCCTTGAGGACGACCGAGGCAAAGGCAAGGTTGGCAACGCCGACACAGGCGACGAAGACAAAGCAGGCGCGCCAGCCGAAGCCGCTCACGGCCGCGGCAAGCGGCGTCGTTGCCATCACGCCGCCGACATAGCCCGACACCTGCGAGATGCCCGACATGATGCCGAACCGTTCGTCCTTGAAGCTCAGCGCGACGAGTTTAAGGAGCGCGGTGAACACCAGCGCATCACCGCAGGCGACGATCAGCCTGGCGGCAAAGACTTCGAGCAGGTTCGGCGCCAGCGCGAACGCGGCACTGCCGAGCGAGGACGCCGCCATGCTGAACAGCACCACGCGCCTGACGCCGTAGCGGTCGACCAGAAGGCCCGCCGGGATCTGCATCAAGGTGTAGCCCCAGAAATAACTCGAGGCGAGCATCGCGACACCGGCGGCGTCGGTGGAGAAGTCCGCCATGAAATCCTGGCTGATCGACTGCGGCGACACCCGCTGCAGGAACGCGATCGCATAGGCGATGGCGACCGCGGCCCAGGCCAGATAGGCGCGATCGGCGGAGCGGATGGCGGGCGCAAATCCCGGGTGCTGCTCCATGATCGCCATCACACCCTCGCGTAACCGACCGAGAACAGGGCATCTGCCGAGTCCGGGATCAGGCGGGACATCGCCGCATCAACCAGCGAGGCGGTGCCATGATAGGCCTGCCGGCGATGCTTGATGTGGCCGTAGGCGCCGCGCATCACCATGCCGGGGACCTCGAGCTGTTTTCCCGGATAGAGCAGCGAGCACATCTCGATGCAGGCCGCCTGCAATGCGCCGTCCTGGGTGTCGCCGAGCAAGGAGGGCGTGACTTTTTCGCAGATCTTGGCGTTGGCCGCCCAGACGATGGGATTGCGCGTCCGCCATCCGTAGAGGATGCGGCTCTCCGGACTATCGGCCGCGCCCGAGGATTTCAGGACTTCCGCAGTGAAGAACCCGTACAGGCCGCGGCCCTGATGGGCCGGAAGCACTTCGGTGCCGCTTCGGTAGATCGCCGGGCCGGCCGTTAGCTTGAGCCTGCGGTAGACCGAAAAGGCGACCAGTCCGGAACTGGCGTAGACCAGGATGAGGCTGAATTTCCGGTCGAAGGGCGAGGAGTCCGCCGTCCAATGTGGCTCCGTCGCCTTCCAGTTGACCGCGATGATGCCGTTCATCGCGTCCATCAGGGACCGCCGTTCCCCGGGGCTGACGAGTGAGGCGTCCGGAAAGCTGTAGATGGCGTAATCGGCCCACGGCGATTGGATCGTGCCGTATTGGCGGTTCAGCCCCAGTGACATGGTCATCACCCGCTTTCCAGGGCTGATCTATACAGGCCCGCCTTTATTGGCTTAAAGGACAATATGCCCTCGAAATCTGCCAAACCCCGGCGGCCGGATTTGCGCGATCAAGCCTCCGCGAGGCGAATTGCGATCGTCGCCTTTCCCGGCGTGACCCTGCTCGACATCTCCGGTCCGGCACAGGTTTTCGCGGAGTTGCGGGAGATCGAACTGCCGAGCGCGAGCTATTCGCTGTCTTACCTGTCGACCACCGGCGGCCTGGTGCCGACCGACGTCGGGATGATGATCGACACCGCGCCGGTCGGAAGCGTCCGGCCGAACGAGGTCGATACCCTCATTATCCCGGGCGGCCCGGGCATCTGGAAGTTGCGGCAGGACACAGCCCTGATGAAATGGATCGTCGAGACGCTGCCGAAGGCGCGCCGGGTCGCGTCGGTGTGCCTTGGCGCGTTCGTACTGGCCTGGACCGGCGTGCTCGACGGCAAGCGTGCCGCGACGCACTGGCGATATTGTCCGAGACTGGCGGATGGTTTTCCCGCCGTTCGCGTCGAGCCGAATGCGATCTTCGTCAAGGACGGGCGGGTGTGGTCATCGGCCGGCGTCAGCGCCGGCATCGACCTTGCGCTCGCCATGATCGAGGAGGATTTCGGCCATACCACCGCGCTCGACATTGCGCGGCGGCTGGTGGTGTTTCTCAAGCGCCCCGGCGGCCAAAGCCAGTTCTCGACCGTGCTGGCGGCGCAGGCGTCCGACGTCGAGGGGCGCTTTTCCGCGCTGCACGCCTGGATCATCGAAAACATTACCAGAGATCTCAAGGTCGAAACGCTGGCCGCGAAAGCCGGCATGAGTCCGCGGACCTTTGCGCGCGCCTATGTCAACCGCACCGGAATGACGCCGGCCAGCGGCGTGGAGGCGCTGCGGGTGGAGACGGCGCGGCTGCTGCTCGAAAGCAGCGAAACCCGCGGCGTGGTCGAGGTGGCGGAGCGGGCCGGCTTCGGCGACGATGAGCGGATGCGGCGGGCTTTCATGCGCCACCTCGGGATATCCCCTTCGGAATACCGAGACCGTTTTGCGGGCTGAACGCGATCCACCGCACGCGACCGGCAACTCATCTCAGCAAAACAGGAACGCCAACCGAGGTGGGTGAGGATTACTTCGTCGGAAGGCCTCGCGTGCTCTTCGTTCGACATGAGGCTCCGCAAAACCGCATAGTTACTCGTTGCGGTTCTGATCCCGCCTTGGCTGGGCGTCCGTCGAGACGGCCCTGCAACGAGGTCGACCGAACCCGTGGGGGCGCTTTCATTTGCCAACCGCAATTCCTAGTGGGATTGCGCAACTCCACAAACGGCGCTGATAATGGCCCGATGGGAGGCCGCAGCCGACAACGGATTTTTGGCGATCGCGTGCAGGGCGCGAGGATCAACGCGCAGAATGCGCGCGAACATGCCAAAAAAGCCATCCGTGAGGCTGATGCCGCCGAATGCCTGCTGTGGTCGGAGCAGATGGAAGGCTTCGGCGGGCCGGCGCAGCCGTCCCCCACGATCGCGCAATGCCTCAATGGCGGATATGGCTGGCTGGAAGTGATGTGCCACCGCTGCGAGACCCGCGCCAGCCTGCCGCTCGATGCTATCCGCCGGCCGCGCGATACGCCGATCTGGAAGCTGGAAGCGGCGCTCAAATGCCGCTCCTGCGCCACGGCGCGATACGCGCCGCCGGTGCATCTGATCCGGCTCACCAGGGAGCGGAAGATCGCCCCCTATCCCTGGGTTCATCCCGACGACGATCGATGACGATCCGCCGCAACGGACCGGCGACACGGGTCCGATCAGGCTATTACTGCACAGACGCCGTCCCCGAACTGTGGTAACCCTCGATCCAAACCGGAGGATGGCAAGATGACCGAACCGAAACTGGAAGTGCCGGCCGAACTGCGCGACCTGGCCGAAAAGACCATCGACCAGGCGGAAAAAGCGTTCGGAATGTTTTTCGACGCAGCGAACAAGTCGATAGCGTCGATGCCAACACCGGGAACGGAGATGTCCAAACAGGCTCTGTCGCTCACCGAACAGAATATCAAGGCCGCATTCGAAAACGCGCGAAAGCTGGTTCACGCGACCGATCTTCAGGAAGCCATGCGCATCCAGTCGGAATTCCTGAAGAGCCAGTTCACCAATGCCGGGGAACATATGCGCCAGATCACCGGCGACCTGATGTCCGCCACAAGGGACGCGACAAAAGGCAAATTCTAGATTGGGGCGTGCGCCGGCCGCGAGTTGCGCCGGCGTCAGACATTCACCGCCCACAAATTAATCTTGCATCGATTTACGCGGTAGATTTTAATTATTGCGCAGGTCCTTGACGGGCCACCGGGTGACGCCACCCGCCGTCCGTTGACTTTTCTGCTGATCCCTGTCGGCTACACCGGCAGGGATTTGCATTTGGCGCGCTATTTTGGGAGCGCCTTGTTTTGAGAGCGCCTTATCGGGCGGATTACTTGCGCAGCGATCCGATATAGGCGGCGAGATCGGCCGCCTCGTTCCGGCTCAGCGGAAAATTCGGCATTTTCGGGTGCGGGTCGAGCAGGAAGAAGGCGACCTTTTCCGCGGTGAAATCCGACTTGTGGGCGATGGCGTCGAACGGGGGAGCGTCCGTGCTTGCCTGCTTTTGCGTGCTGTCAACCAGATGACAGGAGGCACACCAGCGCTTGGCGAGCGCGGCGCCGTGATTGACGTCGGCGGCCAGCGCCACCGAGCCGCCAAGTACTGCGGCCGCAACAACCAAAATCTGGACTAGTCTGAAAAACGCGCGCATCCGGTGCTCTCCTTCGATCTGATATCAGCTACGCCATTCGCGGCGCCCGCGCTTGATTTCAGTCAAGGTGCAGGGATTGTTTTCCGTTAAAGCTAAATTGGGATCGCGATCGGCCTCGCGCGCTCACTACTTTTCCTTGTCGCTTAGCATCCTGCCGGTGGCTTTGTTGACCAGATGGTTGCGGCCGCAGGCAGGGCAGGTCACGACCTCATAGCTGTCCGTTCGATCGGTCGGCGCCGGTTCGGGCAACCACACCTGAACGTTCATGCCGGTCTGGACGCATCGAAATATCAGCTTCGCCATTTTTTGACGCTAGTGCCGCTGCAGCAGCATGCATTGACCTGCCTCAAGAGCGGGATGGAACGAAGGGCCCCGCATTCCGTTGATTTTCACAGTCAGGAAATGCTGCCATGCAACGCATCAAACATCCGCCGATCCGCAACAAGATCAACACGGCGGATCCGGTTCAGCTCCGCGCCTGGACCCGGCGGCTCCGCGTACCGGCGGACGACCTGAAAGCGATCGTCGAGAAGGTGGGTAACTCCGTCGCCGCCGTGAGCAAGGAAGTGGAACTGCAACGCCTGTCTCACCAGCCCTGTCCGGTGCCTCAGATCGAAAGCTCGATCCCGTGCGAGCCAGCCAAAGGCGAACCGGCGACGCTCGCTTGACGGCATTCCCGATATGCTCGCTTTGGAGCGGTGTCGCGTAGACCTGCGATGCTTTGCCGGGATTGACCTGCCGCAAAGTCAGCGCCCGCTAGTTGCTGCATATTTGCGTTGTCGAAGATTTACGGGGCAACGAACATGTGGATCACAAAGGACGATTTTCAAATCAGGGCCGGGAATTTCGATTTATCGAATGGTCTGAATATTCTTCGCATCATCTGCGGGCTGTTCCTGTTTCCCCATGTGATGGGAAAATTCGCGGCCGGTACTGTCTCCGCGGGAACGGCGGCGTTCTTCGCCAAAGCTGGGTTTCACCCGCCGGAAGTCTGGGTTTGCATCGCCGCGGTTTCCGAGACAGCGGCCGGTGTGGCGCTTGTGCTCGGCATCTGCACGCGTTTCGCCGCGCTCGGTGCCGCTGCGCTGCTCGCCATCGCGGTTTACTCGCTGCAAGTCGTCAAGGGATTCGGCTGGACCTGGAACACCGGCGGCTATGAGTATCCGGTGTTCTGGGCCATTACATCGCTGGCCGTCGCCCTCGAGGCGTGAAAGGCCCATCTGCGGAGCGCTCGCCCTGCGATCGCGACGAAAGCTCTGAAGGTTGTCGCGTAGCGTTGCGAAGGCGACGCTGCGCGACGGAGACCCGCTCCGCCGCCGCCGGCGGAGCGGGTCGCTTGCATCGACCTAGTTGTATTTGAACTGCGGCATCGCTTTCAGCTGATCCTTGGTTGCATTGAAGACCGCGTGATCGGGATACCACTTCTCGTCGGTCGCGCGCGCCGGGCGGTTGTTGGTGCCAACCGTCGATTTGTCCTTGTCCGCGGGCGCGGCGGTCGAAGAGGTGCGCACGGGATCGTTGACCCATTTCAGCTTCTCCATCGGCACTGCGACATAGTGCTCGCCCATGCCGAGAAAGCCTCCGACGCCAAGCACGACGTTCTCGACCTTGCCGGATTTGTCGATGATCAATTCCTGAATGTCGCCGATCTTCTCGTTGTTGTCGTTGTAGACGTTGACGCCGATCAGCTTGGAAGACCGCCACTGGCCTTCCTTGTGCACGGCGGTGTTGATGTTGGAACGATCGGTGGTGGCGGTTTCAGCGAAGGCCGCGCCGGTCAGGAGCGCGGTGCCGATCATTGCCGCGGCAAGATATTTCGATTTCATTTCAGTCTCCAGTGGGGGTCGTGGTGAAGGTGATTGTTATTGGCCGCTAGGCAGTTCAGTCAGTCGTGATGAGGAAATGTATGAACCTCAGGAAAGTTCCTGACAGGAATTCGATCCGACACTGGAACGGCTGTCAGGCTCTGACGTTCTCCGTCCGGCATCGCGATACAGAGGACTGGTGGACATCATGAACACCAAACTGCTTGCCTGCGTCACCATCGCCGCCGCGCTTTCGCTTCCGCTTGCAGCGCGTGCGCAAGACGGCACGGCAGCCGGCGCAACCACTGGTGCGGTTACCGGCGCAATCGTCGGCGGCCCGGTTGGCGTCGCTGTCGGTGCCGGCGTCGGCGCGGTGGCCGGCGGCATCGCCGACGACACGCGGCCGCGCTTCCGCAGCTACGTCGAGGAACGCCACGTCCCGTCATACCGCTACGAGCGCGAAGTTCGCGTCGGCGAGGATCTGCCGTCGGCCGGCGTGACCTATTACGAAGTGCCGCGCGAATACGGCGTGACCAAATATCGGTATACGGTCGTCAACGATCGAACGGTGCTGGTCGATCCCTCGACCCATCGGATCGTTCAGGTCATCGATTAACCAAGCACGCGAGCGGCCTCGCTTCGGCGAGGTCGTTTGCGTTTGTCGGGGCAGGCGGCAATTTTTCGGCGGAGGCGCACGATGCCTGCCTTGTTGGCTTATCTGATTGCAGTCACCTTCCTTCTCGGAGGGGGCTATGGCGCACTGAACTGGCTCGCCACGCCGGAACCGTTGAAGGTGGTGGCGAAGGCAACACCGAAGCCGCCACCGTCCCGTTACGCCGACAATTCCACACCAGATTCCACGCAAGCCAGTTCGCCGCAGGTGAGTCCGCCCGAGCAGAGCAAGCGTGAAGCACCGGGCAAGCCTGAGATCAGCGGAACCGATCAGGTCAAGGCCGCTGCAAACGACAAGGCTGCCTCAAGCGATCAACCGCCGTCGGCGTCGTCATCGCCGCAGCCAGAGCCGCCGGCAGCGGCAAGCCAGCAGCAGGCGAAAGCGGAGATTTCAGGTCCGGCGCGGGATCACCGGGATCTCCCGGCACAAGTCGAGAGGCCTCAAACCGCAACCGATCAGGGAGCCAGGCAGCACGCCGAAGCGCCGCCGGCCGAAGCCAGGCAGGACAGCCCGGCTCCAGCGACGCATGAAGAAGGAAAGCAATCGACGGAGGCCGCATCGCCGAGCAATGCCCAAACCATGGTGTCCATCGCACCGGCCGCGAAGGCGACGAAACGGCCGCATGTCAGGCAAGCAAGCCGCGGTTTCGAAAGGCGGCCGCTCGAGATGATGACCTTGCGCACCATCGAACTTCCCGATGGCCGCCGCATGACCCGACTGATTCCATATCGTGATCGTGGCGGGGATCGCGATCGGGACGATGGTCCCCCCGCCATGGTCTTCGGCCCGGACGAATAGTTCGGCGCTGCCCTATGGAACCATGACACCGGCGCGCTCGTGTGCTCCGGTCCCGCCGCGAGAATATTCCCCGACATCTATCCCGGAATTGGCTTAGTCGCGGATCGCGCGCGAAGGTTCAACGGGGCGCGGACAAATTTTCAATGACTCATTTCGATCGGCAAGGCGGCGGCATTGCTTCGCGCAAGGCCGGATGATTGGCGCTTCCGTCCAAGCGCCGGTTCCACATCCCATGTAGCCGTGTTGGCCGGTCGCCGCATGTTTCGATGCGCCGGCCCGTTTATCCGTTTCACGCGTCCCATCAGGGAGAATCGCAATGACCATATTATCGGTGAGGTCTGGTTCGACTCGATTCCGTTTTCAAAAACCGCTTTTGAAATGTGCTTGGCGGCTTCCGAGGCGTGCCGGCCGCGCGCTGCTTCAGGCCTTGCACGAATCCCGGATGCGCGCCGCGGCGAGGGTGTTTCGGGAGTACGCTCACTTGAACGCCGCCAACCAGAGCGTCACCGGGCGGCGATCGACGCCGCAGCGGTGACAGCGGAGGCAGCTTGATGTTCCTTGTTCCATGGTCCGACGGCATGATCGCCAGCGAAACAAGCCGGCTCTATATCCGCACCGCGGACGAGCGAGACGTCGACAGGCTGGCGGAACATTTCGCGGCGTTGTCGTATTCGTCGCGACACAACCGCTTCATGGGGGCGGTCAGCAATGTTTCCAGGATCGCCTTCGACTGCCTCGTGCATAACCGGAAGCCGGATCGTTTCACGCTGATCGCGGAAGTGCGGCACGATGCGAGCGAGGCTGTCATCGGCGAGGCCAGCTACGCCTTCGAGAGCCGCACCGGGCTCGGCGAGTTTGCGATTTCGATCTGTGATACCTGGCAAAATCGGGGACTTGGCTCCGCGCTGCTGTCAGCGTTGCAATCCCGCGCCGTCAGTCTGGGGAATTTCGGTCTGTTCGGGGAGACATTCAAGACCAACAACCAGATGAGAGCGCTGGCCCGGAAAGCCGGCTTCGCCGTCGGGCGGTCGGACGATTGGCGCGCGATAAGGTTCGTCAAGCAGCTGCTCGACCCGCCGCACAACGTGAAGGGAGCAGGGCGAGCCGCGCCATCACTGTGGTGGCCGAGAGCATAACAAATTTTTGGGGATGTTGCGGTCGCGATGCATGCCCGCTTCGCGCCGCGAGCTCGGGCCGGAGTCCTGGCCCGAGCTCTGTTGTCGGTCTGCTATTCGGCAACCATTTCGCCGGATCCGCCGAGTTCCTTCGGGAAGTCTTTCAATTTGGGCAGGCCATCCCGGATCGGCAGCACGGTTTCGGCATAGTTGACGTGAACCCCCGGTGCGAAGGCGAGGCCCGGGAGGGTGGCGGCAAACACATCGACCAGGCCGAATGGCGGGTGATTGGTCATGAGATGGCCGCCGCATTTGGCGCAATATTGTCGCTGGCTCGATTTTGTTTTCTGGAACATCGCGACGTTTCCAGCACCGGCCGTGATCCGCACCGCCTCGGGCTTCCAAAGGCTGAACGCATTCACCGGACCGCCGGACCAGGAACGGCAGGAGCTGCAATGGCAATAGCCCATCGCCTCCGGGGAGCCGCTGACTTCGAGTTGAACCGCGCCGCAAAAGCATTTTCCTGTGAGGCTCATGAGTATTTCCTTGTTTGATGGCAATGGGCCGGCCGGGCGGCGCAGTGCGCCGAGTCGCGGCCGGGATTCCGGGTGGGGACAGCAATCATCCGGGCAGCCTCGCGTCTTGGACTCTCGCGACCAATCGCAGGCATCCCGCGACGGGCTCATACGCCGCCCGGTTCGCCGCCGCGGAGGTGCGGATGACGGAATAGTGAGCGCGCGGAGGTGCCCCTTTAAGGCCGCGCCCCGCCCCCTCCTCTGATTGGAGGACGCAGAACGGCACCCTCGGGGCTACTGATAATCATTAGCGATGCGCCAGGGCCCCGAGCCGTCGGCGCCTTTTTACAATCATCAGAGTAATTTTCATGACAGGAACATGCGCCCACATTGTTGAATTTTCGACTGATTTTCTCCCCGAGCAAGACCGGATCGCCTATTGGCGTGAACATTATGGACACGTCATGCTCCGCGTCGATATCGAGCCCGCCAGAGACGTCGCATTTAATGCCTGTATGACATCGCTGTCGCTTCCCGGATTGCAGCTGATCGAGGGCTCGGCGTCGCCAGCAAGAATCTCGCGCACCGGACAATATCTCGCGGACGGCAACGACGATGCCCTGCTCGCCATCAACCGGACGGGAATCGCGTCCGTCTGGTCGGGGGGCCGCGAGCAGATTCTCCACGGCGAGGAAGCGATCCTGATGATGGGCAATGAGCCCACATCGTTCTGCCGGACGAGTCCGGGGCACTCCTATACCCTGCGGGTGCCGCGGGCGATGCTCCGGTCGACCGTCGCGGACGCCGACGATGCCGCGATGCGTTTGATCCCTCGCAACAGCGGCGCGCTCGGGCTGCTGTCACGCTACGCCGGCTGGCTGCTCCGGGTCGGCGCTACGCTGGACCCCGATCTTGCCAATCTTTCGGTGCGGCATATCCAGGATCTGATGGCGCTGACGCTGGGCGCGGCGAATGATTTCAAGGAAGTGGCGCGGACGCGCGGCTTGCGGGCGGCCCGTTTGAAGCTGGCGAAGGCTTACATTATCGAACACAGCCATCGTCGCGACATTTCGGTCGGTAGCGTTGCCGCGCATCTGTGCGTGACGCCGCGGTACCTGCAACGCCTGTTCGAGGAGGACGGCACCACCTTCTCGGAGTTCCTGGTTGTCCAGCGTCTTGCGCAGGCTCACCGGCGGCTTTGCGTGCCCGATTCCGTGCATGCCGCGATCAGCACGATCGCTTACGACGTTGGTTTTGGCGATCTGTCCTACTTCAATCGCCGCTTTCGCCGTCTGTACGGCCTGACACCGCGCGAGGTGAGGGGCGAGCGGATCTGATCGCTGCTGTCACGCGCAAGCGACGGCGTCTCTTTTGTCCAATGAGATGTCGTTTCGAGACAAGACGCATGGCCCGCGCGGAATTAAGACTTCCACCAAACGCGGCGCTCTCCCGTTCTTGATTTCAGGAAGCTGTTCATGAAGAAAATCTACCTGATGACGACGGTGACGATGGTCGTTGCCGTCGCGGTCTTGTCCCAGATGCCGGCCGTTCGAGCGTTCAACCCGGCAGGCACAAATCTGCAGGAACGATTAAATTGCTGCGCAGGCAAATTGTTTCGCCGCTTTGGGCGTATGATCAATGATTGGGTAGCCGGCGCGATCGCCTATCGTGAGCGTCGTGTCACCCAGTTTGCGCTTCGCAGTCTGTCCGATATTGAACTGAAGGATTTCGGCGCCTATCGCCGAAGCCCCGGAAGCGCCTTTCATCGCGACGTCAATGTGACCACCAGGCGATGAGGGCACCCGCGATGACCTCCAAGACGATTGTTCTGCGAATCCTGGATGCCGTAACGGTCGTATTCCTGGCGATGCTGGCGATCTCGGCGACCGGTCTTCCGGTCGAGTGGCTGCCGCGGCTGTTTCATATGTCGCCCGGCGAATTCCGTGGTTTTTCGTTTTTCATGGCTTTCGCCGCGATGTGGCTGATGCACGCGATTGCGACATCCGATTCCGCGCCGTGAACGACGCCGCGCCAACCGCAATTCAGCTCACGCTGGCAGCCGGTGACGCGCTTTCCAGCGTGGCTGGCGGCGCGCGGACCTCGCCGCCCGGGTTATGCCCAGGGAATAAGCCGCTGCCGATTGAAGTTTCGAAAGCTTTTACGTACGAAGTCACCCCAACAACAAAAATCACTTCTGCCCAAACTGACAACAAGGCGCGTATGCCGAACCGAACTGGGAATGAGGCGGCCGATCGTCGGATCGTACGATCCTGCCGCGTTGCCCGAGAAATCGTAGATCCTGAAGCCTTTCAGCATCCGATGGCCTGGACCGCCGGGTCCGAGCGGCCGCCTGGCTGTCCTGGCTTGCTTGCCCCGCGAGAGGCGCGGCGGTTGAACGCGGGTATCGGGAATCCATGAGTCTGTCCGCCCTGCGCGACGAGAGCCTGCTGCGCTACTACGAGAGTGTTCGCAAGGAGGTCGAGGCCGATCGCGATTCGATGCGGCGCGGCTTTACGCATGTCTTTGCCAACAACGACGCCGTGAAGAAATATGCTGCGGATCTGCGCCAGGAATTGGAAAGGCGGCGGTTGAATTGTCCGCCGATCGTTTGGCTGTAGGCGCGGTGTCTTCCGGCGCCGACTGGTGTCGGGCCCATCGTTTCAAATGACCTGAGACGGAAAAAGCCGCGGTGCCCCAAAGGCATCGCGGCTCTTGTTCGCCTATGCAAGAAGCTACTTGCTGTCCTTCTTCATGTTGTCCTTCGACATGTCGCTCTTCATGCTGTCGTCGGACTTTGGCTTCGTGGACTTCTTGGACGTTTTCTTCATCTTGGCGTTGGCGTTCATCGGATTATGGGTCTTCATGGAATCCTGGCCGGCCGGCGCCGTGGTCCGGGCCGAGGCAACCGACACGCTTTTGGAATTAACGCCCGGAGAGAATGAAGACAGGCGTTCCCGGTTCCACAGCGACGCTGCCCAAAATGCGCGCAGAGCGCCTTGCGTCTAACAGTCGATGCCGTTTCGCTTGCCGACGGTGCAATAATCGCGAACCGTCTTGCGGATGATCCTGCTAAGGCCATTGGTGAAATCGTCATCGTCCAGCAATTTGCTGGCATTGGATGCGCCGCGCGCAGCCGCCGGCGTCGACATTTGCGCGGCCAGGAATGTCAGATTCAAAAGCGTCGTCGCCAGGCCGATCGCCACAACCAGAACCGCCCATTTTCCAGGCATCGCGCCCTCCAGGACATAGCTCGCTTGCCAATCCTCGAAACAAGGTCAAAGCCGAGATCCGCGATCGTTCCGTTTCCTGTCGGCAGGCGCGCGTTTCAGGGAAGCGGCGCGCCGGCATTGGTGACGATCAAATTATCGGTATTGACCGGTGCGAGCTCGCTGGCGCTGCCATTGCCGAGAAACTGGTCCAGCGTCTCCTGAATCCTCTCTTTGGCCGAATCCGGACCGCGGTCGCTCATCCAGGTGTGCTGAAATTGGGTGTGGATGATATCGACGCCATCCGCCTTGGCCTGTTGCGCGGTCGGCAACACTCCGGGATCGGTCTGGAAGTTCGGATCCTTGGAGCGGAATGAGAGGATCTTCATCTTGTCGTTGAGCACGAAGGGCACCCGCAGATTATCCAGCGTGACAATTTTCGACACCAGCTCCGGGTGCTCCTTGGCGAAATACATGGCGGTGTCGCCGCCGTTGGAGTGTCCGACCATCGTCAGGTGGCTGTAGTCGGCCTCCGGCTGCAACTTCTTCAATTGCTCGAGCACGAACAGGATGTTGGCTTCGCCTTTTTCATACACGCCCGTCCGGCCGACATAGGGCAAGCCGAGCTTGGTCATCAAGGGCGGATCGGTCGGCAGATCCTGCTGGATGCTGGCAACCAGATATCCGCGTGCGGCGAAGACGTTGGCCAGGAATGAATACTCGGTGTTCTTGACGGTATTGCCGTTGCTGATGATGGCGACCGGCAGCTTCCAGTAGCCGTCGTCCGCCTTCATCTCGTAGTCCCGGCGCACGGCGAGGTCGACGGAGACGGGCCGCTGTCGCGCTTCGTCGAACCAATTCAGCGTTTCGTGCCGGATGCCCCATTTGCTGACGCCGAAATAGACGGCGCCCGCAAGGGCACAGACGCACGCCAGAACCGTGATTCCCCGTTTCATCGTTTCCTTCCCAATCACTTTGTTTCAATAGATGGTGTGTAAACGCGCCAGCGCAGAGGCGGGCGCCATCACGCCGGAATTAAATTTAGGAAATCTTGTTGCTCCGCAGCAAAGCGACGGCACGCCGGTCTTCGAAGCCGGCGCGCGGCCGTCCAAAAGCCCCTGTAAGCGTGCCCCTTGCCATGGAGTTGCCGGCAAAACTTACAGTCACGTCGAAGCTGCCTTCAGTTCGCGGCAGCCCCAAATCGAACTTCGAGTATACGTTGAACATCAAGAACGACAGCGGCCGCAATCTGTCGCAAGCTTCGCAGCCGAAGCGCCGCCCAATTTCGAAACGTCCTGCTGCTGCGGCTGTTCACGGTCGACCGTGCGCCGCTGCCGTCCTTCGTCGCCATTCTCGCTGGGTCCGGTATTCGTCGATCAGCTGCGCGGCACGGTGATGGGCGCGCTTCCGTTCGGCGAAAGCCTGATTATCGCCTGGCCGCAAACCGTGGCCCTGATCGCCGGCACCATCGTGCTGTTCGTTGCCGGTTACATCGTGTTCCAGCGTCAGGAGGTGAGGGCGTGAGGCATCGTGCGCGCGACTAACGTTTGCCTTGCGACTTTGCGCGGGCAACAGACCGCGCAAAGTAATCCCTCGCGACCGCGTCCAGCGCGGCGGAGATCAATTCATCGGATTCAGTCGCCCGACCGCTGTATCCGGCCTCCAGCCGCTCGGCTTCCCGAATATAATCGACCGCGAGCTCGCGGAGACGGTGCAACTCTGTATCGTCGGGAAGCGGATAGATCGTCGCCAGCAGGTTCTGGGCTCGGGCCCGTGCGTGATCACTTCTTGTGCCGATCATGGGCACCTCCTGGAGTCGTTTTCTCGGGTGATAGAAGGCACGCGACCGCGTCGGCCGAACACCGGTTCCACCAACGGCAAAACATTGCCTGTCTGCGCCAGCCGTCTTCCCAAGCTAAGCCTTTCAGTTATCTCGGGTTCCCGACCAAAAGCTTTATTTTTGAAATTTGGCGGGGCCGCCACCGCACCTCAGCCCTGCTTCTTTTCAGCCGGCTGCGCGTCCTTTGCCTCTTCGTCCGCGAGAAGCTTCAGAAGCGTCTGGCGTTTCTGTTCGTCGCTGGTTTCGGTCAGCAGCTTCCGATAGAGCTTGAGGTTTTCCTTGTGAACGAATCTTTCCATTTTCGGCTCTCGCGCAGGGCAGCTGAGGCCGCCAGTTTATGTCTCAGGAGAACCTGTGGCCAGTTACAGAGCGATGTCAGATGGCGGGAAAGCAGTTTGGTCGATCGGGCGGCGTTGGCTGTGATCAATATTGCTCATGCCCGGTAGATTTGGGGTGTCAACTCTCCGCTCATCGCGTGCGCAGGCCCGTCCGATTGATGCTCTCCTGCGCCGACGATGGGGCTAGCGCCCTCAGCGCGGCGTCGATTCTCGATTGAACGCGGCGGGCAGCTAACTCGGCTAGCCTGGCTTGGGTTCGGCCGCTTCTGACGGCGTCTCCGATCTCGAACCGCCATCTCCAGATGTCCGGCTCTTCGGTCGCCGAAATCGGATATTGGATGCCTTTGTCGATCACATCAGTCACCCCCTCGTAGATGGGCAAACACGCTTTGTGGTCCGCAATCAACCCGGGTGATTACGGGCGGGGGAATGGAAGAGCTGTGTCGCAACGAGAAAATATTCTGCGGATGATTCAGGAATTGAAGGATTCAGCTACAAGGCGATTCCGAAAGATGGGCTTCTTGGACTCGTCCAGGAGCTCCATCTGCCACTCGGCGTTTTCCGCGAGATGGCGTGCGATCGAACCAATCATGTCGCCGCAAACGCCGGTCAACTCTTCCCAGGCCGCATCCTGATCGGGCAGTTCGGTGCCACGGTTCGACACGCCGCTGTAGCGGCCGGTCCGGATCCGGAAATAATACAACGGCATGGCGGAAACCGATCACGGCCATCGACGTCTTTCTCGCGGCGCCGGTACAATGCTTGATTGCGCGATGCCGCTTTTGATGCAGGTCAAGCCGGGCTGATCACGCGGAGGAACCGCCCGCCCAATCTAGAGGCAGCAGGCCTGTATTTTCTGAGGACAGAGCATAAAGGCCTTGGACAGGGAGAACAGCAGGCGCGCGGTGCGGCTCGAGTTGTCGGGCGCGCGGTAGCTCAGTGGAAATGCCACCGCGATGTCGGCCTGCAGGTCGCTGCCAAGAAAGAACCGCACCCCGGCGCCTGCAGAGGTCAGTGCAAGGCCGTCGTTGTAGCTGAACCCGTCGTTCCAGGCCGCGCCGGCGTCGACAAAACTGTAGAGCTGATAACCGGTCAGATAACCAAGATTCAGTCGCTGATCGAAGCGCAGCTCAATCGAGCCGGCGATGCCGTTGTCGCCGCTGATCTCGGCACTGCCGTAACCGCGCCCGAAGGCAGCACCTCCGAGATAGAACTGCTGCGACGTGAACAGCGGTCCGGAAGCGATCTGGCCGGCGGCGGCGATCTTCACCGACCATGCATCGGCCAGCGCTTGATAGCGGGTGAACCAGCCATCCATCACCGAGAAATTGCCCGATGCGCCGTATCGCGAGATAAAATCGTCGCCGAAATGCGACGCACCGAGGATGTCGAGACCCTGACGGTACATCAGCGTGAAGTAATTCTTGCCGCCGAAACTGTCCTGCAGGCGGTAGTCGGAAGTCAGGCTGATGGTGCGGATATGATCATTGTAGATCGGGCCGAACACAACGCTCTCGGAGACATTGCTGAAGCCGGCCGCCGCCGTGAGCGTCAGTGCCGATCTTATTGACTGCAGCGGGACAATGCTGGCGCGAAGCTCAAAGGTATCGGTCCTGGTGACATCATTGTAGAGCCGCCTCTCGTCGCCCGGCCGGACTTCGCTGTGCAGCGCGGACGCGCCGATCCGCATGCCGTCGATGCCGACGGGGACGTCGTAGGACAGCCGTCCGAATGCAAGCTCGCGCGGATCGCCTGGTGTGGTCGAAAGATTGAGCGCCAGCGTGTCGCCGGGTGCGAGATAGGAATTGAATGCACCGGTTGCGTAGGTCTGCCAGGGGCCGACCGACGACGATCCGAGATTGTCGAGCCCGAACGAGGTGTAGATGTGCCAGGTGTTGACGTAGACGATGAGGCGGAAGCGGCCGGTCGCGTGGCCGATCTCTTCCAGCGCGGTGTCCGCGATACGTACTCCCGGCCGGCCGTTGATCAGCAGGAGCTGGCGCTCCAGCGTCGGCAACCGCGAGGGGCTTTCGGCGAGCACCGGGTCGAGCATTCGCCTTATGCCGAACTGCTCCGCGCCATCGCCCTTCAGCGTCACTTCCGTAATGGCGCCTTCGATGACCTGCAGACGAACCCGGCCGTCCCGGATGTCCTGCGGCGGAACGATCGCCCGGCTCAGGTGAAACCCGGCCCCGCGGTAGAGGTCACCGACGCCGGCGGCGATCGCCGCGAGATCGGCCTGGGAGACCTTTTTCCCGAGATAGGGTTGATAGATGCTTATGATCTGATCGCGCGGGATCGCATGGGCGCCGGTCAGCGAAACGCCGCGCAGCACGAACAACCGCCTGGTATCCGCCGTGCCTTCCGGCCGGGACACCGATGGCATCCGTACTGCGGGGCGCGCGGAGGGCGGTTGCCCGGACTGCCGTACATCGAAACGCCGTTCCGTCTGCCTGGGATCGAAGCCCGGCGGGCTTGCCTGCTGGGCTTTCGCCGGCATTGAGGCGATCACGGAAAAAATCAGTGCCAGGCCCGGCAAAGCGAACCTGCCCAGACCGCAACGCGGTCGCGCAACCGCACGGGATACCACTCTTCCGTAGTTCTCCGGATGCCATCCGGGGAATCTTTGAAAAATCATTAGCCCCATGATTTTTCATAGATTTTTATGGTCAATGAATCGTTAACCACGCCCGTAAGCTCGGCGGTTTCCGCTCATTCTATGTTGAAACTTTTCCCGTAGGCCTGAGGGACAACCAGAGGCAGACGGAGTGTTTCATGGCTTGGACCGATCGGTTTTCGCGCATCCTGACAATGGCCTTCCTCCTGAGCGCGGCTTCCAGTGCGCTCGCCGCCGAGGACGGCGTCTGGCGGGTCAGCAAATCGTCCGGCGAAGTCTGGATGACGACGTCAGGTGCCCAGCAGGCGTCGCTGACGCAGGAAGAGGTCTTGAAGCCGGGCGACACCATCCGGACCGGGCGTAACGGCCGCGTCCTGTTGGTGCGCGGCGAGGAAACCATTCTGGTCTCGCCGAACTCCGTGATCGGCTTGCCCACCGAGAAGAAGGACGGGCTGTCGACGAC
>Ga0210403_10001583_pt1 | contig 21443 bp, 17 predicted proteins | sample IncBWC19MmetaG_FD_150863 | JGI IMG/M metagenome (GOLD analysis project Ga0210403, IMG submission 150863) | Forest soil microbial communities from Barre Woods Harvard Forest LTER site, Petersham, Massachusetts, United States - Inc-BW-C-19-M | ecosystem: Environmental > Terrestrial > Soil >... | reverse complement strand
CAGCTCTGCCTCCACCGCGATGGGCGCGGTCTCGCGGTCACGGATCTCGCCCACCATGATCACGTCGGGGTCCGCGCGCAGCATGGAGCGCAGCCCCACGTCGAAGGTCACGCCCGCCTTGGGCGCGATCTGCATCTGCTTGATGCCCGCAATGCGCTGCTCCACGGGATCCTCGATCGTGAGGATGCTGCGGTCGCCGTCGTTGAGCACGTTCAGGGCGGCGTAGAGGGTGGTGGACTTGCCCGATCCCGTGGGTCCGGTGACGAGCACCGCGCCGTTGGGGCGATGAATGGCGCCTTCGAAGCGCTTCTGCTCGGCCGTCTGCATGCCAAGCGACTCGAGGCTCTCAATCACCACGCCGCGGTCGAGGATACGCAGCACCGCGCCCTCGCCGTTGACCAGCGGCAGTGTGACCACACGGATGTCCACGCGCCGCCCCTCCACCGTGAGCGCAAAGCGCCCGTCCTGGGGCATGCGCTTCTCCGAGATGTCGAGGTCGGCCATGATCTTGATGCGCGACACCACCCCCGTGGCCATCCTGCGCTTGACCGTGGCAGCAGGCGCCAGCACTCCATCCACGCGGAACAGCACTCGCGTGTCGCCCTCCTCGGGGTTGATGTGGATGTCCGAGGCGCCCTGCTGGATCGCCTGCGCCACCACCGAGTGCACCAGCTTGATGATGGGTGCGTCGTTCTCGTCGTCCACCACGAGGTTGCTCGCGGCGTCCTCATCGGCCTCCTCGTCGGTGATGTCCTCGATCGACTCGTCCATGCGCACGAGCCGCGCCAGCAGCAGGTTCAGGTCCTCCACCGACGCCGCCGCAGGCCTGATGCGCCGGCCGGTCATCATGCCGACGTCATCGATGGTCAGCACGTTGGTGGGGTTGGCCATCGCCAGCAGCACCGTGCCGTCGTCCATGAAGCCCACCGGCACAGCCTGGTAGCGCTTGGCAGCCTCTGAGCTGATCAGGTTCACCGCGCCCATGTCAAGGTCGTACACGGCGAGGTCCACAAAGTCCAAGCCGAAGCGCTCTGCCACCACTCGCGCCAGCTGGTCGTGGCGCAGAACGCCACGCTCCACCAGCACGATGCCCGTGGGCCGGCCCTGCTCGCGGGCGGTCGCCACCGCCGCCTCCACTGTGGCTAGGTCGGCGAAGCCGAGGTCCACCGCCACCTCTCCGATCATGCGCATCGAGCGGCCTGTGTTGCGCGGCGGGTAGAGGCCGCCCACCGGCGCAGCGACCTCTGCCTCCATCGCGTCCGGGGAGGTCTCGAGCACGGCCGTTGGCGTGGCGCTGTCGCCCATCTCGCTCCTTATCGGCAGACTGTGCAACCCGCTTGACCGGGGTTTTGTGCAGCTTCGAGGCTCGAGCTCTGCGCAGTCAGACGCTGAAGCCCGCGCCGTGCTCGAAGGCGCCCTTCACCTGGGCATCGAGCGCGTTGAGGCGGTGCAGCGCCAGCGCCTCAGCTGAGGCGAAGCGCCTGCCCGCTGCAGCCTCCGCGCCGTGGTGCATGAGCACGCAGTGCTCGAGCGCAAGCCTACGCTCGTCCTTCAGCGCCGCGGGCGCGTGCTCGGCGATCACACGCAGGCCCAGCTCGATGTGACCCAGCATCGTGCCCTCCCTGCTGCGCTCGATCTCGGCGCCGTAGCGGAACTCGCGGGTCTTGCCGAGGTCGTGCGTGAGCGCTGCAGCCAGCAGCAGGTCGCGGTCCAGTCGCGGGTGCAGCGTGCACAGCTCGAGCGCCATGGTGGCCACCGCCACGGTGTGCTCCAACAAGCCGCCCAGGTAGGCGTGGTGGCCCGCCGCCCCACGCGCTGCGCGGCCCTCCCCCCCGGCCCCAGCTGAGCGAGGCGCGGGCACCGAGCAGGGTGCCCGCCGCAGCTCTGCGCGCAGCACCTCATCGCCCAGCAGCGCGCGCAGCAGCACCGCGAGCGCGGGGTCATAGACCTCGCGTGCGAGGTGCTCGAAAAAGCCCTCCAGCTCGTCGAGGTCGCGATAGGCGGTGGGTAGGAAACGCTCGGGGTCAGCTGCTGCGCCCTGCGCACGGTCTATGCCCTCGAGGGCGATCTGCAGATCCTCGCGGAAGCGTTGCACGCGACCGCGCACGCGCACCAGCTCGCCCCGCTCGAAGCGCCCGGCGAGCACGTCCGCATCGCGGAACGCGCGCGCCAGGATCGAACCGGTGCTGTCACGCAGCTCGAGCGTCAGGTAGGGGGTGCCGGCACGGGAGATCTGGCGCTCCTTGCGCGTGCACGCAAACACCGCGTCCACCTGCTCGTCCACGCGCAGCGTGGCAACCGTCTGGGTTGCGCCGGGGGGCTCTGTGGTGGGGGAAGCCACAGCTTCATGATGTACGGTGGTTCGGATGCAGCCGCTCATCTGGGATCGCCGTCCGGATGGCCTCAGGGCCCCGGCGATGGTGTGCGCGTTCAAGGGCTGGAACGACGCCGGGGACGCCGCCTCGAGCGCCGTGTCGTTCCTCGCCTCCACCCTCGGTGCACGCCGCTTCGCGCACCTGGACTCCGAGGAGTTCTACGACTTCCAGGCCAACCGCCCGTGCATCCGCCTGGGCGATCCCGACGGCAACGGAGGCGAGGCCGCTGCGCGGGAGATCAGCTGGCCCACGGTGGAGATCTTCGAGGCGCCTGCGCCCCGGGCGCCCCGCGACCTCGTGCTCGTACAGGGCGTTGAGCCATCGATGCGCTGGCGCACGCTCAGCGCCAACCTGATCGACCTCGCTGAGGCCCTGGGCGTGCAGCTGGTTGTCACCCTCGGTGCGCTGCTCGGCGACGTGCCCCACACGCGCACCGTGGCCATGACCGGGCACGCATCCGATGGCGCGCTGATGGAGCGCCTCGGCATCCAGCCCTCCTCCTATGAAGGCCCCACCGGGATCGTGGGCGTGCTGCACACGGCCTGCTCGCAGGCCGGACTGCCCTCCGCGAGCCTGTGGGCAGCGGTGCCCCACTACGTGGCCGCCGCCTCCAACCCCAAGGCTGCGCTCGCGCTGCTGCGCAGGGTGGAAGGGCTGATCGGCGTGTCGGTGGACGTCTCAGAGCTCGAATCCGCAGCCACCGACTACGAGCGCCAGGTGGGCCTGGCTGTGCAGAGCGACCCCGAGATTCAGGCCTTCGTGGAGCGCCTGGAGCAGGCTGCCGACAGCGAGGGCGACGGCGACCCCGCGGAGGTTCCCTCCGGCGACATCCTCGCGCGCGAATTCCAGCGCTTCCTGCGACAGCGCGGCGCCGAGGGCAAGTAGGCCACGCAGACGCGCATGCGTCCGGCGCAGCGCAGGGCCGGCAGGGCTCGCGTCAGCTCTCAGCGGCGGGGCACACGATGCGGTAGTCGCAGATCGCGCAGGCCCGCTGCGAGGGCGTGGGCTCGAACGCCTGCGCGAGGATGCCCTCGCCCACCTCGAGCACCACGTCGGTGACAGCCTCCGCGTCGCGGTCGTTGCGGGGCACGGGAACCTTGAGGTCGTCGAGCACGTAGTAGTAGGCCTGCTGGGAGGACTCCAGCTGCCAGTCTTCGCGCGCTGCAAGCGCATACAGCGACAGCTGGATGTCGTCGCTGAGCTGCTCCGCCGTCTTCGGCCGCGAGGTCTTGTAGTCGATCAGCTCATAGCGCGCCTCAGCGCCGTCGGCGAGGCGGTCCACGCGGTCCACGCGCCCGCGCAGGTGATGGGGGCCCAGCCGGAAGGAGAACTGGCGCTCGAACCACGCGGGCTGGGAGTCCTGTGCTGCCAGTCGCGCGTGGTAGCGGGTGAGCGCCGCGCGCGCCTTCTCCTGCAGCTCGCGCTCGTGCGCGCCTTCGCCCAGGCCGCCGCGGCGCCAGCCCGCATCGAGCAGGCCCAGCAGCTGCTCCAAGGTGCTGCCGCCCTCTGAGTGATAGCGCTCGAGCACCTGGTGCACCGCGATCCCGAAGCGCTGGTGCACCGTCTGCTCGCTGGGGATGCGCAGCACGCGCGCGAACTTGTAGCGCAGCGGACAGCTCCTGTAGGTCTCGATGTCGGAGGCCGACAGCGCCAGCCCGATGCCCTTGCGGGGCAGGAAGGGGCCGAGTGAGCGCTCCTCCCGGGGCGCTATTGCGAGCGCGCGCGCTCGCTCCTCGCCGGCGGTCGCCTCGCCTCCGTCGAACGCGTGGGCGAGCGTGTTGTCGAGCGTGGATGTCTGGAAGATCTCACGCTGGAGTGGCGTGGTGGCTGCCAGCAGGCGCACGTTGACGTCCTCCAGCGCCTCACCCAGGCTCTGGCCCTCCGGGCGCTGCAGCAACGCTGAGAGCTTGAGCAGCTCCAGGTAGCGAACCACGCCGTGGGAGATGTCGAGGTCGGTGTCCAGCCGCAGCTCGCCCAGGCGCCCGCCGATGCGCGCCACGCTGTCGAGCACCTCCGCGCGCAGCAGCTGCAGGGTGTCCTTCAGCCGCTCGCTCGCCTGGTCCTCGGCGTCGCTGTCGGGCGCCTCCTGATGGGGCGCCTCCTGACCTGGCGCCCCGCAGTCGGGCTCCTCCACAGCGGGGCTCGCCGCATGCGCTCCCAGCGAGCCGGCCGCGTGTGGCGCCCCGCCCCGCGAGTGCGGCGCCACTGCTGTGAGGTGACGCGCCAGCTCGCGTGCGCCCGCCCGGGGGTTCTCGCGCACGAAGTCCACCGCCAGAGCGCGCAGGCCCGCGAGGCTCGCTCGCTGCTCGGCTGCGTCCTCGGGCGCGAGCAGCGCACGACCGCGCACGCCCAGGCGATCGATGAGTCCTCCGATGAACACGTCGGGGGCCATGCTGTCCAGATCCGCAGCTGCGCAGCGGTGCAGCTCCACGAAGCGCTGGATGCGTTCGCGGGCCTCGGGCGGGACCTGTGGCGACTCGGTGGCGGCGGTCAGCCCGAGAACCAGGTCCAGCTTGCGTCTGCGCGCCACCTGGATCACGCGCGCGAGGTCCACCTGGCGCAGCTCGATGGGGGGGCGCGCGAGCGCACGCACCACCGCAGAAGCGTCCTGGGGATCCACCAGCAAGCGCATCCAGGCCAGCACATCGCGGACCTCCGCGCGGCCCAGGAACGCCGCCGGGCTCTCCCCGCTGGGCGGGGCCTCCGGAGCAGCGGACACAATGGCAGCGGAGGCTATTCTCGACCCAGACACAGCCCAAGGATACGCGGGAGCCGGATCGAGCCAGGCTACGCTCTGGGGTGTGGACTTGATCGATTGGGGCGCAGCCCAGCGGATCGGTGAGCTCGTGGCCGGCTCGCCGCCGGCGGGGGGCGTGCGCGCTGCCACCGTCGAGCCGCTGGCGCACGACTTCGCGCTCCGCGTGGGCGATTACAGCGGCCTGGAGCTGCAGGGCGAGCTTCCGCCGCTGGAGGCGGTGGACCGTCCGGCCTGGATCGCCGCCAACCTCCGTACCATGCGGCCCCTGCTGGCACCCCTGGCCGACCGCGTGGGCGACGGCGGCGGCACGCTCGCCCGCCCGCTGCGGGCGGCCTCGGGACTGGTGCTCGGAGCGCAGGTGGGGGCACTCACGGGCCTACTCTCCCAGCGCGTGCTTGGCCAGTACGAGCTGTCGCTACTCGACGCCGCTGTGCCGCCGCGGCTGCTGCTGCTGGCGCCTAACCTCGCGCAGGCCGCGCGCAACCTCGGAGTGGATCGCGACGAGCTCGTACTGTGGGTGACCATCCACGAGATCACCCACGCCGTCCAGTTCTCCGGAGCACCGTGGCTGCGCGAGTACCTGGGTGGCCTGCTCAAGGAGCTGATCGACGGCCTGCAGGTGATCGCGGGCGCCGGCCCCGCGGGTGGCGGTGACGGCGAGCGCACGCGCGGCCGTAGCGGATGGTTGGGAAACCTCAGCGGCTGGGTGCCCGATCCGGCGAGCACGCGCGAGCTGATCAGCAGGGCGCGCGAGGGCCAGTTGCTGCGCATCACGCTGGGCGAGGACCGCTGGCAGCTGGTGGAGCGCATGCAGAGCGCCATGTCTCTGATCGAGGGCCATGCAGAGCACACCATGGACGTGGTGGGCGCAGAGGTGCTGCCAACGCTGCCGCGGCTGCGCGCGGCCATGACCCGCCGCCGCGAGAGCCGCGGCCTGCCGTGGCGCGCGCTCGAGCGCCTGCTGGGTCTCGAGCTGAAGCTCCGCCAGTACGAGAACGGGCGACGCTTCTGCGACGCCGTGGTCCACGCCGGCGGGCCACCCGCGCTGGCGCTCGCCTGGAGCGGCCCAGAGGCGCTGCCGAGCGCCGATGAGCTCGAGCAGCCCGCGCGCTGGCTCGCTCGGGTGCAGGCCGCCGCGGCTTAGCGCTCAGAGCGAGTCGAACGGCACGAGCCGTCGAACGCATGTTCCTCTTGTTACAAGCTCCACCATCGTAATTGCCCGTGGTTACACGGTCTTCACCGGCTGCTACGATCGCGCTGTAACGATCTCACGGGTGAGGGTTACAAACATGTGTTCGCTGCTGTTTCGAGCATTTCGAGCGGCAAGCCCCCGCAAGAGCACATAGACAACCCTTCCTCGCAACAGCGAGAGACCAGAGGAGAACCCCCTCCACATGCCCACAGTAAGCACCAGCTCCCCCAAAGCAAAAGCCCCCAAAGCGCGAGCGACAGCCGCCCGCAAACCGGCGACCGCGAAAGCCACCAAAGCTGCCTCCGGCGGAGCGCGCGCCGGCGCCCGGGGCAAAGCGCCCCGCGCCAAAGCAGCACGCACGCGCGCCACGCAACAGACCGAGGCGGCCCTCAAGCAGGCACAGACGGCGACCCGCGAGACCGCGGCGGCGGTCGGTGACTACGCCGAGCGCGCCGTGCTGATCCCCGTGGGCGCCGCGCTGATCGCACGCGAACGCGTGGTGTCGGGCGTGAGCGACACGATCTCCACCTACTCCTCCCCCTCGAAGACCCAGCAGCAGTTGCGCCGCTTCGAGCGCCGCGGCGCCACCGCCCGCAACCGCTTCGAGCGCGAGGTGCGCAAAGCGCGGGTTCGCGTGGAGCGCGAACTGCGCCAGCGCCGTCGCGCGATCGAGAGCACCGTGGGCAACATCGACGAGCGGCGTGAGGCGATCGCCAAGAACGGCAGCGAGCTCGCCGGCCGCGTGCCCGACCTCGCCAACCGAGTCCAGGAGCGCATCCTCACCCTCGTGTGATCGACAGCTTCCCCCGCCCGGGCCCGGAGAGGCCCGGAGCACCGTCACCGCGGCGGTCGTCGGGTAGATCTGCCGGCCTCATATCCCGCCGGCAGTAGTAGCACCCTCTCCTCCCTCGACCCGCGGGCGGCCCCCACCGCCCGCGGGTCATTTTTTGGGGGAGCCCGGCCTCGCGGCATGTGGGAGAAAAAAATCTCTCCTTCCTTCTTGACACATACCAATACTCGGAACTAGAGTAGGGGGCGTGGGGAGCAGCGCGATGCCGGGGGGCACGCTGTTCTGAGCGTGCCTCCCGACAGCCGAAAAAGAGCGCGTTTGGCGCCCTCGGGAGACCTAGATCCTCTCGCGAAACCCCATTACCGGATAAACTCAGAAGTACACCCGCGTACACACCGTACGTGGACCCCGCTGGCTCGTGCTCTCTCAGCGGCGGGGGATCATTGGACGTTGATGATCATCCTCCCGCTCGCGGCGGGCAAGATGCGCCTGAAGCTCCTGCAGGAGCGCCTGCCCGGAATCAGCGCCGGGGTGCTGGACCGCCATCTGCAGCAGATGGTTGCGCTCGGGCTCGTGACCCGCACGCGCTTCAAGGAGATGCCGCCACGCGTCGAACTCGAGCTGACCGACGCCGGGCGCGAGCTGCTGCCCATCGCCGCCGCACTGGCTCGCTGGGGCATGCTCCATATGTGGTCGGCGCCTGAGGCGCGGGAGGTGGTCGGCGTCGAGGCGCTGCTTCGCCTACTGCCGGCGCTGCTCGAAGGCGAGGCCGATCTCCCGGACCTGTGCCTCGAAGCGATCGTCGAGCAGGAGGATGAGCGTTACGACCGCGTGCGCTACCGGCTCAAAGACGGACGACTGCAACTCGATGCTGACTCCGACGAGGACCCGGCGGTGAGCATCCGCGGCGACAAAGGCGCGTGGATCGCGGCGCTCGGACCCGCGCGGGACTACACGACACTTCGGTTCGGCGGCGACGAACGGGCGGCAAGGCGCTTTCTCGACGCGCTCCCCCGACCGGAGTAGCGCCGCCACCCGCCCACCCCGGCCGCGCGGCGCAGGTTTGCCACAATGGTCGCCGTGATCGACAAGGATGACATCCGCCGGGCGCTCGAGGCGGTGATCGACCCCGAGCTGCACCGCTCGATCGTTGAGCTCGACATGGTGCGCTCGATCGACGTGAGCGCCAACGGCGTCGTAGACGTGACCGTCTCTCTCACCACGCCCGGATGCCCGATCAAGGGGCACTTCCAGACCGGTGTGGCGCAGGCAGCCTCCAGCGTCGAGGGTGTGACGCACGTGAACGTGTACTTCGACGTGCTCAGCGACACCCAGAAGGCCGCGCTGCAGCAGAAGCTCGGACGCGGCAGCCTGCCCGCGGGTGCTCTGGCGCAGGTGGCCAACGTCGTGTGCATCGGCTCGGGCAAGGGGGGCGTGGGCAAGTCCACGCTGACCGCCAACCTGGCCGCGGCGCTCACCGGCGAGGGCAAGCGCGTGGGCGTGCTCGACGCGGACGTGTGGGGCTACTCGATCCCGCGCATGTACGGGCTGGGCTCCACGCGCCCCGACGTGTCGGCCGAGCGCAAGATCATCCCCCTGCGCGCTCACGGCGTGAGCGTGATGTCGATCGGCTTCTTCGTGGAGGAGGACGCAGCCGTGGTGTGGCGCGGGCCGATGCTCCACAAGGCCCTCACCCAGTTCCTGCAGGACGTGGAATGGGGCGTGCTGGACTACCTGCTGGTGGACCTGCCGCCGGGCACCGGCGACGTGTCCATGACGCTCGCGCAGCTGCTGCCCCAGGCGCAGTTCCTGATCGTGACCACCCCTCAGGCCACCGCGCAGAAGGTTGCACGCCGCTCGGCCCACATGGCCAACAAGGTTTCGCTCGAGATCGCTGGGGTCATCGAGAACATGTCGGGCTTCACCACGCCGTCCGGCGAACGCTTTGCGATCTTCGGCGAAGGCGGCGGCAAGGAGCTCGCGGATGAGCTCGACGTTCCGCTGCTCGGCAACGTGCCACTCACGATGCCGCTACGCGAGCAGGCCGATCGCGGCCTGCCGCTCGTGATCGAGGATCCCCAGGACCCCGCCGCGCAGGCGATCCACCAGATCGCGCGGGGGATGATCGCGATGGCGCCGATGGCGCTGCCGGCGCTGCCACTGGTCGAGGTCTCCGCGGGAGGGCCCCCATCCGGCCCTGTGCAGGAGAGCCAGAAACCCGTGGGCATGTCGCTGCCGATGGCCTGAGACCGGGCCCTCGCCACCGCCGGCATGCCCTTGCCCCCGCCGCGAGTGCCGAGGCGCGCGGGGGCTGTCCCCCGCGGCACGGCGCCCGTCCGGCCGCTTGACAAGAGCGAACCACCTGGGAGGATCATCTCGAGATGCCAGTAGCAGATCAGCAGGAGGACGAGGAGCAGGATCACGCGCTCACCGCACCGGCGGACGGCGCTGCGCAAGAGGACGGCGTCGTCGAATTCGATGCGCGCCGCGCCAAGATGGAGCGCTTGCGCGCAGAAGGGATCGACCCTTACCCGGCGGTGTCGCTGTGGGACACGCGCACCCGCATAGCGGATGTGCTCGCTGCGCATGACGCCGCAGCGCTCGAGCAGGGCGAGCACCCCGAGCACAGCTACCAGATCGCCGGGCGCCTGATCTCCCGCCGCGGCCACGGCAAGACCGCGTTCCTGGACGTGCGCGACCTCTCCGGCCAGATCCAGGCGGTGGTGCGAGTGGACGCGCTCGGGCAGGAGACATATGACCGCATCCTCGGCCTGGACATCGGCGACATCGTGGGGATCCGCGGCTGCGTGTACGTCACCCAGCGCGGGCAGCTGGCGCTCGCCGTGCAGGCGTGCACGCTGCTGACCAAGACGCTCAGGCCACCGCCGGACAAGCACCACGGCCTAGCCGACACGGGTACGCGCTACCGCTACCGCGAGCTCGATCTTCTCGCCAACGAGGACACGCGCGACCTGTTCATGAAAAGGCACGCGATCGTGTTCGAGATCCGCAAGTGGCTCAACGAACGCAATTTCATCGAGGTCGAAACTCCCGCGCTGCAGTCGCTCGCGGGCGGCGCCGGCTCGCGCCCCTTCACCACCCACCACAACGCGCTCGACCGCGACCTCTACCTGCGCATCTCCGTCGAGCTGTTCCTCAACCGCTGCATCGTGGGCGGCATGGAGAACGTCTACGACATGGGCAAGGTGTTTCGCAACGAGGGCATATCCCCCAAGCACAGCCCCGAGTTCACCATCATCGAGTTCATGTGCGCCTACTCGGACTACAACGACGTGGCCACCGTGACCGAAGAAATGTTCCGCGACGTGGCCCAGCGCGCGCTGGGGCGCACCGTGATCAAACGAAACGGCGAGGACATCGACCTGGCCAAGCCTTGGCGGCGCGTGACCATGCGCGAGCTGATCCTCGAACGCACGGGCCTGGACTTCATGGAGTCCACGCGCGATCAGCTCGCCGAGGTGCTGAAGGAGCCGGTTGATCCCGCGGCCACCTGGGCGGACGTGGTGGCCGACATCTACTCCGAGAAGATCGAGAGCACCATCAACCAGCCCACGCACGTGTTCGACTTCCCGCTCGAGCCCTTCCCGATCACCAAGCGCCACGCCGTGCACCCCGAGCTGGCCGAGCACTTCGACTCGGTGATCGGCGGCATCGAGCTTGTCAGCGGCGACACCGAGCTCAACGACCCGGTGGACGAGTGGCAGCGCTTCGTGGACCAGCGCAAGCGCCGAGCGGTGGACGACGGCGACGTGCCCCACCCCAACGACGAGGAATACACGCGCGCGCTTGAGTATGGCTACTCGCCCACCGCCGGCGGCGGCATGGGCGTGGATCGCCTTGTGATGATCCTCACCGAACGCGACACGCTGCGCGAGGTGATCCCCTTCCCCATCGTGAGGGACCTCTCGTGAGCACGCATGGCTGCGCCGGATCGGCGTGGGACCCCGCATCATGAGCGCCTCCAAGCTAGACCTCGACCCCGGCGTGGTGACCGCGTGCAGGCAGGCGGCGCGGCAGATTGCAGAGCAGGTGAGCGAGCAGATCGCGGGGCGCACCACGGTGTCGGTGGAGCGCAGCGTCACGCGCCTGCTGGGCGTGGACGGCGCCGATGAGCTGGAGGTGCCGCTGCCCAACGTGCTGGTGGACCACGTGCAGGGCGGCGGTGGGCTGGGACGCGGGATCGCGCACTGGCTCGGCAACGCCATGATCCAGACCGGCGCCTCGCCACAGCAGATCGCCGAGCGGGTGAGCGCCCGCGAGCTCGACCTGCGCGAGCTGGACCTCGCCGAGGATCAAACGGTTCGCGAGCGCGTCACCGAGGAGTGCGCGGCGCGGCTGGGAGAGATCGCGGCCCGCTTCGGAGAGCGGCGCGCGCTGCGCGAGCGCCTCGGCGAGGCGGCCACGCCACTGCGCTACGTGCTCACCGCTACAGGCAACGTGCACGAGGACGTGGTGCACGCCAAGGCCGTGGCGGAGGCCGGCGGCGACATCGTGGCGGTGATCCGCTCCACCGCGCAGAGCCTGCTCGACTACGTGCCCTACGGGCCCACCACCGAGGGCTACGGCGGCACGTTCGCCACCCAGGCCAACTTCCGCATCATGCGCGAGGCCATGGACGAGTGGTCGGCTGAGCACGGTCGCTATGTGCGCCTGTCGAGCTTCTGCTCGGGCCTGTGCATGTCGGAGATCGCCGCCATGGGCGCCTGGGAGGGCTTCGACAACATGGTCAACGACGCGCTCTACGGGATCCTCTACCGCGACATCAACATCGTGCGCGGCCTGATCGACCAGCGCGTCTCGCGCATGATCAACGGCTACTTCGGCGTGACCATCAACACCGGCGAGGACAACTACCTGCGCACCGCCGACGCGTTGGAGGCCGCCCCCTCGGTGACGGCGTCGCAGTTCATCAACCACGAGCTCGCGCACGAGTCGGGGGTGCCGGACGCCCAGATCGCGCTGGGGGACGCGTTCGAGATCGACATACCGGTTGCCAACGGGATGCTGTATCAGTGGGCGCAGGCGCAGCTCACGCGCGAGCTGTTCCCCGACTGCCCCGTGAAGTACATGCCGCCCACCCGCCACATGGACGGCAACCTGTTCCGCACGCACGCAGCCGACGCGCTGTTCAACCTCATAACGATCGCCACCGGCCAGGGCATCCAGACGATCGGCGTGCCCACCGAGGGCATCTTCACGCCACACATCCACGATCGCGTGCTGGGCCTGCAGAACGTGGACTACGTGTTCAACGCCGCACGCGACCTCGGCGAGGAGATCGAATTCAAGCGCGGCGGCATCATCCAGACGCGCGCCCAGGAGGTGCTGGCGGGCGCCCAGGAGCTGCTTGAGGGGATCGCGCAGAAGGGGCTGTTCAAGGCGATCGAAGACGCCACCTTCGGCGACGTCAGCCGCGGCATCGAGGACGGGCGCGGCATCGAGGGGATCGTGGCCACCGAGGAGGGCTACTTCAACCCGGTGGTGGAGCTTATGCGCGAGGCCAGCTATGCCTCCTAGGGAGGTGGACCTCACAGCGGTGAAGCCCTACGCCGACCACCTCGGCGACGGCCTCGTGCAGATGAGCTTCACGCTGCCGGTGCCGCACTCGCTGGCTGCGCGCAGGGCCGCACTTGAGCTCGCGGCGAAGATGGGTTTCGAGGAGCCCGAGGTCGTCCACTACGAGCAGCTGACCCCCGGCTACACCTACTTCGTGATGTACGGGCGCTGCACGCAGACCGTCGACTTCGACGCGCTGCAGGGCGAGGGCTTCGACATCGAGTACATGACCGAGGAGGAAGTCGAGCGCTTCGCCCAGGAGCACGTGGGGCGCAAGATAGTGGTGGTGGGCGCGAGCACAGGGTCTGACACCCACAGCGTGGGCATCGACGCGATGCTCAACCTCAAGGGCTACCACGGCCACCATGGCCTTGAGGGCTACCACGCCTTCACCACCTACAACCTCGGCAGCCAGGTGCCCAACAGCGCGCTGGTGGCCAAGGCGATCGAGGTTGGCGCGGACGCCATCCTCGTCTCCCAGACGGTCACCCAGCAGAACCTGCACGTGCACAACCTCACCGAGCTGGTTGAGATGGTGGAGGCCGAGGGCCGCCGCCAGGACATGATCCTCGCCTGCGGTGGCCCGCGCGTGACCAACGAGCTGGCCAAGGAGCTCGGCTACGACGCGGGCTTCTCAAAAGGCACCGAACCGCAGCACCTCGCAACGTTCATCGTGCGCGAGCTGGCCGCGCGCGTGGCCGCCCCGCGCTGAGCCGTTGCTGCTCGCCGAGCTCACAGCCTCCGCGCGCACGCTCGCGCTGGTGGGCCTGGCCAAGAACACCGGCAAGACGGTTGCGCTGGCAAGGCTGCTGGGAGAGCTGCAGGCCGCCGGGCGCCTGATCGGCGTGACGTCGGTGGGGCGCGACGGCGAGGAGCGCGACGTGATCGACTCGCGCATCGAGAAGCCGCGCGTGCTGCTCGCCACCGGCGACCTCGTGGCCACCACCGACGGGCTGCTGAGCGCCAGCGGCATCCCCCACAACGTGCTCGAGAACACCGGCCTGCGCACGCCGCTCGGGCCAGTGCTGATCGCACGCCTGCGCGGCCACGGGGCGATCGAGGTTGCTGGCCCCAGCACCGCCGCGGACGTGCGCGCGGTGAGCGAGGCGATGCTCGGCCACGGCGCCGAGCAGGTGCTGATCGACGGCGCCATCGACCGGCGGGCGGCGTCCTCGCCTGCGGTGACGGACGGCCTGGTGATGTCCACCGGCGCGGTGCTCAGCACCGATCTCGGGGAGGTGGTGGCGCGTACGCGGGACGCCGTCGAGCTCGTACGCCTGCCCATCCTCGCCGCGGGATCAGAGGCCGCACGACGACTGCGGGAACTCCACGGCACGAGCGCGCTGGTGGACGAGGGCTACGAGGCGGTGGAGCTCGAGCCCCGCTTCGTGCTCACTGCCGAGGGCGAGGCCATCGCGGCGCTGCTCGACTCACGCCCGCGCGCGCGTTGGCTGGCGGTGGCCGGAGCGCTACCGGAGTCGTTCATGCGCGACCTCGCCGCCGTGCTCCACAGACGCCGGCGCGAGCTGGCCGTCGTGGTGGCGGACCCCACGCGAGCGTTTCTGACCGAGCGTGGGCCAGAGTGGTATGCACGCCAGGGAGCAAGGATCGAGGCCCTCGAGCCGATCGCGCTGCTCGCGCTCACGGTCAACCCCGTCGCGCCGCAATCGCACAGCTTCGACTCGGCCGAGCTACGGGCAGCGCTGGAGGGCGCGATCGCGGACCTGCCGATCTTCGATGTGCTGCACAGCGACTACGCCGGCGTGGCAGAGGCCGGCGGGTCTCGCGGCTGACTGGACGCAGTCCCGTCTACTTCGCGTTGGCGAAGTAATCCGCGTTGATCTGCGTGTACTTCTGCCACTCGTCGGGGAGCTGGTCCTCTGCGAAGCAGGCGTCGACCGGGCAGGCCTCCACGCAGGCGTCGCAGTCGATGCACTCCTCGGGGTCGATGTAGAGCATCTCGGCCGCGTCGTATCCGGGCTCGTCGGGCGTGGGGTGGATGCAGTCCACGGGGCATACCTCGACGCAGGAGTTGTCCTTGGTGCCAATGCACGGCTCGGCGATTACGTAGGCCATTCGCTTCTTTCTCTGAGTGGTTTGGGCGGGCTTCCTTGAGGAGACGCATATTGTACGAACCATGCTGCTGCTTACCGGCGCGACCGGCCTGGTGGGCTCGACGCTGCTGCGCCGCCTGCTGGCCGACGGCGCCCAGGTCCGGTGCCTGGTGCGCGATCCGAGGCGTCTGGGCCCCGAGCGTGTGCGCGTGCAGATCGCGCTCGGCGACCTCACCGACCCCCCGTCCTTTCGCAACGCGCTGCGCGGGGTCCATACAGTTGTGCACCTGGCCGCCTCGATCCGCGACCAGCCGCAGGGCTCGATCGAGGAGCTGAACGGGATCGCAACCTGGCGCATGGTGGAGGCAGCCGAGCGACAGGGGGTGGAGCGGTTTGTGTTCTTCTCCGCGCTCGGCGCCTCCACGCACCACCGCACGCGCTGCCTGCGGGCCAAGGCGCTGGCCGAGAAGGCGGTTCGCGAGTCGGCATTGCACTCGATCGTGTTTGCGCCCTCGATCATCTACGCGCCCGGCGATGCCTGGCTGAGCCTGCTCGAGCGTCTGGCGCTACTGCCCGTGATGCCCGTGTCGGGGCGCGGCCGCGCGGTGTTCCAGCCGATCTGGGCTGAGGATGTGGCCGACTGCCTGCTCGCCGCGCTCAGCCGCAGCGACGGCGTGGGCGACGACGACGAACGGCACAGCCGCTACGAGCTCGCAGGCCCGGAGACGCTGAGCCACACAGACATGATCCGCACGGTCCTGCGTTCCCTGAACCGCACGCGCCCGCTGGTGCACGTGCCCACTCCGCTGGTCTCCCGTGGGCTGCGCGTGGTGGAGGCCACGATGGGGCCGCGCGCGTTCGCAACCTGGGACGAGGCGGAGCTCATGGAGGTCTCGATGGCGAGCCCCCACGGGCCGGCGGATGCGGAAAGCTTCGGCGTGACGCCGCAGTCGATGGCCGAGGTGCTCGGCGCCGGCGGCTGACCTGTGAATCGGAGACGGTCCAAGCGACTGATGTGAAGCGTTAAGTACTTTCTACGGAGTGTCGATCAGTGGCTCGTGTCGAACCCTCAGAGCGTCATCATCCAGAATCAGCTGCGCTCCCTGGGCCGTGCGCTGAACGCTCGCACCGACGATGTGGTCGACGCAACCACCGCTCGCACGCGTGCGTCGGGGTGCCAGCTCGAACACCATGTGGAGGCGCGCTTTGAACGGGTGGGAGCGGTTTCCACGGTGGCGGTTGCCCGCTGGATGGCCGGCGAGACCACAGAGGTGGCCCGCGAGGTGGGGCGTGAGGCGGCGGAGATCTTCGCCCAGCTCGCCTCCCAGCGCGCGGCGCCGCTGAACGAGGTCACCAAGCGCTGCTTGCGCTGGTGCGATGCGGCAGCGGATGCGCTGCGCGAGGCCGCCGCTGAGCTGAAGGTGGCAGAGGAGGTGCTTGACACGGCGCTTGCGATGCTGCGGCGCAGCTTGAACGTAACGCTGGTACGGATGTGCGAGGCCTTCGAGTGCGAGCGCCGGCGAGCCGATGAGGAGCTCGCTCGTCGCCAGCAGGAGCTGGTGTTCCTCGCCACGCACGACGCGCTCACGGGGCTGCCGAATCGCACGCTCATCCTCGATCGAATCGAGCAGAAGCTGGTCAGAGCGCGGCGCGACCAGAGCCCTATCGCCGCGTTGTTCATCGACCTCGACAACTTCAAGACCATCAATGACACGCAAGGCCACGCCACCGGGGACGAGCTGCTGTGTGCGGTGGCATCCCGCCTGCAGGCGGCGGTGCGGGGCACCGACGCCGTGGGACGCCTCGGCGGCGATGAGTTCGTGGTGATCGCCGATGAGCTGTCGCTCACCTCCGGGCCCGAGCTGATCGCCGAGCGCCTGATGGAAGCGCTCGACCAGCCGTTCGTGCTCGGCGGCCGCCAGGCGGCGCCGCTGAAGGTCACCGCGAGCGTCGGCATCGCCTGCGGCGAGCGCCTGGACGCCGGCGAGCTGATCCGTGACGCCGATATCGCGATGTACCAGGCCAAGTGGGACGGACGGCACCGCTATGTGGTGTTCGAGTCGGGAATGCAAACCGCCGTGCAGGCGCGCGTGGAGCTGGAGATGGACCTGCGCGGAGCGCTCGAGCGCGATGAGTTCTTCCTCGTCTACCAGCCCACGTTCAGCCTCCGCGACATGCGGCCCACCGGCATGGAGGCGCTTATCCGCTGGGAGCGCCCGGGGGGCGAGGTGGTGCAGCCGGAGCACTTCATCTCGCTGCTCGAGGACACGGGCCTGATCGTCGACGTGGGCCGCTGGGTGCTCGCCGAGGCCTGCCGCCAGGCGGTGAGCTGGCGGGAGAGCGGACACCCGATCGGAGTGGCGGTCAACGTGTCCGCCCGCCAGCTCGACTGTGAGGAGTTCGTTGCCGACGTCCAGCAAGCCTTGCAGCACAGTGGCCTGGACGCTGAGATGCTCACCGTCGAGGTGACCGAGACCTCTCTCATGCGCGACATCAAACAAACCGTGCTGCGCTTGGCCGCAGCCAAAGAGCTGGGCGTGCGAGTCGCCATCGACGATTTCGGCACCGGCTACTCCTCGATGGCGCACCTGCAGCAGTTCCCCGTTGACGCCCTGAAGATCGACCGCTCCTTCATCTCACAGATGAGCCACAACCAGGAGGGGGAGACGATCCTGCGTACGCTCGTGGCGCTCGGCCGCGCTCTGTCGATCGAGACGCTCGCGGAGGGCATCGAACGCGACCAGGAGCTATCGATGCTCCAGGGCGAGCGCTGCGACAGTGGCCAGGGATTCCTGTTCGCGCGGCCGCTGCAAGCCGCCGACGCAGCGAGCTTTCTGCGCCGTTGGGCCGCTGCGGGCACGGTCGCAGAGCGAGCTTAGCCGGCGTCCTCGCTAACGAGCCTCCACGCGCGTGGGTGCCCAGGGTTCGCCGGGCTCGTGCTCTCGATCAAGCCGAGGTTCCGCAGACGCGAGAGCAGCCTCGATATCTGCCCCTCGTTCACATCCCCGGCGGCCTGCGCGATCTGGCGGTTGTTGAGCCCGGGGCGCTCTGCGATCACCTCCAGGACGCGCAGTGTGCGGAAGCCGGGTCGCATGCCGTGGCGGTCCAGCAGCTCGCGGCCGATTTCGAGCGTCGAGCGCTCCGGCGCCTGGCGTGGCCTCGCCCGCGGCGCCGGCCTGCGGAGCTCCTGCTCGGCAGCGGCGGGTCCGAGGTAGGGGTTCACGAGCAGGTGCATCAGCGAGCCAAGCAGCGGTGAGAGTGGCTCGGGCGGTCCGTTGCACAGCCGCCGGTGGATGATCGAGCCTACGGAGCCGAGCAGCGCGTCTGGGACCAGCGGCGGCGGCTCCCCCCCAAACAGCGCTGGCTCCGCGCCGTCGAGCAGCAGCTCGCGCAGCTGCTCGAGCAGCCGGCGGCGCGCGGCGAGCGCGCGCGGGCCGGCGGCATACACCTCCACCACCACCAGGCGGGCGAGCGCCGGCTCGTCGTCGAACAGGCGCAGCAGCGCGGCCAGGCCGGCACGGACTCGGTCCCCCCACTCCTCCTCGTCGCGATACGGCGGCAGCGCCGCGCTTGCGATCCGCTGCACCGACTGCTCATACGCAGCCAGGAAAGCGGCTTCGCTGCTTTCGAACTGCTCGTAGAACGTCTGTCGGGACACGCCCGCGCGGGCGACGATCCGCGCCACGGTCATGTCCGCGTAGCCGCATTCGCCGACGACCGCCACAACCGCAGCGAGTATCCGCTGCCGTTGGATCTCGGCTACCAAGCGGCCACGCGAGCGCGTGGCGCTCACACGCTCAGCCGCTTGGTAGCGCGCTCGACCTGCGACCCTCTCTCCGTCAGGCTCCAAGCGTTCTGCGCGCCACGCCCCTTGCCGACGCCGTGATTCTCGACCAGCCCGAGACCGGCGAGACGTCCCAGCAGCTTCGAGATCTGGCCGGGGTCAGCGATCCCCGCGCCTTCGGCCACCTCTCGGTTGCTGGCGCCCGGATGAGCGGCGATCGCCGCGAGCACGCGCAGCGTCCGGTGCGTCAGGCGCACGTTCGCGTTTGACGCACCCGGCGGGGACAGCACCTCGGGCGAGCGCAGGCTCGCCCGAGGCAGAGGCGTCTCCGGTGACCCACTCGATCCTCGCTCGAGCTCCTCGCGCGCAGCGTCGTTGCCCAGATACGGCTGCACGATCGTGCTCATCAACTGGTTCAGGAGGTCGGCGACCGGCTCGCCCGGCCGCTCGACCTGGTACCTGTGGAGCACCGCGAGAACGCCCCCCACGACGCCCTCCGCGGTCAGGCGCGACAGCTCGCTGGGCCGACGCGGGCTCTCGCGGCCCAGGTCCGCAACGCGGGCCAGCTCCGCGAGCATGCGTTCGCGGCGCGCGCGGATGCGGGCACCGCCGGAGAGGCTCTCAACGAGGCAAACACGGGCGTGCGCGGGCTCCTCGTCGATCAGCACCAGGAGCTGCGCAAGCGCCGCGCGGACACCTGCGCGCCAGGAGGTCTCGCGCGCGAAGGCCTCGCGCGCGAGCAGCTCCGCATCCGCAAGCGTAGCCTCCAACGCTGCGAGGACGCAGTCTTCGCGATCGCGGAAGAGCTCGTAGAAGGTCTTGCGCGACACGCGGGCACGTCCGATGATCTGCGCCACGGTCAGCGACCCAAAGCCATCCTCCGCGACGAGCTCCACGGCCGCGGCGAGCATCCGCGCCCGCTGTGCCTGACCGACCCACCCGTGCCCGCTGGCCCCCGGCCGCGGGGCGAGGAGCCGAGCCGGTGTGGCCGAGTATCCAACGCTCATCGGCCCACCCCCCCACGCTCGGACGTTCTCGTGCCGGAACTTGTCAACCGTGTCCTCAAGTGACGCTCCCCCATGTTTCCGGTTCACCGCCCAGCCTCTACCTCGCCGGGCGACCTCGTTGCGCGGGACAGAATAAACGGCTCCGGTGCATCGTATGGCACACATCGGATGTTTGTCAAATGCCAACGATCGGAATGGGCTCCAGCGGTGCCGCTGGCATCGTGGCTATTACTCCCCCAACGCGAGGAGGCCCGTTGGAGCGCTCGATAAACGCCCTGGTTGTCTTTGGGCTGGAGGATCTGGCGATCTGCGCCGGACCCGGGCGCACCCACGAGCCCTGCGTCTCCACGCGTTCACACGCGCAGACGCCCGTCATTCGGCCGCGTACGCACGTGTTCGGCTACGGTCTACCCCTCCATGGCTCGCGGCCCGGGATCGAAACCACAGGTAAACACCACTTTGCGCAGTGGTCGCCGCAGCACGCAGCGCGAGCGCATGCTGGCGGGAATGATCGCTGCGACCAACAGCGACGGCTATGAGCGGGCAAGCGTCTCCGCGGTGATCGCCCGTGCCCGCGTGTCGCGTCCGACCTTCTACGAGTACTTCGCCGATCGCGACGACTGCTTCCTGGCCGCGCTGCGGGACGTCCAGGAGCATCTGCTGGCCGACGTGGGCCAAGCGTTGCAGGAGCGCTCGCCGGAGGAGGCTGCCGCGGCCGCGATCCAAGCCTTGGGAGTCTTCGCGAGCTCGCAACCGGAGCGCGCGCGCTTCCTGATGAGCGAGTCGATGACGAGCGGCCCGCGCGGGCTTGACCTCCGCGACCGCGGGATCGCCGAGATCGCCGAGCTGATCGACGGCGCTAGCGAACGAGCCCCCGACGAGACTCCCTTGCCGGACATCTCCAGCGCGGTGCTGGTGGGCGGGACCTTCAGGCTGTTGGCTATCAGGCTGCGTCGCGGCGAGCCGGGCATCTCCACGATGCTCAGCGATCTGCTGGACTGGCTCGGCCGCTACGGGCAGCCCGCTGCCGACCGGCGCTGGCGGGCGTTGCGCGCAGCGTCCCCACCGAAGCGATCGCGCTTCCTGCCGGAGGGCCCCCTGTACACCCCTCCCAAGCTCCCGCCCGGTCGCCCGCGGCTGGGCGAGGAACAGGTCGCAGAAAACCATCGCAAGCGCATCATGTTCGCCGCGGCGCGCTTGGCGGAAGAGAAGGGCTACACGGCCAGCACGATCGCGGACATCACTGGCCTGGCAGGCGTTGGAGGGCGCGTCTTCTACAGCCTCTTCCGCGACAAGCAGGATGCCTTCATGGCCGTGCACGAGTTCGGCTTCCAGCAGGTCATGGCGGTGACAGCGAGCGCGTTCTTCGCCGGCGCGAGCTGGCCCGAGCGCACTTGGGAGGCCGCCAGCGCGTTCGCGCAGTTCCTGGAGGCCAACCCCACGATCGCCCACGTGGGGTTCGTCGAGGCCTATGCCGTGGGCCCGGGGGCCGTGCAGCGAGTGGAGGACAGCCACGTGGCCTTCGCGATCTTCCTGCAGGAGGGCTACCAGCACGCCCGCGACGGGCTTTCCCCCTCGCGCGTGGGCCTCGACGCAATCATCACAGCGATCTTCGAGATCGTCTACATGCAGGCGCGGGCAAGCCCGCGGCCGAAGCTCTCGGGACTCGTGCCGCACATCACGTTCCTCGTTCTCGCGCCCTTCCTCGGCGCCGGCGAGGCCAACGAGTTCATCGCGGGAAAGGCCAACGGCAGTCGCAGGCGAGCCCGGCCGGCCTGAGCGGAGGGGCCGCGGGCTCGAGCGCCCGCGGAGCTGGCCGTTCATAAACGCATGACGTGTAGTAAGTCAATATCGCTCGGGAGAAGCCGCAGACGACCAAATCCCAGTAATTCCAAGGCTTGTACGG
>Ga0210403_10001581_pt1 | contig 21475 bp, 17 predicted proteins | sample IncBWC19MmetaG_FD_150863 | JGI IMG/M metagenome (GOLD analysis project Ga0210403, IMG submission 150863) | Forest soil microbial communities from Barre Woods Harvard Forest LTER site, Petersham, Massachusetts, United States - Inc-BW-C-19-M | ecosystem: Environmental > Terrestrial > Soil >... | reverse complement strand
ATCGGCAACAGCGGCCCTTGCCCAACTTCTTTCGCACCAAACGGCCCGCGCGGATCAGGTTCCTCGATCAATTCCGTGATCACTTCCGGCATGTCCAGCGACGTCGGGCTTTTGTACTCCAGCATCGAAGGAAATTTGTGCACCAGAGCGTGCGAAAGTCTTTTCGGAAGCCGCCGAAACTCCTGCTCCTCCATCAGCGCCTCGCCCAGCCCCATGTACACGCTTCCTTCGACCTGCCCCCGCACCAGTGCCGGATTCAGCGCGCGCCCAATGTCATGCGCGATCCAAATCTTTGGGACGGTAATCCATCCTGTCGCCGGATTTACCGCAACCTCGACCACCGCCGCCGTGTACGAATACGTCGGCGACGGTCCAACACCTCCACCTTTGTACAGTGCTGGAGACTTCGGCGGCGTGTACGAACCCATCGTCCCAATCGTTCCAAAGCGAGCTTCCGCCAAACACACGGCCTCGGCGAACGTGAAGCCTTTTTCCGGCGCAAACAAATCAAAAACGCGTTTATCGGCGAATCGCAATCGCTCTTTCGGAACGTCGAGTTTCTCGGCCACCGCTTGAGCAATAATGTCGCGGCCGCGCTCGGCTGCCTGCAACGCCGCGTTGCCCGCCATGATCGTCACTCTGCTTGAGTAAGAACCCAAATCGACCGGGCCTAAGTCCGTGTCGCCGGTGTACAAACGAATGTCAAAAGTCTCCAGCCCTAAAACTTCCGCGACGATTCCCGCGAGCACATCGTCCGAGCCTTGACCAATCTCCGTCGCTCCGCAAAAAACTGCCACGCCGCCGCCGCGATCGAACTTGATGTGCACTCCTGAGTGCGGCATCTTGTTCCAATAGATCGGTAGCCCTGCCCCGGTAAGATACGCGGAACAAGCCAGGCCAACGCCGCGCCCCTCCGGCAACTTGCGAAATTTGTCCTTCCAATCCGATTTCGCGACGACCCGCCGAATGCACTCGGAAAGATTGACGACGCTCAACCGGAAAAAATTCGCAGTGACTGTATTGGAGCTTTCTGCAATGCGCAGCCGCAAATCCGCCGGATCAATGCTCAATTTCTCTGCAATTTTGTCGAGCTGTACCTCTTGCCCGAATCGCGGCTGCACCGTGCCATGCCCGCGTTTCGGTCCGCACGGCGGCTTATTCGTAAATGTCCGGCATCCTTGAAATTTGTAGCGCGGAACGTGGTATGTCACCGTCTGCAGCGCGCCTGTATAAAACGTGCTCGCCACGCCATACGATCCGTACGCGCCGCCATCAATCAGCGTCTGCAAATGCATCCCGGTAATCGTGCCGTCGCGCTTCACGCCCGTTTTAAATTTCATCAGCACCGGATGCCGGCCCCGATGGCAATAAAACACTTCTTCGCGCGTCAGACAAATTTTCACCGGCCGGTCCAGAAGCAGTGCCGCCTTGGCCACTACAATCTCGTGATTAAAGGGATCGCTCTTGCCGCCAAATCCGCCTCCGTTCGGAGTAGCGATCACGCGAATATGTCCCGGCGCCATCTGCAAAACTTTCGCCAGCGCGCGGTGTAAGTAATGCGGCGTTTGGGTGCTGCTCCAAATCGCCAGTTTTCCATCCGGATCTTTTATCGCGACGGACGCGTGCTGCTCGATGGGCAGGTGCGTGTTTCCTTGATAAAAAAACGTATCCTCAAAAACTTGATCCGCTTCCGCGAATCCTTGCTCCACGTCGCCAAACTCCAGCGATACGCGCTTGTGAATATTTCCTTCTTCGCCGTACGCATGAATTCGCGGCTCGGGCGTCGCCAGCGCCTCTTCCGGATCAGCAATCGTTGTCAGCAATTCGTATTCGACATCGATCAAGTCCAGCGCCTCGAACGCCGTTAGCTCTTCCCTTGCAATCACCGCCGCCACCGGATCGCCCACGTGTCGCACATGGTCCACGCATAGCGCTTGCTCGTCCTGGCTCACCGGCAAAATGCCATATTCGATGGGGAGATCTTTCCCGCTGAGGACCAAATAAACTCCGGGATGCGCAGCGGCCCGCGAAGTATCGATCTTCTTAATGCGCGCATGCGGATGCGGCGACCGCAGCAATTTGCAATGCGCCATCCGTGGCAAAACAATATCGTCGGCAAAGCGCGTCTGCCCCGTGACTTTCGCGCGCGCGTCTACTCGCCGGCGCGCAACGCCGATCACGCGCATCTGTTTCTCGTCAGCCATTGTGCTCGCCCGCGATCTTCACCATGGCCGCTTCCACTGCCTCGAAAATCTGCTGATACCCCGTGCACCGGCACAAATTCCCAGACAATGCTTCCCGAATCTGGTCTCGCGAAGGTGTCGGATTCTGGTCCAGCAGCGCTTTCGCCGTCACCAAAATCGCCGGCGTGCAATAGCCGCACTGCGCCGCCCCCAAATCCGCAAACGCCTCTTGCAAGGGATGCAATTTTCCGTCTGCCCCAAGCCCTTCGACAGTCAGCACAATTTTCTTGTCGCACTCGATCGCCAGCAGCAAACAGGAGAGCACCGCTTTGCCATCCACCACGACCGCGCAAGCTCCGCATTCGCCGAGTTCGCAGCCATGTTTTGTTCCGGTGTGGCCCAAATCCTCGCGGAGCACTTCCAGCAAAGTCTTGTACGGCGCAAACGACACGTCCGTCATTTCGCCGTTCAGCGTCAAGCGGATGTGCGCTGTCTTCTGCGATTCCGTTGGCAACGTAACCAGGTCCATTCACTTCTCTCCAAAAATCTCTTACTGCGGAAACAACTGCGCCGCGTTGTCGTACAAAATCTTCCGTTTCACCTCTGCCCCAATCGGCAGCGCATGAAACTTCTCGATGTTCCCCTTGATCTCCGGCACTCCCGGCCCCGGCCAATCCGTTCCCCACAAAACTTTGTCGGCAATGTCTTCGATCCGCGGAAAATATTCCATCAGTTTTTGTGGAGGAATGCCGGAAATGTCCATGTACATATTCTTGTGCCGCCGCACGAGAAAAAATGCTTCGTTCATCCAAAGCGGCCTGCCACCATGCGCCAGGATCACGACCAAATCCGGATAATCAATGCTCACGTCATCACAGAGCATTGGTTGTGCGTGTAAATTGCGTGCGCCCGGAAAAATAGAAGTACCCGTATGAATCATCACAGGCATCCCGTTCGCCTGCGCCCGCTCATAAATCGCGGCCAAATCCTTGTTTCCGTTCATGTAAGAATTTGGCGTCAGCACCTGATGCGAAGGATGCAGCTTGATCGCGCGAATTCCAATCTTCGCCATGCGATCGACCTCCGCGCCCGCATCGGGAACGGTTCCAGGCAACACGCCGCCGAACGCGATTAAACGATCCGGCGCGGCGCTGCAATACTTCGCGCTCCAATCGTTCACCTCCGGCGTGAACCCAATGATCTTCGGCGCAACGTAATTGATCAGGCCAGCGCGCTCGATCCCGAGGCTATCCAGATGCGCCAGAAACGCTTTGGGATCTTCGCAATAGCGCATCACATCCGCGTAGTCTTTCCGTCCGCGCTTCATCAAATCCATCGCGGACGGCTTCATCATGTGGTACGGCATAATGTGAATGTGGATGTCGATGATCGGCTGCACGAATATTTATCCTTGGAAAAGGGAATCGCTGCCCGTCAGTTGAACCGCACATATTCAAAATCCAGCGGCTTGCTGTTGATTCCGCGAAGCGGCGGCGCGATCCAGTTTGCAAATTTCCCTGGCTCCACGACGCGCCCCGTCATCAACGACTGCACGAACTTCTCGTCCGCCGGGCTCGGCAGCCATTCGTGTTTGCGCTTGTCCCAGGCCTCCGCGGTCAAGACGTCTCCATTCACGCTGATGTGGTGTCCCGCAAAATTCCCAATCGCGCGGTGAAATCCCTTGTGGGGCAGCGTCAGCCTGAAAGGTATGCCCGTCTCGTCAATCACGCGCTGCCATCTGCCTACTCCGTCCGCGATTTCCTCAATATAATCGTCGCGCAAGCGCTCGTTCAGAGCCGTCAGCGCTGGAACATTCTTCTTCACGATCTTGTCGCCGATTACTTCGTAAACCGGGTATTCAGCCTCGCTCAGCACATGATCGTCGTCGAGCTTCGTCTCGCGAAAGCGTCCCTTCAGTCCATTGGTGAAGTAATTCGCCGCGTTCGACGAGACATCCGACCCGTATAGATCGAGCGTCACGCTGTAATGAAAATTCAAGTAGCGTTGAATCGTCTGCAGATCGATCACTCCAAGGGCCCTCACCTGCGCCGGATCTTCCAGTTTGTTTTCCTTCATCACTTCGCAGGTGCGCTTGATGATACGCGTCACGCCCGTCTCTCCGACGAACATGTGGTGCGCTTCTTCGGTCAGCATGAACCGGCAAGTCCGCGAAAGCGGATCGAACCCGGACTCCGCCAGCGCGCACAGTTGAAATTTGCCGTCGCGGTCGGTAAAAAACGTAAACATGTAAAACGCCAGCCAATCCGGCGTCGGTTCATTAAACGCGCCAAGAATTCGCGGATTGTCCGCGTCGCCCGATCGCCGCGCCAGCAGTGCCTCGGCCTCTTCGCGCCCGTCGCGCCCAAAATAGCGGTGCAGCAAATACACCATCGCCCACAAGTGCCGCCCTTCTTCCACATTCACTTGAAAAATATTTCGCAAGTCATACATCGAAGGGCAAGACGACCCCAAGAGCCGCTGCTGTTCCACCGAAGCCGGCTCTGTATCCCCTTGCGTCACGATTACGCGCCGCAGCGTCGAGCGGTATTCTCCCGGCACTTCCTGCCACGCCGGCTGCCCTTTGTGAATTCCGAAATTCACTTCGCGCTTTTCGTCGCGCGGCTGCAAAAAAATTCCCCAGCGATATTCCGGCATCTTCACGTAACCGAACTGCGCCCATCCATCCGGCTCCACGCTGATCGCAGTGCGCAGGTAGACTTCATAATTGTGGCTCTCGTTCGGCCCCATGTCGTACCACCAGCCCATGTAGGCAGGCTGCCAATGTTCGAGCGCGCGCTGCAAGCCGCGGTCTCTCCCCAAATCCACGTTATTTGGAATTTTCTCCGTGTAATCAATCATGATGGTTCTCCGCTCCGATGGTTTTTTCCTTGCTTCTTTACGTCATTACCTTTAGTTCTTCTTAAACTCTTTCCCAATTAAATTTCACCGGCGCACCTGTCCCATAAACTTTCAGCGCTCCGTTTGTTCCCACGGCGTTCGGACGAATGAAAATCCAGTTTTGCCAGGCTGACAATCGCCCGAAAACGCGCGTCTCCAGAGTTTCATTGATTCCAAAACGCAAATTCGCTTCAAGCCCCGTCAATGCATCCGGCGAAAGCGCTGCGCGAGATTCCAGCGCTTGCCGAATCTCATCATCCCAATCCAAATCATCCGGCGCTGCCGTTACCAGTCCCGCATCCATCGCATCATGGACGCTCAATGTTTTTCCAACCAACCCTCGCAGTTTTTCGATCTGCGCGGCATCTTGATAGAACCGCGCCGCCATTCGCGAAAGACCGTTCACCATCGGCAGCGCTCCAAAATTCATTCGCGAAAGGACAACGCGCGCCACATTCTCCGCGTCTTGCGAATCGCGCATGTAGACGCGGTCCGCGGCAAGCGCCAGTTCGAACAGCGTCCCCGCAAAGCACGAACCCGGCTCGACAATCGCATACAGAGAACGCGAGGAAACATCCATCCGCGCAAACGTTCGCCGCATCATTCCCAAAACTTCGCGCACAAACCAATCGTCTTGATGATTCAAGAGAAATTCGTCCGCTGCCAACACGGCCTCGGGATTTCCCGTTGCTTTGAGGATCCACAACCCCAAATCAAGTTCCGCCGTTCGCAGCGTCAGGATTGCGTCATCCAGTTCCCGCGCCATCTGCAGCGGCCACCAACTCGCGCCCGCCGCAAGCGCACTCTCGATGGTGTATGCAGGAACGGACTCCGGCGCGCGAACTGTCAACGTCACCGTGCGCGCTTCGCGATTCACCTGCGCATCCACAAATGTATAATGCACGCCGATTTCATCCACCGTTCGTTTCACGGGCGTCAGCTCGATGCCCTTCGCTCCAACAGGACGATCGCTCGCCTCCGCCAGCTTCAAAGCGCGCTGCTTCACGTGCTCCGCAAATTGCTGCGTCTTCACCACTTCATCGACAAGCCGCCAATCCTTTGCTCTCTGCCCACGCACGCCGTCCGGATTTGTGCAGAACATGTCCGCGTAATCCCGCCGGACTTTTCTTTTGTCCGTAACGCGCGTCAGACCTCCGGTACCAGGCAAAACGCCGAGCAGCGGCAGCTCCGGCAAACTCACCGCCGACGACCGGTCGTCCACCAAAATAATCTCGTCGCACGCCAGCGCCAGTTCGTACCCGCCTCCTGCTGTCGTTCCATTGCAGGCCGCAATGAATTTCAGCCCCGAGTGCGTACTCGAATCCTCAATCCCATTTCGTGTTTCGTTCGTGAATTTGCAGAAGTTCACTTTCCACGCATGCGAGGAAAGTCCCAGCATATAAATATTTGCCCCGGAACAAAAAATCCGGTTCTTGCCGCTCGTGATAATCACCGAACGAATCTCCGGATGCTCGAAACGAATCCGCTGCAGCGCATCGTGCAGCTCGATGTCCACGCCAAGGTCGTAAGAATTCAGCTTCAGTTTGTACCCCGGCCGGATACCGCCGTCCTCCGCCACGTCCATCGTCAAGGTCGCTACGGGACCGTCGAAGCTGAGCTTCCAGTGTTTGTATTTGCTGGGATCCGTCCGGTAGTCTGGCGGTTCCACTTTTGCCTGAAGTTGTTCCGTCGCTACGACGTCCACTTGATCCTCCCGCTTCTCGCTCTACTTCTCGTTCTCTTGCAATGCGGTTTTCAATTTGGCAAAACTTTCGTCCACTGAATTCCCGGAGGTGTCCAGATACATGTCCGCCTTGCGGTAGAGCGGCTCTCGCGCTTCCAGTATCCGCCGCAAATCTTCCATCGCCTGATTGCTTCCGCCCATCAACCGCAAATCGCCTTGCGCGATCACGCGCGCCATGTACTCCTCGGGCCGCGCCTTGATCCAAATGGTGTAGCAATTCGCAAGCAGGTAATCGTAGGTATCTTTTTCGGAGACAACGCCGCCGCCGACGGAAAGAATCGCCCGCTCGTGCTCATGAAGTACGCGCTCCAACAAGCGCTTTTCGATGGCGCGATATCCCGTTTGCCCGTAGAGAGAAAAAATCTCTCCCAGCGGCATGCCCGTATCTTTTTCAATCTCGCGATCCAGCTCGATGAAAGGAACGTTCATTTCCTCGCTCAAGCGCAAGCCCAAAGTGGATTTGCCCGCTCCGCGTAATCCGATGAGTGCCACGCGCTTGCGCCGCTCCGCTTCTTCCTCCCCAAATTCGCGCAGCAAACGCACCATCGCATCTTCGACGCGATGTGCTGGAAGCCGTTCAAGAAAACGCTGGATCAAAACTTTTTCGTGCCGCGTTTCCGCTTCCGCCGCGAAGAGTTCCGCCAGCGAAACATGCAGCGCCGCGGCGATACGCCGCAAAAGCACGATCGAAATATTTCCTTCGCCGGCCTCGAGTTGCGCAAGGTGCCGTTCCGACACCTCCGCCTCGCGCGCCATCATCTTGCGCGTCAAGCCGCGCCGGTTCCGCAATTCCCGTACTCGCTTCCCAAGGAAACCTAGAAATTCGTCATTCGAACCTGGGGATACTCGTGGGGCACTGCTGTCTCTCGAATGGAAGGACGTCTGCATAGCAATATATTAAGGATAGTGCGAATCGCAGACTGCAGTATACCGCATGTAGTTGTTGTGAGGTCAAGCACAAGGAATGGAATGCTGGGCACATTCCGCCAACAACTGTGATTCCCGCCAGTGGTTTTCCTTAAAACATTACAAATAAAACACTTACGGAATCATTGCGGCAGAGGAATTGCCTAATCAACGGCTAGTCTGCATCCAGGAATATGCAGTATTGTGCTGGTCGTGTGCTATCATCTCTCGTTCTTGTGCTCCGGCCGTCCCGGATTTCGAACTGGCTTCGATTTGTGCAAAGATTCCAACGGCGCGGAGATTCCATCAGGCGTCGCGTTGTGGCGGAGGATCGCAAATGAATCTGTCGAACTATGTCTCTGGGAATTGGCGGGAGGGCGCCGGCCCGGGCGAGGCGCTCGTCGATCCGGTCACGGGAGACGAACTCGCGCGCATCTCTTCGCAAGGTGTCGATGTCAAAGGTGCGCTGGAGTTTGCCCGTTCGAACGGCGGGCCGGCCCTTCGGGCGCTCACTTATCGCCAGCGCGCGGATCTGCTTTCCAAAATTGCCGAAACTCTCTCTGCAAATCGCGACGAATACTTTCGAATCTCCCTGCTGAATCTCGGGGCGAACCAAGCCGACGCCTCCTTCGATGTGGACGGCGCAATCTATACGCTGAAGTATTACGCAAAGATCGGCCAGGCTCTTGCCGATGGAAAAATTCTAAAAGAAGGCGCTCCGGTTTCGATTTCGAAGACAGGCGTTTTCGTCGGCCAGCATTTTCTGTTGCCGACAAAAGGCGTCGCGGTTTTTATCAACGCGTTTAATTTCCCAGCTTGGGGCGTGTGCGAAAAGGCTGCTCCTGCGCTGCTCTCCGGCGTGCCCATTGTGATCAAGCCCGCTTCGCCCACAGCCTGGCTGGCTCACCGCATCGTTGAAGACATCGTGAAGGCAAATATTTTGCCGCCGGGCGCGATCTCCATTCTCTGCGGATCGGCGCGCGACATTCTCGATCACGTCTCCGAATGCGACATCGTTTCCTTCACTGGGTCTGCGGACACCGCTGCGCGCATTCGTTCGAATCCAAATGTCCTGCGCCGTTCCGTGCGCGTCAACATCGAAGCCGACAGCATCAACTCAACGATTCTCGGACCCGACGCTGGTCCAGGGACGGATTTGTTCGAACTGCTCGTCAAGGAAGTGGTGCGCGAGATGACGCTAAAGGCCGGGCAGAAATGCACGGCTATTCGACGCGTGCTGGTTCCGCGGCAACATTTGAAAGCGCTTGGCGCTGCGATCGTCGCAAAACTGAGCTCTCTGAAAGTTGGAAACCCGAGAAATGCTGAAGTGCGAGTCGGGCCGGTCGTTAACAAAGCGCAGCAGGCTGCTTGTTATTCAGGACTGAAGCAATTGAAGCAGGAGTGCAGCGTTTTGTTTGGTGGCGAGGAGAATTTCCAGCTGGTCGATGCCGATGCGCAAGAATCCGCGTTCGTTCAGCCAACTTTGCTCGCCTGCGATAAAGGTCTCGACGCGAAATTTGTACACGACGTGGAAGTGTTTGGCCCGGTGGCGACGCTTGTCGCCTACGATGGAGTGGAAGATCTCATTGCGATGGCGCGCCGTGGACTTGGTTCACTCGTCGCTTCGATTTTTGCGAATGATCCCGCATTTCTTCAAACGGTTGTCCTTGGTATTGGCGATTTGCATGGCCGCATCATGATTGTTGATTCCAGCGTCGGCACGCAATTCACAGGCCACGGTAACGTCGTGCCGAGCTGCCTGCATGGCGGCCCGGGAAGAGCCGGCGGCGGCGAAGAGCTTGCCGGGTTGCGTGCACTGCTTCTTTATCATCGGCGTTTTGTCGTTCAAGGACCGACCGCATCGACAACCGCTCTTGCGGGATTGTCCGCCGATGCGGGTCTCTTCTATTCCTGAAAGTGTTTCCATCCTACGAAAGATCGTGCGTCTGCCGCTCCTGCAGTTCGCGCAGCTTAAATCGCTGTAATTTGCCCGTGGCTGTTTTGGGAATTTCCGGTAGAAATTCAATCCAATGAGGCCTTTTGTAGCCGCCGATCTTTTTTCCAACCATTTCTTGCAGTTCGTTCGCGAGTCGATCGCTTGGCAGAGCTTCCGGGCTTAGCACCACATACGCCGCCGATTTGGTGAGTCCGTCGGTGTCCACGCGAGCGACCACCGCTGCTTCGCGGACGGCAGGATGCGTGATCAGCGCGCTTTCGACTTCCGCGGGACTGAGCCAGAGGCCGTGTACTTTAAAAACGTCGTTGGAGCGGCCGGCATACCAGAAGTAGCCCTCTTCGTCCTGAAAGTATTTGTCTCCTGTTCGGAACCAGTCGCCCACAAATGTTTCCTTGGTCTTTTCGTGTTTGTTCCAGTAGCCCGAGCACGTGGAATCTCCTTTGATCAGCAGATCGCCGATTTCCCCGGGAGCGACCGTGTTGCCTTGCTCGTCGACAATTTTGGCTTCGTACCCGGGAATGATTTTTCCGCTCGATCCGGGTTTTGCTTCGCCGGGACGATTCGCGATGACCATCTGCAAAGTCTCCGTCGAGCCGAGTGAGTCGAGAATTTCTACGCCGAACCGTTCTTTGAAACGGTGAAATAGCGGCGCGGGCAGCGATTCGCCGGCGGAAATTGCGTGGCGGACACTGGAGAGATCAAACTCGCGCCCGTCTTCTCGGTGATGAGCAAGCAGTGCCGCAAAATTTGTGGGCACGGAGAAAAACAGCGTCGGACGATAGCGTTCTATGTCGGCGTAAATGGAAGCGGGGGTGGGGCGCACGGGAGAAAGAATCGTTGTGGCGCCGCAACCAAGAGGGAAGTAACCGGCGTTGCCAAGCCCATAGGCGAAAAACAAACGCGCGACGCTGAAGCAGCGGTCGCTCTCTTTCATTTGCAAAATCCCTTTCGCGTACAGTTCGCAGCACACGACCATGTCGTGATGCAGATGGACGCAGCCCTTGGACGCTCCCGTGCTTCCAGAGGAGTAGAGCCAGAAAGCAGGCTCGTCTTTGCTGGTGTGTGCGGCTTCCAGTTTTGCCGAGGCGGTGACCATCAGATTTTGCAGAGAATGATGCGCGTGCGCTGGCCGAACTTTTCCTGGAAGGTCCTGCTTTACTTCGCTGACCACAATCTCTTGCAAGTAGCGCAGTTTTTCTTTCGGAATGGACTGCAAATGGGACAGCAACGGTTCACTGATGATAACAACGCGCGCGCGGCAATCGTTGAGGATGTATTCATAGTCCTGCGGTTTTGCTTGCGTGTTGACAGGAACGGCGACCGCCCCGATTTTGATGGCGCCGAAAAAGGAGTAGAGAAATTCCGGCGTGTCCAGCAGGAGAAGCAGTACGCGCTCTTCGGGCCTTACACCAAGCGCAAGCAGGGCATTGCCAACGCGGTTGGTATTTTCCAGAAGCTGCTGATACGTCACTCGCTCATCGCCGCACTCGATGGCGATTTTAGCGCCGCGCCCTTCCTGGACGTTGCGGTCCACGAAGTGAGAGGCGACGTTGAATATTTCCGGCAATGTGATCAAGAGAGAGGCTGCCTCCGGCCGGCGCGTGTTGAGAAGCTGGGAGATTCACGTGCGCAAACGGGCGCGAGTATAGCATGAGGGAATTGGTGCGTGATGATGATGACAACTGGCTACTCTCGATGCGTGAGCAGGAGGTGCGCACGTACTCATCCCGCTGCGAGAATTCCTCTCGCCGGATTCACGGAAAGCCGACGCGCAGACTGCGCCTATGTCGCCGGTCTTCAGCGCCGAATCGCCTGATGAGAACCCTAGGCGTCTCTTACGGTGCGGTAGGCTTCCTGGCCGGCTTCCACGGCGCCGGCGACGGTAGCCTTCACGTCAGCCACAGTCTCCTGGGCTCGACGAGTCCAGCGCTTTCCCGTCGATGTGGCATCATCGATGCCTTTTTTCACGGTGCTGGAGATGTACTCCCGCGTTTCCTCTCCTGAAGATGGGGCAAAGAGCAGGGCTAGAACTGCACCTACTCCAAGCCCTACGGCAAATGTGGTGTATTTGTTGGACCATCCATTGTTGCTCATCGTGTTCTTCCTTTATGCATGGTGAAAGGCATATAACAGGCAAAAAGCTAAGAAATAGTGAGGCCTGCAGTGATTTTCCTCAGCGTGTTTTCATCCCCATGCGGCTGAGCGCGAGAGTATCTCGTGGTTCCGATGTGTTCCAAAACCTATGCGATGCAGCAGACACTGCGCAGACACCACAATAGTCAAAAAGAGGTTCGCGGTATGTCACGTTTCGAACACTTTCGTTTGATTTATTTGCGGCGGGCCATTTTACCTGCTAGCTGCAGAATGATTTTGCGATTGGGCTCGCCGATTTTGCGAAGCAGCCGGCGAAGTTGCTTCAGTGCGGCTGCGTCATCGCCCGAACTGCCCCACGCATTTTCGTCGGGAGACTGCCATACGCGGAGAGTCGAAGGCTCGGGGGGCTGGTCACCTTCGTAGAAAAGCAGGTACATCGGGACTTCGAGCGCCTTGGCCCATTTTTGCAGCGTTTCGACGGTGGGAATGGTGTGGCCGTTCTCGACGCGCGAAAGATACGCGCGGAGCAATCCCGAGCGCTCTTCGATTTCGCGCTGCGATAGTTTCTTTTCCTTGCGGAATTGGCGGAGGCGTTCGCCAATAATCATTGCGAGAGTATGTCACTCAACCAACAATATGGCAAGCAGGCTAAGCGTTTTACAGATGGCGGATGAGGTGACGGCTACACGAGGCAGGCGCGCGAATGGACTCGCCGCCCTTCTGCCGTCAAGGCCTGGGCGTGGGCGCGGGCGCGGCCGTTTCGGAAACAATCACGTACTCGTATTTCTTGCCGTTGGCTTTGAACTTCATCTTATCTTTGTCGAGCGTGAACTCGATGCTGGTGTTCACGGGAATAAGCGCCTTATCCGCCGGTTTCTCCTGGCGGACGTGATATTCCGTGGTCTCACTGCGCACGACGTATTCCTGGCAAAGAACGTCCGTGGTCTGCTTTTTGTTTTTGATTTGCGAGCCGCACGCCACGGAGTTCTCGGAAATAATCGTTCCCGGTTGAGGATCTTTCGCCGCAGCGGGAATCGCCGCCAGCAGCAACCCCACAGCCAGCAAATGCATTCTTTTCATGATGACTCCTCGAGGCCGCGCCAATTGTCCGTCGCCTCTGCGTGCGTGGGCTTGAAACTTATTCGTTACTTCCGCCGAAAAGGCGAAGAACTACGCCAGCGGAAATCGAATAATTGGTTTGTTGGGTGTTCGTTCCAAACGACGTTCGGTAGTAATCGAAATCGATCGCGCGTACTTCCCAGCGTCGCGACGCGCGGTAATCAATTCCCCCGCCCACTTTGTAGGAAATGCAGTTCTGTGAATTTGTCGGACCTCCGGTGGGAGTCACGTCCGCGCGCGAGCCGCCGACAAACGCCTCCGCGAACGGAGTGATGTTCAAGCGACGCAGCCCGCGATAGTAAAAGCGCGGGCCGTAGTGATTTGCATAGAGCACATTCTTGGTCCCGCTCACGGTAACGAAGTTATAGCTGCTGTCGCCAACGAGCTGCAGCCAGGGCCGTACGTTCACGCCAAACGAGCCCAGCGCTCCGTTGAAATTTGTACCGGAATAGCCGCTGGCGCCTTGCATGCGCGCAAAGGCAAATCCGCCATAGAGTTCCAGCATCGGAGGCCGGCGAACGCTCGGGTTCGGTTTCTCCCATGTCTCGCGCGTGTCAACCTGACGAATGACTGGCGCTAGTTTCGCTGGTGCAGGCTGCGGGGTAGCAGGTGCAGCTGGCTCAGGCTGAGCGACAGCGACTGGCGCTGTAGGTTCGGGTTGGGCAGCAGGTGCGGCCGCTTCCGGCACATTCGTGGCTGGTGCGGCAGCTGCGACTTCGGTCGCGGGCGCCGCGGCTGGTTGAGCCGGAGCAGTTTCAGACTGCACAGCGGCTGGCTGCACAGGTGCTGCGGCTGGCGGTGCGCTCACCGGCTGAGCAGGTGCAACCGGTGCAACAACCGGTTCCTGGACATTCGATGAAGCCGCGCTCGTTGAAGCTGCGCTCGATGGTGCTGCGTTCGATGAGGTCACATCCGGTGCAGTTGCAGACGCAGCCGAGATCGGCGCCGGCGCAGGAAACACAGCCGCCGGAGACTGAACTGGGGCGGGGGCCGCCGGTGCAGACGCGACCTGAGTTTGTGCCGGCGGGGCAGTAGATGGCTTGGCATCCAGCGCGCGCGTGCTGGGGATTTTCGTTTTTTCCGAGGCCGACTGCAGGGAAGGATTCTGTTGGACCGCGGTCGCTCCGCGATCGACGGCGATCAAGCTCGAATAAATGTAGCCGATCTGTCCGTCTTTGGTCTGAATGCGCGAAAAATAAAAGCCGTAGACCAGAATGGTGAAGCGCTCGCCGCAAGCGAGAGACGCGACCACATCGGGAGTCTTTCGAGGCTTGCCGAACACTTGTGTGGCGTCGGAATGGTTGGAACAGTCTACGTAGCCAACTTCGTCAGCCCACGCTCCGGAAGCCGCGAGAAAACATACACCCAACAAAACAAGGAATCGCATGCGGAACATCACCCCTCCTCGGCCCACGAACTCCGAGCCCCAGAAGACAGAGTAGCTAGGAGAGCGAGGTGTGCGTCAGATGAACCAAAGGGCAAGTCGTACCAAAATGGCACTGGCCAAAGGGATAGGTCACCTTCGGCCAGCACGGTTTGCTCGGATATTAGAAGCGGAGGACAGCGCTCACCGATACGCGGGCGTTACCGATCGTGTTTCCCGAATCGCGGATCCCGATATAGTCGACTTGGGGGCGTACGGACAGGTGGGGCAACACTCCTACATCAACGCCGCCGCCGACGCTGTAGGCAAAATCCGTGGTTGAAGAGCCACCATTGCCTACGGTCAAATGCGCGGCGCCCACTAGGAATTGGGCAAAAGGAGTGAACTTGGTTGGGTTGTGCATGATGATGCGCGGGCCGAAGAGAAACGTGTAGGTGTTCACGGACACACTGAAAGCGCCTCCGCCCCCAGTTGCAAATGACTCCGAGCCATGATAGCCGCCGAAGTCGCCGACGATACCCAGGTAGGGAATGGGTTTATACGCGAGAGAACCGCTAATCCCGTTTTGGTTGAGGTCCGCGCCCCCGCCCAGGTGGAAATAGGAATAGCCCACGGAGGCGTCGTAGGAGGACTGGGCCCGCGACGGAATGGCGAACAGGAAGAGTCCCAAACTGAGCATGAACAGGCGTTTCATCGGATGTCATCCTTTCAATGCGAATGAGAGTGGAATCGCGCAGCCGAACGAGGTGCGGCGAGGGCAGGGTGGGAAGCCGTCCCCAACGGCTGATGACTATTTTGATGCAGGGAAGGGAAGACGGGTGGCGTCGTCAGGTCGGAAATTTCTAAAAGCGCAACAGCCAGGCACGTGTAGGTGTGAAGCGGGCCCGTTAGGTTGTCAGGATGTTTTTCCGAGCAGCTTGTTGGCATAGGCTGGCGCTTTGCCCGCGTCTTCGTGCTTCAAGTACACGTAAACATCCGTGCCATTCGCCAGCCAGGCGTCGATGCGCTGCCTCCAGGTTTTCAGTTGTTTGGGCGTGTACTCTTCCAGCCGCAGCCGCGCGTAGGTAAACGTCGCGGTGATGACGTCGGGAGGAGTTTGCTCTTCGGTCTCGGAGAGGCACAGCGCCGTCTCGTGTTTCCGCAGTACCTCGTAGGTTTCCTCCGTATACCAAGAGGCGTGGCGCACTTCAAACGCGAAACGGAAAGCCGGTGGCCGAAGCGCAAGAAATTCTTCGAGGAGCGGGCGATCGAATTTGAAGTTAGGCGGGAGCTGAATAAGGATGGGGCCAAGATGGTCGCCGTCGTTCAGGATGCTGGCGATTTCCAGAAAGCGTTTCAGCGTGCTTTCGCAATCGCGCAGGCGTTTGATGTGGGTAATCCGCTGGTTGGCTTTTAGCGCGAAACGAAATCCTTCTGGGACGCTTTTCGCCCAGTTCGAAAGGGCGGACTCGGTGGGCATGCGATAGAAACTGTGATTGATTTCGACCGTCGAGAATTGCTTCGCGTAAAAAGGGAGCATCTCCTTGTCGGGGAGCTTTTCGGGGTAGAAGCTGCCCTTCCACTCTTTATACGAGTATCCGGAAGTGCCGACGAGTAATTGGCCTGCGTTAGGAATGGCGTGCCTCCTGCCTTTTGGGATTTAATCACAGCCACGGCTCGGGAAAAAGACAAACCTCCGTGCCCGGTTTGCGAGCTTGCCGACAGTCACTTTCGATTGAAGTACCCGTCAGCCCTTCGTCGTTCTTGGCGGCACACGTTCGCTAAGAAGTTCCACGGCGCGTTCCAGCCTCTGACGTTTCTTCCAGAATTCCGCCCACAGGTCGCCTTTTTCTTTTAGACGGGCGGTAATCGTTTTTATGTTCAAGGTTTCCGGCCGCAGGCTCGTTTTTAGTTCGCGTGGCAGGACCGGCGTGGAAACAGGCGCCTTGGGAAAGGCGCGAACCGAATACGCGGCGGCTAGCGGACGGCCGTGAGCATTCTGCTGCACGTCGATAAGGACGCTTCCGGCGGGACGCTTCGCCACGATGCGCTCGTTGGTCACAAGGTTGCGGTGTTCCGCGGTCACCCCTCGCGCGACGATTTCCGCAAAAGTTCTCAGTTGCTCGTAAGTGTAGACCGGCTCGACGGGCACAAAAATGTGAAAGCCAGTGGCGCCCGATGTCTTCATGAAATGAACGACCTCCAATTCTTCCAACGCTTTGTGCAGCGCCTGAGCGACTGTAACAACGACGGAAAACTCCGTGCCATCCGATGGATCAAGATCGAAAAAGAAATAGTCCGGGTGCTCGAAGTCGTCATACCGGTTCGACCATGGATTGTGGTCGATACAGCCCAGGCCGGTTAGAAAGAGAAGCGAAGCGCGGTCATTTGCCGTCGCGTAGTGAATCTCCTTGCCGCGTCCTTCGGAATCGATGGGCACGGTCTTAAACCACTCCGGCAGACCCTCATGCACGTCCTTTTGAAAAAAAGCCTGGCCTTTGATGCCGTCCGGGTAGCGGCGCAAGACCAAAGCGCGATCGCGAAGAAATGGCAGAAGGAAATCGGCAATCTGGTAGTAGTAGGCCAGCAGATTGCGTTTCGTGTAGCCAGATTCTGGAAAATAAATCTTGTTGAGATTGCTGAAGCGCAGCCGTTTGCCGTCGAGTTCGATGGTGATGGTTTCCGCGCGCCCTTCAAACAGCTCTTCCTCGATTTGCGCTTTCTTGCTGATCACTTTGCCAACCACGGCTGGAGCATGGACGACTGCGGGATTGGCCACCGCACGAGCCGGATTCGCCGCGGCCACTTCGTCTTGCCATTTGCACTCCTCGGGCCGGATGTCTTCTCGAAGCGCGATAAAAACGGGGTGGCGCAAAGCCTTCTCTTGCGTCCATTCGCTGAACTTGACGCGCGCGACGAGTTCCGGCAAAACCCAGAACGCCTTCTCATTTGTTTGAGGCGCGGCATCAAATGGGCAGGAAGTGGACGCGATCTTTTTTAGTTTGCCGCTCAACTCCTCCAGCTTTTTGCCGTCAAAGCCGGTGCCGACATGCCCGATGAAGCGCAGTTTCTTGCCTTCGTAGAGGCCCAGGAGGAGCGAGCCCAGCGGGATGGCGGCTGTGCGAGCCGCGGTCCAACCCGCGACGACCGCGTCCACGGTTTGCGTTACTTTGAGTTTGACCCAACTGGTGCTGCGCTCGGAGACGTAAGGGCTGTCGAGCCTCTTGGCGACGATGCCTTCGAGCCCGTTTTCTTTGGCTAGTTCGAAGATCTCTTTTCCACGTTCCACTTGATGATCGGAAAAGCGAATTCTCTCGGTCGTGTGCAGCAGTCGTTGCAGGAGTTGCTTCCGCTCGATGAGCGACGACCTGCGGAGATCATATCCATCGCAATGGAGCAGATCGAACGCGAAGAAAATCACAGGGACGCGCGAGATTAGATTCTCCGCAGGGGCGCGAACGTGCATGCGTTCCTGCAAGAGTCCGAAATCGCTGCGGCCCTGCGCATCGAGCGCGGCGATCTCTCCATCAAGAAGCGCTTGGCTCGCGGCGATGGCCGCTGGCAACGAAGCAAGTTCGGGATAACGCGCGGTGATCTCCGCGCCGCTGCGCGCCCGTATTGTCAGGCGGCCATCTTCAATCCACGCAAGCGCGCGCACGCCGTCCCACTTGATCTCGAAGAGCCAGTTGGGGTTGGAAAAAGGCTGATCGCCGATGGTGGCGAGCATCGGCTCCAAACGGGAAGGCATGGCCGCTTTGCGCGTCTCTTGTAATTCGTCGGGCCGAATCGGGCTTGGGCTCCGCTTGGGCGGTTGCTCTTGCTTGATTTCTTCAATGGTTCTGCCGGTCAAGACGGAGCCGTCATGCTCCTCGATATTCCAGGCGGAATTCTCCGCGGCGTCCTTGTGCTTGATCATCAGCCATTCGTTGCCTTTTTCGCTCTTCTTCAGCTTCACCAGGACAAAACTTCCGCGCAGTTTTTCTCCGTTTAAATGAAATTTGATTTCGCCTTTCTGAACCTGTTGCAAGGCATCGAGCTTTTGCCCCGGCACGTTTTCCACCACAAACGTGCCGCGGTCCCACACCATCACGGTTCCCGCGCCGTAATTTCCTTCAGGAATCTTCCCTTCAAAATTGCCGTACGCGAGCGGGTGATCCTCGGTCTGCACAGCGAGGCGTTTGTCGCCGTGGCTCTGCGAAGGCCCCTTGGGCACCGCCCAGGATTTCAGCGTCCCATCGATAGCCAGCCGGAAGTCGTAATGCAACCGCGTTGCCCGGTGTTTCTGCACCACGAACGTAGGTCCATGTTCCTCGCCGGCACGGATTTCCAGCCCCAGATTCGGCATGGGAAGCCGGGTGGCCTTCGCTGGCCGCTGCTCCTCAGCCGGCAGCTCGGGCTCGCCCGACGGCTCCGGCGTCCTGTCGAACCGCCGTTTCTTCCTATATTCTTCCAGCTTGGCCATTCGGGCATTCTATCTCAGAGATTCCAGGCGCAGCAGATTTGTCCTTCCCCCTTCCGTAGCTGCCTAATACGCAAACAACTCGGATTTCGTCTTGCTTCCCGCTGCGGAGCGCAGCTATCTTAGAAGCGCACACGCATCTCTAGCCGTTGCTGAAGGAGTGCCTAAAATGGCCACGAGCGTCTGGAAAGGCCACCTCACTTTCGGTCTGATTTCGATCCCCATGCGAATGTCTGCTGCGGCGCGCGGCGAACGCATCAGTTTCAACCAGCTCCACAAGGAGTGTCATTCGCGGTTGAAGCAGCCGCTCTTTTGCCCCGTTTGCAACCGCAACGTGGAGCGCTCCGAAATCGTCAAGGGCTACGAGCACGAAAAGGATCAATACGTTTTGTTCAGCGAAGAAGAGCTGGACAAAATCGAACCTCCCTCGGCGCGCGTCATGGAGATTCTCGAATTCGTCAAGCTGGATGAAATGGATCCTCTCTATTTCGATTCCTCTTACTACCTCGCCCCGGAAGACGCCGGCGTGAAAGCCTATCAGTTGCTGATGAAAGCCATGCAAGAGTCCGGCTACGGCGCCATCGCCAAGCTCACCATGCATCAGCGCGAACACATTGTGATTATTCGGCCCGGTTCCAAGGGCATGACTCTGCACACCATGTTCTATTCGAATGAGATTCGCGCCGCGGAGTCCGTTTCAACGGATAAAGTCGAGCTGAAAGATCAGGAAAAGAAGCTCGCGCAACAACTCATCGAAAGTCTTGCCGCGCCCTTCGATCCGCAAAAGTATCGCGACGAGTACATGGAAAACGTGAAAGGCATGATCGCCGCCAAGCTCAAGGGCCAGGAAGTCACTCAAGCGGCGCAGCCTCACATGGCTCCGGTGATCGACTTGATGGAAGCTCTCAAAAAGAGCCTCGCCGAAAAGCAGGCGCCCGCTGCGTCTTCTGCAGTGCCGGTCGGCAAGAAGCCGCCAACTCGTGCTTTGCAACCAGTTCCCGTAGCCCAGAAGAAGACAGGAAAGAAGGCCGTCGGCTAATTCCTAATGGGTGCAATGGACAGATTCAGCCCGGAAGACGTCCAGCGGATTGTGGGTCTGACCGGGAAGCAATTGGATTACTGGGACCGCTTGCGTCTTGTCTCTCCTCGAAAAGAAGAAGGAATCCGCTTTTACGATTTCCGTGATCTGATCGGCCTGCGCACTGTCAAACAATTGGTGGAAGAAGGAGTGCCCGCTAGCCGGCTGCGGCATGCACTCGCTGCGCTTCGCGAGAAGCTCTCTCACACGCACACTCCCTTGGCGGAGCTACGCGTTCTTTCCGATGGCAAAGACATTCTCGTGGAACATGGCGGCGCGCGCCTCGAGCCGCTGTCCGGGCAGTTTGTATTGAACTTTGCGACCAGCGAATTGCGCGAACGCGTGAGCGTTATCGCCAAGCCGGGGCCCAGTGCCGACGAGTGGCTTGCCTCCGCGCTCGAGTACGAAGCGTATGACGAGACACGCGCGGAAGCGATCGACGCGTACGATCATGCATTGTGCATTGACCCGCAAAAGCTCGACGCGTTGCTCAATTGTGGGACGCTTTTCTATGAGGAAGGAAACCTCAAGAGAGCGGCGGAATATTTTGAGCGTGCGCTGCAAGCCGACCCGGATAACGCTCTGGCGCATTTCAATTTAGGGAGCGTTTTGGAAGAAGTGGGAAGGCTGGAAGCGGCACGTTTGCATTTGCGCCATGCGGTGCGCCTCGATCCAAGTTATCCCGACGCGCATTACAATTTGGCTTTTGTTTGCGAAAAGCTGGGCGCGATCAACGAAGCGCGGCGGCATTGGGAATCTTTCCTCAAGCTGGATCCCGCAAGTCCCTGGTGCGGCTATGCGCGGCAGCGCCTCGCGTCTTCCAAGATAGGAAAATCGGTCGGCAGGTCGTAAGTTCAATACTTCAATATTTCAATACCTCGCATGAAATTTATCCAACAGATTTTTTGACGAAGCTCTGAAATTCGCTTGCCACACGGGTGGGCAATTCGCCGGGCGTTTTCTTGGTGAGAAGGTCGTGGCCTGCGCCTTCGACTTCCAGCAGGACGTGCGAGGCCGGAAGGAGTTTCAGCGCGGAATTCATTTCTGGAATCGTGCCGAAAGGATCGCGGGTGCCGTGAACGAAAAACGCGGGAGTCTTCAGCTTCGGAAAATGGCTGGTGCGAAGCTGCTCCGGTTTTTTCGGCGGGTGCAGCGGATACGAAAGAAGCAGAAGGCCGTCGACAATGTGCGCATCCTCCGAGACAAGAATCGTGGATTGCCGTCCTCCGTAGGAATGGCCGCCGAGGAATATTGGTCCTGCGTTTCTCTCTTTCATGATGGCAACCGCCCGCCGCAAACCGTCGCGGTCCCTTGCCGCCCCGCCAGGCGAAGGCGGCCCATGCGGGCGCTCGGTGCGGAATGGCAAATCGAAGCGCAGCACGGAGAAGCCGGACGCGGCAAAAGCATCGGACATTTCGATGAGCAGTTTCGATTGGCAGTTGGCGCCGGCGCCATGCGTGAGGACGATGGTGCTGCCGTTCGGCTGGGAAGGCGCGTGCACGAAGCCGCGAACGGGAAGGTCGGAAGCGAGATCAGCGAAGGGGGCAAACATAAAAGACCCGAGAGACTTGCGCCAGGGCGAGACTGTTAGGCAGAGGTGCTCTTTTGTACTTCACCGGCCATGCTGTTGAAAGTCTCCGCACTGATGTCCGACGAGGAATCTAACATTGCTTC
>Ga0210403_10001580_pt1 | contig 21481 bp, 16 predicted proteins | sample IncBWC19MmetaG_FD_150863 | JGI IMG/M metagenome (GOLD analysis project Ga0210403, IMG submission 150863) | Forest soil microbial communities from Barre Woods Harvard Forest LTER site, Petersham, Massachusetts, United States - Inc-BW-C-19-M | ecosystem: Environmental > Terrestrial > Soil >... | reverse complement strand
AGAAATCCGGAGCTGTCCGGAGTGCGAGTGCGAGCTGGAAGTATCGCAAACGCATCCGGTGGCGCTGAACCCCATTTCCGATGACCTCGACGAAGAAGAAGACGAAGAAGAGGATGAGGACGAGGAGGACGCCGAGGACGAGGACGATCTTGATGAAGACGGTGATCTTCCGGAAGACGAGGACGACGAGGATGAAGCGGAAGACGAAGACGAGTGAGGGAATTTCCCGCGTATCGCAGGGCATCCTTGTAATTCCCGGAATCCATCTAACCTGACGTGACCCCTCCCCCACGCAATCTTTCGCGTATGCGCCTCCTGATCACAGCACTCTTCCTCGCCACTCTTGTTTTGCCCTGCTTGTCAGCGGCTCAGCAGCCTGTCCCGCCGCCCCAACCACCGGCGGAACCCACTGCTGGAGCGCCGCAGGCGGCGCCCGCGCAGGAAAGCTCCAGCACCAGCAAGCGCAAAAGCAAGATTCCCCCATTCCTGATTTTGGGGACTGTTTTCAACGAACACGCCCTCGCCTTCCCCGGTGTCGAGGTGAAAGTCCGCCCCAGGGGAGGGCAGAAATTCCGGTTCGCCACCTATACAAATTCGCGCGGCGAATTTGCCATTCGCGTTCCCGACGGCATCGAATATGAAGTGGTCGTCCGACAGAAAAACTATAAGCAACAATCGCAGCTTGTTTCGGCTAACATGGCGGATGTTCAGAAACGCTTGAGTTTTAAACTGGAAACCGTCAAGCCAGCGAAGGCAGGAGATCCGAAATGAACTACGCGCGCACCTTGGCCGGTATTTTCAGCCTCCTCTTCCTTTTCGTGTTCGCCGGCGCATCCCAGGATTCCAAGAAGGAAACGCAGTTACGCACGGTCCGCGGCGTCGTCACAGACAAATCCGAAAATCCCCTCCCCAACAGCGTGGTGTTCCTGAAAAACCTCAGGACCAACGCCGTCCGCAGCAATTTCGCGGACAGCGAAGGGAATTATCGTTTCAGCGGCCTTGACCCGAACGCCGATTATGAAGTTCACGCCGAATTGGAGGGAGCGAAGTCTCCCGCGCGCAATGTGTCTTATCTGGACAGTCGCAGGGAAATGGTGATCAATCTTAAAATCGACCGGAAGAAAAGCTGAAAAGCGCTATCCCAGTGTCGGAATCCAAAAACATAAGTGCCTTTATTTCAGCAACATTTGCCTTCTCGAAACACGCAGCGACTCTCGTTAGCGTTCGCCAGAGTGCCTTCTGTTACCATTAATTAGGTGCGTGTTTTGCGATCCGAGCACCGTTAAGTCGTTACGAGTGTCTTGAACAATTCTTCGTCCGGCCTTGGGGGGCACGGACAGCGAATTGCACGTCCGGAGTTTTACCGCTGCGAATTCAGTACTTCTCGCCACGCGGCCCTGGAAGTGGGAAGGCAACAATTACAAATCGTGCCGTCGGGGATTACCAGGAGAAGGTTCTCCGCCAACAGAACCAGTTCCCCCGAATAAAATGAACGAAAGGTTTTCGACGTCTTTGCATGAGCCGCAATATTAATCCAGCCCCTTCTCTGTTTTCGCGACTCGTCGTCGCTGTCACGCTTTCGCTCCTTTTCGCGATTTCCTCTGCATTTGCGCAAGACGCCGCTTCGAAAAAGACTGCCGCTCAGGCTGGCTCCATCCGCGGCGCCGTCTCGACGATGCAGGATAATGTCCTTTCCGGCGTTGCCGGCATTTCCGTGAAACTCTCCGGCGATCCGCTGCACGGCACTCCCCTGAGCGCCGACACGGATGAACACGGCGGCTACGCGTTCCAGAATCTCGAACCCGGTACGTACTCCATCTCCATCACCCTGCAAGGGTTCAAACCCATTTCGAGATCCATCGCGTTGGCGCCGAAACAGCAACTTGTTCAGGATTTCACTCTCGAGCTCGATGTGGTTGCCGAAAAGGTGGAAGTGAAGGAAAACGCCGCAAACATCGACACGGAGACCGCCGCTCCGCCTCCGGTCACCGTTACGAACACCGAGTTGACCACCATTCCCACGCCGCAGGAAAAAGTGAAGGACATCCTGCCGTTTACCCCTGGAGTCATCAAAACGCTCGACAGCAAGCTCACCTTCAAGGGTGCAAGCGAAAGTCAAAGTTTGCTGCTGGTCAATTCCGCGCGGACCACCGATCCCGTCACCGGGAGTTTTGGCGTTCCCATCCCCACGGATGCGGTCGAATCCTTTGCCGTTTACAAGACTCCTTACGATGCCAGTACGGGAAGTTTTTCTGGCGGATTGACCACTATCGAAACCCGGCCGCCGGACGACCAGTGGAGCTTCAAGGTGCGAGGAGTCGTTCCCTCCGTGCTTGGCAAAAATGGCAGCATGGTCGGCATTGCTGAAGCCATTCCCGGCGTCTCCTTTGACGCGCCGATCATCCCTCACAAATTCCTGTTCTCCGAATCCTTTCAGTATGAAATGAAAAAGACCACGGTGGAGGGTCTCCCCTGGCCATTCGATATCAGCAAGCGCCAGGGTTTCAATTCTTTTTCAACTCTCGAGTTCATTCTTGCGCCCAACCATGTGCTTACGCTGACGGTGAATGCGTTTCCCCTGCGCCAACAACACTACGATATCAGCGCGCTCGAGCCCCAACCCGCGTCCAACGACCTCAACCAAAACGGCGTGGCCATCGGCCTCAACGACAAATATCAATTAAGCTCCGGCGCCATCCTTGCTGTTGTGGCTCAGTACATGCGTTTTGACAGTAACGCGCATGGCCAGGGTCCCGAAGACATGCTCATCACGCCGCAGGGATATGGCGGCAACTATTTCAATCGGTGGTCGCGCCGGGGCAAGGAGTTTCAGGCCGTTCCATCTTTCCAATTCCCCAAGGTGCACTGGCACGGGGAACACGAAATCCGCGTCGGCGCCGATGTGGATTACCGCTCGTTCTTCGGCACCAGCCTGTCGCACCCGATCCAAATTCTTAACCTGAATAATTCCCTGTCACAGCAGATCACCTTTGGCGCCGCAACTGCCCAATCTCCCTCCGACAGTTCCGTGGCCGAGTTTCTCCAGGATCACTGGGTTCTGGATTCGCACTGGGGTGTGGATCTCGGCGCGCGAATCTCCACCGAAACCACCGGTTGGCCCTTCGCAATCGCGCCTCGTGCGGGCGTCGCGTACTCACCGGGAAAAAGCGGCAAGACCGTGATTCGCGCCGGCGCTGGAATTTTTTACGGAGTGCTCCCGCTCCTCGCCGCCAATTTCGCCGCAAATCCAAGCCGCACCATCACCACGTTTGACGCCGCCGGCCTGCCTATCGCCGCACCCATAACGTACACGAACGCCTACGTCGGAAACGTGAACCCGCTGACTTCCTCGATGTTGCCCACCCAGCCGGGCACCACGCCACGCAACGTTACCTGGAACGGCCAGATTGAACACGAGCTTCACAGAAATCTGCAGTTGCGCGCCGGATATCTGGACAGCCACACCAGTTACCTTTTCACGGTGAATCCGTTCACATCAACTACGGGCGGCCAGTCCTTCGAGGGACTCACGAACACCGGCTCTTCCCACTATCGCGAAATGGAAGCCTCGGCGCATTACTCGCTGCGAGAACACGATCAGATAAATATTTCCTACATCTGGAGTCAGTCGCGCGGAGATTTGAACAGCCTTTCGAACATCTACATCCCGTTCGCCGCGCCTGTGATTCGTCCGGATGTGTACGGCATCCTCCCGTCGGACATTCCCAATCGCGTCGTTGGTTGGGGAATCTTTGCGCTGCCCTGGAAGTTGACGTTCAGCCCGCTTTTTGACGTTCACTCCGGCTTCCCGTATTCCCCGATTGATGTTCAGCAACAATATGTGGGCACTCCCAACGGGAAGCGCTTCCCCGAATATTTTTCGCTGGACATGAAACTCTATCGCCAGTTTCGGGTGCCGTTCCTCGGGAACAGGGGCGGCAAAGTGCACCACATCCGGCTCGGGGTCTACACCCTCAACCTGACCAATCACGGCAACTTCAACGCCGTCTACAACAATATCGCTTCCCCGAATTTCGGCCAGTTCGTGGGTTTCCTCTACCGCCACGAAGGCGCGGTCATCGATTTCGTCGACTAGGCCCGTAGCGGCCACCTTCAGGTGGCCACATTTCAAAAAAAGTTTCGAAAAAATCCCAAACTACCCGGTCGGGGCGTGCGTTGGCCTCCGGCGTGGCCGCCAAACCCGCATCGACCGCGGCACCACCGAAATGTCCACCGGCGTCATCCCGATGATTTCGCCATCCGCGTGAAACCCGCATGGCCGTTCCGTTTCAATTCGCGCTCTCGTCACACAATGCCTCTGAATCCGCCGCGTGCGAATCTCGCCACTGGCTGCCACGCGCGGCAGGATCCTGGCAATTTCAAACGCGGTGAGATTTTCAAGCAGCACCAGATCGAGACGGCCGTCCTCCAGACATGCCCCCGGTGCCAGCCGCAAGCCCCCTCCATAACTCGGCGTGTTCAGAACGCCCAACACCAGAACAGTTCCTTGCAGGGAAGTTTGTTCAGCACCATCCAGGGAAACGCGCACGTTTAGACCCCGAAATTTCCCGAGCGCGCGAATCGCGGAAAGCAGGTACCTGCTCCTACCCCGCATCTTGCGGTAAACCCCGCTCGCAAACCGCGCCGCTTCCGCGTCCAGTCCCACTCCTCCTCCGCCCATGTAAAGGCGTTCCGCGCCATCGGCAGTGCGCACCCGCGCCGCATCCAGCAGAACGGCTTCTCCTTGAGTCAGAATCAGTTCCGCCGCTCGAACCGGGTCCAGCGGCAATCCCAGCGCCGAGGCCAGATCATTTCCTCCCCCGGCCGGCAACACTCCTATGGAAACGTTTGTGTTCCCGGCTACTGCGTTCAAGAGCGCCTGAAACGTGCCATCGCCTCCCAGCGCGAAGATTCGTTCGCGCCCCGCCGCGGCCTCTTCCCCGGCAATTTGCGCAAATTCCGCCGAACTTTCCGCGCTGCGAAATTCCGCGCTCCAATGTTTTTCCGACGCGAATGCCTTCAGTCCAGGCAGACTTTCGCGCCCACGCCCCCCGCCCGCCGTCGGGTTCGCCAAAATTAAGTCCGGAACTTGCGATGAAAAAGAGGAATCGGTGGACACTGGTCCGCTATGCTGCCGGAGCCGGCAGAAACTGTCAATCGAGTTACCAGAGCAGCTTGAGCGCGAACTGTACCTGGCGTGCCGTCGTGGACGTGCTGGTGATCGCGCCCGCCGTTCCCGACAGTCCGCTCGGATTGCTCGCGGTCGGCGGCGTGAATACGATGAGATTGGGCGTATTGAAATTCGCGCGATTCAGCAGATTGAAAATCTCCGCCCGGAATTGCAGATTCAGGCTCTCGTGAATCCGGGTGTTCTTCAGAACCGAAAAATCCCACGTGGCAAGCCCCGGTCCGATATACGTGTCCCTGCCAACATTCCCGTAAAACCCGCTGACCGAAGGAGGTGCGATGAAAGCATTTGGATTGAACCACTGATTCGGATTGCCAAGAACCACAGACCCTTTGAAATTGGGATTCAGAAACGGGCGCACTGGATTGCGCGTGTCTCCGTTGTTGGAAGGGTTGTAGCTGAGCTGCGGCGTGAACGGAAATCCGGATTGCGCTGTGACGATGCTGGACACCATCCAACCGCTCACCAATGCGTTGCGCCAGCCTTCCAAATCGCGCGCAAAAGCCTCTCCGCGGCCAAACGGCAAGTCATACAGCACGTTCACCACGCCAACGTTTCTCGCGTCATACGTCGCCAGTCCCTTGTCAGCGGCGAGATTGAATGGATTCGACACCAGCCCCGGCGCGTTGCCTGCCGTTGTCTGGTTCAAGGAATCGCCATCATCAAGCGCTTTCGAAAAAGTGTAGACCCCGCGCAGCGAAAGTCCATGGCTGAATCTGCGTCGCAGGTCCACCTGCAAAGCATGATACGAACTGTTTCCGACGGAGAACCACGTCCAGGTATTGGCAATGGAAGGATTAGCCCTGGGAGTAGCAGGAGAAACGAATGGGATGTAGTAGGTCCCAGCCGGAACGGGGGCGCCCGCGAGCGGCGAGTTTGGAGCTCCATTTGGCAAATTGATTGGAAAGCCGAGTGTAGGCCCGTTCGTCGGAGTTATGGGCTTGCTCGCATCATACGTGGGATAAACCGCCGGGCACGGAGAAGCCGGACAAATCACCGGGAATGGCTCGTTGGCGTCGATGCCGATCAACTCGTGGTACCCGTGCGAACCGACATAGCCAATGGTCAAAACCGTGTTCGGTGAAAGTTCCCGGTCAACGCGTAGCGACCAGGAAATCAGCGTCGGCGTCTTCATGTCCGGCTGGACCCCTCCCGGCACAAGCTTTGCGGTCGCCGGCACTGGGGCTGCCGGGTTCACCGGGAAGGAAGAAACCTTAAAGTTCGCAATGCTGTAGGTCGGATTAAAGGGCGCATTCTGATCCGCTCGATAACCCAACGCGTCCTGCAGGTCGTTGTACATCCCGAATCCCGCACGAATCACGGTCTTGCGGTCAAACGGGCTCCACGCAACGCCAATTCGCGGCTGCGGCAGGAACTTCGCGTTGTTCGTGGTGAACAGCGAGCCGCCGACCCTCGGGACGCTGGAAATTACCCCGTTCGTAAACGTGTAATTCGCGGCGCGATCATGCGCCTCATTCCATCCCGTCGAAAATTCATCGCGGAATCCCAGTGAAACCGTCAGCTTCGGGCTGACGCGGAACTCGTCCTCCGCGTAAAACGCGCCGAACAACGACCTCCAGTACATTTTCGTTGGAGCCGGATCAAACAGAAAAGAAGAGGTGGTGCCTTGCAGGAAAGTCGTCAGGCTCGTAAACGTCGCCTGCCCGTACTGGCTGAGCGCGATGATCTCGTTCGACTGGAACCGCTGGAACCACGCGCCAAAACTCAACTGGTGTCGCCCTTTCGTCATCGTCACGCGATCCTCATACGTGAACAGATTGCGCGCGATATGCAGGTTGCTGCCGTTGTTGCTGCCCGCCAGCCCGATCGAAGCCTGCGGGTTCGACGCCGCGCTGCCACCCACCACCACCGCGCCCACAGGCAGTCCGGCCAGGAATCCCGGCACGCCCGCTGCAGGAGTGCCCGGCGTGGGCTCCCCGGTAAAGAAATACCCCGCGCGGGAAAATCCAAATCTCGCCGTATTCAGAAGTGACGGCGAAAAAATGTGAGTCTCCTCAAGACTCAGCACCTGCTCGCGCAAATTCAGAATGTCGGCCATGTACGGGTTGACAGGCGTGGCGGTCACGTCGCCGCCATCGTCGACCGTGTAAATTCCAGCGAGCGAATCTTTTTGCGAAAAAATGTGATCCACACGTACAGTTCCAAAATCCTCGCGAACCGTCTGCAGCGGGCTGCTGAAGACCGTTGCAATTCCCACAGCGACTCCATTGACGGTGCCTGCCGAAGAGTCAGGAGCGCCTGCGGGAGCAACCGGCCAGAGATTCAAGAGCGGCTGAACGCTTGGAGCAGCTTGGGCACGCGCCTTAGCGTCGGGCACGAAGGCCACCGACGTTTGGTTCAAGTTCTGCCGGAATCCTTCGTAATTTCCAAACACAAACGTCTTGTTCTTATGGATCGCCCCGCCCGAAGAGACACCAAACTGGTTCCGTTGAAACGGGGGAGCGGATCCCTGATCGAAAAAGTTCGCCGCGTCCAGCGCGTTATTCCGCACGAACTCGTACACCGCGCCGTGCCACTGGTTGCCGCCCGATTGCGTCACGATCACCACCTGCCCGCCCGGCCTCTTGCCGAATTCCGCGCCATAGGAATCCCGCTGCACATTAAACTCGCGCACGGCTTCCACGCCCAGCAGCATTCCGCTCGGCCCTCCCGGCGTCATGTTGTTCTCCGCCGCGCCGGTGTACTCCACGCCGTTCAGCAGGAAAATATTCTGCTGCGGGCGATTGCCGGTCACGGAGAAATTGTTCGCCGTGGTGGAATTGGAAATCCCGGTGCCGCCCGTTTTCTGCGAAGTGAAATTGACAATACCCGGGTTTAGCGGGAGAAGCAGATCATAGCTTCGCCCGTTCAATGGAAGATCCTTCACCGCCTTCTCGCCAACCAACCCGCCGATGTCCCGCGTCGTCACGCTCACAATCGGCGCATCGCCGGTGACATTTACCTCCGACTTCACCGTGCCCACCTGCAACAACAGGTCAACGCTGGCCTCTTCACCGACCACAAGGATAATGCCGCTCTGGACGGCGTCCTGAAAGCCGCTCTTCGAAATCCGCACCTCATACTTGCCAACCGGCAGCGCCAGCACCAGATACCTGCCGGCATCATCGGTGCTGGTTGTTCTGACCACCTCGGTCTCCAAGTTCTTCACGTTTATCGCCACCTTAGCTGCCGGCGCGCCCGACGCGTCCGTCACTACCCCGCGGATACTCGCCGATACCTGCGCCTGTGAGGCAGGCGGCCGGAGGGTCAGCGCAAGCAGGGCCAGCAACACGCATCGAACAAGCAGGGACTTAGGGCAGCCCGAGGCGCGACGGCAAATCACATCGGAGCCGGGCGTGAAGACAGTTATGAAGTTTGTATGCATTGTGCAGTCCCCCGTATGGCAGGTAGCGGCCTTTCCAGTCCAACTGGTTTGGGCAGATAAACAATTCAATACAATTGGTATCGTTATGTCAAACCGACTTAATACGGATAGTGCGTAGGCGAATTTGGATGGTTCCGGAGCAGGGGAATCGTTCAAACAGACCCCCGCGCAACCGAGACTTGGTCGGGAGGTTGGAACTCCAGGCGAGCCCCTAGGCAACTCACTCTGGATCCCGAAGTAGCGGGATACCTCAGAGGATTCCCACATCCAGGGCAGGAGATCGAAAACAGGCTTAAGTTTTCTGGATTCAATGGTGCCGGCGGGGGGAATCGAACCCACGGCCTAGGGATTATGAGACCCTCGCTCTACCACTGAGCTACGCCGGCGAAACGCAATTCTTTATGCTACGAATGAACCGTGGAAAGTGTCAAGTTGTGGATACGCGCCGAAATGCCGCCGCGGCGCTGGTATTCGCACTCTTTGAAGTTTCCCCGCCGCAGCGAAACAGCTTCATGATCCTATCTTTTCGCGGTCTAACCTGGAAACAAACGTAAAGGACCCCGTTCCCGATAGTACTTCCGTACCATCCAACTTGGCACTTCGGTACCGTTGCTGCTATGCGTTTTGGAACACTACACTCCCTCCTGTCGGAAGCGGTCCGCGCTCACGTCTGGCGAAGGCTCGGCGAAAGTACTGGGCCGTGTTCCGTTGACGGTTTTGCACAGGGTCGTAGTGTGCCGTACTTGACACTATCCTCATAAAGGGTAGAGTGTCTCCGTTCGTAATCCCGCTCTCGGAGGCACTATGTCACGTAAATTGGGCGCATTGGCTCTTGCTTTGGGCATTCTTGTTGGGGCAATGGAACTGAAGACCTTGGTCACGGCTCATAGCAAGACGGCCGTTATCTTGGCCAACGGCGTTTCACCCGTTCCCAAGTTGCCCCCGTCGTCATCGAATTGATACGGCCGGTTTGCAGATGAAGTCCTGATTCCCTGACCGGCCAGATCGCGCGAGGGAAATGCCTGGCGGAATCGCACTGGCTATCTGGATTGTGGGAATGGGCGCGGGGGTGTGTTTTGTCACCTGCTCCGTGCTTCGAGCCTCTTTCCTTAAATATTTCTTTTTGAATCTGTACGTAATCTTCGCCCTGTTTGCTGACCTTCTTCGCCAATTCGTTCTTCGTTATTACGGGCTGCAATCGCCAGAATACATCTATGCCTACTATTACACGGACTGTTTGCTGACGATTGCCCTATTCGTCGCGGTGATAAGCCTCGCTTCCCACGTTTTCGCTGAATTGAACCTGGCCCGTTATGTTCGATTCGTGGCAGTGTTGCTGCTTCTCGGTACGGCCGGATTTACGTACGCCGTCGTTGTGCAATCCACGGAACGCCTCGCCACTAAATTTGCGGCTGAACTCTCCCAGAACCTCTATTTTGTTGGGCTTGTGCTGACTTATCTGCTCTGGGGTGCCGTCCTCAAATTGCATGAGACGCGCACGCGTCTCGTGCAGATGGTTCTCTCGCTGGGTCTTTATTTCAGCGCGTACGCGGGCAGTTACGCCCTCCTCAACCTGGCGCCGAACTCCGAAATCGTCCAGTACCTCGGCCCGATTCTGGGCTGCTTCCTGCCGATCTCGTGGGCGCTGACAATCATGCGCAATTCCGAAGAGGCTCGCCTGACGCCCGCTCGCCTGGTGGCGGTGCCTCGATGATGGCCGCCTTCATCCTCGCTTTCTCGCTTTTGACCTTGCTGATGTTTTTTGTCTCCTACTGCAGGTCGCTGACCGCGTCTTCCATGCACACTTCGATCAGTGAAGATGTGCGAGACGTTACCGGAATTCAGGTACGGGCCGCCGGGCGCGACTACGCCCGCGTCATGCAGATTCTCCAGTTGTGCCCGGATCGCCCGGAGGACCGCTCGAGCCTGCAGATTGTCGCGGCCTACTACTCGTTTCTGAATTTTCTCGATCAGGGCTTTGCCAAAATGTTCCCGGCCGTGCGCGCCTGGGCCGAAGAGGAGCGTGCAGGTTGCGCCCATTTTGCGGCCGTAGCCCTCGGCCGCCGGATTGCCTTGAATCGCGAAATGCTCGCCCAACAAGTCGAACTCTAGCCTGCCCCTGCTTACTCTTTAGCTCCATCCCCTGATTTCCCACCTGTCCACCGCTCGCCTCCAGTGCTATGATTTTGGTCTCTGCTCCTCACCGGAGTATGAGCGTCCGCAGCGCAAAAACTACCGGTGAATACAATATGCTCGCAGTGTGGCGCGGTGCTCTCCTCTGGAGAGCGCGCCTGTCATTTTTGTGATCATCCAGAACTCTCTTCCCAGGTGGAATCTCTTGCCTCCACGCAGGGCAATCTCGCTTTGCGTTCGTCTGGCGAAGAGGAATGGCGCGGAGAGTTGAACCAGCGCCTCCAGGCCTACCGTGCGCGCCGCAGGAAGTCCTTCCCCAATGAGGCGCAGACGGAACTTCCCTTTGAGAGTCGCCAGCCAGAAGCCGCGGTGGCTGTGCAGACGGAAGAGCCGCAGACCCCCGCGCCCGATCCCCATGACGATTTCGCGTTTACCATCGCCATCGGCAGGCCGCCTCAGAACGCCGAACCGGACGGCGCCCGCCTTCTGATTGACGTCTCTTTGCCGCCGTTATCCGATGAACAGGAAGAAACTCCCGAGGAGCCGCCTTCGGACCTCTACCCGGTGGCCACGTTGCTGGAGCGCCGTCGCGCCGCAATGATTGATGCGGCCTGCCTCGCATTCGCCTATGGCGGTTTCCTGGCTCTATTTGGCTCGCTGGGGGGACAATTTACGTTCAGCAAATTGAGCGCAGTTGTCTGCTTCTCTACCTTCGCCTTCGTTTACGTACAATACTTCGGCCTCTTCACCATCTTTGGCGGCACTACACCGGGAATGATGGTTCGCGGTTTGCAGGTCGCGAGCTTCACCGGCGAGTCGCCCTCCGCGCAACAACTCTTCTGGCGCACCGCGGGCTACATGATTTCCGCGGGCACGTTTTTCCTCGGGTTCTTCTGGGCCCTCTGGGATGAGGATGGCATGACGTGGCACGACCGGCTCTCGCGCACGTATCTGGCAGTCCCGGAAACGTTCGCCGACGCGGAGATTTCCCACGCGTCGCCGGTTCGCTAAGGCGAAAAAACTGGGCGTTAGTTTAGTTGGAATTTCAGCGGATCAAAGGGCCTCCGCGCAGCTTTACTTCTTGACCACTTTTTCGTCCGAAGCGATTTTTCCGTCCCTGATAAAAATCACGCGATGCGCGTGCTGTGCGATATCCATTTCGTGAGTCACCAGAATGATGGTGTTCCCCTGCCCGTGCAGGTTCTTGAACAAACCCATGATTTCTTCGCCGGTCTTCGAATCCAGATTCCCCGTCGGTTCGTCGGCAAGCACGATCGAAGGATTGTTCACCAGCGCCCGGGCAATCGCCACGCGCTGCCGCTGGCCGCCCGAAAGCTCATTCGGCTTGTGATTCATGCGCGGCATCAGGTCCACGCGTTCCAGCGCCTTCTTCGCCCGCTCGATGCGCTCTTCCGACGGTGTGCCGTTGTATATCAGCGGCAGCTCCACGTTGTGCAGCGCAGTCGCGCGCGGCAGCAGATTGAAGGTCTGGAACACGAATCCAATTTCCTTATTCCGGATGTACGCCAGCTCGTCGTCGTCCAGTTCGCTCACCAGGCGCCCCGCCAGCCAGTAGCGCCCGGAACTCGGCGAATCCAGGCACCCGATCAGGTTCATCAGCGTGGACTTGCCGGAGCCCGATGGCCCCATGATGGCCACGTACTCGCCCTTGCGAATTTCCACGTCGATACCGCACAGCGCGTGCACTTCTTCGGCGCCCATCTGGTAGACCTTCGCCAGCGCCTCCGTTCGAATGACGATCCCGGCATCCACCAGGTCTTGCCGGTACGATTCCGATGTAGTGATCTCTGCAGGCATCCGCTTCTCCCTGTCCTCCGGTGAACTCACTCTTTTTCTTCAATCTTCTTCGGCGCCGTATTGTCCACTTTAATTGCCGCTTCAGGCTTCAATGTGCGCAGCGCCTTATAGCTTCCGACCACGATTTCGTCGCCAGGCTGCAATCCCTTTGTTATTTCAATGTCGGTCACGCCGGAAATTCCGGTTTCCACGGGGCGGAAGGTTGCCTTCCTGCCGTTGACGACGAAGATGCCCTGGATTTCATCCTTCTTTGGATCGCCCGTGCTAACCGGCGCAGGCGCGGCCAGCGTAACGTTGCTGTCCTTCTTCCCGTTCTTCGCCGCCTCCTCCAGATCCTTGCGCGAACGCACCGCCAGCGCCTGGATCGGAATTGCAATCACGCCTTTCTTTTCCGCTGTCCTGATTTTTGCCGTCGTCGAAAGGCCGGGCCGCAAATTTTCCGGCGGACTGTCCAGCGTCACCACCACCTTAAAGTCCTTCGCTTCCTGGTTGCTCGTCGTGGTCTGCGTTGTTGCCAGGCCGGAGCTCCGCAGAACCGCCTGCGAACCGATCTCCGTCACTTTGCCCTTGAACACCTTGCCCGGGATGGCGTCAATCGTCACTTCGGCGTCTTGGCCAATTTTGACGTTTACGATGTCGGTCTCGTCCACTTTCACTTCCGAAGTTACGATCGACATATCCGAAAGCGTCATCAAAAAACTTCCCGTGGCGTTCTGAATTCCCGGCACCACGTACTCACCCAGGCGGACCGGCAGGTAACTCACGATCCCATTGATCGGCGAAAAATAAGTTGTTTTCTGCAGCACGTCCTTCGTGCGCACCAGCACCGCCTTGCTCTGGTCCAGAGTCGAGCGAACCTGCTCCAGTTGCGCCTTCTGCATCTGCATGCGGGCCCTCGATGCATCCACAGCCGCTGCCGCGGCGTTGAACGCCGTCTTCCGCTGGTCGAAATCCTGCTTGGGGATCAGGCCGTCTTTGTAAAGTCCCTGGCCGCGGTCGTAATCCAGCTTGGCTTTCTCCAGGTTGGCTTCCTGCTGAATCAGGTCGGCTTTCGCCGCGGTGTAGCTGGATTCAGCTACCTGCACACCAGACTGGTTGGAATTGATTGCGGCCGACTGCGCCTGCACATCCGCGTTTGCCTGCACATTCTCCTGCAGCAGCAGTCGGTCGCCCTTCTTGATGTGGTCGCCTTCTCTTACCAGGATCTCCGTGATCCGCCCAAACCCTTGCGCGGTAATATTGGTGTACGTGGTCGGCTTCACTTCTCCAGACGCGGTTACCTGCGAGACCAGCGAGTCCACTTTCGCCACTTTCGCGGTCTGCACCGTCACCACACCCTTATTCGCCTGGTTAATGCTGAACAATACGATTCCGCCCAATACGGCCACACCGCCAAGGCCCACCCCGACCTTTTGCCAAGTCTTCATGATGCTCTGCCTTTCACGGTTCCGCTGCGAACCACCCGCGCGGAGGGACACTGCCAACTCACAGATTTCCCACTTGCCTACCACTAATACGGTCTAAGGAGCCTAAATGTTTCTTGGTTAGGCCGCAGTCTAAATTGCACTGCAGGCGAGGTAGCTCAACGCCATGTTGCTCGCTCTATCGCCATTCAACCAGAGCCCTTTGCGCCCCCATTGTATTTCGAAGTTCAGCAAAAGAAAAGACTTGAGTCCGCTCTTCCATTTGCGCCAGGGGCCGACCCCACCTTGCTGGTTAGACGCCGATTCCTCTGGTTTGGTCTTTCCGCGCCAGCGCAAAATTCAACTTTGCCCCTCATTATTCCTGATTCCGGCCGCCGAAACTTCCGCGTTTATCTATTTGTCCTTTTGAAGTGATTCTGAAACGTCCGGTACTACCCGCAAAATGATGACTAGGACGGGCTCGCGCTTCCCCGCAATGCGCATGCCCTGGAAATTCTGGACCTCATTTTTTGAAAAGGGAATCAGATAACCTTCTTTCTCCAATTGTTCAAGCGGGGCCGCAATCGCTGCGGGATACGACGGCGTTCGAACCACGTATGCGATGCGTTGGTCACTGAGAAACGCACGCCAATCCGCAGCGGTTTTGATCAAAGCGGGATCGATTTGCCAGCTTGTCGATGGGTCTCCAACGATGTATGGAACTCGGAGATAGTATAAGTGGCGAAAAAAGACCAGTGTTTTGCCGGCGATTGGTTGGGAACTCAAAGAACGGTTAACCGCCTCGGATACTTGATAGTCCGGTGCTTTCTCCCTCAGGTACTGCTGGCGATCCTCCACTCCAACGGTCGCCAGCAGTTCGGGGGCAGTGTAGAGTGCCAGGCCGCCGGCGCCTAGCAGGCATGCAAACGAGATCGAAAGTGTCGCAAACCCATGAACGTGCCGCCAGCCCTTTTTGCCGGCGTAATCGACCCCTGCTGCAATACACGAAAAGGCGATCGGCAGAAGCGGCAGCAGGAACCGCGTCAGTCCAGATGCCAGAAAAATTCCTAGCCCCGCGCAAATCCAAACGGTGGTGCGCACCCGCCACTCCGTGGTATTGCGGAATGCGAGTATCGCCAGCGGAACGAGTGCAAACACAATCGGGCCATAGAATTCCCAGAAACCGGGCAAGGCTGCTGACCTTCTCACGGAAAAAAACAAAAAAGGAATCAACTGGATAAGGGAATGGGAGCTTGCTGCACCCGTGTCAGCCAACAGTGCCCCAAATCCATAAGGATTTGCGCGCTCGGGAAAAAGGCGAGAGACAAGTATGGGAAATACTGGATCGCCCGTCCAGATCAGATTGCGGGCTAACGGCCAGATTCCCGAGAAAAGAGCCGCGAGGAAAAACAAGAACCCTTTCCATGCCGACCGGTACTCCAGCAGGAATCCGATCGCCAGCGCCGCGGCAATCACGCAGCCGGTGTATTTCGCGCCCGCAACACCGCCGGCCAGATAGCCGGCCAACAATGCGTGTCTTGCGGTGGCGGCTTCTCGCGTCGAAGTAATTACCAGAACCGCCGCGCCAGTAAATGCGGCCATCCAGATGTCCGGTGATCCCGAGGAGGAAATCTGCCAGAACACCAACGGCGTCAGAAGAAACAGCAGGGCGAAACCCATTGCATATGGGCGCGGTGCCAGGCGGGCGGCTAAGCAAGCTACCGCTAGTGCCGCCAATGCACCGCCAAGGAAAATAAAACTCATCGCCAGTGCTTCGCTGCCCAAACCAAGCCCCAGCAGAATCAATAAATGTCCCTGTCCGCAAAGAAAACTATGCGTCAGAAAGAAAATGGGGTGGAAACCCTGTTCGAGAATCAATTGTTCCGTCGTGAAATGATAATTCAGCGCGTCCGACCCGGTGAGTGGCGCGAGAGACGCCAATAGCTCCACCAGCAGAGCCGCGCCGATGGCCCAAACTACGAAACGTTCCCCAGCTGAGAAGGGCAACCGGCCCTGCACGAATCCCCTCGCTCTTCGCCAGAGGTTCGGCAGTTCAGCCCAGACTGGCAGGAAGGACAGCAATACTACAAAGCAGCTTCCGGCGCGGATGTGTTGGGTCCACTGCACAACAGATACCGCGATTTCCGTCAGAATGACCCCGCTGCATACCGAGATCAGGAAGTGTTCGGGGAAGGATTCGAATTCCAGATGCAGCTTGCGCAGCACCCAGGCTCCCAGGCAAAGCTGGCTGAGCACGAACAGAGAAAGCGTCAGTAGCACCAGACTAACGCTGATTAGTGCCATACCCTGTGAGAAAGAGAGCGCAACAACGAGACAATTGCCGGGGAGTATTGATAGAAGTAGAAGACTTGTGCGCCGATGATCCACACTCCCAGGGAAAGCTGCAGCCAAATGCTGGTGGCCCTCTGTCCGCTGTCAGCCATGATGAATGTGATTATGCCTGAGCGCGTGCATATGTGCTAGCGACGGGCCGACCCCACCTTGCTGGTTAGACGCCGATTCCTCTGGTTTAGTCTTTCCGCGCCAACGCAAAATTCAACTTTGCCACACTTTTTCCTCGGCCGCAGAAACTCCCACGTTCGTCCATTTGCCCAGTCCCAGCGTATAATTTCCCCTCGGATCAAAGATCGAATGAGTTTTCCCACACTACTCACGCACGGAGTTCAATCGCGCAATCCCTCGTTCCAGACGGAGCCGTCGCCATGCGCATGATTGGGTCCATGCCTTCCTTCCGGTTCTCGCGCAGTCCAGGACTCACGCTGGTCGCCTTCATCGGCGTGCTTTGCGTGGCCTACGCAGTGGCTCAACTTGTCCTGGCAGGCGACATCAGCACCCTCGTCATGTCCGGGTTGGTCTTCGTTGGGATTGCCATCGTGGTGGCCATTCTCAACGATTGGCGGCGTGGCGTGTATCTCTTGCTTGGCTGGATTGTTTTTGAGGACTTGTTCCGCAAATACCTTGGCAATAACATGGCCGTTTTTTTCGCCAAGGATATTCTCACGATTGTCCTCTATATCTCTTTCTTCGCTGCCAAGCGCAAGCGGCTGCTAAAAAGCTTCAGACCGCCTTTCCTTGTCCCGCTGCTGATATTCATCTGGTTCGGCGTCATCCAGATGTTTAATCCGAACTCCACCAGCATTTTCTACGGCATCCTGGGAATGAAAGTGTATTTTCTCTATATCCCCTTGATGTATATCTCCTACGCGTTGTTTGAGTCTGAACTCGATTTGCGCAAATTCTTCGCTTTTAACTCTATTCTGATTCTAATCGTGGCTACTCTTGGCGTTGCCCAGGCCATTATTGGCCCTAATTTTCTTAACCCCACCGTCATCCAGGATGACATTCGGGGGTTGAGCACACTTTATCGCGCAGCACCCATCTCAGGCTTGATTGCCTACCGGCCGAATGGTGTGTTCGTGAGCTCCGGCCGTTTTGAGAATTTCCTGATTATTTCCTGGATCGTGGCCCTGGGTTTTGGAGGTTATCTCTTGTTGCGCCGCCGCTCGGGAAGGAATTTGGCATTCCTCTCCATCGCACTCGTCGGAGTCGCCTCCATCATGAGCGCTTCCCGTGGCGTCTTCATGTGGAATGCCAGCAGCGCTCTGGTAATTGTCGCCGCATTTCTTTGGGGCGCGCCTTGGCGGCAGGGAGAAGCGCGTCGTGTTCTCCGAGTGATCCAACGAACCCTCCTATTCGTTGGCCTCGCCATCCTGTTTATGATATTCGCCTTTCCAGATAAGATTGCTTCGAGATTTGCCATCTATTCGGAAACTCTCTCCCCCGACAGCCCGACGAGCGAACTTGTCTTCCGGGCCCGCGATTATCCGCTCAAGAATTTCCTGAATGCCTTTGGGTACCCGCACTGGCTGACCGGTTATGGCATTGGCACTTGCACGCTGGGCATTCAATACGTAGTGCGTATTATGCATGCGGTGCCCATGGGGGTAGCCGTTGAAAACGGTTATGGGCAACTGGTCTTGGAGCTTGGCATCCTCGGCCTGATCCTCTGGATTTTTATGAGCATCGCAATTTCTGTTTCGGCGTGGAAAATTGCCGCGCGTCTTCGGGGAACCACCTGGTTTCCCTTGGCCTTCGTCATTTTCTGGTACTCCTTCTTGCTGCTCGGTCCCAAGGGGTACATCAGCTTCATCTCCTACCAGGATTACCTCATGAACGCCTATCTCTGGATCTTGTTGGGCATTCTCTTCCGTCTGCCGAAACTTGCGGAGGAAACGATTCAATCCGAGGCCGCGCCGGACCTCGCCTCCGCGAACGGGCAGGCCTGAATTGCGCATCGCTGTCATTTCCCCTTTCCTGGATCGCCGACATGGCACCGAGCGGTGCATCGTCGAGCAGATTGAACATTTTCTTCGGCACCCGGGCTGCGAAATACATATTTACTCTCAATCGATCCGTGATCTCGAAACTACCCGCTTTAAAGGATTCCCGGCTTCGCCCCCGCCGCCTGGAAAAGCGATCTGGCACCGCATTCCCGCCTTGCCGGGGCCTCACCTGCTGAATTTTCTGTGGTGGTACGTCGCCAACCAGGCCCTTCGCTGGTATCAGCAAAAGTTTCGCGGACTTCGCTTCGATCTGGTTTTTTCGCCGGGAATCAATTGCAAGGATGCGGATGCTATCGTAGTTCACATCGTCTTTCACGAATTCTTCCGGCTGGTGCATCGGGATTTGCGGCTGCGTGACGCCCCGTTGTCCGGTTGGCCCATCCTTCTCCACCGCATTCTGTACTACCGGCTCATCATGGCTCTCGAAAATCGTATCTACCGCAATCCTCGGGTTGGACTGGCGGCTGTCTCTCAACTCACCGCGCGGGAACTCACCGCGCATTTTGCCCGGCAGGATGTCACCGTCATTCCCAACGCAGTTGACCTGGCTCGCTTTAATCTTCCCGAGCGGCTTCGCCGGCGCGAACCATCCCGCAAGCTATTGCAACTGTTGGAGACCGAGTTCGTTTTGCTCCTCGTCGGCAACGATTGGAAAAAAAAGGGCCTCGACCCCCTGTTGCAGGCCATGGCCGCCATTCGCCATCTTCCCCTGCGCCTGCTCGTCGTGGGCCGCGACGATCGCGCCCCTTTTCTGGAAAAAGTTGAACACCTCCAACTCGACGGCCGCGTACTCTTTCTGGAGCCGTCTTCCGACATCCTGCACTTCTACGCCGCCGCGGACGTCTACGCCGGGCCCTCTCTCCACGATTCGTTTGCCTTGCCCCCGATGGAAGCCATGGCTTGCGGACTTCCGGTGATCACCAGCCTTACCAATGGCGGCTCACAAATCATCACGGAAGGACACGATGGTTTCGTCCTCACCGACGCGCACGACTGTCTCGCGCTTTCCCGGCTTATCTCACGCCTTTACGAACAGCCGGATCTCCGGCGTTCCGTCGGGGAAAACGCTGCCCGCACGGCGCAATCCTATTCCTGGGAACGCAATGGCTCGGCGACTTGGCAATTTCTCTGTGGAGTTGCCGCCGACCATTCAGAGACGACATCCGGAAAGACCGTGCGCCGATGAACACGCATTGCCCGTTGCCCACCCATCAAACTGAAACACGCGTGCGGTTCTGTGACTGAATGAATTGAACGAGCCCAGCGCGCAAGGCCTGGGAAGAGCCTCTACGAAAGACCATCCGCCGAGGGCTTGCCGCCTGGCTTTAGCGCCTAAGAGATCTTCACGCACTCAACATAGAGTGACAACGGCGTCGAAGGATTCATATAATCAAGCAATTGCAGCGGCCATGTAATCAGAAATACAGGCAGAGCGACTCCCAAACCTCTTCGGTTCCATAACTTCTGAAAGTGGTGCGCGAGACTGGCCAGGAACGGGGTGCCCAGTCCCACGCTCCGCACAATTCGAAATCCCACTGGCTCGACCAATGCCTGGTAGCTTCCCAAAGTATAGCCATCCCGGACATGCCATCCGACGGTCTCATCCTCGCAGACCTGCCCTTTATTCAGCCGGTGCTCCGAAAATGGACAACAGATGTGCAAGACTCCTCCCTCGTTCAGCAGATCGTGAAAATACTGAACAACCAGTCCGTCTCTGGTGATGTGTTCCAACGTCTCAGAACAAATGATCTGATCGAATTTGCGTCCAATCTTTGGCAAATCGTAGAGATTGCAGACTTCGAATTTCAGCCGCTCGGGGTCAGTCCCGAGGAAGCTGAAATACTCACGGGCCTTCTGTACTTGACCGGGGTCCATGGTGACGCCCAGAACCCGGTTCCCGCGCCGATAAGCCTCATAGGACAACGCTCCGTTGCCGCATCCCGCATCCAATGTGTCGATTGGCCCTTCACGGAAGAATCCTGGAAGAAAGCGGTATCGGCAACGCGTGTTGAGGTCAAGCCCTGGAAAAAGGAGCCGCTTCCCCCACAGTCGTACTCGATCGCGCACCGGCAATGAACTCATAAGCAGGACTCGCCTCGCATCACCCGGGAAACTTTCCCGGCTTCAGAAATAAATGTTTAGAATTTGCAGCAACTCGGAATTTTACGGGGTGGGTCCACTGTTTCGCAACCTGCACCAATTCAGCCCGGAAGTGGGCTTAACGCTTGCGCTGCCCCAACACCGCCTCGCGCGTGGCATTCATCGTAAATTCGAGCGTTTCTTTCGGAATGCTGGTCACAAACGTTCCGATCAGCCAGCCCAAGCCCGCCGGAATTTCCCGCGTCAGCGTCACCGCCTCATTCTGCACGTAAACGCCACCGTCGCGTTCCTCCATGCGCCACCACGTCTCCATCTGCCATAAAAATCCATTTTCCTCCTGCGGCGATTTCTCTTTTTCCTCTTTCGTTCCCGGATTCGCCACTTCGCGAATGCGTACCGCGGAACTCCGGCTGTGCTCCCGATTCGCTGAATCATGAAAATACATCACATCCTGCTCCGTGTTCAAAACAACGGTCACGATTTTTGTTCGCCGGAACCTCATATAAACCCGGAAGTGATCGCCCTCACGCGACTCGATTTTTGCCCTCTCCACATCCGGTGCGTAGTACGCGGAATGGTTGTTGTAATCCTGCAAAATGTGCACTACTTGGTCGAGCTTCGCGCCAGGGATAAAGATCAGTCCCTCCCAGTCGTGGATCATCCCTCCCGGAATTTTTGTCGCGCCCTCCCCGTCGGCGTTTCCCACGCGCCGCAGCTCCACGCTGCCCTGTTTCAAATTCTCGTAGGCGCGCGTTCTCTCCACTTCTGGCAATTCGTCAATCCAAAGAAACGATCCTCTACTCAATCCCTCCTGGTTGCGCGCTTCAACCTTGGCCACATAACCGCGATACCCTCGCAGCGTTGCCTCTCGAGGCTCTGGCAGGCCGGCTGATGCATCGCTCGTCCTTCCTCCTGCCATTACTGGACACAGCATTAAAAACGGGAGCAGATACCGCCACCTGCCAGCCGGACCCTGCAACTGTCTGCTTTTCCTTGAAACCACGAATTCTCCCACCAGCAATTTCCGCCCTTTTTGCGCAGTACTTCAGGATACCCAGGGCTCGGTGCACGAGCACTTCCGAACCTATCA
>Ga0210403_10001579_pt1 | contig 21488 bp, 16 predicted proteins | sample IncBWC19MmetaG_FD_150863 | JGI IMG/M metagenome (GOLD analysis project Ga0210403, IMG submission 150863) | Forest soil microbial communities from Barre Woods Harvard Forest LTER site, Petersham, Massachusetts, United States - Inc-BW-C-19-M | ecosystem: Environmental > Terrestrial > Soil >... | reverse complement strand
CGGGGGCCTACGACGTCGTGTGTGAGGCGGTGTTTCTCTCGCAGGCCGAAATGTTGCTGTTCCTGGAGAACGAACTTGCGGCCGTCGATGGCGTGACCGACACGGAGTCTTCGGTGGTGTTGGAGATCACCAAGCTGGGATATGAGTGGGAGCTGCGTGAAGAGGACGCAGGGCCCGAAACAAACGGGGAGGAGCAGCAGGAATGAGCGCGATATCCGCAAGTGAGCAAGCCACCACGGCGCCGGCCAGTACGGCGCCGTCGACCTTCAGTCGCAAAGCCACCGGTCTCGTTCGAGCCGCATCGCTCAAAGACGTTCTGTACTTCAACATCAACATGCAGAACGTCCTGATCGGCGCGATCTTCACGTTTCTGCTCGTGCCGCCGTTGTATCCGAAGGCAAACATCTACCTTGCCACGCTGGTTGCGCTGGGCATCAGCGTGCCAATCAGCTGGGTCTACGCGAAGCTCTCGGCCGTCTACCCCCGGTCGGGAGGCGACTACGTCTTCGTTTCGCGCATCATTCACCCTGCGCTGGGCTTCACCTCGAACCTTTCCTACTGCATATGGGGAATCTTCTACATAGGTGTCTCGGGTGTGTTCCTGGGAATCTACGGAGTGGCGCCGCTCATGCGCGTCCTCGGAGCCTCCATCGGCAGCAAATCGCTCTTCGAAGCCGGCAACTGGTTCGCCGAACCGCTTGGCAACTTCGTGATGGCCGTCGGGCTGATCTCGGTGTTCACCGCCATCTTCATCGTCGGCGGCCTACGGACGTATTTCCGGATTCAGTCGGTGAACTTCGTGGTGGCGTCGGTGTGCCTTCTCGCGCTGATCGTCTGGGGACTGGTCGCCACGCGCGGCTCGACCCTCGCGCACGTGGACATGCACCTTCACAAGGTTGGTGCGGGCCCCCTGACGCCGCTTGCAATCGGGTCCTCCACTGGCTCGGCGCTCAAGCAGACGTTGTTCGCATCCATCTGGCCCTGGCTGGCGTTCAACTCCGCGATCTACTCGACCTACATGGGAGGCGAGGTCAAGCGGGCTGACCGCACTCAGGTGCTCGGCATCATGGGCTCGCTGGCGTGGGCCGGCGCATGGACCTTCGCTCTCACGTGGTCCATGGAGAAAGCGTTCGGAAACGCCTTCTGGGCCAACCTCGGAAATGCCACTCCGTCGAAACTCGGACTGAGCACGACGCCCACCATCGGCGAGGTGGCCGGCTATGGGCTCGCGTCAGGTGCCATCGCGACGATCCTCATGTTCGGGCTCGCGCTGTGGACCTACGTGTGGATCGCGCCGTACACGATCCTCGTCACGCGGAGCATGCTGGCGTGGTCGCTCGACCGTCTCGGGCCCGCCAAGCTCGCGTGGGTGCACCCGCGGTGGCACTCGCCCGTGTGGGGCCTGTTGACCGTGCTGGTGCTCGGCTGGATCACCTCTGCGCTCTATGCGTTCGCCCACCTGTCGGTGCTGACGGGGACCATCGGCATCACCGCGTCGATGATCGTCGTGGCTGTGGCGGGAGCGCTGTTGCCCTTCCGGCAGCCGCTGCTCTGGCGCTCCTCGCCGGCACGTGGCCGCGTGGCGGGGATTCCCACGATCACGCTCGTGAGCATCCTCGCCATCCCGCCGCTGATCCTGATCGAGTGGGCGCTCGTCTCCGACGTCAACTCGGGAGCGAGCATCAGCGGCAACCCCGTGCGGCTCCTCGTGGTCGTGGGGATCTTCCTCATCGGCCTGCCCCTCTACTACCTCAATCGCGCCATCCAGCGACGCCGAGGCGTCGACATCGACCTCGCCTACAAGGAGATCCCACCGGAATGATCGCCAATCCCATCACAGACGCTGAGCTCGCGGGGCGGGTGGAGGCCGTTCGGCGCGCAATGGCCGGGCAGGACATCGATGTCCTGCTCGCCTACGGCGCGCACCGCGACTACCATCCGGCGGATCTCCGTTACCTCGCTCGCTGGTACTGCGTGGAGGAGGAGACTTCCTGCCTGGTGATCCCAGCCGATGGGCCCACGGTGCTCATGACCGATGCTTCGTGGGACCTGCAACGCGCCGAAGCCGAGGCTTACGCTGATGAGTTCCAGCTCTCTAGGGATCTGGGCACTGGTCTCGCGCGGATCGTCGGCGAGCTTGCCAACAACAACGGCAGCCGAGTGGGTATCGCGGGACTGCCGGTGTTTCCCGCCCCCGCCTACATGGCTGTGGCCGCCGCGGTCCCCGACGCGGAGCTGATCGACGCCTCCGAGCTCACCGCGCACCTGCGCATGGTCAAGTCGCCGGCTGAGCTCGAGCTGCTTCGAGCCGCTTCGCAGATCTCCGACCGAGCGATGCGAGCCGGTCTCGCGGAGGTGCGTGCGGGCAACACCGAGGTTCAGGTGGCGGCCGCGGCCGAGGCGGTCATTCGCGCCGCCGGAGCTGAGCCCTCGTTCGTCACGGAGATGGGATCCGGACCCCGCACCGCCTTCGGCACCTTCCTGCCGGGCGACAACGTCTTCGAGGAGGGGAACCTCGCGGTCCTCGACTGCGGCGCGCGCTTGCATGGCTACCACGGCGACATGTGCCGAACGGTGGTGGTCGGCAAGCCCGACGACCGCCAGGAGATGATGTTGCGGGCGGTCGAGCGTGCGGTGACCGAGTCGGTCGCAGCGATCCGGCCCGGCGTTAGCGTGGGGCACATTCGCGATGTCGCAGCCGGCTCCATCGCGGACGCCGGCTACGGCGAGAACTGGTTTGACGCGTTCATGCCACACGGCAACGGCGCCGGCCAGCACGAGCCGCCCAACGCCAAGGAGCACCCCGACCTCGAGCTGCAGAGCGGGATGGTGCTCTGCATCGAGCCGGGCATCATGATCCCCGGCGAGGGTGCCGTGATCATCGAGCAGATGATCACCGTCACCGATGACGGCGCGGAGGTCCTAAACGAACTGCCCACCGACATGTGGAACGGTCAGTCGTGAGGCTCCAGGTGGACCTGCCGGAAAGGGGGGTGTCGGCTCGAGCCCTGCTCTATGCCGACGCGGCGCCGTCCGTGGCTAAGCTGATCTACGAGTCGCTCGCGGTGCCTTTGGAGACCAGAACCTCACATGCCTGCTTCGATGGTGAAGAGGTCTACTGCTTCCTCCCGCCCTTCCCGGTGAAGCCGCCCCTGGAGAACCAAACGATGCGGCCCCGTCCCGGAGAGCTCATGTTCTTCCACGCAGAGCCCAACCAGTTCGCCTGCACCGCAGACGACCGCCTGAGCGGCGGCGCCAGCGCGGTCTTCGAGCTCGCGTTCATGTACGGCGAGGTCGACCTCCGCCACTACTGGGAGGACGGCTTCCACGGCAGCCTCGTCGGCCGCATCGAGGATGGGCTCGCGGAGTTCGCAGCGGCTTGCCGTGCCACGCTCAACGAGGGGCGCACCGCAATTCGCATCTCCAAGTGCGGGGATGCTTGACCATGCGCCTGTTCTACGCCGGCGATGTGCATGGCTCGGAGCGATGCTTTCGCAAGTTCGTCAACGCCGCCGCCTTCTATGACGCCGACGTGCTGGTCATGGGTGGTGACATCACAGGCAAGGTGATGACGCCGCTGATAGAAGAGCGGCCCGGCCGCTACACGGCTACCGTGTTCGGACGCACGGAGAAGGCCAAGCGTCCGCGCGACGTCGAGGAGCTCGAGGAGCAGATCCGCTTCAACGGGTTCTATCCCTACCGCTGCACCCCGGAGGAGTACGAGCGGCTCGCGGCCGATGAGTCCTACCGCGAGCAGGTCATGTCCGAGGTGATGGTCGAAGGGGTGCGTCGCTGGGTGGGGCTTGCAGATGAGCGGTTGGCCGGGACCTCTGTGCGCTGTCTGATCATGCCGGGCAACGATGACGAGTTCGCCATCGATGAAGTGCTTGCATCCGCGCGCGTGGAGAACCCCGACGACCGTGTGGTGCGCGTGGGCGACTACCAGCTGCTGTCCTCCTCATGGGCCAACCCCACGCCTTGGGACAGCCCGCGCGAGGAGCCGGAGGAGCAGTTGGCCACGCGTTTCGCCCGCATCGCCGCCGAGCTCGACCCCGACCTGCCGGCCATATTCAATTTGCACGTCCCTCCCTATGAGACGGGTCTCGACACGGCTGCCCAGCTTGACGAGAGCCTTGGCGTGGTCACCACCGGCGGTCAGCCGAACCTCGGTCCGGTGGGCAGCCAGGCGGTACGCGACATCATCCTCGCCCATCAACCCCTCCTCGGCCTGCACGGCCACATTCACGAGTCGCGAAACGTGGCCAAGCTGGGTGCGACGATCTGCATCAACCCCGGCTCCAACTACGCCGACGGCGTCCTCGACGGCGCGCTCGTGGAGCTCGACGGCGCCTCCGTGGTCAGCTACCAACTGGTGTCTGGATGACCCTCGCCACCGTGCCAGCCGGAAGTCCCGTCGAGGAGGGCCGACGGATCGGCGCTGCGGCGCTGGCCGCAGGCGTGGATGTGCGCCTCACCGGAGGCGTCGCGGTCGCCCTGCACTGCCCGAGCGCAGCCAGTGCGACCTTGGCGCGAGCATATGCCGACGTTGACCTCGTCGGACGGTCCAAGCAGAGCGGGAGGATCGTCGAGTTGCTGTCCGGCCTCGGCTATGCCCCCGATGAGTCGTTCAACGCCGTGCATGGCAGCAGTCGCCTCTTCTTCTGGGACACAACCAACGAGCGCCAGGTCGACGTGTTCCTCGACGAGGTCCAGATGTGCCACCGCATCGACCTCCGCGAGCGGCTGCCAACTGACTCGCCGACGCTGTTCCTCGCCGATCTCCTGCTGATGAAGCTGCAGATCGTTGAGACCAACAACAAGGACTACCTCGACATCTTGGCGCTGTTGGGCGACCACCCCTTCACCGACGACGACCGCGGAATCAACCTCGCCTATCTCGCCGGCCTCGCAGGCGACGATTGGGGAATCTGGCGTACCACCACGCTCGTCGCCGAGCGCGCAGCTGATTACGCTGCGACGTTGAACAACTACGACGGCGCCGAGGCCATTCGCGAGAAGGTCACCCGATATGTCCAGGTCGTCGGTGAAGCCGCAAAGAGCTACAGGTGGAAGCTCCGTGCCAAGGTGGGTGAGCGCAAGCGCTGGTATGAGCTGCCGGAGGAGTCCCATTGATCGTTGAGAGGCGGGCCGCGTCAGCGGGCGTCTCAGCAATGCGTCGATGAGCACACGCGTGTCTGAGCCGCGCGAGGAGAGCGCGGTTCTCAACTGGGTTCCGAAGGATCTCTACATCGCGGGGCGGTGGCGCGCCGCAAGTGGTGGTGGCGTGTTTGCCGTTGAGGATCCTGCCACCGGTGAGCTGCTCGTCGAGGTGGCCGACGCCGAGCCCGAGGATGGGTTGGCTGCGCTCGCCGCTGCCGCCGAGGCGCAGGGCGAGTGGGGCGCGTTCCCGTCGCGTGAGCGTGGCGAGATCCTGCGCAGGGCATACCAGGCGATCCTCGCGCAGGCCGAGCAGCTGGCGCTGTTGATGACCCTCGAGATGGGCAAGGCGCTCAGCGAGTCCAGGGCCGAGATAGCCTACGCAGCGGAGTTCTTCCGCTGGTTCTCCGAGGAGGCCGTGCGCATACACGGCCGCTACATGGTCAACGCCACGGGCAAGGGTCGGATCCTCACCATGCGCGAGCCCGTGGGCCCATGCGTGCTCGTGACGCCCTGGAACTTCCCCGCCGCCATGGGCGCGCGCAAGATCGCCCCGGCGATCGCCGCGGGCTGCACGATGGTGGTCAAGCCTGCCCAACAAACGCCGCTGTCGATGCTCGCGCTTGCGAAGATCCTCGAGCAGGCGGGGCTGCCCGCTGGCGTATTGAACGTGATCACCGCCCAGCGAGCTGGAGCGGTGATCGAGCCGCTGTTGAAGGATCCCCGCGCCCGCAAGCTGTCGTTCACCGGCTCCACCGAGGTTGGGCGGCGCCTGATCGAGCTGTCCGCTCACCAGGTGCTGCGGGTCTCGATGGAGCTTGGCGGCAACGCGCCGTTCCTCGTCTTCGACGACGCCGATCTCGATGCAGCTATCGATGGCGCGATGCTCGCGAAGATGCGCAACGTGGGCGAGGCCTGCACCGCGGCCAACCGTTTCTACGTGCACGAGTCGTTGGTGGGGGAGTTCGCGCGCCGCCTCGCTGAACGGATGGGCGCCTTGACGCTCGGCCGCGGCACCGAGCCCGGCATCGACGTGGGGCCGCTGATCGACGAGGCGCAGCGCAGCAAGGTCACCGAGCTCGTCGAGGACGCGGTCGCCCGGGGTGCGCGTGTGCTGCTCGGTGCCAAACGCGTTCACGGTCGGGGCTACTTCTATGAGCCCACCGTGCTCATCGACGTGCCCGACGGCTCGCGGCTGCTCAGCGAGGAGATCTTCGGGCCCGTCGCGCCGATCGCCGCGTTCGCCACTGAGGATGAGGCGATCACGGCTGCGAACCGTACCGAGTATGGGCTCGTCGCCTACCTCTACACGCGTGATCTCGACCGCGCGTTCCGCGTCTGCGAGCGACTCCACACGGGCATGATCGGCCTGAACCAGGGTGTCGTCTCCAACGCCGCCGCGCCGTTCGGCGGCGTCAAGCAGTCCGGGTTCGGCCGCGAGGGTGGCTTCGAGGGCATCGAGGAGTACCTCGAGACGAAGTACGTTGCGCTCCTGGGCGGGCTTTGAGGACGCCTCAGCTCGGGTATTCGTCTTTGCGCCACGCGCGGGGCTCGTCCGGTTCGGCTTTCGGTGTGCGCTTGAGCAGCAGCGAGTGGTACGGCGCCACGAAGGGGTCGGGCGCCATCACCGTGTAGGTGTGGTACACGGTCCCGTTCTCGCGTGCGAAGGCGATCCAGCTCGGGCCCTCGCGTAGGCCGTCCTCGAGCTTCGCTCCGATTCGCCGCCCCCAGTCCTCGAGCCACTCCGGAGGGGTGTCGATCATCTCCTTGACCTGCGGGATGGACTGCGCCTGCTCGGGCGTGAGGGCGAGCCCGTAGTCGAACGGGAACTCCGTGCCGTAGGTCGAGACGTAGGGGAACTGCCAGCCCATCCGCTGCTTGTAGGCGATGAGCCGCTCGATCGGTGCGCGCGAGAAGCAGATCAGGGTCACGTCACGGTGGTTGAGATGCACGAGCGTGGAGTCGAGCTCGTCGCCGAGGTTCGAGCACCCCGGGCAGGCGCCGAGCTCGTAGTCGGGCCCGAACATGATGTTGTAGGCCAGGAGCTGTGAGCGCCCGTCGAAGAGCTCTGCGAGCGTCTTCTTCCCCTCATCGGTGTCGAACTCGTACTCCTTCTCAACGGGAACCCAGGGAAGCTCGCGCCGCTGCTCGGTCGCCTGCTGTTCGAGCTTCGCCTGCTCGGCCTCGAGCTTCGCCAGCTCACCCCGAGCCGCCTGCCATTCCTCGCGCGTTCCAATCCTGTGGTCGGGCATCGTTACCTCTCTCATCCGGTGGTCTAGTCGCTCCCACCATAGGACCGCCGCGCCACGCCGAAATCATCGCCGCCCAGCTGACCCCGGGGTTCCCCGGCGGCGAGGAGGTCCAGAACTGGGTTGACGCCGCTACCCGCGTTCGGAGAGCCTACGAGCAGGATGATTCAACAAGCGGGCAAGCCCTGCCACAGTGACGGCATGGACGCCGAGGAGATCGGTGGCGGCGTCCGCGGAGCGGGCGTGGGTGGCTCACCTTGCGGGCGCGGCGGGTCGGGCCGCGTCCGCGAGCAGCAGGTCGGCCTCGATCGGCACCAGCTGCTCGGCGGCCGACGCGGGCATGCCGACCGCGTCGAGTGCTTCAGCGAGCTCGGCGAACCACGCTGTGTAGGCGATCAGGTCGCCTCTGAAGCGATACGCGCACGTGAGCCGCTGCTCAACCTGGGTCTCGCTCCCGCGCACCAGGCCGCGCCACAGCAGGCGCACCACCACGCTGTCGCCCTCCTGCGCGTAGGCCTCAGGGACCAGCTCGCTGCGCTCGAAGGCTGCCAGCAGAGACTCGAAGTTGCGGATGACCTCGTCCACGCCTTCGACGGAGCCCTCGCCCTCCGGCCAGAGCCGGCCCCCGGAGGCCACCACGTCAGGCGTGTACATCTCGCGATAGATCGAGATGTCGCCGCGGGACCAGGCCGCACAAGCCTGCCTGATCGTTTCGATCTGCCCCCCCAACATACGCCGTCAGTATTACACCCGTCACTCATCGTGTGCGCCGCGCCCAGCGGCGTGCCCAACCGATGAGCACAGGGGTGTCCACGCCCATGAAGGTCGCCGTGTTGGGAGGCGGACCGGCGGCCATCGCGGCCGCCTTCGAGCTCACCGCGGAGGACCAGAACGGACGCTATGAGGTCACCGTCATCCAGCCCGGGTGGCGCCTCGGCGGCAAGTGCGCCAGCGGGCGCAACCTCGAACCCGACAAGGGCAAGCGCATCGAGGAGCACGGCCTGCACGTCTGGTTCGGCTTCTACGAGAACGCATTCCGCGTGATGCGCGAAGCCTACGAGGAGCTGGGCCGGCCCGCCGGTCACCCTCTCGCCACGCTCGAGGACGCCTTCAAGGGCTGCAACCAGCTCGTGCTGCACGATCGCCAGGGCCAGGGCTGGGCGCGGCTGGCACTCACCGCGCCCACAAATCCCCTCGTGCCCGGGCAGTCAGGCGACCTTCCCCACTTCTGGGACATCGCCAAGCAGGTGTGCGGCTGGGCCGTGGGGCGCTTGGAGGAGCTGCGGCGCGAGAAGCCACACGCATTCGAAGGTCTCGGGCCGCAGGCGCGCTTGAGCCCCGGCTGGTTTCGAAACGCCGCGGGCGCCGCCGCCGCCGGTGTGGGGCTGAGCTCCGCGCACGGAGGCGAGAACCTGCTCCACGCCGCCCACCGGCTCGCGCACGTCGGGAACGCCGCAGGGGCGCTCGCGTTCCCGATCCCCGCCGGGGTCGTTCGCCTGCCGTTGAAGGCAGTGGCCGTCCTGCCGGGTCCGTCAACGCCCGAGCATCTGCTGGTGTCGCTCCTGGGGAAGTTCCGCGACTGGCTTTGGGACAGCGTGGTCGGCGAGCACGTCGCCGAGGACCCCCACCTGCGGCTTTTCTTCACACTCATCGACACTGTCGCCTGCGCAGCCAAAGGGATCGTCGAGGACCGTGTCCTGGAGAAGGGATGGAACGCGATCAACGAAGAAGATCTCTGCGCCTGGCTGGCCAAGCACGGCGCCAGCGAGGTCACCGTTGGGAGCAGCCCCGAAAGCCGCTCACCGCTGCTGCGTGCCATCTACGACGTCGCCTTCGGCTATCCCGAGGGCGTCATCGCGAACGCCAGCGTGGCCGCTGGAACTGCCATGAACGATCTCCTGCGGCTCGCGTTCACCTACCGCGGGTCGCTGATGTACAAGATGCAGGCCGGCATGGGCGACACGGTGTTCACGCCCTTCTACCAGGTGCTCAGCAGCCGCGGGGTGAAATTCAAGTTCTTCCACACCGTCACCGACCTGCGCCTCTCCGCCGACGGATCCCTCGTGGAGGAGATCGTGGTGGTGCCGCAGGTGGAGCTGGCCGGCGAAGCCTACGACCCCCTGGTCACGGTCAACGAACTGGAGTGCTGGCCCGCAGAGCCGCGCTGGGACCAGCTGAAGGAAGGCGAGGAGCTCAAGTTGCGCGGCATCGACTTCGAGCGCGAGACCAACCCGCTGAAACGTCAACCCGAAACGCTCCTGCGCGGCAGCCACTTCGACTCCGTGGTGCTCGGCATCCCGGTGGGTGCGCTGCCGGACATCTGCGGCGGGATCGCCGAGCAGCATTCAGCGTTCGCCGCCATGATGAGCTCCGCCGTCACCGTTCAAACCCAGGCCTTCCAGCTGTGGCTCGGCAAGAAGCCCGAAGAGCTCGGCGCCGAAGACAGCGAGCTCAGCGTCGCCGGCTGCTACGTGGAGCCACTCGACACCTGGTGCGACATGACGCACCTGGTGCCACGCGAAGAATGGAGCCAGGGAGACGGCGTGGGCGGCGTCGCCTACTTCTGCGGTGTGCTCGACGAACGGCCGGGAGAGGACGCCGCCGCTTCAACCGAACGTGTCAAACAGAACGCCATGGAGTTCCTCACGCGCGACCTCGCGCCGATCTGGCAGGGCGCGGTCAGCAGCGTGGGCGCCATCGACTGGTCCGTGCTCGCCGATCCCGGCCACGAACGCACGGGCCCTGCGCGTCTCTCCGCGCAGTACTGGCGGGCCAACACAACGCCATCGGAGCGCTATGTGCTCACACCGGCGGGGTCCGTCAAGAGCCGCCTTGCAGCCGACGCGTCGGGGGTGGACAACCTCGTGCTGGCCGGCGACTGGACGCTCAACGGGATCGACGGAGGCTGCGTGGAGGCAGCCGTGCTCTCGGGGTTGCAGGCCGCGCGGGCGCTCACCGAGGGCAGCCACACGCTGGTGGGGGAGAGCCCGACATGGCTCACCGACCGCAAGCCGGGCGCAGGCAGCCGCGTGCGTTCCTCGCTGCCCTGCCGGCGAGAGTCGAAGCCCATCGGCTCCTCGGCCGGGAGCCTCCCTCGGTATGTGGAGTTCGGCGGTCGTGCCACCACGCCGCCGCCCTTCTCCTCCACCGAAGGCGAGTTCACCGGCCTCGTGCTCAAAGGCGACGCAGCGCTGATAGAGGATCTGTGCAAGCGCATGCTCAACGACCCCGCCGGCGGAGTCGTTGAGTACCGGCCGCTGATGGGCTCCCACGTGGTGATGCTCACCGGCCACTTCGGGCGCGTGGCATCCGAAGCGCCGGGGTTCGCCAACTGGGGCTATGTCGATGAGGCCCAGGTGTCGCTGTGGGTGCCGCTCGTGGCGGGCCGCACGGTGGGGCCGGTGTTCGTTCCCCAGCGCGTGTGCATGGCTGTGCCCTTCATCGTGGTCAACAACGCCATGTCCTACGCGGGCGGGCGCGAGATCTACGGATACCCCAAGACGCTCGGGCGCTTCGACCCCACCTCCGGCGTCGGCGACCCCCAGAAGGTGCAGATCTTCGGCGGCAACTTCACCGCCGAAAGCCAGGCCGGGTGGCACACGCTGCTCGAGCTCGCCCGTACGCGCGGCGCCGGCGCGAAGCCGAAGGGCGCCAAGCGCTCCCCACGACGCGGCCCGTGGCACGATCTGGAGGAGATTGTGAGCTACTTCCAGAGTGCCGCCGCCGAGGACTGGGACGTGGTGCCAGACCTCTCGCTCCTGGGCGATGTGATCACCGCGCTCGTCAAAAAAGACGCCCAGCAGGTGTTCCTCAAGCAGTTCCGCGACGTCACGCTCCCCGCCCGCGCCTGCTACCAGGCCATCGTCGAGTCGCCCATCCACGTCACCAGGACATCGTGGCGCCCGTCGCTGGATGAGTGGCAGCTCACCATCAACGAATGGGACAGCCACCCCATACACCGGGAAATGGGCCTCAGCACGCAGACCACCAGGCTCACGTTCGAGTTGAAGATGGACATGATCGCCGAGCCCGGCGTGGTGGTCGCCGCCGGCGGGAGCTGATCGCCGTGCGGCTCGTGGGGCCGTCCTCGCTGCGGCTTTACACCTCCATCGTGCCGCGCCATGATGTCGAGATGCAGCCGGTGCGGCACTGCGCGCGTTGTGGCGCCGCCAACGTCACGAATGCGCGCTTCTGCATGGCCTGTGGGCTCGCGCTCGTGCGCACCTGCCCCTCCTGCGGCACGGATGCACAGCCGGGGGCGCGCTTCTGCGTGAGCTGTGGCGAGCTGCTGAGCGGAGGCGCAGCCGCGCCGAGCCCTCCAAGCTCTCGGCATGAGGAGCGGCGAATCGTGACCGTGCTGTTCGCCGACCTCGTGGGGTACACCGCCGTTGCCGAGCGCTTGGACCACGAGACCGTCAAGGCGCTTACCGATCGCTGCCTCACCAGGCTGGCGAGCGAGGTGGAGCTCTACGGCGGCTACGTCGACCAGTACATAGGCGACAACGTGATGGCCGTGTTCGGTGCGCCCACTGCCCACGAGGACGACGCCGAGCGCGCCGTGCGCGCCGCCTGGGGCATGCACGCGGCGATGCGCGAGCTCAACCCGGGCATCGTGCGCGACTTCGGCCTGGAGCTCTCGCTGCGCGTGGGCATCAACACCGGCGACGTGCTGGCGGGCCGCGTCGGGGACGAATACACGGTGGTTGGAGACGCGGTGAACGTCGCCGCGAGGCTGCAGGGAGCCGCCGGCGTTGGGCGCATCCTGGTCGGCGAGCGCACCCTCCGCTCCGCCCCGGCGGCTTGCTCTTTTCGCGAGGTCGGCTCGCTTGCGCTCAAGGGCAGGGCAGGGCCGGTGTACGCCTGGGAGGTGGTGGATGTGCGCGAGCCCGGGCGCCTGCGCCTCGAACACGCGCCGCGCACGCGGCTCGTGGGGCGGCACGCCGAGCTCGCCCAGCTGCTCGCCCAGTTCGAGCGGGTGGGCAGGGAGCACTCCTCGCAGGTGATCGCGGTGCTTGGCGAGGCCGGCGTGGGAAAGACCCGACTGGTCGAGGAGTTCCAGCTCAAGCTCAAGCGCCGCGTGCCGCCAAGCCACGTATGCCACGGTCGTTGTCTCGGCCTCGGGTCCGGCGCGGTCTACTGGCCGCTCTCTGAGATGTTGCGCAGCGAGTGCGGGATCCTCCCCTCAGACAGCGGGCAGCAGGCCTTTCAGAAGCTGACCCGGCGACTCGGGGCCGACGGTGCGGAGGTGGAGTCCGAGCAGCTGAGGCGCAGGCTCGCGCCGCTCGCCCGCCTATTCGGCGAGGAGCCATCTGAGGATCCGGGCGAGCTCGGCGGCGAGGACCAGGTGAGCGCTCGTGAGGGTTTCTTCGCCGCAGTTCGTGCAGCGTTCGAGGCCCTTGCGCGGGGCCGCGTGCTCGTAATCGTGTGGGAGGATCTCCACTGGGCCGACGAAGGCACGCTCGAGCTGATCGAATACCTCGCGCAGTGGCTGCAGGCGCCGGTGCTGCAGCTCTGCCTCGGCCGCGACGACCTGCTCGAGCGCAGCTCGAACTGGGTGGGCGTCAGCCCAAGCACTTCGACCATCCTGCTAGAGGCCCTCGGCGAGCGCGACACACGGGCGCTGATGGAGACGCTCGCGCATCGCGCCGGCGGCCCCGTCGATCTTCCCGATCGCATGGTCAAGCGCTCGGGCGGGAACCCACTGTTCGCCGAGGCGCTCGTGGAGCGCGTGACCGAGGCGGGAGGGGACACAGCCGGGGAACTGCCCGCCACGGTCCAAGGGTTGCTCGCCGCGCGGCTCGACTCCCTCGACCCGGTGGAACGGCAGCTGCTCGGCCAGGCATCGGTGGTCGGCCCGACGTTCTCGGCAGAGGTGCTCGAATCGCTTGGTCCGGTGGCCGGCGCGGGGCTCGCAGCCGCCCTCGCCCGCCTGCGGGAGCGAAACCTGATCGTCCTCGGTGACGATCAGGGCGGCCCGGGCGAGCGGGAGTACGCCTTCAAGCATGCGCTGATTCGTGAAGTGGCCTACGAGATGCTGCCCAAGGCGGTGCGCGCACGCAAGCACGCTGAGGTGGGCGCATTCTTGGAGGGGCGGGCTGCCGATCGCGCCGAGGGGTCGGTGGCGCTGCTCGCCGAGCACTTCGCGCGCGCCGCCACGCTCGCCACCGAGGTGCGCATGTCACCCAGGGAGCTCAGCCCGCTTCGCGGCAAGGCGCTCGAGCACGGTGAGGCGGCCGGCGACGCCGCGGCGGCGCTGTTCTCCAACGGCGAGGCGCTCGCGCAGTACCAGGTGACCGGCGCCTTTGCCGAGCCCGGCGACGGCGTGGGGTTCCGCATAGCTGAGAAGAGCGGAGACGTCGCGATGCGCCTCGGGCGCGTGGGGCTCGCGTTGGACGCCTGGCAGCGCTGCCTGGATCACCATCGTTCGCGGGAGGACGCGCCGCGCGTGGCCACCCTTCACCGCAAGATCGCCGCTGCGCTGGCCCACGCCGGCGATCCAGAATCGGCAATCAAGCAGCTGCAGAGGGGGATCAGGCTAATCGGCGACCGGCCGGCCTCGGCAGAGCTCGTGGGGCTCTACGGGGAGGCCGCGACGCTGTACATGCGCGTCGGCGACAACATGCTCGCCAGCTACGCCTCCGAGCGCGCCCTGCACGTGGCCGAGACGCTCGGAGAGCCCCGCGCTGCGATCCGCGCCCACGGCATCCTCGGCCGCGTGCTGGGACGCGCGGGCAACGCCGCCAAGGCTCGCGAGAGCCTCGAGCGCGCGGTGGAGCTTGCGCGCGACTCCGACGCGGGGGAGACGGTGCTCGCGCTGCTCGCCCTCGGCTATGACCTGGAGCACTGCGAGGGCGACTATCGCGGCGCCGGCGCACGCTACACCGAGGCGCTGGAGCTGGCCGAGCGGATCGGCGACGTGCCCGCGCAGATCGAGCTCCACGCCGCGCTCGGCCAGCTCGCCTTCCACCGCTGCGATTGGGAGGCGGTCTCGCGCGCCAGCGAGCTCAGCGCCGCCTTGGCCGAGGGCGAGGGCCTGATGGCCAAGCTGTGCCTGTCAAACACCATCCTCGGTCGCCTGCGTTGGTGCGAGGGAGAGTGGGAGTCCTCCGAGCAGCTCTTCACCCGCGCGCACGAGGTCGCCGAACAGGTTGGCTGGTCGGAGGTCTCCTGCAGCGCGCTCAGTGGGCTGGCCACCACGCTGCGCGACCGCCGCGATCTGCGCTCCGCCGAGTCGATTCTCGACCGCGCGCTCGCCGTGTGCGATCGGGCGGGCCTGCAGCCACAGGCGCTGCAGGCCCAGGCCGGCATCGCGCTCCTGTGCACGCTCTCGGGCAGGCGCGACGCCGCCCGCCGAGCCGCGCAACAGGTGCTGGTGCTCGGAGGCCAGGTTCACGACCCGGTCAACGAAGCGGTGATCCTCGAGACACATGGCATCGTTGCGGAGAGCGCCGATGAGGGCGTGAAGGCATTGCGCCGCGCTCAAGCCGGCTGGGAGCGGCTCGAGCGGCCACTCGACGCCGGACGCTGCCTCACGCTGACCGGCCGGCGCCAATGCGAGAGCGACCCCCAGGCCGGCGAGGAGACGCTCGGCCATGCGGCTGCCCTGTTCGAAAAACTAGGCGTAGTCCACCTGGCTGAGCGCTCGCGCGAAGGCGCTCTTGCCTGAGCGACCGGTATGGTGAACCCGCGCTTCGCCTGCTGAAGCGCCCGCTGCGGACCGGCGGGTCGCTCGAGCAGCACGCGTGGCGCACCACCGATGCCGAGCGATCTCACCAGCGAGTTGATCTCAGACACGTTCCTCGCGCGCCTCACCGACGGCGAGCGCGAGAATCTTCGCGGCCTCGGGATGCTGCGCACGTTTCCCCGCGGCGCCGCGCTGATGTTCGAGCGGGAGCCCGACGATCGCGTGATGCTATTGCTGGCCGGCCGTGTGAAGGTCACCCACATCAGCCCCGAGGGTCGCGAGACGCTGCTCAGCATCCGCGACCCGGGCGATGTGCTGGGCGAGCTCGCGTTCATCGACGGCCGGCCACGGGCTGCCACCGTGACCGCGCTCGAGCACGTCGAGGTACTGGTTATGCCGGGCAGTGTGTTCCGCGCCCATCTCGAGACCACCCCGCGCGTGGCGGTGGTGCTGCTCGAAATCGTGGCAAGGCGCTTCCGCGAGGCCACGATCAAGCGGCTGCAGTTCGCCTCGTCGGACACCATGGGGCGCCTGGCGGAGCGGATCGTGGAGCTGGCCGACCGCTACGGTGAGCAGGGCGCCGCCGGGATCGTGGTCGTCTCGCCCATCTCCCAGGAAGAACTCGCGAGCTGGACCGGCGCCTCGCGCGCCGGCGTTGCGCAAGCGCTGCAAGCCCTGCGCGAGCTCGGCTGGATCCAAACGGAACGACGACGCCTGATCGTCAAGGATGCCGATGCGTTGCGAGCGCGCGCCGCCTGAGCGCGGTTCGCACATCCAGAATCGTGCCTCGCCGGCTGGCAACATCCAGAATTGGACATTTGGAATGCCAGCATTGGGTTGCACACGCCGGCGGCTGATTGATAGTCATGAGCGATGGGAGTTGTGTCGCTGCCGGGCGGAGCTTGGGTCGGCTACCTGCGCAGCATCGCGCTCGAGCCCGGGCGGATGCTTGCCACCGTCACACTCCTCCCAGGCCACGGTGACCACGACGGCGAGGGTCGGCACAATGGCGCCGCCGAGGCCAGGCCGCTTCGCAGCATCCGTTATGACCCCGCAAATGATGTGCTCGAGCTCGGAGTTGGCGGCCATGCGGACGGTCCTGCTTTGCGCTACTTCATCTCCGCGCCACGGCAGATCGAGGTCGAGGAGTCCCCCGAGGCCACCGGGATCGTGATCCAGGACGCCACCGGGGGACGCACCGCGATTGCCCTGCGCGCGGTCGAGGGGACCGCGCCAGGCGTCGCTCGAGCGGCTCCGCTATCGAGACCGTGACCCGGCTTGCACGAGCGGGCTGTGGCCGCGAGGTAGACCTCGCCCAACGGTCGTAGCTGCGTCCGCCGGCAAGGCTCGGGCTAACCCGCGGGCCGCGTTTTGCCGATAGCTGCACGTGTACGTGGGGGACGACCGCAACATCATCGATCTGACGTCGCTTCGCATGCGCGAAGCGACGATCACCACCGGCATCTGGCTGAGCGCCGGAGTGGGCGCGCTCGGCGAGGTCTACGTGATCCTGACTATGCACCGCCCGCATCGCGCAGCCCTCGCGGTGCTGCTCGGCATGGCGATCATGGCGGCGGTGCTCGTGTCGATGCTGCCGCACAAGCGGATCGTGCGCAGCCGCTACCGCGAGGCGTTCTTCCTCACCTGGACCGTGCTCGACCTGATCCTGATCGTGCTTGGCACGTTGGCCGACGGGGGCACCGGAAGCTCGCTCGTGCTCCTCTTCATCCTCCCCGTGATCTTCTCCTCGATGTCCTATCCGCTGGTCTCAGTCGCGGCCGTGGGTATCGGCACTGTGATCAGCTACCTCGTGATTGCAATCTCCGCCGGGGGCGCGAGCGCCACCTACGAGGGCGCCTTCTCGCTGGTGCTCCTGTCGGCCACCGCGATGAGCGGCTGGCAGGCCCTCAACCACAACCGTCAGCACCAGGCTCTCGCCGAGGTCTCCCGCGCGGACCCCCTGACGGGATGCCTCAACCGTCGCGGCTTTGAAGAGCGCGCACATGCCGAGCTCAAGGCGGCGGCGCGCGGCGGCCGGGGCGCGGCGGTGCTCGTGCTCGACATCGATCACTTCAAGCAGGTCAACGATCGCCTCGGTCACGCTGCCGGCGATGAGCTGCTGCGCTGGGTGGTGCACACACTGGGCCCCGTGATCAGGCCGATGGATGCCCTGGGGCGCCTGGGCGGCGACGAGTTCGCGATCCTCTTTCCACACATCCAGCCCGCGGCCGCGCGGGCGAGTGCCGTGCGCGTGGCCGAGGCGCTCAGCAAGCGCGCCCCCGCGTCGATCGGGCTGGCCACGTTCCCGCTCGACGGCACAACGCTCGAGCAGCTGACGCGGCAGGCCGACCTGCGCCTGTACGCCTCGCGGCGCGAGCGGCCCTCTGGCGAGGGCGATCACGCCGCGAGCAACCGCCTCAGCTGGGCAACCACGCTGGCCCGCGCGGTGGACCTGCGCATGGACGCCGAGCACGAGCACTCACGGGTGGTGGCCGAATACGCGGTTGCGATTGCGGCGCAGCTCGGGTGGGGCGAGGAGGCGCTCGGCACCCTGCGGATCGCCGCCATGTTCCACGACGTGGGCAAGGTCGGGGTTGCCGATGAGATCCTCCGCAAGCCCGGCCCACTGACCGAGGAGGAGTTCGAGGTCATCAAGAAGCACAGCGTTACCGGCGCGGAGCTCATCTCACACGTGGAGGGGCTCGATGAGATCGTCCCCTGGATCCGCCACTCGCACGAGAGCTTCGACGGCAGCGGCTATCCCGATGGCCTGGCCGGGGAGCAGATCCCGCTGGCCTCCCGCATCATGCTCGTGGCGGACGCTTTCGATGCCATCACCAGTCCGCGCCCCTACCGGTCCGCGCGCTCGTTCGCCTTCGCCTGCGATGAGCTCGGCCGCCATGCGGGCAGCCAGTTCGACCCCGCCTGTGTAAGGGCGCTGCTCAAACACCTCAATGCCAACGCAGAGGCCTCGACGCCGTGGCTGGTATCCGACACGATCCGGGCCGGCGGCGGCGAGCCAGCGGCGACCACCGGGCGCGCGCTGCACGGCCCCTGAGTCCGGCCGTTCCGTCCGCAGCGATGCGGTCGAGGCGCACCGGCCCGCATCGCTAGATTGGTGCGATGCCGGCCGAGCCCGCAACCCCAACCGAGCCGCTGACTGCTGGCAGGCAGGAGCTCGGACCGAGCGCGGCGGCCGTCAGCGCGAGGGGCCTCGTCAAGTCCTATGGCTCCGTGCGTGCGCTCGTGGGCGTCGACCTGGATGTGGCCTCCGGGAGCGTGCTCGGACTGCTTGGCCCCAACGGCGCGGGTAAGACCACCATCATCCGCATCCTCACGACGCTACTGAAGCCTGACGCCGGCAGCGCGCAGGTGGTGGGCCTCGACGTGGTCCACGACGCCGCCAGGCTGCGTGAGCGCATCGGCCTGGCCGGGCAGTACGCCGCTGTTGACGAAAATCTCACGGGCCTCGAGAACCTCACGATGGTGGGGCGCCTCTACGGGCAGCCGCGCGTGGCTGCCAGGCGACGCGGTAATGAGCTGCTCGAGCGCTTCGAACTACTCGATGCGGCCGATCGCGCCACCAAGACCTACTCGGGAGGCATGCGCCGGCGGCTGGACCTCGCCGCGGCGCTCGTGGCAAAGCCGCCCATGCTGTTCCTGGACGAGCCCACCACCGGCCTTGACCCCCGCAGCCGGCTGCAGCTGTGGGGGACGATCGAGGGCCTTGTGGCGGAGGGGACGACGGTGCTGCTCACCACCCAGTACCTCGACGAGGCCGATCGCCTGGCCAGCGAGATCGCAGTGATCGATCACGGGCGGGTGATCGCGGGGGGCACGCCAGACGAGCTCAAGGATCGCGTCGGCGGCGAGCGCTTGGAGATCCGCCTCGGCGACGCTGCCCAGGGCGAGCCGGCCGCCCGCGCGCTGGCGTCGATGGCGGATGAGACGCCCACGCTGGCGGGCGATCTCGTCACGGTGGGGGTCCACCGGCGCGCCGGCGTGATCGTCGAGGCCGTGCGCCGGCTCGACCAGGCCGGCGTGGGCGTGGAGGACATCGCCCTGCGCCGTCCGACGCTCGATGACGTGTTCCTGGCGCTCACCGGCCATGCCGCCGAAGAGCAGCAGGACGACCAGGTAGCCGCGTGAGGCGCCTGGTCAGTGACACGCTCGTGATCGCTGAGCGCAACCTCGTGCGGCTGCCGCGCGCACCCGAGCTGCTGGTGGCCTTCACCGTGCAGCCGATCATGTTCGTGCTGCTGTTCCGCTACGTGTTCGGTGGTGCCATCAAGACGCCCGGCTTCAGCTACGCGGACTTCCTGATCCCGGGCATCATCGTCCAGAACATCGCCTTCGGCGGGTTCGTCACCGCGCTCGGTCTCAACGAGGATCTGCATAAGGGCTTGATCGACCGCTTCCGCTCGCTGCCGATGGCACGCCCGGCGGTGCTCGCGGGCCGGACGCTCGCCGACGTGGTGACGAACGGGCTGTCGGCCACGATCCTCGTGCTGACCGGCCTGCTGATCGGATTCTCCTTCCACGCGGGGGTGCTGCACGCGCTCGCGGGAGCCGGACTGCTGCTGCTGTTCGGCTACGCCTTCTCCTGGGTGTTCGCGTTCCTCGGGATGCTCGTCTCCACGCCCGAGGCCGCCAACTCCGTGGGCTTCATCGCGGTCTTCCCGCTCACGTTCATCTCCTCCGCGTTCGTGCCCGTGCACTCGATGCCAGCGGTGCTGCGTGCATTTGCCGAAGTCAACCCGTTCACCGTTACCGTGGATGCGATGCGCTCGCTGTGGCTCGGCGCGCCCGCCGGAAACAATGTGTGGGGCGCCGCGGTGTGGGCGGTGGCGATCATCGCCGTGTTCGCCCCGTTGGCCGTCGCTCGTTACCGCCGTGCCGCGGGGGGTTGACAGGCGCCGAATCCACCGGCCTGACGCTCAGGCCACCGCCAGGACGATCTTGCCGCGCGTGTGGCCAGCCTCGCTCAGTGCGTGCGCGCGCTGGACCTCGGCGAGCGGGATGACCTCCTCGATCTCCACCTGGACCGCGCCGTCGGCGAGGAGCTCGGCGATCTCTGCGAGCTGCACGGGGTTGGGGCTCGCGAACAGCATCTCCGCTCGCACCTGGCGCGCGGCTGCCTCCTGCTCGGGCGGAGCGCTTGCGATCGTGATCAGCACGCCGCCCGCGCGCACCGTGGAAAGCAGAGTCGCGGTCATCTCTCCGCCGACCGCGTCGAAGGCCACGTCCACGCCGCTGACCGCCGTGGCCACGTCCTGCTGGGTGTAGTCCACGAACTCCTCCGCGCCCAAGCCGAGCACGAACTCGCGGTTGCGCGGTGAGCCGATGCCGATCGCTCGCGCGCCGGCGTGACTTGCGAACTGCACCGCGAAGTGGCCCACCCCGCCGGCAGCGCCGGAGATCAGCACGCTCTGGCCGGCCGCCAGCCCCGCTCGGTCGAACAACGCCTGCCAGGCCGTCAACCCAGCCACCGGTATCGCCGCGGCCTGCTCGTGGGTGATTGCTGCGGGCTTCTTCGCGATCGCGCCGGCGGGGCAGATCGCCCGCTCCGCGTAGCCGCCGCTGACCGTGAAGCCGAAAACGGCATCCCCTGCCGCGAACCCGTCCGCGCGCGAGACCTCCACCGTGCCCGACACGTCGTTGCCGAGCACCGCCGGCAGCTGCTTGGGTGAGCTCCCGCGACGGTACTTCCAGTCGATCGGGTTGACGGCGGCGGCGTGCACCCTGATCAGCACCTGCCCGTCGGCGGGCTGCGGCGTGTCAACCTCCTCCAGGCGCAGTACCTCCGGCCCTCCCGTCTCGCGCACCATCACCGCCTGCATAGCGCCTCCTCCAAGCTGAACGCCGGGTTGCATCGAGTCTAGCCTCGTGCGGTGCGGCCGCGGCGTCTACGGTTCGCTCTCCGATGCAGGCCCTCGCGATCACGGCCATCCATTTCACCACCGCGCTCGCGCTCGCGCTGGCGCTCGCCTCGACCACGCTCGTGAGCCTCGCCTATCTGCGCGAGCACGACGCCGTCGGGGGGCTGCCCGAGCTCTCGCTTCGCCGGCCTGTGCAGTCGCTGCGGCTGCTGCTCGGCAGCCGCGCATGGCTGGTCGGGTTCGCGATGGAGTCCGGGGGCTTCGCGCTGTACGTGGTGGCGCTCGCGCTTGCGCCGCTCGCGCTGGTGCAGAGCGTGGCCGCAGGCGGGATCGGTGTCCTCGCGGTCGCCGCCGCGCGGCTGGGCAACCGCCGCCTGGCCATGCTCGAGACGGTCGGCGCGGGCGTGTCGGTGGTGGGCCTGCTGTTCCTCTCGCTGTCGCTGATCGGCGGCGGTGTCGGTGGCGACGCCGGCTCCCTGGTGGAGATCGCGGCTTGGCTCGGGGGCACATGCGTGGCGG
>Ga0210403_10001578_pt1 | contig 21503 bp, 22 predicted proteins | sample IncBWC19MmetaG_FD_150863 | JGI IMG/M metagenome (GOLD analysis project Ga0210403, IMG submission 150863) | Forest soil microbial communities from Barre Woods Harvard Forest LTER site, Petersham, Massachusetts, United States - Inc-BW-C-19-M | ecosystem: Environmental > Terrestrial > Soil >... | reverse complement strand
CGCCACCGGCGACCGCCAATGGCTAAGCAACGCCGAAACCGCCATGAAGTTCATTGCCGCCAATTTCCGCGACGCCCGAGGCACCGGTTTTCTCACCACAAAAATTCCCACCGATCAGGCCTACACTCCGCACGCGCAACGCGACGAAAACGTCATGGTCGCACGCACCGCCACTCTGCTCTTCCACTACACCGGCGATGCCCACGACGACGACCTGGCCAAACAAGCCATGCGCTATCTCGCCGCAGTCCCGGTCGTCAACCGTCTCCCCGCCGCCAGCGCTCTGCTAGCCGACCTCGAACTCAGCCGCCCGCCGCTGCACCTCACCATCGTCGGCCACAAAGACGATCCCGCCGCCGAAACTCTCTTTCAAGCCGCCCTCCGGTATCCCGCGAGCTACAAACGGCTCGAATGGTGGGATCGCGTCGAAGGCCAACTCCCTAATCCCGACGTCCAGTATCCCGAGCTAAACCGCGCCGCGGCCTTCATCTGCACCAACCGCGCATGTTCCCCTCCCATTTTCAACCCCACCGACCTGCCCACCCGCATCGACAAACTCTCCGGCCTGGGGGCCTCGCGCTAACCGGAGGAACTTGGGCGCGGGAAACTCCAATCGTGATTCTAACAATTTGACCAAAGGGAATGTATTCTGAAACGGTGTTGGAACTAGACTGCGGCCTCGAATTTGATCCCGCGCGCGCGGACCAGGATTTTTTCCCTGCGCTGCCGCCCAAACCCGCCGTCTGCCTAATCGAATCACGCGCAGAAAATGCCGAACCATTTCTGATTCGCACGCAAGACCTGCGTCGTCGATTGCAGCGGCTCCTCGGCCCTCGCGACCGAACGAGCAAGCGCTTAAACCTCGCTGAACTCGCACGAGGCGTGCGTTACCGCCTAACGGGCTCGGCGCTCGAACAGATCTTGACGTATTACAGCCGGGCAAAACAAATTTTCCCGAAGCGCTACCAGAAACTCATACGCTTTCGTCCTCCCGCGGTTCTGAAAATCAGTCTGCCGAACGCCTATCCGCGCTGCTACGTGACGCGCCGCATCCCGGTCGACGAATCGGGGGCACCCATAGGAGGCGCTTACTACGGCCCTTTCCCTTCCAGGAAATCCGCTCTGGCCTTCTCCGAACAGGCTCTCGACTTGTTCAAAGTTCGCCGCTGCCAGATCAAAATCCGGCGTGACCCGGCGTTTCCCGGGTGCATCTATTCCGAAATGAAAATGTGCCTCGCGCCGTGCTTTGCGGGATGCAGCAAAGAGGAATACGACACCGAGGTCGCGCGGCTGGTAGAGTTTCTGGACACCAACGGCAACTCGCTCCGCAACGCCATGGAAAACGACCGCGAGCGCGCCAGCAGCGATCTCGACTTCGAGCGGGCTGCGGCACTCCACAAGCGCCTCGAGAAAATTGACGACGCGTTGCGATTCCGTCCCGAGCTGGCCCGTCGCATTGCGGATCTCGACGCCGTAATTCTCCAGCGCGCCGCCGGGGACCAATCCATTGGCGTTTTTGGCGTTCATGGCGGGCGGCTTCGAGAGCCGTTTTTCCTGCACTTCGCCGAAATCGCCAGCCAGCCGCGCTCCGCAGAACACATCTTCAAGGACTACCTCGAAGGCAGCCTGGCACAAAACGCGGCGAAACCCGTGGTTAGCTCTCTGGCCGCTGCACGCGACGAACTGGGCGAACATCTCGCACTCATTTCTCGCTGGTACTACAGCAATCCTCGGGACGGTGAGATTTTCTTTCGCGAAAAAGACTGGCCATACCGTAAGATTCTTCGGGCCTGTTCGCGGCTCCTCTCTCCCAAGGCCGCGGAACCGCCGGCCTCCGAAAAGGCCGGGCCAGATACACCCGCACAAGGAGCATCATGAGTCATTCCGCCACACTCGAAGGAACAAAGCGCTATGCCAATCGATTTGCCGGACGCGCCGCCGATGGCCATTTCCGCGAAGCCCACGGACTGGTGATGTCATCGCTAGGAATCGGCACGTACCTGGGCCAGCCCGACCCCAAGGTAGACGCGGGTTACACGGCGGCCATCGTCGCAGCAGCGGAAAGCGGCATCAACTTCATCGATGCGGCCATCAACTACCGCTTCCAGCGCAGCGAGCGCAGCATCGGCGCGGCCATCAAACAGCTCGCTTCCAAAGGATTTTCCCGCGACGAACTCGTGGTTTCGACCAAAGGCGGCTATCTGAGCCCGGACGGCTCCATGCCTGCCGAACCCACCGAGTATTTTTTCCACGAATACCTCCAGCCCGGCGTGTTCACCCCGAAAGACATCGTTGCCGGAAGCCATTGCATGACTCCGCGCTTTCTTGAGAACCAGCTCGGGCGCAGCCTCAGCAACCTGGAACTCGATTCGATCGACGTCTACTACCTGCACAATCCGGAAACGCAGCTCAGCGAAGTCTCCCGCCCGGATTTTCTTGAACGCGTTCGCGACGCCTTCATCTATCTCGAATCCGCCGCCGACGCGGGCAGAATTCAGTTCTATGGCATGGCCACGTGGAACGGCTTCCGCCAGGAAGCCAAGGCCCGGGATGCCATGCAGCTCGCCGAATTTGCGCAAATCGCCACGGATATCGCCGGTGAAAAGCACCGCTTCCGCTTCCTACAACTTCCCTTCAACCTGGGCATGACGGAAGCTCTCACACTCGGCAATCAATCCATTGGCGGGCGGGACCGCACGGTCATGGAAGCCGCGAGCGACCTGGGGATTACCCTGGTCGCCAGCGCTTCGCTCCTGCAAGGCCAGCTCGCGCACAATTTACCGCCGTTTGTAGCCCAAGCTCTGGGCCTTGAAAATGACGCCGAGCGCGCCCTGCAATTCGTCAGGTCTTCGCCTGGAATCACCACCGCCCTGGTCGGAATGTCGCGCGTGGAGCACGTCCAAGCCAACGCCAAGCTAGTGAGTGTCGCGCCGGCCACGGTGGATCAGTTCACCCAGCTCTTCACCCGTGGCGAGGGTGCCTAAGCGGAAGCAATTCTGGATGGCGTTCCGCAAGCCACCGGGTGATGGCTCGATCGACTTGATCGAGCTTTCCCACGAAAAAGTGATCGGCGTCTTCGACAACCACCAGCTTGTTTTCCCCCGGTAATGACGCGATCAAACTTTTTACCTTGGTCACGGCACCGTAAATATCGTTCGCGCCGTGCACGAAGAGCTTCGGTTTCACACACTGCGTCAGATAAGAGAAGTCCACGTTGTCGACCGGCGCTCCAAGGCCGACGAGCGATGTGACTCGCGTATCCGCGCACCCGGCCCGCAGTCCAACCCAGCATCCGAAACTGAATCCCGCAACAAGCAGGGGAATGTTTCTAAATTCCGCAGCAAGAAAATCGAGTGCCGCGCGGACATCGTCCTGCTCACCCTCGCCGCGATCGTGTTTTCCCTCGCTCATGCCCGTGCCACGAAAATTAAAACGCAACACCGCGAGGCCCAGCCCATCCAGCGATTTAGCGGCTTGATAGACCACTTTGTTGTGCAACGTGCCGCCGAATAGCGGATGCGGATGGCAAACCAGAGCGGCCAGCGGTGGCGATCCCGCCGACGGGCTCCACAAAATGGCTTCTAGACGGCCCGCTGGCCCAGGAAGAAAGAAACTGCGAGATTCGTGTGATGCACTCATGGGTGTACCCAAAAGAAGTGCGAGTGTACCGCAACGCCAAAAAAAGACCGAATACCTCGCGCGCGATAGAGCTCGGGTCTTTAATCGATTAAGTTCATTCCTAGGCTCGGAGGGACTATGGTGCGCCCCTGGCAAAATGGGTGCGGCCTACTGCGGCCAGGCGTTCGTGGATGCTTGGAGCCATCCGTGGGAGTAACAGTACTACTCGAAGTGCAGGACCGCCCGAAATATCTGAGCGGCGCCCGAGACCTCGTACTAGGACATAATTTCCTGACTTTCGCGTTGCAGTTTACCGGGGCGGATGTTAGCTTTCCTTCAAATTAGAGCCCCAGTGGGAGGATCAATGAGCGAAGGAGCCGACCGCCGCGAAGCCCGTCGTTTCAACATGACGCTGCCGCTGCGCGTGCTGTCGCACGAACCGCGCGGGTCCGAACTCACTGCGCAGACCCGCGACGTAAGTTACCGCGGTCTCTACTTTCTGGCCGAAACCAAATTCCCTATCGGCGGTGAAATCGAATTCGTTATCACTTTGCCCGAGCAGGTAACGCAATCGAATGACGTCAATATCCGCTGCCTCGGCCAGATTGTGCGCGTGGAGCCCACCTCCAACGGGCTCATGGGCATCGCCGCGAAGATCGAACGCTACGAATTCATGCCCGCAGCCGCTTCCGCTGCTTAACTACCCCGGGGCTTCCCTCATACGCCGGCACTTCGCTCGTTCAAGAACCCCGCCCGGAATGCCCTTATCCTAATGCCCTTATCCCAATAATAATGGCTGATGCTCGCTTGTGGCCTCGCCCGGCGAGTACAATGGCTTGGGCCATCCGTTCCGGGTCTAGACAAGCGAGGCCCGTTTCTCCATGGGGGAACTCATGTATCACTACGACGCGAGCATGGCGCTCGAAGAATTGAAAGAGGACGCGCTTCTGCCCCATCCCGTCAAGCTGCGCGACATGATTCTGCGCACGCAACTTGGCCCGGAAGAAGCAAAGTTGCTGAACCACGAATTTCAGGATTACCTGACGCGTTTTGGCGAGTTGCAGAACGTGGCGCGCGGAATCCTGGAAAAAATTGCCGCCGGACGCCGCAAGGCCTCGTGATGGCCACCGCTCGAGCCGGAGCAAGCCACGGATGAAACAGAAACCGCGGGTCCTCCTCTTGTCGGCATCTTCCGGCGCGGGACACGTGCGCGCCGCACAGGCTCTCGAAAAAGCGTTCGCAGCCCGCGGCGATTGCCAGGTCGAACACATCGACACGATCCAGTACGTCAGCAAACTTTTCCAGCGCGTATACGACAAGGCTTACATTTCGATGGTGCGGCGGGCCCCCGAATTGATGGGCGTGCTTTACGAGCGCACCGACCAACCGTGGCGTCATCCCGGGCGCCGTCTTGCGCTGGACCGGCTGAACACCACGCCGATGGTCCGCCTGCTGAAACGCGTGCAGCCGGACTTGTGCGTGGCTACTCATTTCCTGGCCGCGGAAATTGTCGCCTGGCTGATCGCCAAGCGGAAATTGCACGCCCGCAACGCCATTGTGGTGACGGACTACGACGTGCACGCCATGTGGCTGTGCCGCACCGTCGACCGCTACTACGTGGCCATCGACGAAGCTCGGGAATATCTGGCACGCATCGGCGTCCCGCGGGAAAAATTGCGGGTCATGGGAATTCCGATTGATCCGTTGTTTGCCAAACCCTGGGACCGCGCGGAAACCCGGCGGGGCCTGGGGCTTGATCTGGCTGCTTCGGTGATTCTGGTTTCCGCGGGCGGCTACGGCATCGGGCCGGTGGAACAGCTTGTGAGTGATTTGCTGGCCCTTGAGCGGCCCTGGCAAATTGTGGCCATCGCGGGCAAAGCGGAAAAGGTCCGCAAACGCCTGGAAGAAATCTCTCGTGGCGCGGGCCAACTCTCCGGCGGAGCGCCGCGGCTGGTCCCCGTTGGCTTCACCACGGACATGGACAAATACATGGCCTCGGCAGATATTCTCGTCGGCAAAGCCGGCGGCCTCACTACCTCCGAAGCGCTGGCGCGGGCGCTGCCGATGGCGCTGATCGAGCCGATCCCCGGACAGGAGGAACGCAACGCCGATCACCTGCTGGAGGCCGGCGCAGCGATTCGTTGTAACAATCTTCCGGCGGCGGCGTGGAAAATCGCGGGACTGCTCGATGATCCGGACCGCCTCCGGCGAATGCGGGATGCGGCGCGAGCGATGGGCAAAGCCGGCGCGGCAGAAGCCATCGCCGAAGACGCTTTGAGGCTGGTAGACTGACGTGGCCCTAAAGCAGCGTACCTAGGAACTTTAACTTCCCGAGACTTGCTGAACGCGAGCCGCCATGCGACGCAACACACTCATGATCGATGCGGACGACACGTTGTGGGAGAACAACGTGTTTTTCGAAAAGTTGATCGAGGATTTCATCACCCTCACCGAGCCCAGCGGCTACACGCGCTCCTACATCCGCCACATCCTGAATGAGACGGAACGAAAAAACATCCGTCAGTACGGCTACGGAGTGCGAAGCTTCGGCCGTTCGCTCGAGGAAACCTATCTGAAGCTCGCGGACAAAATGGTGCGCCGCGAAACGCTCGCGCAAATTCACGGCCGGGTCATGGAACTGGAACGTACGCCACCGCAAATTCTCGATGGCGTCCCGGAAACGCTGGCTTATCTGACCGAGCGGCATCGGCTGATTCTCTTTACCAAGGGTGAGCCCGCTGAACAAGCCGCGAAGGTCGAGCGTTCCGGGCTGCAGGGCTTCTTCGAGTTCATCGAGATTGTGAGCGAAAAAGATACGGAGACCTATGGCAGCCTGGTGCGCAAATACAAGATCGTCAAATCGCAAGGCTGGATGATCGGCAACAGCCCGCGCAGCGACATCAATCCCGCGATGAAAATCGGGCTCAACGCCGTGTACATCCCGCACCCACACACCTGGCAAATCGAGCACGAGCCGATCATGGCGGGCGTTGGAAAGCTGGTTATCGTTCCGGCATTTCGCGAGCTGCGTGGCCACTTCTAGCCTCTCTAGAGCGACTCCAATTTGGATGTTGGAAACGATGGCGCCTTCGGCGAGTCTAGCCTTTCTTCAGCCACCTTAAGGAGACTGCTATGGCCACAACAAGCACGGCCGTTCACACCGACTGGCGGGGGGAGTGGTTCGAGATTGAAGACGCCACCTACCTGAATCTTGCGGGACAATCGCCGATGCCGAAAGTGTCGCTGCGCGCCATCCAGTCCGCCATTGCGGACAAGAAGTACCCGCATCACAGGAGGGATGCCGTCTTCTACGAAATCCCTAACCGCATTCGCTCGAACATCGCCCGGCTCATCGGCGCCACACCCGACGAAATCGCCATCACCACCGGCGCCAGCGCCGGAGTGACTGCCGTGGCTTACGCTCTCGACTGGAAACCCGGCGACGAAGTCATTACCGCCGCGCGCGAATTTCCGCTCCAGTACACCATCTGGAGGCCCATGGAGGAGCGCGTCGGCCTAAAAGTAAGAATCGTTGCGCCCCGCGACCGCTTCCTTGCCGCGGATGATCTCATCGCCGCGATGACGGGAAACACGCGTCTAGTCTCTGTGAGCCTGGTTCGCTTCGACGACGCCTCCCTGCTCGACGCCCAACGCGTCGCAGCGGCGTGCCACGCGCAAGGTGCCTTGTTGCTGCTCGATGTGAGCCAATGCTGCGGCGCCATTCCCATGAACGTCGCCGAGCTCGGCGCCGATTTCCTGGTCTGCGCCGGCTACAAATGGCTCTTCGGACCCTTCGGGACGGGATTTTTCTGGATCAAGCACGAACTGCTGTCGCGTGTTCGTCCCGCGCCGTTTTATTGGATGGCCGTCGCCGGCTCCGACAATTTCGCGCAGCTCAACTTCACCGACCCCCAGCCCGCAGACAGCGCCAAACGCTGGGATGCTCCGGAATGGGCCAGCCATTTCAATTTCAATCTCGTGGGGCTCGATGCATCGCTTGAGTTCGTTGTGCGCATGGGAGCGGAAACTGTCGAACGTCACAATCGCGAGTTGATCGAATTGATGTACGCACGTTTGCCGAAAGACCGTTGCGTTCGCTCCAGTCCAGTGGATGCGGCCAGGCGCGGTCCTTACGGATGCTTTGCAGCGCGAACGCCGGAGAAGACCGCGGAACTTTACCGGAAATTGCGCGCTGAAAATGTCATCGTGAGTTTGCGCGAAGGAAATATTCGCGTATCGCCTCATCTTTATAATTCGGAGCACGATATCGACCGGCTGATTTCCGTGGTCACCGCATGACGGAAAACCAAAATTGGCCGAGGGTTGCCGTTGTTGGCGCGGGGGCCGTCGGCGGTTATTTCGGAGGGATGCTCGCGCGCGCGGGCGCTCCGGTAATCATGATCGGGCGCGCGGCGTTTGTTCGAGCGGTTGAGAAGAGCGGGATTTCGATCGACGCGGTGCAATTCAAGGAGAGCATAGCCGTCGAAGCTTCGATGGAATTGCAGGATGTGCGCGGCGCAGAAATCGTTCTTTTTTGTGTGAAGACGACCGACAATGCCGCGACGGCGGGTGCGCTCGCGCCGCTGCTTGCTCCCGGCGCGCTGGTCGTAAGCATGCAGAACGGCGTCGACAATGCCGAGCAGATTCGCGCCGCTTCGGGCCTGGAGGCGCTGTCCGCGGTGGTGTATGTCGCGGCGTCGGTTCCCGAACCGGGCCACGTGAAGCATGTTGGGCGCGGCGATCTCGTGGTGGGACCGCGCAATTCCCAGAGTGAACGAATTTCCGCGCTCTTTGAACGCGCCGGCGTTGGTTGCCGCATCTCCGACAATATCGCGGGCGAGCTCTGGACCAAGCTGACGTGGAACTGCGCACTGAACGCCGTCTCCGCGCTCGGGCGAGCGAAATACGGGCAGATTGCGGCCAGTGCCGACGCGCGGAAACTGGTGGAAGCCGCAGTCTATGAAGTGTTAGCGGTAGCCAAGGCGGCGAATATTCATCCGCCGGGATTAGAAGACCCGCAAGTGGCGCTCGCAGGCTCCTTCAAGATTGCCACGCAGATGGCTGAGGCGCTGTCCTCCACGGCGCAGGACATGAACCGCGGTAAGCGCACGGAGATCGATTCGCTGAACGGCTACATTGCAAGGCTCGGGGCCGAGCTTGGTGTGCCTACGCCGATTAACCACGCCCTGTTTGCGCTAGTGAAACTCGCGGAAGGCCGGCCGTAGCCGAGAGTGTCTTGACGTCTTCCCGCCGCTGGCGGCGAGGATTCCTACGGAGCCGGATTTTGGTCCGGGCTCTTCGGTGGGTTCGATCCCCACCGCCCCTACCAATCCTTCTTCTTGATAACACGGGAGTTCTAGCCTCGCGTTTCGCCGTGTACCCCGCGTGTACCTCACAAGGGGAGACAAACCCAGCAATGGGGCTAAGAAAGCTCCCCGACACCATAATTGAGTAGCCAAGTATTAAGAAGCCGTTGGAAAATGTTGCTATTGGACACGAAGGCGTTCGCTTTCTGCCAGGATTTTCTCAAGCGGATCTTTTTGGCGCGTCGCCTTCTTCAAAAACATACGAGTCAGATGGAACGGGTCCAACGCACTCGAATTGCCCAACTCCTCGATCACGGACTTCAAGTCTCCCCAGTTCTCCCAGAAAAACGGCTGCCCTGGGCTCCCTAGGGGCATTTTGAGAAGCGCTCGACGGAATGCCTCGACGGGCCCGTCGCTAAAATCAGAGGCCTGATCCCTCAGGATTTCCGACATCACCAGGAACACCTGATATTCGTGTTGCATGTAAGAATCGAATGGAATCGGTGAACACAAGGCGACCGATTCGCGCCAAGTTTTCCGGGGCAATGCAGCTACGGCGTTCGCGATATGTCTTGGATCAACGGGCTGTTCGGCCGCAAGAAGGAAATCGAGCATCTCGGAGCGACACACGTAGGCTTGTTGGTCCCGGAGCGTCTCTTCGAGATCCTTTTGCCTGCGTTGCAATTCGGCGAGCTTGGCATCGAGCTGAGTAAGGTTCTCCTTGCGCTGCTGAACGACTTGTTCAACGTGTTCCTTCTCTTTTGGGTTTGTGGCAAGCCCCAAGGCAGCCTGCGCTTCCGCACACGAGCATGCGACGCGATCTTTGTCCGCAGTAAGCTGGAGAATTTCTGCAGAAACCTGGTCGAAGCGCGTGCCACTGTCCACAAAATCGGCCGGTGTAGCTTGTTGAATGCGTTCACGATAAAAGTGTGTGCCCAAGCCTGCGTCGTGGGGATGTTCCTTGGCCGGCAAAAAGGCCCGACGCACGTCCTCGATTGTTGCTGCGGACTTTTGGGCGATGGAGAGGATCTGTGGGCCGATGATCGGCCAGCATTGCTCGAGAAAACGTGCCCAGGCATTGCGACTGCCCACCAGGAAGCCGTCTGGCTTGGAATCCGAGTCCGGCTCCGCAACCAGCCTAAGTGCTTCCGTGCCTGGCAACAGGCCATGGTTCGCTAGCTCGTCCAGAGCATCATCGCCTAACGGGGTGGCCCCTTCGACAGGATGGGCGGCCAGCAATCTGAGGCTCCCAGGGCGCAGAAACTGCATACCTTCGAACCCGAAGATCTTGAGCATCTTGCTCGCGTTGTCAAAAAACTCAATCTCGGTTGGCGTCCAGGTGAGAGCTGGCTTGGAATCGATTCCCTCAACGATGAGCGAGGGCGGCTCTTTGACGCTCCGTTGAATCGTCCCATCCGCAGCGATCTGATCGTCGAAATAGTACGCAGGAAGCGCGATGACGCCCGTACACGAAAGACGGAATTCATCGCTGAGCTTGTACCCTATGTAGGGGGCTCTCAGCACCACGTATCTCGCGTCCCATCGGGCAAATCCTTCGAGTGCATCAGCAGCTTGATAGCCGTCGCCGGTGACTCGAAAGAAATCGCCGTCATAGCTCAACGGCTCAACATAGCCGCGCTTCTCCAGCTTGCGGAACGCGGCAACCCACTCTGCTCCGGTGCGTGCATCTACCCCGGCCAGGAACTGCCTTCCATTAACGCGTATGCTCTCGCCATCCAATGTGATGTTGTGCAGGATGTCGCCAGGCTCTTTCGACGCGCACCACAAGAGCTCGATTTCTTTCACGCTCAAATCATCGCTGGTGTAAAGCGGTGAGCCGAGAATCTCTGCACGGTAATTCGCGTGAGCCACGGTTCTGGTGTTGTTCTCATCGACAGTGCCTCCCGGTTATAGGGTGCAGCAACTCCAATACATGGCTTCCACCGCCGATGAATTCATTTTCCAAAAAAACGGAGAGAAAGATTGATAACCTCTTACCCGGAAGATTCGTCTATGAACAATAGGGCTGACGTGTGTGTGTTTATCTTGAATCCATTTGACCTTGAGAACCGAGAGTGTTGCAAAGGGCTTGGTTTTACTCTGGGGATAAGCTAGGCAACTCGAGAAATCTTCTTGAACACAAAGAACCTAAGCTTTCGAAGGATTACAGCGGGAATCGAACTGCTGCCGCATCACATCAGTCTGCCCAGACATCGCCACTTCTCCGCCTATGCCACCGTAGTACTAGCGGGCAGTTTCGAGGAAGCTGGATACAGCGGCCGAATCGTGGCTTCAGCGGGCGATGTGCTAATCCATCCGACATTGGATTGCCATGCAAATAGAGTGGTGTCGGCCGGAGCCAAGTTGATAAGATTCAATTGGCCCGACGCAACGGGTATAGGCGGGCTCTACCATACGGACCTCATCGATGAGCTGGCCCGGCTAGCCGAGAAGGATGTAGAAGCCGCCACAGAGCTGCTCATTTCTGCCGTAAATAAGAAGTTGGCGCCGTCTCCTCACAAAAAAAACGATTGGCCGGACCAGTTGTTGGGTGACCTTACCAGGGATTCCATGGAATCCATTGGGCAGTGGGCAGAGCAGAAGGGTCTGGCGCGGGAAACAATTTCTCGTGGTTTTACCTTGGCCTATGGCGTCGTTCCTTCTGTATTCCGCGCAGAAATGCGGGCTCGAACGGCGTGGTTGAGAGTCACTCGAACTACTGATTCTTTGAGCAGAATAGCAACCGAGACGGGCTTCGCTGATCAAGCCCATATGACGCGGTGGATACATCGTATTTCGGGAATTCCTCCTGCATCCTGGCGCAAGAACCATGGTTCTTGGCATGCCGTTTCTTAAGACCTCGGCGACATCGACGCTCAAAAAGCCAACAGCTGACATTCTGACAGTAACCGCAATCATTCGACATTCCGCGCCCCTGAACGAATTGTGAATGCCCCAAGTCGGGTGGTTGCTGTGAGCGGATTTTTGACGACAAGGACTGTCGTCGTTTCCTCGTCTTCATACACCTGCAGGATCTCCTCATCAAAAGAATTCAAGACAAGTAAGTTCGTCAAGGTTCATTTTAGAGGGGTTTCACATTCGTGGGCCGGCGCAAATCTCAGATGTTGAAAGCAAACCATGATTAACAGACGTTCATTCCTCGAAATGGCAGTCGCATTGGGCGCGAGCGCGGTATGGGCAGATCCCACTGCGAATCGCTCCAGGATTGGTTGGCGCGAGGAGCGTGATTTTTATCCCGAGGGTGTTGCTTCCGGTGATCCCGATAGTCACAGCGTCATCTTGTGGACGCGGCGGCCTCCAAAAGACGGCAAGGCTGTTGGCAAACTGTTTGTTGAAGCGGCCGAGGATGAATCGTTTGCTCGAGTTGTAGCTACGGCTGAAACTCCCGTTGTCGAAGCATCCGACTGGACATGTCGAGTGCTACTGGGTGGGCTGAAACCAGCCAAAGTCTATTGGTATCGCTTCACCGACCCCGATGGCAGTGGAAGCCGAGTCGGCCGGACAATCACCGCCCCTGCGGATCACGACCCTCGACCTGTGCGATTCGCCTTTGTCTCCTGCCAGAACGTCAACCAAGGCGCACAAAATGCCTATCGAAAAATGATCTTTGAGGACGAACAGGCTGCTGCGGAAGACCGACTCGGATTTGTGCTTCATCTGGGTGACTTCATTTACGAACTGGTCTGGTATCCGGAAGACCGGCCGCAAGGGATGTATGACCGCCGCTTATTCGACGTCGTTCGCTACGAACACGGCGAAAAGATTGGTGATTTTCATATTCCGGCCGATGTGGGCGACTATCGAGCAGTCTACCGTGGCTATCTACGCGATCCCGATTTGCAGGATGCTCGTGCACGCTGGCCGTTCGTTTGCATGTGGGATAATCACGAGTTCAGCTGGCTCGGTTGGCAGAGCCTTCAGAGATTTGGTGGCGTAACCCGACCTGCCCAAACGCGCAAAGTCGCAGCCAATCAGGCCTTTTTTGAATACCAGCCGGCGCGACTGTTCAAGCCCAGCGGACCATCACTAGATCAATTCAATCCGCCGCAAGTTGTGGATGCTCCCATACGTAACTTCGACCAGCACGGTTTGGGGCAAGAACCCAACAATTTGACAGCTATCCACAGCCTGAAAGGATATCGTGCCCTGCGCTGGGGTGCCAACATGGAGTTAATCATCACCGACCAGCGCAGTTATCGATCAGAAGAACCCACAGATCGAACTGAGGCTCAAGCATTTACAAGTAACAACTTTCCAGGAATGTTGCCGCAGGAAGCACTCGAAATCCTCGACGCAGGAAAGTCTTACGATAAAGACCGGCCGCCCGCAAAAATTAAATATGGCAACGCGCAGATCGAAAACTTCCGAAAAGATCAGCCGCCGACTACGCTGTTGGGCAAAGAGCAGAAAGCGTGGTTCCTCCAACGTCTGCAGCAGTCCACGGCGAAATGGAAGATTTGGGGTAACACCCAAGCCACGCTCGACATGCGTGCAGACCCACAAAACCTGCCGCCGAGCCTGACGGCGACTTGGCCGGGAGAGGGATTTGCAGCATTTGAAGCAAACATGGGCGCGGGCGATCACAGTACTTCCTATGTGGAACGCAGCGAAATCTACGACTTTATTCGCGATCGCAAGATTTCTGGTTTCGCGACGGTCGCTGGTGATCGGCATAGCTTTTGGGCAGGATTCGCCTCCAAACATTTGCCGCCAAAGAAATTTGAGCCGGTGGGCATAGCCTTTGTGACGGGATCGATCTCAGCGCCGGGTGTGATTGAAGCTCTCGAACATGGCCTCGCGAAAGATCATCCTCTCCGTTCGCTCTATGTAGGACAAGCGCCAACTGACTCACGACCTCAGCCGACAATGAATCTTCTGTTGCGGCACGGAGTCCGTTCCTGTCTGGAATACGTTAAGAGCGGGGACATTCAGAAGGCGCGTGCAGCATCGAATCCTGCTCTTTCACCCCATCTCTCGTTTGTCGACATGGGTGGCCACGGCTACTCGGTGGTACGAGTAACACACGACATGCTGGAAACGGAATTTGTTTGCATACCGCGCCCCATTGTTCGCAGCGAGAGGGCCGATGGCGGCCCTCTCGTGTATCGCGCACAACATCGTGCTCGTCTATGGAAGCCCGGAGAGCAACCACGACTGGAGCAACAAATAATTGAGGGAGATCCACGATTCTCTATTTAGGGAAGAGAGTAGGTACACCGATGGGCTGGCAACTGGAAAACATGGTGAGCCGAAATTGGAAATCATGCCTCTGACGACCCCCTGCATAGTTCGTGCAGCCCGAGCAGAGGATAGTGAGCGCATGGCCGGCCTCGCTCTTCAGCTAGGGTATGAATGCACCGAACAAGAAGTTCGACAACGGCTACTCGACATGCAAGATTCTAGGCAATACATCGTGTTGGTGGCCGAACTAGCCGGAAATCGTGTTGTAGGATGGGTCGCCGCATACATCTTTCGCACGATCGCATTGGAAACTCTTGCGGAAGTCAGTGGATTAGTTGTTGATGAGACCCTCCGTTCCAGCGGCATCGGGAAACGCTTATTAGGGGCTGTAGAAGAGTGGGCGCGACACGTTGGTTGTACCGCCATCTCTGTACATTCAAACGTGTTACGTGATCGCGCACACCGCTTCTACGCAAACAACGGGTTCACAACGCTCAAGACGCAGCGGGTCTTCCACAAACCTCTGAGCATTGGATGACGCTTTATGAAAAGTGCGCCGCAAAGTCGTGCGGACAGCCCCTCTGTAAAGCTAAGAAGACGGGGCAACGATGAACCTTGCTGAGGCACCACCTCGGTTTGAAGCAAGTCCGAAGACACCATTCAGCTTGCGAAAGGAATTGAACGTCGTCGATGCCACCGCCATCGTTGTTGGCACGGTTATCGGTTCCGGAATCTTTCTATTGCCGAGTCTCATCGCTGCTCAAATAGATTCCCTTGGTGCTGTGTTGTTGGTCTGGATTGCGGGAGGACTGCTGACTGTATTTGGCGGGCTTTCCCTGGCCGAACTCGGCTCGATCTATCCCGGCACCGGTGGATTGTGTACGTATCTGCGGCACATTTACGGCCCTCTCCCCGCTTTCCTCTATGCTTGGGCGCTCTTGGCAATGATTCATTCCGGCAGTATTGCTGCGCTTAGCGTTGCGTTCGGATTGTATTCCGGGCAGCTCTTGCACCTGAACAGTGTGGAAACGAAACTGTGCAGCGTCACTACGATTTTGGGCCTCACTGCCGTCAGTTGCCTGGGAATCCGAGGTGGAAAGCTCTTCCAAAACTTCATGGCAGTAGCAAAACTCAGCGGCGTCGCCGCCTTAATTCTTCTTCTGCGTGTGAAAGGGTCGCGTCCGATCCACCTTATTGAAACCACTACGACCTCTCGTCAACATTCTCTTTCTTTCGCCGGATTGAGCATTGCACTAGTAGCCGTACTATGGGCTTACGAAGGGTGGCACGTTGTCTCTTTTGTGGCGGGAGAAATGAAACGTCCCAAGCTGGATCTGCCACGAAGTCTATTCTTGGGTACTGGGCTCGTGCTGCTAATCTTCTTGGCTGTGAATTGTGCGTACTATCACACGCTATCTGCCGGAGAAATACGCAGTAACGGCGCGGTTGCGGCGTTGGCGATTAGAACAGTGGCGGGGACGGCTGCCTCAGACTCTTTCTCTGTCTTAATCCTGATTTCAGTCTTAGGGTCGATGAATGGCCTCATACTAACTGGACCTCGCGTTTACTATGCCATGGCCAGTGATGGGCTTTTTCCCCGACCTTTCAAGAAACTCAACCATCGCTATCGCACTCCGGTGGTGGCGTTGACAGTTCAAGGAATATGGGCTGCGGTGTTGGCATTTTCCGGCAGCTATCAGCAACTCCTCACCAACGTCATCTTCACTGCTTGGATTTTCTACGGACTGGCGGTCGCGGGTGTAGTGGTCCTCCGTCATCGACAGCCGGAATTGGAGCGTCCATTCTTGGTGCCTGGTTATCCGTGGCTCTCCCTGATGTTTTGCAGCGCTGCTGTAGGTTTGATCGTCAGCACATTCATCCACCAGCCCACGGGCTCTATGATCGGTATTGGTCTGGTGGCCAGTGGACTCCCACTGTATTTTCTCCTTGCGGGAGGTCGAACCATTACCTTGTGAACGAACTTTCTCTCTAACGCGTACATAAGGAGGAGCTGCAATCCGAATAATCCGAGAAAACTCTGCAGACGCGATTCAGATTGGTTCCATGTGCGTTTTGTAGAGTTAAGGTGCCGGAAAAAGGTTAAAGTCCAGTCCACGTAGAGGCCCAGTATGCCGACGAAGAAGATAGTTTTGCTTGGCTCCCGAATCCTTGCTGTCTGTATTTTGTTTGCTGTCTGTTTCGTGATCGGCGGGGTCGTGTCGGGCGTAAGCCGCATAGCACAGCAAGTGTCCTCGGGCCAGCCATCACCTGCTGGTCTTCTTGGTCCGTTTCTTTTTTCTACTTTTTGTGTAGGAATTATCGTTTCTTATTTCATTTTCCGATCTTACTGGCACGGGTGGAAACTGGCCGGTGCCCTGTTCGTCGCAATGTACGGTATCTCGACCGTCGCCAGCCAAGTCGAGTCGCTTTTTTTCCTCTCGTCGAAATTCCCACACGGAATGATCGGTGCCCTATTTTTGCACGGTGTGATTTCTAATGCGCTATTCTGCCGCTGGCAGTTCGACTGCTTGGCAAATGGCGTGTAATCTCCCCAGATCCAGTGCCGACTGCACAGTCCCACACGTCTGCTGCTGCTCTTATACGGGAAGGTTTGCTGCTGGTGCTGGCATTCGTATTTCTCTACATGTTTTTTGGCTACTACATTGCATGGAAAAATCCCGTCCTGCGCCAATACTATGGCGGAGGGCCAGCATATAGCAGCTTCTTGAACGCGCTGCGGGGAAATATTACAAGCAATCCATGGGTCTTCCCTTTGCAGGTGTTTCGAGCATTGCTCTACATATCGTGTATGCTCCCGTTCGCCTTTATGCTTCGCGCAGGACGTTTCGAAAAAACCGTAGCAGTTGCTCTTTTCTTGTCTTGTTGGACTACGGTGTTGCTTGTACCGAATCCACTCATGCCGATGAGCGTAGCCAGGAGTCACTTCTGGGAGACGCTGGCCTTCAACCTGAGTTTCGGTGCGATTCTGGGATGGCTGCTCAGCAAATCACCAAAAGAGCTGAATGGATAAGCGCTTCCTCCTCGGATGGACGCGTGGAGGATTGTTATGTGCCGCAAAGAGTAATCCCGTCAAATCCATTCAAGACCCCGAATGATCGCAGCAACTAGATTCGTGGGCAATGGTTCCTGCAGTCAAAACGGATGAAGTCGCGCAGTCCCAGAGAAGTCGGATTGGCAACGATGGGTTGCGCGCAGGATCGAAGCACTCTTCTATTTTCGTTTTGCTGGCCCACTGGAATTGGGGTTGTTTTGGGCAAGTCGTTGAAGGTGCGACCACTGAGTATCATGCCTTGGTGAGATGAGGACACAATGCGAAAACAAATTGCTTTTGTTGGATTTATCACTCTTGTCTTGTGTTTGACCGTCGCCGGGAATGAGGTTCCGTTCCCCTCGGAATATCGCACTTGGGCCAGTGTAAAGAGCGTACTGATAGGTCCAAAGAGTCCTGCATTTGCAACTGAGGCCGGGATTCATCACATCTATGCAAACCATCAGGCGTTGCAAGGTTACGAGACCGGCAAGTTTCCCGATGGCTCCATTTTGGTCTACGAGTTGCTGGACATCACTGAAGCTGATGGCATAACGACGGAAGGAAGCCTGAAGCGCGTTGATGTAATGTTGAAAGATAGCCAGCAATACAAAGAAAACGGCAGTTGGAGATTCGCGCGCTTTCGCAGTGGAAGCCGCGCTGACGGATCCATTTCCGAAGACCAACAAACCGCGTGTTTCAACTGTCACACACAGAGAAAAGACCATGACTTTGTATTTAGCGAGTTTCGAAAGTAGTGATATTTGCTGGTCTTGAGTCGACTAGTCACCGTCGGAGTTCTGGGCCTGATCAAAGGCGATTTCACTGCCGTGTGGCAGCCCGTAGAGGCGTCATGTCGGGGAAGACGATGATTGTGACTGGGTTTCGAATTCTCGACATCTATGCGCAAGTGAGGGTGTAAAGTAGCCGACGGAAGCCCTGTTTCTAAACAGCGAAAGTCACGAACTACGCAGAGTACTTGCGGACCATCAGGGCGATTGGCACCCCAACCATAACAATGTGTACAGCAACATCTTTTGTGAATGTGGCGATTCGAGGCAAGACAATCGACACGTGGTAAGCCGAAAGCGGCATAACAACATAGCTCATGAATGCGTAGATGGCGATTCCGTAGAAAACTCCCGCCGCGAGCGGATGCTTTTTGAGGAACGCTAGCTTTGTGGCCGCCATGTAGAATACTGCTGCTGCCGTGAAAGCAATCAAGAAGTGAAAAAAAAGGCCGAGCGCCGCACTGGCTAATCCATCGTGAAAAGAATCTTCTCCTAGCCATCCCCCTGCAATTGCCTGCAGGAGGTAAATCGGACTCTTTCCCTCTAGGGCAGCTTCCACGAATGCTGTCGAAATGTCCAATAGGCCAGCCAGCAACCCAGCCCATCCAATGGCTTTGCAGGCTCGGAAGCCCGGTGATTCTTGGACTAATGGGGGCATTGCAAATCCTTTCGACTCAGCGCACTCTGTGAATTACAGTCTATAGGAAGTTTTTGTCTTGAACGAAAGTGATGTTGGCGACCGCTGGTGCGGAACTTTTACCTCTCGTTTCTTCTAGCAAGGCGTCCTGAAGTCTTCATTTCGGCGGACTACTCACAGCAGCATAAAAATCAATCAGATTTCCATCCGGGTCTCGAAAGTAGAAAGAACGTGTGCCCCACGGTTGGTTCGTAGGAGGTTTCACCGAGTCTTTTACAGCGCAAGGAATCCCTCGCTTGGAGTGCGGCAAATCAGGAGTGGGCTTTAGATTTGCCAGCGACGCAGTGGCGTGCAGGCGGTCCAGGTGCTGAGCGTGATCGACGCATATGTACACGCGGGAGTGTTCGGCCTTGGAGCCGGCCCAAGTGCAGCTAACCAAGATTACTGCCAAGTGGCTCGAATCCGCACCGGCGTCCGTCAAATAGATTCAAGACAGGGTTGAGGTTACTCGCGGATCATTTCGGGTGCCATATGCTTGCGGGCCGCCTTTTCTTTTTGTGCGGGTCTGGAACCGGCGCACGGTACATTTCGTATTTCGCATGGTGGGTGAAATCGTATTATTGGAGCGTGTATGACCAATCCTCTACCTGATGCACCGGCAGAAACGACCTCAGACGACAGCCCTATTTCCGTTGCCCCGCTTCCGAAACCAATCAGCATGTTCATGGGTCCTGATGGCCTGCGCCCGGGATGGGGCTTCCTACTTTATCTGGGCATGGTTGTTGCGATGGTGTTTGCATTACGCGGCTTGAGCAAGCCGATGCATGCGCTCAAAGGCAGCGTCTGGCTACATCTGGTGCAGGAAGCACTTTTTGCCATGGTTGCTTTTCTGCCTGCTTTGGTGATGGCCAGAATTGAAAAGCGCAATTTTGGAACTTACGGCCTGCCGGGTACACAAGCATTTGGGCGCAGATTCTTTGCTGGGGCGCTCTGGGGATTTTCAGTGTTGACGGTTTTGCTGTGCGTTTTGCGGGTGAATGGGAGCTTTTACTTCGGGTCCACGGAAATTCATGGCGTCCGCGCGGCAAAGTTTGCTTTGTTCTGGGCTGCGGTGATGATGCTGGTGGCATTTTTTGAGGAATTTCTTTTTCGTGGCTATACGCTGTTCACGCTCACCCGCGGCATAGGATTTTGGCCGAGCGCGGTGTTGTTATCGATTTTGTTCGGCTTGACGCACTCGGGGAATACAGGAGAAAGCTGGCGGGGTGAGGTTTCCGTGGGACTAATGGGGCTGTTCTGCTGTTTTACGCTGCTGCGAACCGGAACGCTCTGGTTTGCGGTTGGCTTCCATGCGGCATGGAATTGGGCAGAGAGCTATTTTTATGGCACTCCGGATAGCGGTATGCTCGCCACGGGGCATCTCCTGAACTCATCGTTCCACGGTCCTGCGTGGCTCACGGGAGGATCAGTGGGTCCGGAAGGAAGCGTGTTGACGTTTGTGCTGATGGGGCTGGCGTTTTTGGCGTTCCATTTAGCGTTTCCTGTCAGGGAAGATGCACCTGCATAAGCGGGAACGATGACCAGATCACACCGGAGGCTACGGCGATTTCTACGGGAGTCGGGCAGAGATATTCTCCGTCAGCATAGACATCGACCACAGGCTGTGTTGTGAGCTGGAATCTCTTCTGCTGGAAGTATTCGACTTCCGGAAAGTTCAAGTGCGAGCCGCTGTACACGGACGGAAATAGCCGCAGCAGGCGCGGGGGAGAAAGCTTGCTGATTACGCAGGCATCCAATTTGCCGTCTGACATGTCAGCGTGGGGGGGGGAATCTTCATTCCTCCGCCGTACCAGGGTGGTTGCGATAGATTCATGATCTGTAGGCCCGGACAAAGAAGATCGAGAGGTTAGCACGATGCGCATAGCGAGTGCGGGTCACGCGTTCTTTGGAGCGACCATGATCATCGTCGGAATTCTGGGTTTAATCAAAGGCGATTACACTGCCGTGTGGCAACCCGTAGCCAAAGATGTTCCCGCAAGCACGCTTCTGATTTATTTGTGCGCCTTCATCTCCGTGGCATCTGGCTTGGGATTATTCTGGAATCGCACGGCCTCTGTTGCTGGCCGACTGTTGTTCGGCTATCTCCTGTTTTGGTTGCTGGTGTTTGGAGTACCAAGCCTCTTTCGAGGCCTCACAGTGGACGCTTACTGGTCTCTCTGCAAGACCGGTGCGATCCTCGCAGCAGCGTGGGTACTGTATGTTTGGTTCGCCGCTAACTGGGATAAGGAGCACCTTAGTTTCGTCACTGGTAATACGGGTCTGCGTGTTGCAAGGGTATTCTATGGTCTGGCTATCATTCCTTTTGGCGTGGCACATTTTCAATACCTCGAACACACGGCTTCAATGGTTCCTGACTGGCTGCCGGCGCATTTGGCATGGGCGTATTTCACCGGTGCCACCTTCATTGTCGCCGGCATGGCGATCCTCATCGGGGTGTGTGCACGGCTGGCAGCCGCGCTCTCGACGTTGCAGATGGGAATATTCTTCGTGCTGGTGTGGATTCCTGCTATGGCTACACACTCACTAAACAAATTCCAATGGGGCGAGGTTCTAGTCACGTGGGTGCTCACATCTGCCGGTTGGGTCGTGGCAGATTCCTATCGCAACGTACCCTGGCTCGCGGGGCTAAGAGCTCGATTGGAAGCCGTTGAGGATGATCCGCTATAGACCGTTTTCACTAGGGCGGAGTTTTCGAACGCAAGTGGCTATTTCGGGAATTGCCAGTTCGAAACGGCCTAGTTCAGAAGAGTCCTTACACGAGACAACTTAATGGCCAATTCCAAATGAATTCGAAACAGACGCGGCCTGTTCTTTGTCTAGCGCGGAAGTCTTTGAGGTTT
>Ga0210403_10001575_pt1 | contig 21522 bp, 20 predicted proteins | sample IncBWC19MmetaG_FD_150863 | JGI IMG/M metagenome (GOLD analysis project Ga0210403, IMG submission 150863) | Forest soil microbial communities from Barre Woods Harvard Forest LTER site, Petersham, Massachusetts, United States - Inc-BW-C-19-M | ecosystem: Environmental > Terrestrial > Soil >... | reverse complement strand
TGCACTTCGGCTGGAAATTCCTGCTGCCGGTTTCGATCGCCAACGTTGTGCTGACCAGCGCGGTGATTATGTGGAGAATGAAGTGATAAGCGGCGTCCTTGTGATTTTCTTTGTGCTTGCGGCCCTGGCGGTACTCGGGGCGGTGAGCTTGATCCTGCAAAGCCATCCGATTCACAGCGCGTTGTCGCTGATCCTGGTGATGGTGTCCCTGGCGGGCCTGTACCTGCTGATGGGGGCGGAATTTATCGCGGCGGTGCAGATCATCGTTTATGGCGGCGCGGTGATGGTGCTGTTTATCTTTGTGATCATGCTGCTGAACGCGGGCGTGGAAGAGCGGACGAATTTTTCGAAGCTGGCGACGTTTGGCGGAATTCCATTGGCGCTGGCGCTGGGCGGGATCATTGCGGCGGCAATCGCGCGGTCGAGCGGCCACTTGCCACCTCCTGCGGCGAGTGGGGCGATGTCCTCCACGCGGGAGCTTTCGATGTTGCTGTTCTCGACCTTCGTTTACCCTTTTGAACTGACGTCGTTCCTGATTCTAGTGGCTATCCTGGGCGCCATTGTGCTGGCCCAGCGGGAGAATTGATATGGTCCCGACTAACTACTACCTGATTTTGAGCGCCATCCTGTTTGGGCTGGGCGTCCTGGCGTTCGTTTTCAAGCGCAACATCATCACCATCTTCATGGCCATCGAGCTGATGTTGAATGCCGTGAATCTGGCGTTTGTGGCGTTCAGCCAGGCACTGGGCAAGGCGGATGGCGAAGTTTTTGTTTTGTTCGTGATTGTAGTCGCGGCGGCGGAAGCGGCTGTGGGGCTAGGCATCATCATCCTTACGGCGCGCAACCGGCGTTCGCTGAACGTTGAGCGCGTGGATCTACTCAAACTCTAATGCCGATACTTGAAAATCTCTGGATAATTCCGCTGCTGCCGCTGCTGGGCTCGGCGATCAACGGGCTGTTTGGCGCGAAGTGGTCAAAGACCATCGTGAACAGCGTTGCGCTTGGCTCGACGGGCGTTTCGTTCCTCTGCGCTGTGGAAGCGGTGCGCGAATTTCTCTCCGGCGGGTCACAACCCTTTCGTAAGGAGTTCTTCGATTGGATCGTGGCCGGGAGTTTCCGAGCCGGCTTCGATTTGCAACTTGACCAGCTCACCGTGGTGATGGTGCTGGTGGTTACCGGCGTCGGCTTCCTGATTCACATCTATTCCACCGGGTATATGGCGCATGAAGGTGGCTACTACCGGTTCTTCTCCTACCTGAACCTGTTCATGTTCTTCATGCTCATCCTGGTGCTGGCGGCGAACTACGTGCTGCTTTTCGTCGGCTGGGAAGGCGTGGGATTGTGCAGTTACCTGCTGATCGGCTTCAGCTTCCTGAAAAAGTCGGCGGCGGACGCCGGGAAAAAGGCATTCATCGTCAACCGTATCGGCGACTTTGGATTCATGCTGGGGATGTTCCTGCTCTTCCGCTCGTTCGGATCGCTTGATTTTCAGACTGTGTTCGCCAAGGCGGCGACATGGCAACCGGAAGCGATGGGGCAGTTCGGCACGATGACCGTTGCGTGCATTCTGTTATTTGTGGGCGCCACGGGTAAGTCGGCTCAACTTCCCCTTTATGTGTGGCTGCCGGACGCGATGGAAGGGCCGACACCGGTCAGCGCGTTGATCCATGCCGCGACGATGGTCACCGCTGGTGTCTACATGGTGGCGCGCTCGCACGTTTTATTCAGCCACGCGCCGACGGCGATGTACATCGTGGCCATTGTTGGCTGCGCGACGGCGTTTTTTGCGGCCACGATCGGATTGGTGCAGTCCGACATCAAGAAAGTTCTGGCATATTCGACGGTCAGCCAGCTTGGTTATATGTTTCTGGCCTGCGGCGTAGGCGCTTTCGGCGCGGGGATTTTCCACCTGATGACGCACGCGTTCTTCAAGGCCTTGCTGTTCCTTTCCGCCGGCAGCGTGATCCACGCGATGGGCGGCGAGCAAGACATGTGGAACATGGGCGGCCTCAGCAAGAAGATCAAGGTCACGTTTGTGTGCATGCTTTTCGGCACGATTGCGATTGCGGGCTTTCCGCCATTCGCGGCTTTTTTCTCGAAGGACTCGATCCTCTTTGCCGCATACAACTATGAAAATGGCGGCAAGGTCTTGTACGGTGTCGGACTGCTTGCGGCGGTGCTCACCTCGTTCTACATGTTCCGGCTGATCTGGCTGACTTTTTATGGCGAAAAGCGCTACGACGAGCACAAGGTGCATGTGCATGAATCGCCGGGAACCATGACCGGCCCTTTGATGATCCTGGCATTTCTCTCGCTGACCGGCGGGTGGTTCGCTCTTCCAGCGCTCCTTGGCGGCAAGGATTACTTCGCGGAATTTCTTTCGCCGGTGTTTGGCGCGGGCGAAGCGGGCGGCGGAGAGGCGGCGCAATCGCTGGAGCACATTCTTTCCGTTGTTGCTGTGGTGGCAGCGACGGCGGGCTTGGTTGTGGCGTGGCGAATGTACTCAAAGAAGGTGAAGCGTCCGACCTCGGAAGGCGTGCACAAGCTGCTTTACAACAAGTATTACGTGGACGAACTGTACGCGGCGACGATTGTTCGCCCGCTGATGTGGCTCTCGACGAATGTGCTTTGGAAGGTTGTGGATGCCGGCATGATTGACGGGGCCGTGAACGGCGTAGCGGATGGGGCGGCGGCGGTGGGCGACACCGTTCGCCACACGCAGTCGGGCAATACTCGGAGTTACGCGGTGTGGGTGGTTGTCGGCGCGATTGTGGTTCTCGGCATCGTCTTCTGGCCGATTCTGCATCCGGCGCTTTTCGGAGGGATTCGCTAATGGAACTCAGCGGACATCTCCTCTCGATTCTGATCTTCTTTCCGGCGTTTGGCGCGTTGGCACTGCTCTTTTTGCGGAGCGACGACGAGTATTGGATCCGGCGCCTGACCTTCGTTGTCTCCGTGGTGGAATTTCTGTTCTCACTGATCCTGCTGCGCGCTGTGGCCATTGGCGCTCCGGGCTATGCGTTGACCGAGTACAAGGCTTGGATTTCTTCTCCGCCGATTAATTACCACCTCGGTGTGGATGGCATCAGCATGTTCCTGGTGATTTTGACCACGTTGCTGACGCCGATCTGCGTGCTGGCATCTTGGAAGGGTGTGCACCACCGGATAAAGGAATTCCACGTGATGCTGCTGTTGCTGGAAGTCGGCATCATCGGCGTTTTCCTGGCGCTGGACCTGTTCGTTTTCTTCCTGTTCTGGGAAGTGATGCTGATTCCCATGGCGTTCCTGATCGGCATCTGGGGCCACGACCGGCGCATCTACGCGGCAGTCAAATTCTTCATCTATACGATGGCCGGCTCCGCATTCATGCTGGTGGGCATCCTGTGGCTGTATAACCTGACCGGCTCGTTTGACTTGCCGACAATCCAGCGAGTGCTGCAAGATCTGCATCCTCCGTTGCCGCGGTCGACAGAGATGCTCCTGTTCCTATCGTTCTTCGTGGCGTTTGCAATCAAGGTGCCGCTCTTCCCTCTTCACACCTGGCTGCCGGATGCGCACGTTGAAGCGCCGACGGCCGGCTCGATCATTCTCGCCGGCGTGCTGCTGAAGATGGGAACCTACGGCATGATTCGCTTCTGCCTGCCGCTGTTTCCCGAAGCGTCGCACCGGGCGGCTCCCGTGGTGGCGGTGCTGGCGATCATCGGGATTATTTACGGCGCGCTGGTGGCGCTGGTGCAGCCGAACCTGAAGAAACTTGTGGCCTATTCTTCTGTGAGCCACCTGGGCTTCGTGGTGCTGGGGATTTTCACGTTTCACACAATTTCCATGCAGGGCGCGGTGTACCAGATGCTGGCGCACGGGATTTCGACCGGGGCGCTGTTCTTCCTGACGGGCGTACTGTACGACCGGCGGCACACGTACGAGATCAGCGAGTACGGCGGGTTGGCCACGCCCATGCCAAAATACGCGGCGTTCTTTCTTTTTGTCGCGTTGAGCTCGATGGGACTGCCGATGCTGAACGGGTTCGTGGGCGAATACCTGATTCTCCTTGGCACGTATCAGGTGCGTTGGGGCTGGGCGAGCTGGGCCGCGACGGGCGTGATCCTTTCGGCCTGCTATCTCTTGTGGGCCTACCAGCGCGTTTTCTTTGGCGAAATCACCAACGATAAGAATCGCGACATAACCGATATTGACACACGAGAGAAGTGGGGGCTCATCGTATTCGCGGTGATCACCCTGTGGATGGGCATTGGCTCGCCCTATTTCACGCGCCGCGTGGCGGCTCCGGTGAACTGGGTGATTGAGCAGACGAAATCCAGGTTTGCCGAAGAGGCTTCGAAACCCACGGCCATGCCGCGACCGGCCGCAGTGGCCAGCGAAACACAACAAGATTCCCAGACAAGGACGGTTTCCCGCTAAATGACTCCGAGCGCCGCAGATCTGATTCGCGTCCTGCCTGAAATTATCTGGTGCGGCTTTGGTGTGCTGCTGATGCTGCTGCAGCCGTTCCTGAAAAACCGACAGGGGCTGACGCTGTTCGCGATGGTCGGCGCGGCGGGCGGCACTCTGGCTACGTACTTCGGCCAGATGGGAAGCGGATTTTTCGGGTTGATTCAGTTCGATACGTACAGCTTGTTCTTCCACTGGCTGGTGGGCCTGGTGGCGTTCCTGGTGATTCTGGCGTCGGACTCCTATCTGGAGCGGGAAAACCTGGCGCCGGCAGAATTTTATGCGCTGATACTCTTTGCCACGGCCGGCATGGGCGTACTGGCTTCCGCACAGGAACTGCTGACTGCGTTCATCGGCTTGGAAATGTCTTCGATTTCGAGCTACGTGCTCGCTGGCTACCGGCGCGATGCGGTGAAGTCGAGCGAGTCGGCGGTGAAATACTTCCTGCTCGGGTCGTTTGCCACGGCGTTTTTCCTGTACGGCATCGCGCTGGTTTACGGCGCTTCCGGCTCGACGAATTTGGCGCAGATTGCTTCGGCGGATCCCGGCAGCAACCTGCTGCGGCTTGGCTTGACGCTGATTCTCGTCGGACTGGGCTTCAAAGTCGCGGCTGCTCCCTTTCAGGTGTGGACGCCGGACGTTTATGAAGGCGCGCCCACGCCGGTGACGGCACTCTTCGCCGCGGGGCCAAAGGCGGCGACGTTTGCGCTGCTGCTGCGGATTTTCACCACGATTCATGCGGCGACGGATTTCTGGTTCTGGGCTTTCTGGATTCTTGCTGTGGTTACGATGTTCGTGGGCAACCTGGGCGCGCTGGTGCAGACCAACGTGAAGCGCATGCTGGCGTACAGCTCGATCGCGCATGCGGGATACACGCTGGTGGCGTTCGCAGCGGTGACGACGATGAAGCTGGACCAGGAAACCGGGGCGGCGCCAGCGTATGCGGCCGTGCTGTTTTACCTGCTGGGCTATTCACTGGTGAAGGTCGGCGCGTTCACGATTGTTTCGGAGATCGGCGGACAGGGCGAGCGGTACCTGACCCTGGACGACTTCGCGGGTCTGGGCACGCGGCAGCCGTTTGCCGCCGCGGCGATGACTCTGTTCCTTCTTTCCCTCCTAGGCATGCCGATCACGGCGGGATTCTTCGGCAAGTTATATGTGTTCAAGGCGGCCATCAATTCAAAGCTGATCTGGCTGGTGGTGTTGATGACGGTGAACACCGCGATCGGCGCCTACTATTATCTCCGCGTTATCGTGGTGATGTATATGCGCGAACACAAGGGCGATGTCCCGGCGGGTACCGCCACCAGCCTGAGCCCGACGGCGGCGATGGTGGTTGCGGTTGCGGCGCTGGCGACGCTGTATCTAGGGCTCTTGCCAAACCATGTGCTTGGAATTGTCCTCTCGCAAAACCTGATACTTTCCGCGCGTTAAGAGCGGCCGGTATCTTGATTCGCAGGCCTCCTTCGATGCCTTCCTGTGCTGTGTTCTGCGTGACAATTTTGGTTGGAAAGCGAGGTTGCGGGCGTAAAAGCGGGAGCTTCGCTCCCGCACTCAAAAGAAAACCGCTCCGGACTGGCCGGAGCGGGCCGTTGCAAACTCGAACTGAAGGCTCTACTTCACCTTGATCAGGATCATCAGAAACGTGAACAGCACCAGTGTTTCCACGAACGCCAAGCTCAACAGCATCGGCGTGAAAATGCTCCCGGCCGCTCCCGGATTCCTCGCGATGCCTTCCAAAGCGGCTGCGCCGATCTTGCCCTGGCCCAGGCCGCATCCAAACGCGGCAATCCCCATGCCGAAGGCCGCGGCAATCCAAAGGGCCCCGTGGCTCTCTCCCCCTCCCGTGGCGCCCTGAGCAAAAGCCGCAGGCGCAAACACCATCAAAAGGGTCGCTGCCACCAACAACATTCTCCACTTCTTCATTTCTTCCTCCTATGAATTACCGCCAGGTGGTGGTTCCCGGACACCGTGCAGCCGGGCTCACACTGAAGCGGCACATTGCCGGCAACCTCGCCGGCAAATCTCGATTAGTGGTCCTCCGCCGTTGCCATCCCCAGGTAGGAGGCCGGCAGAACCGTGAAAATGATGGTCTGCACGAAAGCCACAAGCAGGTGCAGGGCGATGAACAGCAGCGGAATCAACGCGGGGAAAATTCCAACCACAATGCCTGCAACGGGCGACTTCTCCCAAACAAACAGGGTGGCTTGCACCAGCAGGCTCAAAAACAGGCCGTAAATCATGTCGCTGGCAAAAATGTTGGCGAAAAGACGGACCGTCAGGGACAACAACCGCGCCAGCGTACTGATGATTTCCACGGGCATAATCAGCCAGGCGATCCACCATTTGGTCCCGGCTGCAAAATGCTTCAGGTATCCGAACACACCATGGTGCCGGACACCTTCCCAGTTGAAGAACACGAAAATCACGCTGGCGCACGCCAGCGGCACGGTAACGTCTCCCGTGGGCGCGCTGAACAACGGAAACAGGCTGAACAGGTTGGAAAACAGGATGAACAGGCTAACGCTGCCAATCAAGGGGATGTAGGAGCGCGCGTGGGCTCCACCGCTGTCGTCCAGGATGTCACGTATCCCCAGCTTCATGGAATTGGTGATTAGGAGCTCCGCGACCTGCTGCATCGCTCCAGGCTTCTCCACGGAAAGGCGCGACTTCAGAATCAGCGCAAGAATTGCCACCAAAAGCAGCACCAGCGTCGTCATAATCACCGGCTCGGGGATGGGTAGCTCCGGGTTCTCTGATGGGATATGAAGCGCCTGAAGGATCGCCAGCGCCAGCGGACCGAGGTAATGATTCACCAGGTGGGTTATCGGACTGATATGCTCTTCCATCGCCTGTTTGCGCCCGGGACGGGCTCAGCTCCTCATTCGACCGGATTGTACGATTTCCCACACAGTTGCCGTGATGATCGCGGCTGCAAAGGCGCACAACCCCACGGCTAAACTTAAGAGGGAAACATGCAGAAACCTAAAAATAGCATACAAGGCGAGCCCTATCAAGATGTAGCGGAACGCCGCCGCCAAATACGTTGCGCCGGACGTACGGCGCTGCTCCGCGCTATTTTCTGTCGCCGCCCCGGCAGTGAAAGCCCAAATCCCCCGCTTCAGCCAATGAAAGTTGAGTGACGCGAGGGCCGACCCCAGCCAAAGCCCTTCCGCCCAGTCCCAATAGCGCAACAAGCCCGCCGCGGCTCCAGCAGCCAAGCCAAAAATCGGAATCAGCCAGCTGACCCGGCGGACCACTCGCTCCCCCGGCACGGCTTGGACTGCTGGTTTAGGAAGAAGGTCGGCCATCGTCTCTGTCCGAGCCCCTGGGGTTGAACCTTCGCACAATCTCCAGAATGCCGCCGGCAAAACCGAAACATCCGAAAACCACCATCAGCCAGGGTCCCGTGTGTAGCCACTTATCGAGGAAATAGCCAATGAGCCCGCCCATGAAAACTGCCCCCACAAAACTAAAGGGCAACTCCATCGCCGCGCCGAGTTGCGCCGAAATAGCCGGGGGTTTCCGCAATCCCTTTACTTCCGGGTCCGGTTTATCGTTGGAATCCGAGGGCATAGTGTGCAAGCCGAGTGAACGGCTCAGGATACAACCCCGCGGCGAGGGTTACAAACAGGGCCGCGCCGAGAGCGATAGCTTGGGCGTTGCTCAAGACCGGCGCAGGAGCGTCGCTGGGCTTCTTGAGCCAGGCGTGAACGACGACGCGGAAATAGTAATAAAGCGCTGGGACGATGTAGAGCGCAGCGAAAACTGCGAGCACCGGATGATGCGACTCGATGAGCGCGAGGAAGATGAAGTACTTGCCCATGAAACCGGCCGTAGGAGGTATGCCAGCGAGCGAGAGCATGAAGATGAAGAGAAGTACCGCCGCTGCCGGACTGCGCTGGTAGAGGCCGTCGAGATCGTCGAGTTCGTCGCCGATGATGCCACGCTGGCGTAGAACGATGACGACGGCGAATGCGCCGATGGTCATGAAGGCGTAGGCGATCAGGTAGTAGATGATTCCCGTGAGGCCGGTTTCGTTGCCGGCGACGAGGCCGAGAAGGATGTAGCCGACGTGAGAGATGGAGGAGTAGGCAAGGAGCCGCTTGATGTTGTTTTGCGTGAGGGCCGCGAGGTTGCCCCACGTCAGCGAAGCGATGGCGACGCCGGCTACGAGGCCCTGCCAGATGGGCTGCGAGCCGCCGAAGACCCAGATGAAGAGGCGGATGAGCAACGCGAAGCTGGCTGTCTTGGAAGCGACACTGACGTAAGCGGCGATGGGTGTGGGCGCGCCTTCGTAGACGTCGGGCGCCCACTGGTGGAATGGGACGGCGGCGACTTTGAAGAAGAGGCCTGCGGCGACGGTGACAAATGAGAGGATGAGAAGCCAGTCGGCCATACCGCGTCCGGCGACATATTGGAAGCGGCGATCGAGAGTGGTGCCGATGTCCAGAATGCTGGTGCTGGCGGTAAGGCCGTAGAGGAGCGAGAAACCGTAGGCGAGAATGCCAGTGCTGAAACCGCCGAGGAGCAGATATTTGAGGGCGGCTTCGTTGGAGCGCTTTTCGCGGCGGAGATAGCCCGCGAGGACATAGAAGCTGAGGGCCATGGTCTCGAGGCCCAGGAACATCACGATCAGGTCGGTGCCGGAGGCCATGAACATCATGCCGATGCAGGCGAGTAGGAGCAGCGCGTAGTATTCGCCTTCCTGCTCGCGCTCGAGATCGAGATAACGGACGGAGAGAAGGATGACGAGACCAATAGCGGCGAGAAAGATTGCGAAGAAGAAGAGAGAGTAGCCATCAATTACGACGGTGTTTTGAAAACCGAAGAGGCCCGGCAAATCGGGGCGCGATTCGTGCTGCAGGTTGAAACGCCTGGCTTGCATCATGAGGCCGAAGGCGCTGGCGGCGACTCCAAGCAGGGCCAGACCGGCGTTCCAGTATTTTTCTTTTTTCTCGAGAAGGAAGTCAAAGATCAAAATACCAAGCGCGAAGAGGAGCAACTCCATCTGGGGTAGGACGGTGATGCCGTCGCCGTGGATGTAATTGATGATCGCGTCGAGGAAAGAGGAGTGCATGGGTGGCGGCTACTTGACCTCCGACGCAGGTGCTGCAACAAAAGAGACTGGAGGTAGAGGGCGATTCGCCTGGTAAAAGCCCGGATTGACCTGTTGGACGATGCGTTGGACTGGCTTTTCGATGTAAGCAAAGAAGGGCTTCGGGTAGATGCCGATCCAGAAGGCGAGGGCAACGAGTGGGAGGAGGACGGCGTACTCGCGGAGATTGAGGTCGGGGAGAGCTTTGTTCGCTTCGTGAGTGACGGGCCCAAACATGGTGCGCTGGTAGAGCCAGAGGAGATAGGCGGCACCCAGCACGATGCCGAGAGAGGCCCAGGCGGCCCAGGTTTTGCTGACGGAGAATACGCCCTGCAGAATGGTAAATTCGCCGATGAAACCGTTGAGTAGGGGCATGCCGAGAGAGCTGAGGCTGACGATGAGGTAGATGGCGGCGAAGTTGGGCATGGGTGTGGCGAGGCCGCCAAACTCGGAGATGAGGCGCGTGTGGCGGCGCTCGTAGAGGACGCCGACGATGAGGAAGAGCGCGCCGGTGGAAATGCCGTGATTGATCTGCTGAAGGACGCTCCCGGAAAGCCCCTGCGGTGTGAGCACGAAGATGCCGAGGGTGCAAAACCCGAGATGGCTGACGGACGAGTAGGCGATGAGGCGTTTCATGTCTTTCTGCATGAGGCAGACGACGGCGCCGTAGATGATGCCGATAAGCGAAAGCGCAATAACGATGTGGATGATTTTTGCGCGCAAAGCGGCGTCGGCGGGAAGAAGAGGGAGCGAGAAGCGTAGAAAGCCGTAGGTGCCCATTTTCAGCAACACGCCCGCGAGGATGACCGAACCTGCCGTGGGAGCTTCCGTGTGGGCGTCGGGAAGCCAAGTGTGAAACGGGAACATGGGAACTTTGATGGCGAACGCGAAGAAGAAGCCCCAGAAGAGCCAGATTTTCAGGCCATCGGGGAATTGCCGCGCGGCGGCAAGGAGCGTAGGAATGTCGAACGTGCCGATGGCGCCTTGCGGCAGAGTTTTTGCATAGTTGAAGTAGAGCGCGAGGATGGCCAGCAGCATGATGACGGAGCCGGCGAGCGTGTACAGGAAAAATTTGATGGCGGCGTAGAGGCGGCGTTCGCTGCCCCAGACGCCGATGACGAAATACATGGGAACGAGCATGACTTCCCAGAAGACGTAGAAGAGGAAAAAGTCGAGAGAGAGAAAGACACCGAGCATGCCGGTCTGGAGCAGGAGGAGCAGGATGTAATACTCCTTGGTGCGCTGCTGGATGGCGTTCCAGGAGGATGTGATGGCGATCATGCCGAGGAGCGTGGTGAGCATGACGAGGAGCATGCTGATGCCGTCCGCGCCGAGGGAGTATTTTGCGCCGATTGAGGGAATCCAGTCGGCGGATTCCTTGAATTCATACGCACCGCTGCTGGCCGGAAAATGGAGAATTAACGGAACCGAGACGAGGAAGCCGAGCACGCCGAACAGATTGCCGACGAGCCGGTGAAGAATTTGGGAATCGCGCGGAATGAACAGCAGGAGCAGCGCTCCCACGAGCGGCGTGAAGAGGATCACGCTGAGGAGATGGCTTGAGGAATGCTCCATGCGAATCGCCTTTCAGTGCAAAGTGCGCACAAACGCCTGCACGTGGTGGCCGTAGTAGCCGAGCAAAATTGCCAATCCGACGAGTATGAAAACGGCGTAGGTGGAGAAAACGCCGGTCTGGAACATCCGCACGGGCATGCTGAGAAATTTGGGGAACCAACCGAGCAGGTTGACCAGGGCGTCGACCACCCACTTGTCCCACCACATGGAAATCCGGGAAAAAGCGCGCGCGAGCCAACCGGCGCCGTCCACGCCGAGGCCGTCGATGATTTTGGAGTCGAAGAAGCCTAGCGCCGTGCTGAGGTCCTTGATGCGATTGACGAAGAGGGCGTCGTAGATTTCGTCGACGTAGTATTTGTGGACGAGGAATTTGTGGAGGCGCGGCCAGGAGGCGGCCAGTTTCGTGTGCAGCTTAGGATCTTCGAGATAGACCTTCCGGGCGAACCACAGACCGAACAATGCCGCGGCCACGGAAGCCGCCATCAGCGCGTACTCGGTGAGTATTGTGTGGTGGGCAAATTTGACGGAGCCTGTATCGGCTTCGACACCGCGAAGCGATGGTTCGAGAAAACGCTCGAACGGGCTTTGCTCGCCCCAGAGGGCCGGAAGCGCGAGCCAGCCGGAAACGATGGAGAAGAAAGCGAGGATCATGAGGGGAATAGTCATGGTCTTCGGGGGCTCATGGATGCGAGATTCCAATTCGCCGGAAATGCGGGATAGACCAAAGAAGGTCTCGAAGAGCAGGCGGAACATGTAGATGGAGGTGAGGCCGGCCGTGAGTAGGCCGACGGCCCAGAGCGCGAGATAACGATCCACCATCAAATGGCGATTGAAGGCGTGGCCCAGGATTTCGTCTTTACTGAAAAAACCGGAGAGCGGCGGGATGCCGGCGATGGCGAGAGTGGCAATCATGAAGGGGCGCGAAGTGGATGGGATGGAGTTCCAGAGGCCGCCCATTTTGCGGATGTCTTGCTGGCCTGAGAGCGAGTGGATGACGCTGCCGGCACCAAGGAAGAGCAGAGCCTTGAAGAAGGCGTGGGTCATCAGATGAAAGATGCCCGCGGCGAACGCGCCGACGCCGAGAGCGAGGAACATGTAGCCCAACTGGCTGACGGTGGAATAAGCGAGAACTTTCTTGATATCGGTCTGCACGACGGCCATGGTGGCGGCAAAGATGGCGGTAGTGGCGCCGATGATGGCTACGATGTCCATTGCGACCGGGGCCAGCTGATAGATGGCGCTCATGCGCGCAACCATGTAAACACCGGCGGTAACCATCGTGGCGGCGTGAATAAGCGCGCTGACGGGCGTGGGGCCTTCCATCGCGTCGGGGAGCCAGACGTAGAGCGGGATTTGCGCGGATTTTCCCGCAGCGCCGAGGAACAGAAGCAGAGCAATGACGGTAAATACTGAAGCGCCATAGGCGAGTTGATGTTGCGCGACCATGTTCGTAAGCGATTGCAGAATTCCAGAGAAGGCGGAGGAATCGGCGAGGCCTTGCGAGGTGAAGCGAACGGTGCCGAACGTTGCGGCCACGAGCAGGAGGCCGAGCAGAAAGCCCGCGTCACCAATGCGGTTGACGATGAAGGCTTTTTTGCCGGCGTCGGCGGCGGATTTTTTCAGGAAGTAGAAGCCGATCAGCAGATAGCTGCAGAGGCCCACGCCTTCCCATCCGACAAAGAGAAGCAAAAGATTGTTGGCGAGGACGAGCGTGAGCATGGAGAACATGAAGAGGTTGAGATAACCGAAAAAGCGGTAGTAGCCGTCTTCGTGGGCCATGTAACCGATGGAATAGACGTGGATGAGGAACCCGACAAACGTGACGATGATAACCATTACGCAGGAAAGTGGATCGAGGAGATAGCCCCAGTCGGCCACAAAGTTGACGAGGCCCGTGGAGGTGGGCATGGCGCCAGGCGTAACCCATTGAAAGAGAATCTGCTGGTAAACGCGCTGGCTCGCGGGAACTGCGAAGAGTCCGAGGACAGCACCGAGAGCGTAAAGAAAAGACAGAAACACGCTGCCGACGCAGAAAAGGTTGACGGCTTCTTTCGACAGGCGACGGCCAAACAAAAACATGATTGCGGCGCTCGCTAGCGGAAGGAGCGGGATGAGCCAGAGGTGGGAGAGGAAGTAGCCGGGGGAGTTCATCGGCGGGCCCCGGGGATGGAGCGAGTGGTTTGAAGAGGCGAGTGATTGACGAAGAGCTTCCCACTGGCGATTGCGAAAATGTTCGAGGTTGAGGTTCTTCGGACATCTTCGTCGGATGTCCTCAGAATGACAACGTTTTCGTTAGTGGCGAACGGAGCCGGCGCGAGGCGAGATGGATGCAAGATTACCATTTGAGGAGGTCCATTTCGTCGGCGAGGACGGTTTCGCGGTTGCGGAAGAAGGCGATGATGATGCCGAGGCCGACGGCGGCTTCCGCGGCAGCGTCCGCGATGATGAAGAGGGCAAAGACTTGTCCGGCGACGTCGCCGAAATAGCGAGAGAAGGCGACGAGATTGATGTTGACGGCGTTGAGAATCAGCTCGATGGACATGAGAACGATGATGACGTTGCGACGTGTGATGACGCCGATTGCGCCAATCAGAAAGAGCGCGAGGCTCAGGAATAGGTAGTGGCCGATGGGCATCATGGGGCGTCGGTCCTCTTCTTGGCCATAACCACAGCTCCCACCATGGCAACGAGCAGCAAGACGCTAGCAATTTCGAAGGGGAGAAGATAGGTGCGGAACAGACTATTCGCGAGTTCTTCCGTGTTGGGGGGAAGCTTATCGGCGGGCGCGGGATTCGGGATGAGGAGACCCTGTCCCGGAGCTTTTCGCGCGAGGAAAATAACGACCCCGGCCTCCACACCAACGGCGAGGGCGACCAAGAGGGCGATCCATTTCTGCGTGCGCGAACGGATTTGCGAGATCGGAACATCCAGACGAACGAGCATGATGACGAAGATGAACAGCACCATGATGCCACCGACGTAAAGAATGATCTGGGAGATGAAGAGAAATTCGGCGCGGAGTTGCAGGAAGATCCCAGCGGTGGCGAGCAGAGTGGTTATGAGAAAAACGGCGCTGTGGATGGCGTTGCGGCGCGTGATCATGAGCGCTGCGCTGATTACCGCGATGCCGGCGAAGAAGTAGAAGATGACGCTATCCAGCATGGGTGTCCTCCACGACGGAGGAATCCGCCAACAGCGCGGCAGAAGCGGCAGCGGAATACTTGTCGTTCCAACGGAGCAGCAGCATAGCAGCGCTGAGCGTGGCCGCAGTTGTAACGATCATCGCGAGCCAGCGGTTCAAGCCAAATTCGGAAGAAAGGGCCAGGGCGATGCCGACGTCAACGACATTGATCAGGGCCAGCGGAATCAGGATGTGCCAGCCGAGGCGCATAAGCTGATCGAAGCGAAAGCGCGGAAGCGTGAAGCGCAGCCACATGAAAATATAAATATAGGCGGAATCCTTGAGGAGAAACCAGAACGCGCCGTAGAGACCGTCGTGCATTTTTTCAAGCGGAAGGTGACTGATCGGCGACGCAAGCGCGAAAATTGCAGCGACAACGAAGCAGGCGAACGCGACTGCCCACATGAAGAGAGATTGCACGCGGGCGGGTTGCTTCCCTGCCCTGAAGACACAATACGCGCCGACAGCGGCAAGCAGCAGCGTTGGAGCGGCGTCCAGCCAGCCGAGCCAGTGGATATTGGGAAACGGCCGCAGCCATCCGCCGAGAAAGAGCGTCGTGCCGACCGAGGCGACGACAATCATGTTGGCGTATTCCGCGAGGAAATAGAGCGACCAGCGGAAGCCGCTGTATTCGGTCATGTAGCCGGCGACGAGTTCGGATTCGGCTTCGGGAAGATCGAAGGGAGCGCGATTGGTTTCGGCGATGGAGGCGATGAGATAGGTGAAGAAACCGACGGGGGCGAGGAAGACGTACCAGGCGTGATCGGAGCGCTGGGTTTCCACGATGGCGCGGACGTTCAGAGTGCCGGCGAGGAGGAAGCCGCTGACAAGAGCAAAGCCTGCGGTGGTTTCATAACTGATGAGCTGGGCGGTGCTGCGCAGCGCGCCGATGATGGAGTAGTGATTGTTGGAGGCCCAACCGCCGAGGACAATTCCAAACGGGCCGAGGGCGCTGACGCCGACGACGAAGAGAAGGCCGATGTTGATGTCGCGCGCGACCTGGAACCACGGGCCGAAGGCGACAGCGCCCATCGAAGTGAGCGCAGCGGTCATGGAAAGGACCGGAGCGAGCCAGAAGATGAATTGATCGGCGTTATCGGGGATGAGGTCTTCCTTGATGAGAAGTTTCAGTGCGTCGGCGATGGGCTGCAGCAGGCCGTGCGGGCCGACGCGCATGGGGCCAAGGCGCGCCTGCATGTCGGCCATGACTTTGCGTTCGACGAGGACGATGTAGCCGGCGATGAGCGGAACGACCAGGACGATCAGCACAGCGCAGAGCAGTTCGACCCACCAGGTCTGCACGAACGCGAGAATGGAATGGAGCGTGGGATTCATCGCTAGCGATCCACCTCGCCGAGGACGATATCCAGCGTGCCGATGATGGCGACCACATCGGTGACCAGGTGGCCCCGAATCATCTTGTCGAGGGCCTGGAGGTTGATGAAAGAAGGAGGGCGAATGCGGACGCGATAGGGCTGGATGGAGCCATCGCTGACGATGTAGTAGCCGAGGATGCCTTTGGGGCCTTCGATGGAATGATAAACCTCGCCGGGGGGCGGCTTCAGGACTTTCCCGACGCGAGCCATGATGGGACCCGCGGGAATATTTTCGATGGCTTGCAGGCAGATGAGGCGCGACTGGCGCATCTCTTCGATCCGCACCATGTAACGGTCGTAAGTGTCGCCGCGAGTGCCGACGGGAATTTCGAATTTGTACTGGTCGTAGGCGGCATAGGGCATGGCCTTGCGCAGGTCCCACTTCACGCCGCTGGCGCGGAGGACCGGGCCGCTGGCGCCGAGGGCGATGCAATCGGCGGAATTCAGAAGCCCAACGTTGCGGGTGCGGCCGATCCAGATGCTGTTGCCGGTGAGCAGGTCGGAATATTGCTGAATGCGGCTCTCGAAATCCTTGCAGAAACGTTCGACGTCTTTTTCCAGGTTGTCGTAAGCCTCGTACTGCAACCCGCCGATGCGGAAGGCATGCGTGGTGAGGCGCGCGCCGCAGTACTTTTCAAAAATTTTAAGGACTTCTTCGCGCTCGCGCATGCAATAGAAAAGCGGAGTGAGCGCGCCGATATCGAGGGCGTGGGTGCCGAGCCAGAGCAGGTGGCTGGCGATGCGCTGGAGTTCGGTAAGGATGGTGCGGATGACCCGGGCGCGCGGGGGAGCTTCGGCGACGAGCAGTTTTTCGACGGCTTCGCAATAGCCGAGGCCGTTGCTGACGGCGGCGACATAATCCATGCGATCTACGTAGGGAGCGAACTGCTGGTAGGTGCGATTCTCGGCGATTTTCTCGACGCCGCGGTGCAGATAGCCGATGACGCATTCGGAGCCCACGACGCGCTCGCCATCGAGCTTGAGCTTGACGCGCAGGACGCCATGGGTGGAAGGATGCTGCGGCCCCATGTTGATGACAAGTTCATCGGCGCCGAAGAGCGTGTCGGTTTTCTGCGCGGCGTTTTCGTGTACGGTATCAGCCAAAATTTTCACACCCTACTGGCCGCTCTCGATGCCGAGATTTTCCCGGACCCAGGCTGTGTCCTGCTGAAGAATGTCGTAATCCTTGCGAAGCGGGTGCCCTTGCCACTCATCGGGTAGAAGAATGCGCTTGAGATTCGGATGGCCGTGGAATGTGATGCCAAAGAGGTCGAAGATTTCGCGCTCAAGCCAGTTGGCGGCGGGCCAGACGGGGACGAGTGTCGAGGGCCGTTCTTCAACGCCGAGAGGAATTTTCAGCCGGAGGCGCGTGTTGTGGGTGAAGGAATAGAGTTGCGCAACGAGGTCGAACCGCTTCTCGCGGCGCGGCCAGTCAACGGCGGTGTAATCCTCGAGCAGATCGAATTTTTCTTCGTCGCGGGAGTAGCGGGCGATTTCGAGGAGTTGGGCTACCCCAACAATGAGGATGGACTGCTTGCGGTCTTCAAGCGCATCGAGAATCCCCGCGCCAAAGTGTTCGCGATAGCGGCGTGAGAGATCGTTGTCGAGCGGGACCTGCACTGGGGCTGGAGCGGCAGCCTTCGCGGGAGAAGACGGAGGAGCACCGGCAGCGGATGGCGCGGGGGAAGAGCCAGACACGCCTGGCTGCGAACTTTCGGGCGATTTGGGTGCCTTGGACTCGTCTGCCATGGACCCTGGGACCTTGGGCTGCACTTGGATTGCCTGGCCGAAAGCGGGACGCAGGCGCGAATTGCATTCCCCCGAGAATACCGCCAAACAAACAGCTCGCAAAGGGTAGGAGCGAGAGGCACGAGCCGGATTAAAGCGAATACCATCCGAGCGAAATGGCGGCCAGCGAGCCACTCACTGGGTTTCTAACATACGCTCGGAGTGGCGTCAATGCGCTGGCGCACAAATGAAGAGTAAGTACAGTTCTGACAGGAAGTTCGAGCAGCGGTGGAAGAATCAGGCCAGGTCGAGAGCACCCTTTTTGTAAAGCCAGACGTATCCGACGAGGAGGATACCGAGAAAAACGAACATGGAGGATAGGGCGAACGCGGCAAGATGTTGCGCGAGCCAGGAGCGAAACAGGATGGCCCAGGGAAAAAGAAAGATGGTTTCCACATCGAAGATCACAAACAGCATGCCAATGATGTAGAAGCGGGCGGAGTAACGGCCGCGAGCGGTGGTTTCCGGGAGGATGCCGCATTCGTAGGGCTGAAATTTAGCGGGGCCGCCGCGGGAGCCGGGGCGAATGTATTTGAAGACGATCAGGGTGACGACGGGGAAAGAGAGTACCAGCAAAGAGAACAGAAGAAGCGGGATGTAGGCGGCTGGCATGGGTGGCTTATGGGCGAATGCTAACACAGATCTTGGTGGGTTTCCCGGCTGGCTATCCGATTTGAAGTTTCGACGAGATTGAAGTTGAGGTCCTTCAGCTATCTCCGGTTTCTGGAGTCGGGTGGTTCTGGGCACCGTCTATACTCCACCGGAGTCCACACACCGGACCTCGTCGGATAGCTTCAGGATGACAAGCTTTTGGCCGCGAGTTCGAAGCTATTGTGGGTGGGCGAGAGTGATTTGTTCGGCGACGCAGACCCACTGGTTGTTGCGGAGGATCCAGACGTCGGTGAAGCGTTCGTAGCGGTGGGAGATGGAGCCATCGCGCTGGCGGAGGCTGATGTCGTCGAGGCCGGTGGCGACGACAGTGTCGTTGCTGACGGCATGGGAGACGAGAAGCGTCATGCTGATCGTGGCAACCGAGGGAGCTTCTTCCTTGTAGCCGGTGATCATGGAGTCGCGGTCGCCCAGGCGGCCGTCGGATTCGATCAACTGGAAATCGTCACCGAGGAGCTGGCGCAGTTTGTCCCAGTCGTGGGCGAGCTGGATCTTGAACCATTCTTGCTCGAGCTTGGTTACCGCCTTTTCGGAGGCGGCCCAGCCGGCGTTCCTGGGGACTTTTGTCGCTGGGGATTCTTTGGCTGTCTGAGCTACGACAAAACAGGGTAAGCAGAGACAGCACACGAAAAGCGGGAAAACACGCCGGGCGAACGAACGCATTCGCGGATACCTCCCAAGCTTTGCACAATGTCCGATAGGCTGCGAGCGAGCGGCCTTAGAGGTACCGTACAACGAAAGGACTACTTTTCGAAGAGAAGTTCCCCGGCGCGTTGCGTAGCTTTCACTACGGCCTTGATAAGGGTGACGCGGAGCTTCCCTTCCTCGAGTTCCATGATGCCGTCGATGGTGCAGCCCGCGGGAGTGGTGACGGAGTCTTTCAGCAAGGCAGGGTGATCCCCGGTTTCAAGGACGACGCTGGCGGAGCCCTTCATGGTTTGTGCGGCGAGAAGGGTGGCGACGTCGCGGGGGAGACCAACTTTGACGCCAGCTTCGGCCAGGGATTCGAGAATGATGTAGGCAAAGGCTGGGCCGCTGGCGGAGAGGCCGGTGACCGCGTCCATGTTTTTTTCGTCGACGATGACAGTTCGGCCGACGGCGTCGAAGAGAGCCTTGGCGATTTCGAGGTGTTCGGCAGAGGCGTGGGCTCCTTTGCAGATGCCGGTCATGCCCGTGCCGACGATGGAGCAGGTGTTGGGCATGGCGCGAATGACGGGAATTTTTTCGCCGAGCCGTTGTTCGATGTAGGCGGTAGGGACGGAGGCCGCGACGGAGATCACGAGCGTCTGCTTGCCGACCTCGGGCTTGAGTTCTTTCAGGACGTCGCCAACGACTTGTGGCTTCACGCCGAGGATGACAATGTCGGCGCCACGGACGGCCTTGCGGTTGTCGGTGGATGAGGAAATACCGAGTTCCTTGGCAAGCGCGGCGGCCTTCTCTTCATGGCGGACAGTGGCGGTGACATTTTTAGGAAGGAAAAGCTTTTGCTTCAGGTAGGCGCGGAGAAGGATTCCGCCGAGTTTGCCTGTGCCGAGGACGGCGAGTTTCTTGCCGGAAAGTTTGCTGGTCATGATGCAAACATTGTTACGGAGGCGAGGCGAGGGGTCAACAAGCGTTTGGGGAGAAAAAGGACAGTAACGGGAGAGAAACTGAAACGGATTTGGAATAGGGCCCGGCGCGCGTGGTGGGATAATTAGGTAAAAATGAGCCAGCAATCACCAGTGAATTCTAGTCCGCCGGAAAAGCGCTGCGCATCTGTTGAGGAAGCGCCAACCGGCGTGCGGGCGGCGGTGTACTCGGTTTTGGGGCTTCTGCTGCAGGTGCACATCGAGTGGCTGGTGCGGCTGACGGGGAGAAGGATTCGCAAGAGCGAGGCACCCTGGCTCGATTGCGTGCTCGGAAAACCGGGAGTGATCGGTACGAGAGTTTACCAACGAATTGCAGAAGAAGAAAAATTGGAGATATGTCAGCCGCCGGATGCGGGACTGATCCCGAGCTTTGAGAGCTTGCGAGGACCGTCGTTCGATCCGCAGCGAGTGGACCCGCGAATCCGACATTTTTACCAGCACACGGCACTCTACCGGCTGGAAGTTTGGAGCGAGGTGTACTTTGCTGGAAAGTTTGTGCTGTGGCTGCTGGTGGAGTTCATCAGCCGGCGGATGGACCAGCTGAATTTTCCGATATCCTCGCTGGAAGTGGCGAAAGGGATGACCAGCGAAATCGTGCAATTGCGCGAGCCTGGCTCGGGAAGGCTGGCCTATACCGGCTGGCTGCGTCGATTCCGCGCCACGGGAAAAGTGATTTACGCGGGGCTTTATTCCGTGACGAAGGCTCCCGGAGAAGCCAATCCCTGCGTGAAAGTGACCTTTCCGTGCTTTGGGAGCAGTAACGTGTATTTGCGGCCCTGTGTGTATGCGGATGGGACGTTCGGATTGGTTTCGACCGGAGCGGCGTTTGGAAGATCGGGATTTTACCGGATCGTGGAATCGGGCGCCGAACACTGGCGGGTGAGAAATTTCGCGACGCTCCATGAGATATTTCATGTGTATGCGGATGAGGACGGCATCCTCCGAACGGATCACGAGATTACATTTGTTGGGCTTACGATCCTGAAGCTGCATTACAAGATGACGCCGGCGCAGAACGCGGACGAACTTGTGCCGCAGGGAGTCCGTTCTTCGCTGCAGGCAGTTTGAATCCAATGCGAATAGGTTGCGGGGTGCTTCTCTGCTTGGACCGCTAATCCATTTGGAATAATTTCAATCCTTAGAAATTTGCCGGGGCACGGCTGAAACTATGCTGTCCCTGTAGAAATTTCTGCCTGATTGGAGTGCGCAAAAGCGGGAGCTTCGCTCCCACACTCAAAAAGTTTAGTCGTGGCGGGCGCCGTGGAGGACATGGATTGCATGGGGCAGAAGTTGGGCGAGAGTGTCGAGAGATTCGACCGCACCTTTGGGGCTGCCGGGAAGATTGAGGATGAGGGAAAAGTTGCGGACGACCGCGACACCGCGGGACAACACGGCAGTGGGAGTCTGCTCGGCACCTTTGCGGCGCATTTCTTCGGCGAGGCCGGGGATCACTTTTTCGGCGACATCGAGGGTGGCTTCGGGAGTGTTGTCGCGGGGACCGAGGCCGGTGCCGCCTGTGGTGAGAATGAGATCGACGCGGCGGGAGTCGGCGAGCTGGCGAAGGTGTGATCGCACCTGGCCGGGGTCGTCTGAGCATTTCAGTGAAGAGGTAACTTCCCAGCCGAGTTCGCGGCAGCGCTGGACGACGGCGGGGCCGGAGAGGTCGACACGCTCGTCGCGGGCGACCGTATCGCTGATGGTGAGAACGGCAACGCGCATAGGGGCAGTCAATTCGAGGGAACCGCGTCGCGGCTGGCT
>Ga0210403_10001574_pt1 | contig 21525 bp, 19 predicted proteins | sample IncBWC19MmetaG_FD_150863 | JGI IMG/M metagenome (GOLD analysis project Ga0210403, IMG submission 150863) | Forest soil microbial communities from Barre Woods Harvard Forest LTER site, Petersham, Massachusetts, United States - Inc-BW-C-19-M | ecosystem: Environmental > Terrestrial > Soil >... | reverse complement strand
ACCACCGCGACCTGAACCCCCATCTGGGTCAGGTCGCGAATTTCACCGGCGATTCGCTTGAGGATGACCGGATCGATGCCGTAGTCCTCATTTCCCAGCAAGGCTTCGCCGGATAGTTTGACTAGAATTCTTCGATACCGAGCCGTGCCGGGTTTTGTGGTCATAATCGCTTAGTGTTTCTTGGGACCATCATTGGCCTTCACCTGCGCCATCACCTCGCCGACGAAATCGTCCTGCTTCTTCTCGATGCCCGCGCCGACCTCGTAGCGAGCGAAAGCCGTGACCTTTGCGCCGGCCTTCTTGAGCAGTTTCTCGACCGTCGTATCCTCATCCTTGATGAAAGGCTGCCCCAACAGGGTGATTTCCGCCAGGTACTTGCGCAGGCGGCCTTCCACCATCTTGGCGATGATCTCAGGCGGCTTTTTCTCCGCCTTGGTCTGTTCAACCAGAATTTCCCGTTCCTTGGCGAGCAGCTCGGCCGGTACGTCGCCGGCGTCGATGAAGGCAGGGTTGACTGCCGCGACGTGCATCGCGATATCGCGGGCGAGGGACTCATCGCCGCCTTGCAGGGCCGCCACGCTGCCGATCCGGGCGCCGTGGATATAGGTGCCGAGCGGTCCTGGCGACGACACTCGCACGAAGCGCCGCACGGTCATGTTCTCGCCGATCTTGGCAATCAATGCCCGGCGCCGCTCATCCAGGCTCGAACCCTCGTGCGACAGCTTGAGCAGATCCTCCAAGCTCGAGGGCGCGGCTCGCAGGGCTGCGGCGGCAACGGCTTTCGCGAACGCTTGGAATTCCTCGCTGCGGGCGACGAAATCAGTTTCGCAATTGACTTCGACGAGCGCGGCATGGTTGCCGGTTCGCTCGATCGCGACGGTACCTTCGGCCGCGACGCGGGCGGCTTTTTTGTCGGCCTTCGCCAGCCCGCTCTTGCGCATCAGTTCGGCCGCCGCCTCCAAGTCGCCCTGGGTTTCGACGAGCGCCTTCTTGCACTCCATCATGCCGGCGCCGGTGCGCTCGCGAAGTTGTTTGACCGCATCTGCCGTTATGTTCATCGGATCCTACCACCGCCGGCTTTGGCGGTTCCTCATTGGGCTGTCAAGTCCGGCAGCGGCGCCAAGACTGCGCCGCGCCTCGAGCCTACGGGCCACGCGCCGGAGCGCGCCGTCCCGCCGGCCGGCGCCGCGGAGCGCTGGCCGGCCGCGTCTCTGCCGGCGGTGTATCCGGGGCATCGACGTCGTCGGCTTCGACTTCCACTTCCACTTCGTCCAGCGATACCACGGCAGCGACGCTCGGCACGACGGTAACGGGCACCTTGCGGCGGGGCGGCTGCTTGCGTTGACCGCGCGACGGCGCCGCGGGACGCCGCCCACCGGCGTTGCGCTTCTTCGGATTGCCTTCCTCGTCCAACTCGACGAATTCGTCCTCGCCCACGGGAACCTCGGGAAGCGAGGCTTTGCCCTCCAGAACCGAATCGGCGATGCCGCTGGCATACAGCAGAATCGCGCGCATGGCATCATCGTTGCCCGGGATGACGTGGTCGATGCCGTCCGGGGAGCAATTCGTATCGACCACGGCGACGACCGGGATGCCGAGCTTCTGCGCCTCGTGAATCGCGATTTGCTCATGGCCCACGTCGATGACGAAGAGCGCATCGGGCAATGCCGACATGTCGCGGATACCGCCCAGGCTGCGCAGCAACTTGTCCATTTCACGGCGCAGCATCTGCGCCTCTTTCTTGCCGCGCCGGTCCAAGGCACCGCTTTGCGCCATCTCGTCCAGTTCGTTCAGCCGCTTGATGGACTGACGAATGGTCTTGAAATTGGTGAGCATGCCGCCGAGCCAGCGCTGGTTCACATACGGCATCGCGCAGCGGCTGGCTTCCTTTTGCACGGCGTCGCGCGCCGAGCGCTTCGTGCCCACAAACAGCACTTTGCCGCCTGCGGAAGCCACGCCTTTGATGAAAGCCGCGGCGTGCGCATAAAGAGGCTGGGTCTTTTCCAGATTGATGATATGGATCTTGTTGCGTTCGCCGAAGATGAACGGAGCCATTTTCGGGTTCCAGAAGCGGGTTTGGTGTCCAAAATGGACGCCCGCTTCCAGCATTTGTCGCATGGACACGCTGGTCATAAAAAACTCCTGTTTGGGTTGAGCCTCCGCGTGTCCCAATCGGCAACCCGGTTTTGCCTTGAAATGAACGATCGAGCCTTCATTTCAAGCCAAGGCCGGGCACCCAGTCGACTGTGACGACACGCGTGCGGGGTTGTTAAAAATAGCCGCGCTTTATACCATGAACCCCTAGTGGAAACAAAGCCCGCCCGCGCGTCGAGGTTTGCCCGCCTTTACTTATGAATGTGACCATCAAAACCCCAGCAGAACAGGACAAAATGCGCGCCGCAGGCCGCCTCGCCGCGAGCGTCCTGGACATGATCGAACCCCATGTGCAGTCGGGGGTGAGCACCGATGAGCTCGACAAGCGCTGCCACGATTTCATCGTCGAGGAACTGAAATCGATCCCGGCCAACCTCAACTATCGCGGGTTTCCGAAGACCATCTGTACCTCGGTCAACCACGTGGTATGCCACGGCATTCCGGGCGACAAGCGCTTGAAGAGCGGCGACATCATCAATATCGACGTGACGGTCATCCACGACGGCTTTCACGGCGATACCAGCCGCATGTATCTGGTCGGCAATGCTGCCATCCTCGCCCGCCGCCTGACGGCGGCCTGCCACGAGGCGATGTGGCACGGCATCCGGCAGGTCCGGCCGGGAGCACATCTGGGCGACATCGGTCATGCCATTCAGACCTACACGGAAGCCAATAATTTCTCGGTGGTCCGCGAATATTGCGGCCACGGCATCGGTCGCGTGTATCACGAAGACCCGCAGGTGCTGCACTACGGCAAACCCGGGACCGGGCTGGAACTCACCCCCGGCATGACTTTTACGATCGAACCCATGATCAACGCCGGGCGGCGGGACGTGCGGTTGCTCCCCGATGGCTGGACGGTCGTGACGAAGGATCAATCGCTGTCGGCGCAGTGGGAGCACACGATTTTGGTCACCGGCGATGGCTTCGAGGTGCTCACGTTGGGCGCCGGTGTCAGCGCGCCCGCTGCCGCGGCGGCTTCTTGAACGCGCACGGCTTTGTTCTAGATCACATCGCCGATTGGCCCTACCTGACGGCAGTCCCGGCCGCACTCGAAGAGGGTCAGTTCTCACCCGCCGCCTTTCGCCAGGTGCTCGATCAGGGCACCGAGCTGCTCAAGGACCGCTTCGTCGCCGACGCGCAGGTCGAGGATTTGGTGCGCGATCGCGCGCGCCTGGTCGATATGGCCTTGCGCGCGGCTTGGACCAATCATGCCGGCAAATTCACCGCAGACCTGGCGTTGGTGGCGGTCGGCGGGTATGGCCGCGGCGAGCTGCACCCGAGTTCCGACATCGACATCATGGTGCTGCTGCCGAAGAGCGACTCCGCGGACTGGCAGCCCGACATCGAGCGCTTCCTGACTTTTTTGTGGGACATCGGCCTCGAAGTCGGACACAGCGTGCGCTCGATCGACGATTGCCAGCGCGAGAGTCTCGCGGACATCAGCGTTGCGACCACGCTGTTCGAGGCGCGTTTGCTGGCAGGACCCGAATCCCTGTTCGCGGGCATGCGGCGCGCCCTGGCCGCGGATCGTCTTTGGACATCGGAAGATTTCTTCGAAGCCAAGATCAAGGAGCAAACCGAGCGGCATCACCGCTACTTCGATACGGCCTACAACCTGGAACCGAACGTAAAATCCAGCCCCGGAGGATTGCGCGACATTCAGACCATCGGCTGGGTGGCCAAGCGGCATTTCGGGACCGATACGCTGGATGAGCTGGTGGCGCATGGATTTTTGACGCGCGAGGAGCTGCGCAAGCTGCAAGCCGGACAGTCGTTCCTGTGGAAAGTGCGCTTCGGATTGCATGTGCTCACCGGGCGGCGCGAGGACCGGCTGCTGTTCGACTATCAGATCAAGCTCGCGAAGCTGTTCGGCTACGAAGACGCCAGTTTCACCCTCGCGGTCGAACAGCTCATGCAGAAGTATTACCGCACCGTCATGGATGTGAGTCTTCTCAACGAAATGCTGCTGCAGCTGTTTCGCGAGGCCATCCTGACGCAAAGTACGGCGCCCTTGGCCGTCAACGCGCGCTTCCAGATCCGCAATGACTGCCTGGAGGTGACGCATCCGGAGGTGTTCGCGCGCTCCCCGTCCGCGCTGCTCGAGCTATTCGTGCTGCTGCAACAGCATCCGGAATTGCGCGGCGTGCGCGCTGAAACCATCCGCTTGATCGGCACGCATGTCTGGCTCATCGATGAGGAGTTTCGCCAGAATCCGCGCCATCACCGGCTTTTCATCGAGATCTTGTGCGCACCCGTGGGCGTTACCCACGAACTGCGGCGCATGAACCTCTACGGCGTGCTCGGACGCTACATTCCCTCCTTCGGACGCGTTGTCGGCCGCATGCAGTACGACCTGTTCCACGCCTACACGGTGGATGCGCACACCTTGTTCGTCGTCAGCAATCTGCGCCGTTTTGCCATGCCGAAGTTCAATCATGAATTTCCCGCCCTGAGCCAGATCATGCAGTCCTTGCCGCGGCAGGAAGTCGCGTACCTGGCGGCGCTGTTCCACGACATTGCCAAGGGCCGCGGCGGAGATCACTCTGAGTTGGGCGCGGTGGACGCCGAAGCCTTTTGCCTGGAACAAGGCTTGGGCCGCTACGAAGCGCGCTTGGTCGCATGGCTGGTGCGCAATCACCTGATCCTGTCGATCACTTCGCAAAAGAAGGACATCAGCGATCCGGACATCGTTCAGGAGTTCGCGCGGCACGTCGGCGATCAGGTGCACCTGGACTATTTGTATGTTTTGACGGTAGCCGACGTGCGCGGCACCAATCCTAAGCTGTGGAATTCCTGGAAGGCGCGGCTGTTCGAAGAGTTCTACGAGCGCACCAAGCGGGCCCTGCGCCGTGGGCTCGAAACGCCGATCGACCAGGAACAGCTGATCCGCGAGACACAAGACCAGGCGCTGTCGAAGTTGCCTGAGATCACCCTGAAGCGGGCCGCGGCGGTGTGGACGCAGTGGACCGAGGCTTACTTCCTGCGCTACACGCCCGAGGAGATCGCCTGGCACACGGCGCTGCTCGCCCAGCGGCCGCCCAACGATGACACCCCGCTGGTCGCCGTACGACAGCTCACCGATCGTGGCGGCACCGCGGTGCTCACCTACACGCCGCGGCGCTTGCGCAGCTTCGCGCGCACCACCGGGATCCTGGATCAAATGGGCCTCAATGTCGTCGATGCCCGGCTGATCACGAGCGCCAACGGCTTCAGCCTCGAGACCTACGTGGTGCTCGAGGACAATGGTGCCGTGATCGCCGATCCGGCGCGCATTCTGGACATCGAGCGCGGGCTGTGGCGCGTATTGCAGCAGGTCGAGGATTCTGCGCCCGCCGTGACGCGCCGCGCGCCGCGCCAGGTCCGCATGTTCTGGACGCCCACCCAGGTCAATTTCAGCGTGGACGCGCGCAACGAGCGGACCATTTTGGAGCTCATCGCAGCCGACCGTCCGGGCCTGCTGTCGGAGGTCGGCAAGGTCTTCCGCGCCGAACGCGTCGCCATCAACGGCGCAAAGATCATGACGGTGGGCGAGCGCGCGGAGGACGTGTTCTACATCACACGCGAGGACGGCGGCCTGCTGCCGGAAGAGGTGTGCCGGCGCGTGCAGGAATCCCTGATGCAGGCGCTGGGTCGGCGCGACGTGGCACGAGCTTGAATTCCTACGACGATTTGCGCATCGCCATCGATGCGGCCTACGAAACGCGGGCGCAGCTGAACCCGCGCAATACGCCGGGTGCGCTGCGCGCCGCCGTCGAGCGGGCGATCGAGCTGCTGAATGAAGGCCAACTGCGGGTGGCACAGCGCGAGGGGAACGGTTGGCGCGTCAACGAATGGCTCAAGAAGGCCGTGCTGCTGTCCTTTCGCATCAACGACAATCAGGCGATGGCGGCCGGCGACTTGAATTTCTACGACAAGGTGCCGCTCAAATACAGCGGATGGAGCCCTGAACGCTTTGCCGCCGCCGGCGTGCGTGTCGTGCCTCCGGCAACCGTGCGGCGCGGCGCGTTCGTCGCGGCCAACGTGGTCTTGATGCCCAGCTACGTCAATGTGGGCGCTTATGTGGACAGCGGCACCATGGTGGATACGTGGGCAACCGTGGGCTCCTGTGCGCAGATCGGCAAGAACGTGCACCTATCGGGCGGTGTCGGCATCGGCGGCGTGCTGGAGCCGCTGCAGGCCGGCCCGACCATCATCGAGGACGATTGTTTCATCGGCGCGCGCTCTGAAATAGTCGAGGGTGTCGTGGTCGAGACCGGCGCGGTCATTTCCATGGGCGTGTTCATCGGTCAAAGCACGCGCATCTACGACCGCGAACGCGACCGGATTCTTTACGGCCGCGTGCCCGCCGGCGCGGTGGTGGTTCCCGGCACCCTGCCCGCCGCGAACGGCAAGTACGGTCTCGCCTGCGCCGTGATCGTCAAGCGGGTGGATGCACAGACCCGCGCGAAAACTTCCTTGAATGAACTGCTGCGCAGCACCGACTAGGACCAGGAACATCATGCTGCAACACTTGAGCACCGCGATCGGACGCGGCGTGGGCAGCCAGGCTCAGCCGAAGCGGCCGGTGATGTAGTCCTCGGTAAGTTTTTGTTGAGGGTTGGTAAAGACGCGATCCGTGGGGCCGATTTCGACCAGGTCGCCCAGATGAAAATAGGCCGTGCGCTGCGAGACCCGTGCCGCTTGCTGCATGTTGTGCGTCACGATGGTGATCGCATAATTTTCGCGCAGCTCGTCGATCAAATCCTCGATCTTGGCGCTCGCGATGGGATCCAACGCCGAGGTCGGCTCATCCATGAGGATGACCTCGGGATTCACCGCGATGGTGCGCGCGATGCAGAGCCGCTGCTGCTGTCCGCCCGACAGGCTCATGCCCGACATCGACAGACGATCCTTGACCTCCTCCCACAGGCCGGCGCGCGCAAGACTGGTCTGAACCAGGTCATCCATGTCGGCGCGATTCCTGACCAAACCATGGATGCGCGGGCCGTACGCGACATTGGCATAGATCGAATGCGGAAACGGCGTGGGCTTTTGAAAGACGATGCCGACTCTTGCGCGCAGCTGCGCCACATCCTGCCTTTTGTCATAGATATTGCGCCCATCCAGCGTGATGGTGCCCTCGACGCGTGCACCCGGAATCGTGTCGTTCATGCGATTCAGGCAGCGCAGAAAAGTCGACTTGCCGCAGCCGGACGGGCCGATCAGCGCCAGCACCTGATTGCGCCCGATATCGAGAGTGACATTTCGAACGGCGCATTTGTCGCCGTACGTGACGCTGACGCCGCGCACGGCCATTACCGGATCGGGCACGTTATCGCGGACTTCCGCGGCCGCGGCGGCCGCGCCCGCCGCAGGCCCGGCCGGCTTATCGGTCATGTTCATGTCGTCCATCGCGTCAACCGAAGCGCCCGGTAATGTAGTCGTCGGTCTTGCGATTCTTCGGTGAGGTGAATATCTCGCTCGACGGGCCGATTTCGATCAGCTCCCCCATGAACATGAATCCTGTCACGTTCGATACCCGCGCCGCTTGCTGCAAATTGTGGGTGACTATCACGATGCAATACTTTTCGCGCAGCGCCTGCAGCGTCTCCTCGACGCGCAGCGTCGAGATCGGATCCAGCGCCGCCGTCGGCTCATCGAGCAGCAGCACTTCCGGTTGCACCGCGATCGCGCGCGCAATGCAGAGCCGCTGCTGCTGCCCTCCCGAGAGACCCCTGCCGTCGGCGTTGAGCTTGTCCTTGACCTCATCCCAGATGGCGGCATCGCGCAGCGCGGATTCGACCCGTGCCTTGAGATCGGCGCCGCGAATTCCGCCGACCAGGCGCAATCCGAAGGCCACATTTTCGAACACCGTCATCGGAAACGGCGTGGGTTTCTGAAACACCATTCCGACCCGATAGCGCAGCTCAGCCACGTCCACCGACGGCTTGAGAATGTCGCGGCCGCCGATCAGTACCTCGCCCTCGGCCCGTTGCTTCGGATACAACGCATACATGCGGTTCATCACACGCAGCAGCGTCGATTTGCCGCACCCGGAGGGTCCGATGAAGGCCGATATCGACCGGTCGGCCAGCGTCATGCTGATGTCGTGCAGCGCCTGCACCGCGCCATAGAAGAAATTCAGCCCGCGAGCTTCGATTTTCGGCGGTCCTGAGTCCTTGATGGGCTCCGCGGCCATGGGATAAGGCACGCGCATCTTCAAATGCTTCGGCGGTTTGGTCGACGGAATCATCGCCCTCCGCCCCGCTGATTCTGCAGCAGCGCGAGCAAAACCCGCGCCGAGACGCTCAAGATCAAGATGGTGACCGTGATGAGCAACGCGCCGGCCCATGCCAGATCCTGCCAGTCCTTGTACGGACTCAAGGCAAACGTAAAGATCACCACCGGCAGATTGGCCATCGGCGCGTTCAGATTGGTGCTCCAAAACTGATTGTTGAGCGCGGTGAAGAGCAGCGGTGCCGTTTCGCCGCTGATGCGCGCGATGGCGAGCAGCAGCCCGGTGACGATGCCGCTGCGCGCGGCCGGATAGAGCACGCTCAAGATCGTGCGCCAGGGATAGGCTCCGAGCGCCGCCGAAGAGTCCTTCATGCCGATCGGCACGAGGTTCAGCATGTCTTCGGTGGTGCGCAATGTGACCGGAATCGCGAGGATGGCCAAGGCCAGCGCGCCGGCGATGGCCGAAAAATGGCCCATGCGGACCACGACGATTTCATAGATAAACAAGCCGACGATGATCGAGGGGGCGCTCAGGAGCACATCGTTGATAAAGCGGATCGCCATGCTCAGGCGGGAATTTCTGCCGTATTCCGCCAGATACGTACCCGCGAGCACGCCGATGGGTGAGCCGATCAGAATCCCCAGCAGCGTCATCACCGCGCTGCCGTAAATGGCGTTGAGCAACCCGCCTTGGCTGCCCGGCGGCGGCGTCATCTGGGTAACTATGCGCCCCGACAGGCCTGCCACGCCGTGCGTAATCAAGGTCCACAGGATGGCTGCCAAACAGGCCAGCCCGGTCAACGTGGCGACGAGCGACAGCGTCAGAAACGCGCCGTTCTTGATGGTGCGAAACAGGCGCCGATTCACGCGACCGCCCCGGTGCGCCGCTCGAGCCTGTTCAGCATGGCCTGGGCAAGGGCGATGACGGTGAATGTAATCAGGAACAGCAGCAACCCGAGCGCAATCAGCGAGGATGTGTACAAGTCGCCCACGGCCTCGGTGAATTCATTGGCAATGGCCGAAGAAATAGTGGTGCCGGGCGCCAACAGCGAGGAACTGATGCGATGCGCATTGCCGATGACGAATGTCACCGCCATGGTCTCGCCCAGCGCCCGCCCCAAACCCAACATGATCCCGCCCACCATGCCCACCCGGGAATGCGGGACCACGACGTTCCAAATGACTTCCCAGGTCGTTGCGCCGAGGCCGTAGCCCGATTCCTTCAGCATCGGCGGCACGGTATCAAAGACATCGCGCATGGTTGCTGCAATGAAGGGCAACACCATGATGGCGAGCACCACACCTGCCGTCAGGACGCCGATTCCGTAGGGCGGGCCCTTGAATAAATGGCCGAGGGCGGGAATGTCACCCACGTTGCGGATCAACCAGGGTTGCACGTGCCGCTGCAGCACGGGAGCCAGCACGAACAGGCCCCAGATTCCGAAGATGATGCTGGGCACCGCGGCCAACAGCTCGACTGCGACGCCAATGGGCCGCTTCAGCAGCGGCGGACACAGTTCGGTGAGAAACAGCGCGATCCCGAAGCCCGTCGGTACCGCAATCAGCATGGCAATCAGCGAGGTCACCACGGTGCCGTAAATCGGCGCCAACGCACCAAATTGATCGGTGACCGGATTCCAGATCTCGCGGGTGATGAACGCAAATCGGAAATGAGAGAGTGCCGGCCATGCGCCGCGCAGCAACGACACCGCCACGCCGCCCAAGATCAACAACACCAGCACCGCCGCAATCAGCGTGGCGGAACGGAATATTCTCTCGTAAATCAGCTGCTTTGCGGCGTGCCCCGGATCTATGATCGCCACGATGTCAGTTCCGCTCCGCGTTGCACTAAAGTAGGTCGGGCCCGGCATACTGCTACGCCGGGCCCGACCTACCGTATCTTAACTACCTAAATCTTGGCCAGCTAATCCGCGAAGACGCGCTTACTTGCCGCTCCATATCGGGTGGCCGCCCGAGGTGATTTGCGTCGTCCAGGTCTTCTTGACCTGGGCAATCAATGCCCCGGGCAGCGGCACATAGTCAAGTTCGGCCGCCATGGCGGCGCCATCCTTGTAAGCCCACGCAAAAAACTTCAACGCCTCATTGACCGCAGCGGCATCCTCCGGCTGCTTGTAGACCAAAATGAAACTGGCGCCGGTGATGGGCCAGCTCTTGGCGCCTGCTTGGTCGGTCAATATCAGATAGTAGCTGTCGGCACCGGCCCAATCGGCCGTCGCCGCGGCCGCCTGGAACGACTCGGCGCCGGGCGCCACGGCGTTGCCGGCCTTATTGGTCAGCGTGGTAAACGCCATCTTGTTTTGCTTGGCGAACGCGTATTCGACGTACCCGAGGGCGCCATCGGTCTGCGTGGTCATGTTCGCCACGCCCTCGTTGCCCTTGGCGCCAATGCCAACCGGCCACTGCACCGAGGTGTTCGCGCCGATGCTCGATTGAAATTTAGCGCTCGACTTGGACAGATAATCGGAGAATAAAAAATTCGTGCCGGAGCCGTCGGAGCGGTATACAGGCGCGATTGCCGTGCTGGGCAGCGTCAGTTTGGGATTGAGCTTCTTGATGGCGGCATCGTTCCACTCCTTGATGTCGCCCATGTAGATCGCGGCCACGGTGGCGCCGTCCAAATGCAATTGACCCGGGCCAACACCCTTGATGTTCACTACCGGGACCACCCCGCCAATGATCATGGGGAATTGGATCAGACCGGAGGACTTCAGGTCGTCGGGTTTCAGCGGCATGTCCGAAGCGCCGAAGGTCACGGTCTTGGCCTTGATCTGCTTGATGCCGCCACCGGACCCGATGGACTGGTAGTTCAAGCCGACGCCCGTGAGGGTCTTGTAGGCATCCGCCCATTTGGCGTAAATCGGATAGGGAAACGTGGCGCCGGCGCCCGAAATATCTGCGGCGGACGCCGCAATGCTCAAGGAGGCAGCGACGCCAAGCGTCAGAAGGCGTTTAATCATTTTCATCGATGGCGGCTCCAGTTGAATACCCGCCTCGGCGCTCTTCGTTGCCTCAAGGCTTTGGGTTCGCTGGATTATCGAGATGCAATGTGACGATTTTGTTACAGTCCAATTGGGGCAAGGGCTTGGAAAACCAAGCAGATCAAATTGAGGCTTTTAAATCAAAAGGTTACCCTGTTATCTGATTCACATTGCAGCGTCGCGACAATGCATTGCTATATGTAATACTTGACAATAGTACAGACAGTAATACAATTTTTTTGCCATGGAATCACTAACCACTTTCTCACTTCGCATTCCCAAGGATTTGGCTCGCAGCATTGCGGTTGAAGCCAAGCGCGCAGGGTTGAGCAAATCCGAATACGCGCGTCGCGCCATGGAAGAGTTCAATCAGCAGCGCATGCAGCAACGCATGGCATATCTGTCCGCGCAACTGGCCGCACACAGCGCCACAGCCCATGATGCGATGGAATCCAGTATCTCCGACGGGATTGTGTGAGCCCACGATTTCGCGGGGAAGTTTGGGCGGTTGACTTTGAGCCGCAAACTCACAGACAAGAGCCCGGAAAGAAGGAACGTCCTGCTCTGGTCATTCAGACCGATGCCCTCAACAGGGCAGGTCATCCCACGACCATCATCATCCCCGGCACCAGCCGGACTGAATCGTTACCACCCGGAGATTCGTTTCCCCTTCGCGTTCGGATTCAAAAATCCGAGGATCTAAAATACGACACCGATCTCCTCATTGATCAGATTCGTTCAATCTCGAACCATCGATTCATGTTCCGATATTGCAAAGTCCAGCCCAATGTCCTGAAAAAAGTAGAAGAGGCTCTGAAGCACTTGACCGGCCGATAGAATCATCCACAGACAGGCCCCTAGCTTTCATAGTCGGCCGCCACGGTCTGATCGACCCGAGTCTTGTTCGCGCTCATGGCGTTGAAAACGGGCGTCAGCACGATCGCGACCGCCAGATTGAGGATCACGCTGTACACGGCACTGTAACCCGGGAAGGTGTGCTCGCCGACGTGCAGCGGATAAGTGTTCGTCAGCTTCACGGAAATGGCCATCCCGGTCCCCGCCAGGATGCCGGCCGCCCAGCCGACCAGCATCGCCCAGGAATTGAACCAGCGGGTGTAGGCGCCGATGATCACCGGCGGCAGGGTTTGAATGATCCAAATGCCGCCGAGCAACTGCAAGTGAATCGCATATTCGGTGGGCACGAAGAAGATGAATACCAGCGCGCCGACCTTGACGACCAGCGAGGTCAACCTGGCGACCTGCGATTCCTGCTTGTCGGTCGGATTTTTGTTGATGAACTCGCGATGAATGTTGCGGGTATACAAATTCGCCGCCGCGATCGACATGATGGCCGCCGGCACCAGCGCGCCGATGCCGATCGCAGCAAATGCGACGCCCGCGAACCATGCCGGAAAGCTGTGCAGCAGCAGCGCGGGCACGGCGAAATTATTGCCGAACTGCTTGAAGCCGGCAGCGTACTCGGGAAGCTTGTCCACGCCGCTGGCAATGACGAAGAAGCCAAACAGCGCGAGCAGGCCGAGCAGGAAGGTGTAACCGGGCAGCATGGCGGCATTGCGGCGGATGACCTTGCCGCTGCTCGCGCTCAAGATACCCGTCAGCGAATGCGGATACAGGAACAGCGCGCATGCCGAGCCTAAGGCCAGGGTGGCGTAGGCGCTGTATGCGCCCGTCGTGTTGGGACCCGGAACCGCCAGCAGCAGCTTTTGCGCGGGCACCGCGGCGAATATTTTGCCGAATCCGCCGAGCTGATAAGGGATCACGATCACCGCGGCGATCGCCGTCACGTAAATCAGGATGTCCTTGACGATGGCGATCGATGCCGGCGCGCGCAGGCCGCTGGAATAGGTGAACGCGGCCAGAATGATGAAGGCCACGACCAACGGCAAGTCCGCCATCAATCCGGTGCCGGAGATGCCCATCGCACCGATGACCACCTGCAAGCCGACCAGCTGCAAGGCAATGTAGGGCATGGTCGCGACGATGCCGGTGATGCACACCGCGAGGGCCAGCCAACGATTGCCGAATCGACCTTTGACGAAATCGCCCGCCGTGATGTAGCCATGCTTGTGGCAGACATTCCACAGGCGGCGAAAGATCAAGAACATCAACGGATAGATGATGATGGTGTAAGGCACCGCAAAGAATGCGACGGCGCCGGCGCCGAAGGCCAACGCCGGAACGGCAATGAACGTGTAGGCGGTGTAGACGTCGCCGCCGACCAAGAACCAGGTAATGACGGTGCCGAAGCGCCGGCCCCCCAGGCCCCACTCATGCAGCAGATCCAGATCGCCGCGGCGCCAGCGGGCCGCCGCGAAGCCCAACCAGGTGATGAACCCAAACAACAACAGGAAAATGATCAACGCAGTCCAATTGAGTGCCTGCACGGTCGTCCCCTCGTGATCTTTTTATTCTTCTACGGCGAAATAGACGATGGCCGTGAACGCGGCGCTGACGATCACCCAGCAGAGCTGGAACCAGTAAAAGAACGGAACCCCGAAAAGGTAGGGTTCAGCCTTGTTGTAGAAAGGCGGCCAGAGAACCACAGCAAATTGGATGACGAAAAGCAGGTACCACCAGCTCCAGCCACCGCGTTTTTTCCCTGTGGTGTTCATCGCGCGCCCTTAAGGATTCCGACAGGGTCGCATGTTACGCGCGGCGCGGCCGGCGCGTCGAGGATGCGTGCGCGGATCCTGACCGCGCGGCCGTCAAACGGCCGCGCGGTCAACTCCGGCTGGCTTTCAGAACTTGAAGCGTACACCCGCGGTGGTGGTAAGGTCGGTGGTGTGAAACAGGTAGCCGCTGGCAAGGCCATCGTGGACACCCGTGTACATCACACCCGCATAGGTGTCGAATCGCTTGCTCAAGCGCCATATGGCATCGAAGGAAATGTCATCCAGCGTGCCGCTGCACGTTCCCGAGATCTTGGTGGAGCATCCTGCGTTGGCGCCGGTGCCATAGCTGTTCTGCTTGTAGCCGTAGTAAGCCCCGATGAGATCAACGCTCGGGGTAATCGCGTACTTCACACCGGCCCAGAAGACCTGCAAGACCCTGTCGTTGGGAAATGCCGCGTTATTGACGAACGCCAGCTTGTAGCCGCCGATATCGTCGAAGCCGGCCGGGATCGGGCTGCTCGGATTGGCGAAGCTGATGTGCTCGTAGCCGCCGAAGAGCTTGACGGGGACAATGGGGGCGAGATTGTACGACGCCATCACGGAATAAGAGGTGTTGTCGGAAATCGTTGCGGCCACCGATTTGTCCGACGACAGGCCCAAGCCCGGCAGCAAGGCGACCTGCGCGGCGCTCAGCGAGGCCGCCGCGATCTCATCGTGCGCTTTCACGTAGTACACATCCAGCGACAGTCCGGCATAGTCGCCGCCCACGTCGATTTCGGTCACCGAATTGGCGATACCGTTGCCCTGGCTGAGCTTGTAATAGGCCCCCAGGTGTACGCCGCCGGGGATGGACACCGTGTATTTCAGAGAGCTGTCGAGACGGCGGTCTTGGGTATCGCCGGCGCCCGCGGCGGTTCCCGACAGGCCGATCAATGAATACGCCTGAGAAGCACCGTTCGGGTCGTACTTACTGATGCCGTCGGCCAGCGGCGTATTCTGACGGCCAAACGTCAAGGTGCCGAAGGTCTTGGAACTGACGCCCGCATAAGACTGCTGAAATATCTGTCCGGCAACGCTCGAATCCAGGTTCGTGGTTTGCGTATTCGACGCGACGCTGCGGCCGTTATTCTGGGTCAAGGACTTCAACCCGTCGCTGATCTGACCGGACTGCGGGTTGAAAAACGTTTCCAGCTTGAACACGCCGGTCCAGTCGCCGACCAGCGGTTCCACGCCTTGCAATCCGACGCGCGACTGGCTCACGTTGTTGGGGGTGAAGCCGGTGATGGACTTGTTGCTGTTCTTTTGCACGATATCGGCGCTGCCCGCCGGGTAATAATCGCTGATCGGCGCGCCGTGGGTTTGATTCTGGATGCCGATATCTATGATGCCGTACAGCGTAATCCCGTGCAGGGTCAGGCTGTCATCGGCCGCCGGGGCAGCGGCGCTCTGAGCATGAGCGATTCCCGTCACCGTCAGCAGCGCGCCCAAGATCAGACCCTGTTTCTTGCTCGTATTGACGTAATTCACAACTTCCACTCCAAGTGTTTTTCAATTGTTGGATTTAATCGACGTATTGTTACAGGAGCATGACAATTGTTTTCGGCGATAACTCTACAGCCGTTCGCGGCGGATACTAGATATATCAAATACTTGATGAAGATTCCCGTCGCACCGTGTCATATTAGCAACAGAAAGCTGGGGCGAGTCGGCGAACTTGGGTATGCTCACCGTGAGGAGGCAACTGCTGGTGCTTCAAGACCTGGATCCACGGCACAGCTTGGTTGCCGGAATCAGTTGGCTCATGGTCGCGCTGGCGGCGAGCTTTGCAGTCGCGGCTTCCCTTTGGGCGGGCAGTGTCGCGCGTGAAATCGTCGTGCAGCAGCATGTTCGACGACTGGCGCTCGAAACCCAGCAACTGGCTTCCGACATGGGACAGGCCGTCACCGCGAGAATCCATGCGCTGCGCTCCGCCGAGGGGGCGGCCCCCGCGGCACAGTTCGAGCGTTTGACGCGCGCCAATGCGGATTTGGGCTGGATCGGCGTGGCCGACACGAGCGGTGTCATCGTCGCGGGAGACCGCGCGATTGCAAACAACGCGGCGCAGCCCTGGTTCAGCAAGGGCGCCTCCGGACTTTGGATTGGCGTCATCGAAACAAGCTCGACGCCGGCGCATGTGCCCTTGTTGGGGGACATGTCGGCGCCGCTCAAGGACGCGGCGGGACAGACCATCGGCGTGATCGCGGCGCATTTGACTTGGCCGTGGGCGTCGACCGACCTGCAGCGCCTGAGCAGCGCCTTGGATGCGCGCGGTTCCGCGCAATCCCTGATCTTGGACGCGGCCGGAACGGTCGTGGTGGGACCTGCTGCCCTGCGCAATTTGCCGTGGAATGGCGTGTGGACGCCATCGCCGCCGCTCGATTCCGCGCTCGGCCGATCGGCGGCACCGCATTTCGAACGGCTGCCGGACGGCAACCGCGTGCTTGTCGCTCGCGCGGCCGTGAACATCCCCGGCGCCCCTGCCGCGCAGCCATGGCTGGTGCAGTTGAGCGAACCCAGAGAACTGGTCTATCAGCGCGCCAACGCGCTGGCCATCCGCATCTGGTGGATCTCGATCTGTCTGGGCGCCGCCACCGCCGCGTTGGGCGCGCTGGGTGCGCGACATCTGACCGGCCGTCTCAAGAATTTGACCCTTTCGGCCGCTGCCGTGGGTCGCGATGAGACGGCGCGCATCGACGTGCCGAGCGGCCGCGACGAGGTCGCACAGCTTGCGGCGGCGTTCTCCAAGGTGCTCGACGCCTTGCGCCAAGAGCGCACCGAACTGCTGCGCTTGAGCGGCGAACTGGAGCGTCGCGTTGCCGTCAGAACGCGCGAGGTGGAACGGCTCGCCGAGGAGACCCGTTACGCGGCCATCGTGCGCGAACGCTTGCAGATCGCGCGCGACCTGCACGACACGCTGGCGCACTCCATGATGGCCATGCTGAGCGAGGTGCGCCTGCTGCGCAAACTGCAGATACACGACCCGAACGCACTGGCCGATGAGCTGGCGCGCGCCGAGGAAGTGGCGCACGCGGGCCTGAACGAAGCGCGCTCGGCCATCGCTCAGATGCGCGGCAACTCAGTGCGCGACACCGGCTTGGGTCCGGCGCTGTCGAAGGCCGTCGCGCGCTTCGAAGATCGCACCGGGCTTGCGGTTGAGTTCTCCATGGACCCTGACGCCGCGCGCTTTGGCGACGAGCGGGCGGAGGTGATTTTCCGCATGACGGAGGAAGCGCTGCGCAACATCGAGCGGCACGCACGGGCGACCCGGGTGCGAATCGTTTTGACCAGCGTCGACGCCGCGCATCTGCAGTTGCAGATCGTGGATGACGGCGTCGGCTTCGATACGTCGCTGGCGCGGCCGGGGCACTTCGGGCTGGTCGGGCTGCGCGAACAGGCGCAGCTGATCGGCGCCGAGTTGCAGATCGCGAGCACCCCGGACAGCGGCACGACGCTCCGATTGACCTTGCGAGTCACACCGGAAGCGCTATAGCCCGCGGCGCAGCCCGCGGCAAGAGCCCCAGCACCGGGCTGTTTCAGGGTTTTCATCGGGTCAAAACGATCGACTCTAGGATGCGAGCAGAAGTTCCAGGGTACGCCGGTAAATGCGATGCAGCCCGTCGATATCCGCGACCCGCACGCATTCGTTCACCTTGTGGATGGACGCATTGACCACACCCAGCTCGATCACCTGCGCACCCATCGGCGCAATGAAACGCCCGTCCGAAGTCCCGCCGCCGGTGGTGAGCTTTGGGCTGATTTGCAATTGCTCCCGCACGGCGCGTGCGGCGGCCTGCGACAGCGTGCCCGGAACCGTTAGAAACGGCTGCCCGGAAATGAACCACTCCAGGCTGTATTTGACGCGGTGGCGTTGCAAGATCTCCTCGACGATCTGCTTCAGGCCATCGACGGTTTGCTCGGTGGAGAAACGCAGATTGAAGCGCGCCCGCAATTCGCCCGGAATCACATTCGGCGCGCCCGTTCCGGCGGATAGGTTCGAGACCTGAAAACTGGTGGGCTGGAAATGCTCATTGCCTTGATCCCAGATGCGCGCAGCCAGTTCCGCGAGGGCCGGCGCGAGGGCGTGCACCGGGTTGTCGGCCAACTGCGGATAAGCGATGTGACCCTGAATCCCGTGGACCGTGAGACGGCCGCTCAAGCTGCCGCGACGGCCGATTTTGATGGTATCGCCGAGCGTATGCTCGCTCGAGGGTTCGCCGACCAGACACCAATCAATGCTCTCCTGCCGCTCGCGCAGCACTTCGACAACCCGCCGGGTGCCATCGACCGATGGTCCCTCCTCGTCGCTGGTGATCAGAAAGGCAATCGTGCCGCGATGCGCGGGGTTCTGCCCGATGAATTCTTCGCTGGCGGTCAGCATGGCCGCCAAGCCGCTTTTCATGTCGGCCGCGCCGCGGCCATACAGCACGCCATCCCTGATCACCGGCTCAAACGGATCGGAGCGCCACTCATCCAAGGGCCCCGACGGGACAACATCGGTATGGCCCGCAAAGCAAAACACCGGGCCGCCGCTGCCGCGCTTGGCCCAAAAATTATCGACCGGACCGAAGCGCAGGCTTTCAACGGTGAAGCCCAGCGCGGCGAGGCGGTCGATCATCAGCGCCTGACATCCTCCGTCGGTGGGGCTCACCGATCGACGGGAAATCAACTCCTGGGTCAATTGCAGCGTGCCGGACATCAGAAGCGCAGCACCGGCGGTTGGCGGCGCAGGTTGACCCACAACCCCCAAGCGCCCAGCGCGGCGGCGCTGATCAGGACCCACGCCGGCATGGCGAGCCCGAGGAACTCCCAGGTCACTTTGGCGCACTCGCCGTCTCCTGTCAGCACCTTGACCAGCACCTCGCTCAAGGAGAACACCCTGAGCATGAAGTCGAGCGAGGCGCCGCAGGCCGGCACGGCATCGGGAGGCAGGCTTTGAATGTAGAGGTGGCGCAACGCAACGCCGATCGTGGCGAGCGCCGCCAGCGACAGGAGCACCGCGTACACGCGCCGGCCGAAGGCGGCGGGCTCATGCAGCGCTGCGATCAAGAACAACGCACCCAGACCGAAGATCCCGATCCTCTGAAAGATGCACAGAGGGCAGGGCTCCAGATGCAGGACGTACTGCGCGAAGAGCGCGTACGCCAGCAGACACGCGCAAGCCAGAAACCCGAGTAGATTTCCCCGCCGTGCCGTCATCAGCGACGCATGAGCGCGTGCGCCGCGTCGATCTGCTTGGCGACGTCCTCGAGCGAGGAATGGCGGATATCCTTGCCATGCACCATGTAGATCACGTATTCGCAGATATTCTTGGCGTGATCGCCGATGCGCTCCAGGGCGCGCACGATCCACATGATCTCGAGCGCCCGGCGGATGGTGCGCGGGTCTTCCATCATGAAGGTGATGCATTGACGCTGAATGGATTCGTATTCTTCGTCCACCATCTTGTCTTCCTGGGCCGTTTTGAGCGCCGCCTGGGAATCCATGCGCGCGAAGGCGTCCAGGGCGTCATGCACCATCTGAGCAACCTGCCTGCCCAAATGCTTCACTTCGCGGTATTTGTCCGCCGGCCGCTCCATGGTGGCCAGGCGCGAGGCGATGTAGCCGATCTTCTCGCCCTCATCGCCGATCCGTTCCAGATCGGTGATGGTTTTGATGATGGCAACGATGACGCGCAGATCGCCTGCCGCCGGGGCTCGAATCGCGAGTATTCGGCTGCACTCCTCGTCGATCGACAATTCCATGCCGTTGACCTTGTAGTCGTCGGTGGCAACGGATTCGCCCAAACGGCTGTCGCCCTCGACCAAGGCGGTGATCGCCTTGTGCAGCTGCTGCTCCACGAAGCCGCCCATCTGCATTACCTGGTTGCGCACCTTCTCCAAGTCTTCATTGAAGCGGCGGGAAATGTGATGGGTAAGATCGGCGGTTTCCATAGATTTGACCTTGATGCACGACAAACAGGACGTGCTGGGTTGATTTACATCCGATTGCAGCGTACGTCAACCGCGCACATCACATCATATATGCGACGTTCATGCACTCGCTGTGTCGCGCATCTCCAGCCTCCAGACACGCTGCTGCGGGAAATGACAGGTAAAGGTGCTGCCCTTGCCTTCCAGGCTTTGCACATCGAGCCAGCCGCCGTGGCGCTGCAAGGCATGCTTGACGATCGCGAGGCCCAACCCGGACCCGCCTTGGCCCCGCGAACGCCCCGCATCGACCCGATAAAAGCGTTCCGTCAGCCGCGGAATGTGCTCGGCGGGGATACCGATGCCTGAGTCGATGACGGAAAAATAGGCGCCATCCTGGTCCGTCCACCAGCGCATCCGCACCGCACCCTCGGGCAGGGTGTATTTCACCGCATTCACCAATAAATTGGTGAATGCCGACTCGACTTCGTGGGCCGAGCCGTACAAGCCGTCGCCGCTGTCCAATTCGAGCAGTACCTGGCGCGGCCGATCCGGATTGATCAGCGCGTCGCGATGCAGGCGCTCGAGCATGCGCGGCACGTCGATCGGGTCGCGCGCCGCCTCGCCGTCGGCGGACTCCAGGCGCGACAGCTCGAGCAGGTCGGCGATGATGGCATTCATGCGCTGCGCTTGCGCGCGCATATCCTTGATGGGGCCTCCCCAGGCCGGATCCACCGATGGATCCTCGGCGAGCGTGTCCAAATACCCCGAGATCACGGTCAAGGGCGTGCGCAGCTCATGCGAGGCGTTGGCGACGAAATCCTTGCGCATGGCCTCGAGACGCATTTGCCGCGTGACGTCGCGCACCAAGAGCAGCGATTGGCCGCCGCCGTAGGGCACCATCTGCAGCGCCAGGAACATGTCGAGCTGCACCGGCGGACGGATGACCAGCGGCATCGAAAAATCATCGCTGTGCAGGTAGTGCGCAAATTCGGGCGAGCGAATCAGGTTGTCGATACGCAAGCCCACATCCACCGGCCTTCTTAAGCCCAACAGCCTGGCCGCCTGGCGATTGAACCAGACGATTTCCCGCTGCGTGCTCAAGATGATGACCCCATCCGGCAGCGCCGCGGTGGAGCGGCGCAGCTCACGGTAGAGCTGCACCAAGCGTTGCTTGTGGTATTGCTTGCGCCGGTGCAGGCGTATGACCTGCGCGATGATGTCGCCCCAGATTCCGCCGATGTTGGGCGGATCGATTTGCGATCGCAGCCGCAACCAGCGGTCCACTCGGTACAGGTTGAGCAGTTGCCAGGCCAGATAGAAGCAGGCGGCGCCCAAGATCCACAGCCACACCGGTGCCAGCAGCAGACCCACGCACAGGCCCAACAGCAAAATGCCCGCGAGCCGCGCGAGCGCGAAGGTCCACATCGCTGCCATGGACTCGCTCGCTCAGGCGTCTCGCGTCGAAAACCGATATCCCGCGCCGCGCACCGTTTGCACCAACTTTTCCAGTGAGAATGGTTCGAGCGCCTTGCGCAGTCGGCGTATATGCACATCCACGGTGCGCTCTTCCAC
>Ga0210403_10001573_pt1 | contig 21541 bp, 28 predicted proteins | sample IncBWC19MmetaG_FD_150863 | JGI IMG/M metagenome (GOLD analysis project Ga0210403, IMG submission 150863) | Forest soil microbial communities from Barre Woods Harvard Forest LTER site, Petersham, Massachusetts, United States - Inc-BW-C-19-M | ecosystem: Environmental > Terrestrial > Soil >... | reverse complement strand
GAAACAAACTCGGTCATCATGCGCTGAAAGGCCGCTTTACGTTCCGGATTATCGATAACCGCCGCCACGGCGATTGAGCCGATGACAGTCGCGCCGTCCATCGTATTCATTGCGGCAAGATAAGCGTTCCACATACCGCCCTCTCGCCGCATCGCGAGGCGGCAAACCTCTTTAGGCTTTTTCATCCCGTCACCACCGATCCGATCAAGTACCCGAGTTGCATCGCCGCGCTGCAGGCGAGCGTCAGCGGCAAGTTGCGGATCATGTCGGCTATGGTGACGCAGGCGAGGTCCCATGGCGTTCTACGTTCGCAGCGCTGCTCCAACGCCACATTCTTGCACTGCACAATCGTCTTCGCCCTGATGGCGTCGCGTTCGACCTTCACGGCAGCGATGATCTCGTCCTGCGCGGCAAGGGCGGCGATAAGCTCGTTTGTGCGGATCGCGGCATCGCGCTTCGCGATCCGCATCATTTCCAGCGAAATCCGCGCCTTCTCTAGCGCGTCATGCAGATCCTCACGCAGATTGGCCATAACCTCATGTTCGCTAGGCACTTTGCTTGTCCTCCTGTTTATTCTCTCTGCGCCTTTTTTCGTTCCAGCCTATAATAAAGCCAATTTCATAAGACGCGTTGAAATTCTCAACAACGGTGCCGAAATAGCTGCTTGTCCAACCGTCACGGAAGCCCTGCCCATAGGCTAGACTGCTGTCATTCCATTTCATTTACGAACTTCCGGATCCCGCAGCGATATGAGGAAATCAAGTTCCTTCTGTGCCAACTCTTTAAACTCAGCAGTGTGAGCAAGACCGTCGTTTTCATTGGCAGCATTCCAATCTTCATAAGGAGTTCCGTGACACCTGCTCCTTCCCGTAAAAGTGCTGACCGGACATCCTTTGCATTCATTACTAATGAACAGCCAGCACAGCGGACAGTTATCCGAACCTTCATCAACCCCTGTACCGGCAACAATATCCTGCCATTTCCTGATCGACCCTTCCAGCGCTTCTTTGGTCCTGTCATCCATGATACTTCCTCTCCTCTAATCTAGCCAGACCGGCTTTTGGCCGCTTTTTTCCTGCTTTTCTTTTTCGTATTCTTCCAGCTCGTGCCGCGCTGCTTTTTCGTTGAGCCGAAGTTTCATCATTGTAATATATTTCGGATTCATTTCAATTAGGATAGAGCTTCGATTCAACCATTTACTGACCAACCCAGTAGTGCCGGCGCCGCCGAACGGGTCAAGCACGGTGCACGGGACGACAGCGGCGTCGCAGGTGCAGGTCGGACGCCAGCCTGTCGTGACCGTCGAATTGACTGGACCAAGTTTGATATTCTTGCCGTGCTGAATGCCGGCCCATTTGCCGTTGGCGTTGACCTCTTCGGCCGTCTTGCCAGCCGCACCGGAACCGCTTTGAAATGTGGTGATCTTGCTCGTCATCCGCTCCCACGGCGCGCCGCACTTGGCGCAGCAGCCGCGCGCGCTGGTGCCGGCCTTGATGCACGGCTCGATCAGCGCGGGCGGAAAGGTGGCGAAATGCGCCTCGGGAAACGGCGCGGTGGCGATCTCCCACACGCTGCGCTTGTTGCGTCCGGCTTCCCCGGCTGGGTGTGGGTTTTGCATGGCCACGCTCTTGAAATCTCTTCGTCCGGCACCCTCGCTATAGGTATGATTTTTGTCGATTCGGCCGCCGCCATGGCTTGTCACACTGCCCGACTCCTTGATCGCTTCGGCATCGTAAAAATACCGCGCCGACTTCGTGAGCAAGAACAGAAACTCGTGCGACTTGGTGCAGCGGTCGGTGCAACTTTCGGGCATCGGATTTTTTTTTGACCAGATGATGGTTTGCCGACAAATCCACCCGTCCTCCATGAGCGCCCGTTTGACTAGATCGGGAATGCCAAGCTCTTGTTTCGCCCGATTGGCATTCGCTTGTCGTTGCGCTTTGTCCAATTCTCTCCCATATGGCGTAAGACCGTTATTGGAGGCGAATAAATGGGCTACTCCGAGGAAACTAATCTGACATCCGCAATGCAACGCGAGCGTGAGTTGCTCGTGGCCGGCTTCTCGTATGCGGAAATTGTCGCGGCGACGGGCGAGAAACTTGGAACCATCAAGGAGCGCAATCGGCTGATCTACGGCATCGATCTGCGCAGCGCCTTCCGGGCCAGAATTGAGCGTGATGGCATCCCAAACAGGTACGTCGCCGGGGACGCTTTCGGCTATTGGTTCTCCGGCTATTTTGATGGCGAAGGCTGCCTTACCGTTTTTTATCGTGAACGCTGCGGCCTTTCTGAGCGCCGCGTCGGCGTGCAAATCTCCTGCCGTGACGATGATGCCGACGTTCTCCGGCAAATCCATCACTCTCTTGGTGTTGGCGTCTTGTGGAAATCTCCTGCGAAGGCAGGCAACACTCGTGAGGCACAAAATTGGAGGGTCGAAAAAGCCTCCGATCTCGCACAGGTGATCTTGCCCGTTTTTGATGCTTATCCGCTGCGAAGCAAAAAGCGGCTCGAATACGTCATTTGGCGCGGCCTTGTCGTAAAGCAGTACGTTAATACGCTCGGAGGAACGTCCACGCGGGTCGGCGCCACCATAGAAGAGAATGTGGCCTTTCAGCGATGCCGCGAGAAAATCAGACGCATTCGACACCCCGGTAGAATATGAGTCACCGAGATTTAAGAAACATACTCCATCTTTCCGCAGCACGCGCCGCACCGCGCGGAACACCTCGACCACGTGCTGCACGAAAAGATCGAGCGTCGGCTCCAGCCCGAGTGCGCCCTTGTATGCGCCGCAGCGCTGGCAGAATGAGCTTGTGCTTATTCGTCCTTCGATTTCCGAGGCTTCTCGCTGCTTGATCTTGCCGCCATCGACGGTCAAATCTCCGCCGCCCGCGTTCGGACGCGCAGTTATCTCGTCTCGCCAAATATGCGCACACGCCGGATCACCGCACCAGATCGTCGGCGGAATGCCGTAGTCGCGGAGGCCCCAGTACGGAGGCGATGTCACGCAGCAATGCACCGACTCCTCCGCCATGCCGGCGAGCACGTCCCTGCAATCACCTTGGATGATCTTGACCAATGTAACGTCTTTCCTCGACTTGAAAATACTTGCCGACCTGCCGCACCTTGATTTGTGTCGGCGCAATCAGCTCGTTCCTGCGCCGCAGCGCCTCATCGACATTCCGAGGCGCGCTGCCGCCGCCTGCTTTTTGCCACCAATGCTCGGCTTTGCTGCGCGCATAGCCGGAATGCTCCAGGCAGATCCATTCTTTGTGTACAAGCAGACTGCCGCATTCATATTCTACCCGCAGGCTTGGCGACGAGCCTGTCTTGATGTGCTTGAAGCACGTCATTTTTCGTACATTTAACCATACTGCCTGCGAAAGAATATGACGCTCGCTGTCAGCTGCGGCTTCGTGCGTTGAAAGCGCGCATGGAAATACATAACCGCAATCCGGACATTCCTTGCTGGAAAGCGGAATGATCGATGCACATTGCGGGCACTCCTTAACCAATGGCGCATTGTCGCCTCGTTCCTTGCCGGCAGTAGACGCGGTTATGGTATCGACCGGACCATGGCGTGCGGTATTTCTGGCGAAGTCTAGAATAAGGCAATTACTCTTCCCAATCGCCTTGCGAAAGCCGCGTCCGCATTGCTGGAGAAACAAACCAGCAGAAGCCGTAGGCCGCAGCAAAGCAATTAGATCAACCTGCGGCACGTTCAAGCCAGTCCCCAGGGTATTGACGCTTACCAGACATTTGATCCTGCTGTTGCGGAAGTCCAGAATCAGTTGATCCCGCTCGGCCTTGGAAGTCTCGCCAAAGACGCAGGAAGCCTGCACGCCCAGCGCGCACAATTCCTCGCAAACGTGCCGAGCATGGCTGATGCCTGCGCAGAAGACCAGCCAGGAGCGCCGGCCTTCGCCATATTGCACGATCTCTTTGGCAGCGGCGCGTGTAATAGGATCTTTATCAACCGCTGCTTCCAGCTCGCCGGGAATGAATTCACCGCCGCGCTTGCGCACGCCTGCAACATTGAGCGCCGTGATCGTAGCCTTGCTTATCAAGGGGCAGAGATAATCCTGGTCGATAAGGCGCTTTACATTGATCTCATAGACAATCTTATCAAAGATGCGATCCTTGCCTTGATCCAGCCTGCCGGAATCGAGTCGCCATGGCGACGCAGTAAGCCCGACGATGCGCAGATCCGGCATACGCTGGCGCGCGGCAGCAAAGAATTTTCCGTACATTGTCTGAAAGTTTTTACTGATGAGATGCGCCTCATCAACTATTATCAAATCAAAGCTTCCTAATTGCTCCAGCTTGTCAAAAACCGATTGGATACCGCAAAACAATATGCGCTGATCTGTATCGCGGCACCCAAGACCTGCCGAATAAATGCCAGCCGGCGCTTCGGACCACAGGGTCTTGAGTTCGCTGTAATTCTGTGCGATCAGCTCCTTGATATGCGCGACTATGCCAATACGCAGCTTGGGATAGAGCTTTAACAGCTCCTGGCACAAGGCGGCCATAACCAGCGATTTGCCGCTGGCGGTAGGCAATACGATAAGACCGTTGCAGCCCTGATGTTCCCAGTATTGATAGAGCGCATCAAGGGCAGCGCGCTGGTATGGTCTGAGGGTAAGCATGCCCTTATCACGGCACGTCGTGCCGCGCCTTTTCAGCAGCTGTGAGGACAGCACGAACAATTATTTCAATTAACTCCTCACTTAATTGCTGCCTCAAAGTCATTGGATACAACTCCATGACCCCTCTATTTGAAGCGGGTATTTCACTAACTGCTTTAACCGCCGCTTCAATCTCTTGCTTGATCGGCATTACCTTGTCTCCTCTTTGTTAATCTCCATCCACCCACACCGATCCATACTGAATCAGTAATCCCAAAAGCGCATCAAGGGCGGCGCGCTGGTATGGTCTGAGGGTAAGCATCATCAATCCATGAATGCGCTTATGAACTCGGCCGCAACTTGCGGCACGATCGAATTGCCGTAGGCGCGCAGGCGTCCCACTCGGCCGGGAATCCCATGGCTTAACGGAAACCCGTTGAACGAGGCGAGTGTGCGAGCTTGTGGCAAGAAGGACAAAGCGTCTGCAAGTTTTCCGGCGAATTGTTCCGATAATCGCCATCCAAGTGGTGAACGTGCAGCCATCGGTGCAGTTTGCCGCATTTCTCGCAGCTCGGCTTTGCCATCTTGCTCGCCTCTCGATGCTTGGCCGTAGAAGAATCGCCCCAGTTGCCCCGAGTGTTCGCACACGCAAGCGAGCAAAATTGCCGCCTCCGAAACGCCGATGCATCTTCCAAGCGATTGCCAAATCTCTGGCGCTCTATGACCGCTCCGCAACGCAGACAAGATTTGGTCTGTAAGTCCAACGCTTTGCGCGGCATTTATGATTTCCTTGGCAATCGATGGATTGGAGCGCATAAGTCCCATTGCGCCGGATAACCCATCAGCCATCGACTGTGTGCCGGATTCAACCGGCCGCGCTTTTCCGTCGACGCAGGGGAGCCAGTCGCAATTGGACCAATAGGTTCCTCGTGACTGCCGTGAGCGTCTGGGAAACCCCTCTTGTTCGCGCGCGGCGTGCTCCAGCTCGCCAGCGTCGCGTAGTCGTCCAGGTTCCGCCGTCTGCCGCCCGTCCGTTCGGGTTGGCCGCTGCGGCTGTGCGCTCCGTCGCGCGATTGCGGCGTCGTCCAGCTCACCATGTTCACCGTCTTCCGGCTGCTGTCGGTGTTCCCAGCTTCGTTGTAGCCCTTCTGCGCTGGCGTGCCGGCCATCGGTGTCGGCCAGCTCGCGAGCGCAGCCGCTCCTGGTAACCTGTTCGTTCCCTGCGCCGAGCCTCCTTTCGGTCCATCCTGTTGGCACGGCGTCGGCCACGAACCACAATCGCTGTCGGATATGCGGCGCCCCGACGCCCGCAGCGCACAGATCTGCGGCCCCGACAGCATATTCCAGTGCTTCCAGATCAAATCGAACAGCAGCGAGCCATTCACGCCCATCTTTGCTCGCAACCTGCTCTCCAAAAAGTACTGTAGGCTGGCACTCGGCGATGAGTCGGTAAAAAGCGGGCCAGAGATGTCGTTCGTCGGCATGACCTTTGTGCTGTCCGGCGCTCGAAAGCGGCTGACAGGGACAGCTTCCTGTCCATACTGGTCTATTATCGTTCCATTCTGCGAGTCGCAACGCATAGGACCAACCGCCGATACCGGCAAAGAAATGACACTGGGTATATTCTCGTAAATCATCAGGTTGTACGTCGGCAATGCTGCGCTCGTCAATGTCTCCTGGCGCAATGCATCCGGCAGAAATAAGATTTCGCAGCCAAGCGATACAGTAGGGATCGATTTCATTGTAGTAAGCCCTCATTTATCCACCCACACCGATCCATCATGCAGCTTATAGCTTACCGTTCGATGTTCTTCATCGGCATCGATCTGTTCTCCGGGAACTAGGCTTGGCAAGAAAAGATGCTTCTCGCATCCGCGTTGCTGCTCATCATAGCTAAGCTCCTTGTCCCACAGCGCGCAGCGTACCACTGCTCCCGGCAGAAAGCGCGCCTCGATGCATGTGCGGCAATTGACTCGTGCCCATGCGCCTTCGTGGCAAACTCCTCGTGCAGAACACCAGTTGCATTGATGAATACAGCTTTCCCATAGCTTGGGAGGAGCCTGATCGGCCTTTACTACCCACTCAATTCGCTTTTCCAGCTGCTCGGCAGCTGTTTTATCATATTCGATGCGCTCGCTGTAAAGCGCATCATCGTTTTTATTGACTGCCAGATAAAGGCACCGCTGCAGCCCCGTCGCTTTCATATACAACTGACATTGTGTCCAATGATCAGGCTTCGACTGTCTTAGCCCTTTCTTTTTCAAGTCATCGAAAGATTTCTGGTTATGCGATTTGCATTCGACAACATGTTCGGTAAGCGAAGCCTCCGGCAAGCCGATAACCTTGCCATCGAGCTTGCCGCGCAGCCAGCCATCGGCTAGCGCTGCTCTGAACTGGGTGCCTGTAGCGGGATCCAGGCGCTCTACCTTGATTCCTGCTGCTTCGAGATCGTTCAACAGGCGCTCTTCTTCGAGCAAGCCGGTCTCGAAACGTCGCTGGCGCTGACCGTTCGGAGATTCAGAAGAACATGTCCAACGAAAGGCATACCAAATCGCTCTTGCACATTCATTACCAGCTTGTGACATCGGCACGCCAAGGCTGTCACCGCTTCGACTGCGAGCTTCATAGGCTTTCCATATAGCCTCTATGGTATGTCGTATTGGTTCAGGAAGAGTAGTCATTAGGAATTACTCCCAAACACATTTGGTTGATTTTGCACCTGGATTTCTGTTTACACGCACACGCTCTGTGCGGTCCGCATGCATCATTTCCATGCGACGCCGGATATCATCCTGATATTCGACTTCCTTTTCGATCAGCACGGCGCGAAAGCCTTCATGGAACGCCGCTTCTCCGGTCGTGCCGGAGCCAGCAAAACAATCGAGTATCATACCATTGGGAGGTGTGACTAGACGACAAAGCCATCTCATGAGGTCAACAGGTTTGCAAGTCGGATGACCATGCCGCTTTTCGTCTTCCGTATAACGATAAATTCTGTCGCCTGCGTCAGCTTTCGACGTGTAGAAGAACCGCGCGGCCGAGCCGGAGTCGCCTCCGTTACTAGTTCCTAGAAACTGATCATGTTTAGTTGATGACATGAACATTGATGGTTTTTTCCCGTGTTTATCACCACCACCGCTCACGCTCTCCGGGAACGCCGCGAGCACCTCGGGCGAGCCGTCGTGGACGACGTTCGCTGGCCAGCGACCGAGTGGTGAGCCGTGTAGTCCAGGCGTCGGCTTCCATCCATCATCGTTGATAAGACCAAAATCGTTTCCAGTGCCCCACCGAAGTGTCGCCTCGCAGCCAACTCTGCACCCGCCGATATTGAGTGCGCCGGTACCCCACTTCAAAACGTTTTCGGTCCCGTTGAGCCCGGCTTCGAACGGTTTCTGCCCGACATAGATCGGCTCAATCGCCGGCTTGAGCGATTGCGTACCGTAGAACCAGCCGTCCCATTGGCGTGCGGCGTCGGTCGCTGGTCGATCATAACGAGGACGGCTTTTACTCGATCCTGTATCCAAGTCATCACCATAACCATTGCGGGTAACGATGCCTTCACGCGTGAGTTTGCGCTCCGCTCCCGCCATGCGGTCGATGTGCTTTGATACGCTGTGCGCCTTCGGAAAACCCTGTCCTGTTATCCATCCGATCAACGGATGCGTGATAAATCCCGCGTCCTCGATTGCGCACCCTAGTCGATGAAATGTCCTGCTGCCGCCGAACGCCACGATGTAGGCGCCGGGCTTCAGCACGCGATAGACCGCGGCCCAGGTCTCGACGCGGAAGGCGATGTCGCCGCCATCCCACTGTTTTCCCATAAAGCCACGCGACATGCGAGCGAACGCAGCCCCAGTGCCGCCATTCTCTTCTTTGAAGCCGCCGCCATATGGACGAGTCTTGACTTGCGGTGCTGCCGCATCGTCCGCACCGAACCGCTTGACAATCGACGTGAGGTGATAGGGCGGATCGCAAATGCAGGCATCGATAGAATTCTCGGCGAGCTGCGGCATCACGTCGAGGCAATCGCCGCAATGCAGCACAACACGTTTATCATGAAACGATTCGCTCATTTTATTTTACTCGTATACTCAGCACCGGCTCGGCATTGCTTAGCGCAGCTCCAGCCACATGACTCTTTGTCAATGCATCCTTGATCTTGACCTTATCCGGTTCGCGCTTGAAGCGGCAAAGCTCATCAGGCACAGCCTCTTCATCTGTGATGATTATCTTGGGTGTTCCAGCACGAACCGAAAGCGTGGCCAGCGCCAGCTCGGCCTTTTTCAATCCTGCGTTTTGCAGCAAATTAAAAAGCAGCTTGCGCAAGGCTTCATCACGACGTTCGAAACGATCTTTGCGCTCTTTCAGCATGGCAGCGCGATATTCAAGTGCTTCAATAAAAGCCAGAGTTTCCTGGCGTTTCTCCTCGATTTGGCTCAGCAGCAGAAACAGATCGGTGCTGCCTTCGAGCATGTCGGCACGAAGAATATCGTCTTCCATCAATTCAGGGAAATCAGCCAACAGTGCGCTTACTTGTAACTGAGTGTGAAGCAGATTGAATTGAGGCATCGTATTTCTCCCCTTATAATCACAGCCCTTCTTTTGTGACCGGTGCTCGGGAAGCTAGCATTTCCGAGCTATCGGGTCCGGTCAACCGACAGACCTTGGCTTCAGCAGCGCAGAGCCTTCAGTCTAGATAGAGCTTCGGCGACGGAAGCGGCCGAGGCCCAGTAGAGCCATACAGCCGGCTACAAGGCCTGGGAGTCCTGCGCCGACGATAGGCCCAGGAACCGGTTCCAGAGGCAGGCTAATTTGAAGAACAGCCGGCCCCTCACAGCACTCCGCATACACCAGATTGAACGGCAGATTGCCGCTCGGCCCGGTGTAGGTCTCCGTAGTAATAGTCGGAGTCGTTGGACCAGGGGCATTGATCACAGTCAACCCGCCGATGATCAGCGTAAGACCGTCATCATGCGTGACTGTGAAAGTCTCCCCGTTTGTGACTGTAACATCGCCCATGAAGTCAAACAGATGCCCAGTGACGTTATTGTCCATCCGACTGGAAAGAGTCCCAGCCGTATTCTCGACGATACCGGTGGCACCGCCGCTGGCCAGCCACGCTGCAACGGTAGCGTTGGTTGCGTTGAAGTCCAAACCGGAGCCATTGACATTAAACGTCACGTCTGGCGTCGTTACCGGAACGTTGCCGGGAGTGGCATCTTGGGCCACACTCTCTGGAACAGCCCAGAGCGATCCAGAGATATCGTTAGCCTGAGCCAGACCAGCTGACACAAGCAGTACCGCACCGGTAAGCAGCAAACTCTTCATTTTGAAAGTACCTTTCCTCTTGAGATGTTTTGAGAGATTCATTGATTCAATGTCTTCTGCCTCACCTCCCTTCTGTGGTCATCCATCGGATCGTTATTCCCACCCCGTCCTTTGTTCTAAAGTTTATGTTTCTCGACAACTTTCGCCAGTTTGCTCTGCACACGCTGGTCGAGCTTATCGCCTTCGATGTCAAAGCATTTGGCTATTAGCTCCAGGTATATCCTGATGTCAGCGATCTCATCCTTTATCTCTTCAGAAAGGTCGACTCCGTCACGCCAGCGCTTTTTGATCATGTTGGCAAGCTCGCCGGCTTCGCCGCATAGGGCAAGCGCGAGAAAGCGTTCATCTGTCGATGAATATGCCGGAAATAGATGACCTGTCATTTTCTTGTGCAATTCAAAGAGATTCATTGTTAACCTCTAGCATTGTTACGAAAGCATTGAGTAATTGCAGACCAGGCGAACGGCGGTCTGCCAGCGCCGAAGGAGAGATCCATCGCCCTTGGCGTTCTTTTAGAACGGTATTTCATCGTCCTCTTTTTTGCGCGCCCAGGGCTTGGCCGGCGCAGCTTTTGCTGCCTGCGGCTTTGCTTTTGCAGGCGAAATAGGAGCGGCTTTTTGCGTCAGAGTCGCAGGATCGCGAGCCTCGGTATAACGAATACGATTCTGCGGACCGTATCGACCGTTTTTATCTTCTTCAATACGAACCTTGGCAGTAAACGGCTTGAAGTGCAGCTGTTCCGAATCGCTCAGATCCAGAATTCCCAAGGAAAGACACAGATCAGCAAGTGCACGCTGTGCTATGCGCTGGGCGTCGGGGTTCTGATTTCTGATGTTGAGCCGATCAGTTATTTTATGCCCGGCATGAATGCCATCTATTACTTCTACGATTAACACCAGCATATCACCAGAGCCGCTTTTGGTAGGTTCAATGCTAGATTCAACAACCTGTAGCTTATAAATACCGGCTGGAATTGTTGGATAGGCATTTTCCGGCACATCGGCGGGCGAAAACCCCTGTTCAATTTTTGCCATGTTTCTCATCTCCTGTGTGTTTCGAGCATAACCCTTCAGACGGCGGTTTAGTGGACAGCGTTTCGAACACTCCACATCCGCCCTCGTCATACGGTGTCACGCACCAGCGACGAGCGCCAACTGTGATCCATTGATGCTGGCAGGACATCCTATGCTGCTGCTTTTAATTTATCCTGAAAATCCTGGTTCATCCCAGCATGCAAACACATGAAGCCTTCCTGTTCCTATGTTGACTGCAGCGAATGGATCAGGAAACTTGATCAAGTCACTTACATAAAATTTTGATTCTGGGTAGGTTTCTGAGATTAAAGCTGCTGTTTTGAGAACTCTTAATGGAACGAGTTTGTCATATTCTACAGAGATGTTATCGACTACCTTTAGCCTATCGCCATAGGGTGGACGATATTGAATATACGCATAAGACTTCTTTAAAGGCACCCAAGATATGTGCACATCGCTCTTTACGTAACTTCCTAGGTACTTTATAACATGAGCATAATCATACAACGGAATTTCCCGATCAAATAAGAAGTGCTTGAATTTAAAATCCTGTAGAGCAATCGGATTATAATCCAGCTTAGAACAGACTTCTTCGTACTCAAAAAGAGATTCGAATCTTGCTGGCTGCACGTCAGACGGCAGCGGTTTATTTGCTACCACCTTATCATCTTCCCCTCGTATTACTTGTTTGAGCGGCGTCTTCTTAGTCAAAAGTCCGAGCATTTCCGTACTCCTCTATGCTGTTACCGTATTCTACTGCCGTGCTGGCTTACCTTTTCATTTTGAACTAAAGTTAGCTACTGTTCTCTCAAGATCATTTTCAACTTGACGACGTATTACTTTCCCTACACCTTTGTTATTTATTTTCTTTGCTGTTTCTTCATCAGGCGAGCTGCCGGGAAAGTACGGCCTCATCGTCTCGTAGCCGTGACCTTTTTCATATTGAGTTTTATCCGGCAAGCCGAACCGGTTCTTTGCCACATATGCCGGCCGAGGCGTTGCATGGATGAACCTATTGCCGCCGCCTGCTGCACGAAGGCGTGTTCCCGGACCGGCCTTGGCTTTCGGATCGTTCTGCAGCAAGGAGACATCCTGGTTTAAGAACAGTACGGCGTCCATTTCGTCTTGCACGATTCCAATGGCGCGCTTGTGCAGGCGAATATCATAGCGGCTGTAGCTTGCCGTCAGCGGATCGTTAACTGTCTCGATAGAAGAATGCGCAATAAGCACTACGCCCATATTCTTATCACGGCGCAGGGCGTTCAAGCCTTCCAGAAGCTCCCGCCATGTCTGATCGGCCATGACATAGCCTTTCCCATAACCCGGTTGTTCGATTGAGGACCATTGATTATCGGCACAAACTTTTGCCCACAGCAGAGGTTCGAGCTTATCCAGCGAATCCAGCACCACCGTAAATCTGGCATGCTCCTCGGTATAGAGCGCGGCAATCGCCTCCATGACCTGATCATACGATGTGAGATGGCCGAAGGATTGCAACTCTAGATCGCTGGGAGTACCGTCCTCGATCTGAAGAAAAACCGGCAATGGAAACTCAGATGCCAGCGAGGTTTTCCCGATTCCGGGAGGGCCGAATATGAGCACGCGCGGCGGCAGCGTTGCTCGTACGCTATGCAAGTCTTTTAGTGAGATGGCCATTTTCTCTCTCCTTTGCTTTTGGGAAGCGCAAGCGCCTTCATAATATCATTTGCTGCAGCAAGTGCTTCTCTTAGTGTAGCATTCGAGCGTCTCAAAAGTTCAATTTCTTGAGCTTGCTCAACACATTTGGTACACAGGAACCTTGAAGCAAGGTGTTCAGTGCCGGCCATTTTCTCTCCTTTGCTTTTGAGAAGCACAAACCTTTTACTTTATTTCTTTTTCCTTGTCAAGATAGCTTGTATATAGGTCCATGTTTCCAGCCATTCCGAACGCGACACACTGGCTGGCCGCATAACCGTAGAGCCTTCAATCTTGACTTGATCCATGTCTATGATGATGTCCAGGGTCATTTTGGTTCTCTCTTGTGAGCGCCAAGGCGGCGCAAGCAACTTCCACATGACTCATGAGATTATCAAGGCATTGCTGCTCTCCAGCAGTTATTTGCAGTGCCTCCCGCATCACCGCGACGATCTTGTCTTGTGCGGCGACTTTTGACTCAAGATCAGCGCACTTCACTGCAAGCTCTGCTGTACAATTGTCACCAATGTCATTCGGAGGCTGTATCTGGGTGATGATCTTGTCCTGCGCGGCGAGGGCGACAGCGGCATTACGAAGCATGGTACAAGGCTCGCATCCGCAGCCGGGGATCATCTGAGCGTCTAACAGTCGCGCGATTAGGTCCGCGTTTTCATTGTAACCTGATCTACTCATGTCAATCTCCATAAACTTAATGAGTGAGACTGTGTCCTTGACCGTACGAAACCAACCGAGACAGGCACGGAGGACACATTTCGGCACCGACCCTCACTCTAGCCAGTCGAGTTCTCCTGTCTCGTATTCATTACTCTATCTTACCTTCCTCGGAATCCGAGTCATCCTGTTGATCAATACCTGTTACAACAGCATCAACGACCAGCTTCGCAATCCTCTCTGAAGAGCCAAGAAGAAAAGCTTCCATCTGGATGGCGGTTTCAAAAACCATATCAAGATGGAGTTCGCGCATATTGCGGCCCTCCAATTTATACTGTTGATACAAAGTGCCGTCCTGAATTGTCGAGATATCGTGATACTTGATCGCCATGTTCAACGCGATGGCAGCGATCCCGTGAGCAACAGCAACTGGTGTGCCTTTAATTGCTTCAAGCCCTGAAGCAGGATTATCCGACTCGTCCATGTTTTTCCCTTTTATTTTGCCTCCGACCAATTAGGTTCGGGCAGGGCAAACGGGGGTTAGCTTCCACGGCGGCACCCAAGTAGCCCTCAGGATCATCACCGACATAACGTAATCTTCCCACATTCGGAGTGGTTGCGATACATCGGGGCGACAACAAAATAGTACAGAAACGGCTCCATCAACACCAAAGCAAACAGGGCGGCTAACAGTCGATCAATTCACCGCGCGAAACGTTTAAATGCCTGACCTCGCGCGCCGTTCATTGCCTGTTTGACGGCACCGCGCCATCTGATTATGGCCCAGGTATCATCATCCCAAGCATCCGAGTAACCTGATCTACTCATGTTATATTCTCCACAGGTCTATTTTGCTTCCGACCAATTATTCCCTATCCCGCCATCGGCTTTCAGTGGAACTAATAACGCTGCACAACTTTGCATGATATTGCATACCTCGGCCAGCGCTTCTTTAGCGATTTTGCCGGGCGGCAGGCTGCCGTCCAGCTCATCATGCACCGTAAGATGCGGCGCACCAAGTACATCGCATACACCCGATTCCCAAATCTGTACCATACCAATCTTCATGATATCAGCAGCAGATCCTTGGAGCAAGGCGTTCAGTGCCTTGTGCGTAAACGCCCGCTTGGCTCCTGGAAATTCTTCCGCAGCATACTTTCCATCTTTCCCCCACATATTGAAGCGTCGGTGACGACCGGCCAAGGTTATGATCTCACCAGTCATGTTCGCTTGCTTGGTCAGAGCATTCGCCAATGGCTTTATAAATGGCACATTATGATGATATTCGGCCAGTAGTTTTCGGCCTTCGGCAAGAGCTACATTCAAATGATTACAAAGCTTAGGTGCGCCCATACCGTAGACCATACCGTAATTCATGTTCTTGGCAAGGTTACGAGGAAGTCCGGTAAGACGCGCAACCACTTCATGGTAATCTGTAGAATCATCTTGCTTGTACTGCTCGACGACTTCCTGCGCGCCAGGAAGATTCATGAGCGCAGCGTAATGTACCGCCAAGCGGAATTCAATTTGACTCCAATCGAATGACCAAAACAGCTGTCCTTCGTCCGGCAGAAAAAGGCTGCGCATCGCCGGACCTAATTCCTCATCACGTATACTGACGTTCTGAAGATTCGGGTGACTGCTGCTGAATCGCCCGCTGACCGTACCGTTTTCATCACCGCGCAACTGGTGAAACTGACAATGAATGCGGCCGTTGGTATGACCATCGAGTACATAGCCCTTGACAAATGTACCTTTGAATTTATCCAGCCGTCTGGCTTCGACCAGCAGCTTTGCAGCCGGCAAGCTGCAGCTTTCCAGCCATTCGCGACGAAACGATGGCGCACGTGTTTTTTTGGTGCGTTCGTAAGACTCTCCCGCTTGATCGAATACTTTAGCAATGCTTTCCGCCGCCCAGATGTCTACTGCCAAACCGGCAGCTCGTTTTATTTCCTCGATTACAAGCGCTTGTCTTTGCTCTAGATCATCATAAAGCCTTTGGGCACGCTCAAGATCAACACGCACACCACGCTGCCTCATGGCGAGCAGCATAGGAATCAGCTTAGATTCCAAAATAAACAAATCCCACAGCGCCTGTTCTTTCAGTTTTGGCTTTTGCTTGGCGAAAATGCGCAGCGGCAGATCGACGTCGCTTTCAGCATATGGTCCTACTATTTGCGCCGGAGCGCGCCAGATGCTCGCCTTGATATCGATGTTTTTGCCAAACATGGCAATAAGCCATTGCGATAGAATATTTTCGTGCTTGCCTTCATGGAGATATTCATGCGCCAACGATTCGAGCGAATAGCTGAGACGATTCTCGTCCAGCAGCGGTTCGGCTATCTGAATATCATAGAACGGCCCCTTTACCGGAACCCCGGCGGCTGCAAGAAAATCAAGATCGTAAAGCAGATTGGCGCCGACTTTCGGCCCCGGACGACCGAGTTCTCGCCGCGCCCAGTCGAGTACTTGCTCGCGTGGCAAATTAGGACCGGTCTCGTGCCCTATAGGATAATATTTGCGAAAGCCTGCCTCGGTGCCTATGGCCAAGCCCACCAGACGTCCGTCGCGCTGAGCGCCGGGGCCTCTGGTTGAAAGATCGGGATCGTAGGTTTCTACGTCGAAAGCGATGAGTCCTTGACCTGATAAGTCAGGGAACTCGGTGGGCAGCTTCCAATCGGTTTCGGGTAACTGCAACGAGGCTTTGGGCACAGCAGTACAGCGATCTGCCGCAGGAGCGCCAGGCCATGCGTTATTGTCGGTGCCTAAAGTCATTATTTAAGTCCCCATTAAATAATGAATTAGGCCCGTAAGCACTTCCCATAAGAGAAAAAGGAAGAGGGCAGGAGGTGCTGCCAAGAGAAACACTGCTCCTAGAGAGCCCATTACCATTATGGATAGCATTGATATTTCTATAAGCCACGAAAATATCACGTCATCCCACCGCTCGTTGTTCATGCTCTCCTCCCTATGACTCCGGAAAAGAAATTAATAATGACTTCGCAGTCTGCCGCAGTTGGCCGTCTTGGCATCTTATTTTCGGACAGCAGCCACATAGCCTCTGTGCAGCCTCTGTGCTTGTACCAGCTTACCCATAAGGCGAGCGCATCACCTTTCGGCAGTTTAATATCGTCAATTTTAATTGTTGAGTAGTTTTGGTCATCACAGCAGTGGTGGTCTGCGGCAGGGTTGATCTCGTCTTGTCCGCATAAGTCCCGGATTGCATTTGCTGTCGCGCAATTCCAACCGCTGGGATTGAAAACGCCTTCGTTTGGAAACGAGCATGTTGGATCGGAACCGTGCCAAGTCTTTCCGCCACGAGCTTGGCATCGCTTACATATCTTGATCACGCTCTCCTCCCTACTACATAACCACTTACTATCGGCCCCTTGAACGGCGCACGTTCTGGCCAGCAATCAGGCGACCAGCTTTTTGCCGCTTGCAGAGCAGGCAAAAGAAAACGCGCTCCCCATATCGAACATTCGGCATTCTTGGGGATTCTGCATTCGATGTCCTCCTCTACAACAGCCTTGTTGAAGGCCGCTTCAATGCGGTCAGCATAAATAAGCACCGTATCGCTGGCAAGATCGGCTACGCGATTCAGCGCTTCGAGAAATTCGTCGGTAACAGGCTGAGTTGTTTTTTCCTTGGCAGCGAAACGCACCAATTCGGCAGCTTTCTCGGGAAACTGCCCTACAATAAGCTGCGTGCGCATCCAGGCGCCGTTATTCCAGCGGAACGCCATGAAATTTTCATCCCAGATCCAGCTCTCCAGCCCTTCTAAACGGCCGAGCAAAAAGTCTACGGCACGACTAGGCAATAAGGCTTGACATTCGCCCAATTCGGAACATGGCGCCCCAGCAATGACAATATTATTTGTTGCGAAAGCCCAGCCAGCTGCCAAGGCAATGGATCGCGCCCATGCCGCCAAATTATCATCTTCGGCAACAAACGGACGCAATGCTTTCAGCATTTCGCCAAGCCCTTGCGGCAACGGCTGCCAAGAGGCGCTTTCAACACCCGGATACGACCATTCGGTAAGAGGCAGCGTTTTGATGGTACCGGAGAAACGTCCGGCTTTCAATTTGATACTGTCTTCTCCGGATACAATTTGCGGGTCGCCGGGAAGACGTTTGAGAATTTTTTCAAACTCTTCGCCGGGCACAAAAAACTTGCCGCCCCATTTCCATGGAGCACAGGCAGTGATTTGTCCGTCAGTAGCGCTGATAACGTTATCGTTGACCTTGTAGTAGCTCATGCCGCCGAGATCGCTCTGGCCAATAGCGGCATTGAGCCAAGCAATAGTCATCTTCATTTCAGTCTCCAAGCCCGTAGAAGTGTTCGATGTCTCCAACCTCTTTCAGGCGGCTCAAAAGTATGTGCAACCGCACCAGCTCTTTTCGCAATGAGAGTCCTGGTCTTTTCAAGGAAAGGAGCTGCTCCAACAAATTGCACAATAACATGAAGCGCTGCTGCAAGTGTTTTGTCTGCTTTGCCTTCATTTTTCACCTTTTAGTATTACCTTTGCAAGATAGTCTCGATATTCGGAGCCGAACCATTCACCCACAAGTGCACACTTGTAGCTTGGTCTTCCTTTTTTTCCTGGATTAAGCCGAATTGTTGTGGTGCGAATATCAAGACCATAAAAATCACGAAGTTGTGCTAAGCTAGCACTAAGTACAGAACCTTTGCCCCACCAGGAAACATCGACAGGTACGCCTTTATTCATCTTGAAGCATTCCCATAGCACTCGAAGATATGTTCCTGCACGTGGTTCCTTCTGATAACGACGGCCTCTGTTAGAGCCTTTTGCAGAACTCGCGCTCTCCAATCGCATTTTATTTTCCTAATGTAAGAGAGTCCCACTTTTCCTTGGGAATGAGCACCGAACGCCCAGAATCGGTTACCGCATAGATCAGCACACGACAACCTGGCATACCTTCTAGCGCATGCTTGGCCGCTGTCTTGGCGACCAGGAAGGTCGCAGCTTGCATTCGATCCAACCCGCCTCGACCGTAATAACGGTGCAGGCGAAAGTAGGAAGCGGCAGCAATAACACGATCTTCCCACTCCTCAAGTGTATCTGCAAAATCATTTTCGGTCAGGGTCATCTCTGCTCTCCTTGTTCGACCTAATCTATAAAGAAAGAAAGGAAATGTCAAGACTCTTCAAGCTGTCCGCAGGCCTTTGTTGCTTTCTTGGGATCGCCTTTGATGAAGCAAAGGTAGTTTTGATGAGTCTTGCCCAACTTCCTTCCGGACTCGAATTGACGTGCAGCTCTGATCGGCAGCGATCCTACAGCGGTTATGAGTATTGCTTCGTTATAAAGGCGCAGCCCCGCCATCTCGAACGCAGCAATGGTGTGCCAGGGGAAGCCGTAATAGAATCCATCCTTATCGCGAACATCACCGACTACAAAGCAGGCGAATCGATCCTGTTTCAAGCGCGAGCACGTTGCTTTGATAATTTCAGCATAGGCATCGCAAAATTGTTCGTATTTCAATGTAGAAAGATCACGAGGATCATCTGAATAGCGCTCTAGGTCAGCATACGGAGGGCAAGACCAAATAAGATCTGCTTGTTCCGATACCAGCTCGGCAATATTACGCGAGTCGCCTTGCCGCCAATCAGGAAAAGGATCACCGTTAGTACAGATTACCTCAGCCTGTAAATAATTCGCTTCAAGCTGCCGTTTATTCAGATCGATGCCGATATAACGGCGGCCCATCTTGGCAGCAACAATGCCGCGCACTGAGCCGCCTGCAAAAGGATCAAGTATCAATCCATTTTTTGGGCAGAACCAACGGTAGGTAAGCTCGCACAGCACCGGGTCGAATATGGAGGTACCTGATTGCTCGCTGGCAAGTCCGCCAGAGATATCTCCCTCAACGATCTTTTGTTGAACCCAATCCTGAGTATTAAAAGATCGTGTTGACTTTGTTGAGCGGTATGGATCAGTAGTAGACCATGTAAGCCCATCTTTCAGCGAAGCACTTTGCTTGTGCTTCTTCATAACATGTTCCCCCCCCGCATAATATCCTGACCGAAAGTACGCGCATCTGGTTTCTTTGTCATGATGATACGTTCCAAAAAAGTATCTTACCTTTGGCCTCTTTAGCACATACCTCCCACGCTTTGCGATCATAATTAGCACACGATGGAAATGGACACTCTGCTCTGGTCTCCTGTTCGAAACGATAGCGGCTTTTAATCATTCGAATATTCGAATCGAACGATTGCGCCTCGTGCCGTGACGCCAAGCCTATGGCTACCGCACATATTTCGGATTCAGGAAAAGCGTTGCCGAGGCAGCGTGCCAGCATGCCGGAGCCGGCACAGCACCAAACCTGATCCACCTTGTCTATTTTCTTGCGTACCTTTTCCATGAATTCCACAAATGGTTCCTCGGCGGCCGGTACATCGAAACCCAACGGCAAGAACAAAGCCCCAGCTTCCTTGGCATAAGTGCGAGCACGCGATTGATTCACAGTCATGTATCCGGGTGTTACCTCAATAATATTCGCTCCGTTCTTCTTGGCAGCAAGCTGCTTGCGATGCCAAAGCTTGCGCTTTGCATAAAACAACGTGATCTTTTGACCGCTTTGCCGGCCGAGAACCGAGAGCGCCAATGGCGCACCGCCGCAGAACGGTCCTGCAAATACAATTTCATCGGCACCTTTGATAAGATACGGCAAGAAACGCGTTTTGCTGCCTCCTTCGAGCAGGTCATCGCGTAAAACAGTAATATTATTGGTTACTTTTTGTAAATACATCGCCAATAGTTTTTCGTAACCGTTCGTTCGAGACAAGATCTATTACCAAGTGTATCCTATCCAGCAAAAGGTCGGTATTCTTGACCGCATGCGGCTTACGTTGATCCAGATAGCATAAGCTTCCCTCGGGAAGCTTTTTCTCGATTTTACGGCCTCGTGTGTCCCAACCGTAGAAAGATACTGCGTTGCTGGTTCGAATTGGAACATGCAAACGAGCAATGCAGCCGTTTGCCACACCTGCTTCATGATCGGTAATGTCGGCATGTCGCGAGAGTTCACCATCTTTGGCGCGCAGCCGCATGAAACGCACCCGGTCTAGCTCGCTTCCTTTTCCAAGGCGCTCCACTGCTTCCATGGTCACGGGAAAATATTCTGTCGCAGCAGTCCAGCGCGTAGACTGCTGCAACACGGCAGCATTCTCTTCTTTCCAGCTTTTCGACATTTCGCTGGGCTTTATGATAAAAGAAGGATCGTCTGAATACCCACGCAACGCAAAGGAGGTCCAGCTTTTTCGTTTATTGTATGTACTGTAATGCTGTGTCCAGTACTTATCGAAGCGCTGGCACTCGTTGCAAATTGCTGCAAGCTTCTCTTTTTTCAGAAACTGTAATTCAAGAATTTCCAATGCAGCGCTCTCAGCCGCGCTTAAAGGCGGCAGCGGAGACTTACTGCCGTATAAATAAATCCCCTTGACTTCACCTCCTGCTGAAATTTTGGTAGTAACATAGGTAAAGTCTACCATTGCTTGGCGAGCAAACGGATCCTCTTCGAAAATTTCCGCCCAGATCGGCGACCCCTTTGCTCGTTCTAGGCAAAGCACCATTATGTCGTTCACCGCTTCAGCAGAATTGCCGGCTAACGCTTTGATCTGTAACGATTCCGCAGCAACAATATATTCCCGCTTTGCAAAATCTTCGCGCTTGCTCGGCCGCTTGGAGCAGCTAACAATTGCCAAAGCTTGCGGCGGATCGCCTATTTGCAGCAAATTATCATCAACCAAGGCCTGAGCAATATCGCGTTCCTTGACGAGACCAAATGCTCCAAAGACCAACGGCTTATGTGCATCTTTGAAAATGCCGGCATAAGTTTTTAGTTGTTCGAGCGGATAGCCATGGGTCCAATCATTCATTGATGTACCTTTGCTACGGTCCCTGGAATGGGGCGTCCACGACTATCCGCACGGCAAATTTTGCCGGTAACCGGATCAATAGCGCATTGTTTCGAGCCTCCAGGCGCGGCATCGCCGCCTCGGCCCAATTCGCTCTTAATGCCGAGTTCCAGCCACGCTCGCTTGCGGTCCTGCCACCACCCTTCCCGTGCATTCAGCACAGTAAAGGGCGGCAGCAGGAATTTCTCACCAAGAGCGCCCGCCTTTTTGCCTTCGCTCAATTCCTCGAACAGGCCAACATGCGGGCTGCACTCGGCCATCTGT
>Ga0210403_10001572_pt1 | contig 21553 bp, 13 predicted proteins | sample IncBWC19MmetaG_FD_150863 | JGI IMG/M metagenome (GOLD analysis project Ga0210403, IMG submission 150863) | Forest soil microbial communities from Barre Woods Harvard Forest LTER site, Petersham, Massachusetts, United States - Inc-BW-C-19-M | ecosystem: Environmental > Terrestrial > Soil >... | reverse complement strand
GTTCGAGATGTGCATCCAATTGAGTCCCACCGAGAGCGAATACCGGGAGCTGAAGTTGTACCGTGCGCCGCTGCCCATGTTGAGAGTGAAGGTGAAGTTCTGTCCCTGCGCGAACTGAACGCCGAATGGTTCCTTCGCATCAATCCTGCCGAGTCCTACGCGGCCGTCGAAGTACGGGGCGAGCCTGCCACGCCGGGGGACAAAGTTTCGGCGAATGCCCATGTCGTAGGAAAAATAATGGGTTTCAGGTCCTCTGGGAATGGCAGTAGCTGAACCGCTAAAAGTCATGTCCCAGTTCCCGCGGAAGATCCATGGGCCACCAACGTCATTGATTTGCCAGCGCAAGGAAGCGACCACGGGAACGAGCGTGTATCTCAGGGGCGTCAGGTTGTAGCCGTCGCCCAGGAACACGTCGAATACGAATGGAATGTTAACGGGAAGCCATCCGACGTCCAACGCGAATTCGAACCTGTTCTTGTAGTAGGCGTCAGCATGAGAGCTTGGCTGTTCACGCTGGCCGATGACGTGCGAACCGGGTTTAGAAACTTCATGCGTACCGATGAAGTCTGCAGATTGCGTTGGGGCGGGGATGCCAGAGGCAGATCGCTGCACGCAGTCGAAGGCGTAAGCACAGCGCGGCCCATCGGAACTGGCATATTGCGAAGGCTGCGCGAACCAGGACTCAGCTATTAAAAGAGGAGCGTCGGAGGCCTTTTCCTGCGTCGCAAGTTGGGCCTGAAGCGAGATCGGCGCAGAGACGACGAAAAGCATAGCTAGAGGCACGGGCGACCCGCCAAGGCGCTTTCGAATGAGTACATCCACGTTGCAGCAGTCAAAACGCGAAAGTACTCGTCGCATACCTCTCCGTGAGCCAGGGAACACGAACCTTATCACTGAATGGAGGTCGGATAGATTGCTATACCAATGCGCAAACCAAAAAGCACCAGAATAGGCTCGCAGAAAAGAGTTGAGGGCTAAGAGCAGGCCTGCCATAGGACTCAATGTCTTTGGGGACTCGGCCAAAAACTGAACTGCACTGACGTGGCAAAATCGGACTGGCGATTTATGGCCAGCAAGGGTATTTGCCAACGCTCGTATTGCACATTGGCGGTAACGCGAAAACCATGTGCTGTGAGGATGTCAGCGTTGACGGCGACGTCGTTTTGGGTGCCACCCTGGGGAATGTAGCCTGAATCAAGTTTTCTGTGCCGCAGTTCGACGCCGATTTTCTGCCGGGGACTCAGCCAATAGTTGGCCCGAATGAGTTCGCCTTGCGCTGCGCGTCCGATCCAAGTTCCGATCAATCGTCCGTCGTTCGTATATCCGCTGTTGTATTGGGCGTTCGTATAAATGCAGATACCGCAGAAAGCGAACGGGTTGGTGTATCCGCCTTCAACTCTGAGATCTAGCTTTGGAACTCCAGGAAGTCTTGCGAAGTACAGTCCTCCTTGAGCGGCCGACTTCCGCATGAACGGAATGGGTGAAACCTCATCTTCGCTAATCGCCTCGGCGTAAAAAGTGGCCCAATTTCGGAGTCCCGGAAGACGATAGGTGATATCAGCTGTTGTACGGCCATCTCCCAAGACATCTCCGTGATTTGGAGCATGCTTACCGAAAGAGCTGTCCAAGAAAGTTGTGATATTCAGCGGGTTTCCGGGTCCGCCGTATACTGTCGTCTTCGATATTCCCATCTCGAAGTTCGGCGTCAATTTGGAACTCAGTTTGCCGCCGCTTAGGAACGGTTGCGGATGTAAATTCTTGCCGTATTGGCCCAGTAGAACGGGGCTGGTCGAACCGGTGAAAACTGTGGTTTGAAACTGCAGTCCTGTCATGTGCCCGATAAAACCTTCGAAACGCAGATCGCCAAGAAAGCGGAAAAGCCAAGGCAATCGAAATGGGCTGACCCGGTCAACGGTGAACATGTTGTTCAGCGGGGCGGCGTTGTTAGTGAGCATCATATTTCCGCCTTCGCTGGGGCCCCACCACAAAGTGTTTTTGCCAAACGAAAACTGCCAGTTGCCGAGATTGAGTCCGACGTACGTGTCGAGCAGACGGAAACGGCTGATGGAGGTGACAGGAAGGGCTGGACCGGTGGGCCAGTTATCCGTGCGGTTGAAGAAATCGAGCACAGCTTGTGTCGGAGCCGATGCAGAAGGAGCGTACTGATATTCGCCGCGCACGTAAAGCACGAGAGGTCCGGCCGTGGTGTAGCCCGAGGCCCCATCCGCTGCATTAAAGCCCTCTTGGTAGGGACGCCCATAGTCATTTAAGAGCGTTTGGCCGAAATGATAATTGTCCGTAAGGGGCGTGCCCGAGATGCCCACAAAACGAGAATAAGCGGACTCGAATTGGGCATTCAGATTGCGCTCACCGTTCTTCAGTTCGGACTCGTACCCGAGTTCTGCGGAAACGGCCGAATAGAGTTGCTGCACCTCGGCGGGAGCCTCAGGGTCGGCGGCACGGTCAGTGGCTTCGGCGAGAAGGCGCGCACATTCCAGGCGGGTCCAGGGGCGAATGCTGAGCGATTCGGACTTGATGTATCCAAGAGCCGCGAGTCGCTCCAGTGCTGGATACAACCAGCTGTCCAAGGGAACGTAGCTGGAGCCCATGAACCGCGTCCGATTAATCCCTTGGGCTTCCTCACTTTCCTCGGCTTTGTAGAAAGTGCCATATCGAGCCATGTCAGCGTCACCGTAATGAGAATGTGCCCGGTATACCTGCCGCCCCATATACCAACCGAGTGCGGCGCCGATAATGACATCCGAAGCGAAATGTTTGTGACCTGCCCAGCGAGCTGCGCTCACTCCCCCGGCCGTGCCGTAGGCAAGCACCTGGGTTAACCACCCGGGATATTCGTGGGCGATCACGCTTGCAATCGCCCAACTCACCGAAGAATGTTCGGAAGGAAAGGAGTCTCCTCCGACGAAGAACCGACCAGTGCCGCTACCGGTGAAGGGCCGTTCTCGCCCGGCTGCATATTTGAAAACCTCGGTATCGGCGAGAACGCCAATGGCCGCTTCCCCGGCAAGAATGCCCGTCTCACGCTTTTGATCGTCTTTCTGCATGTGTCCCAGCAGGAATAATCCCGCGCCGGCGGCGCTCAGGGCTGCTACTCCCACGTTCGAAGCGGTGGCCGCATGAGAGACCGTGCTTTTGGTTGTCGGAGCGTGTACCTCGGTGTTGTTGTCGGCCTTAATGAGCAATCCGCCAAGGATGAGAGCGGGAGGTGTCCATTCCCATTGCTTCTTCGACATGTGCAGGGGAGCGGTCCAGAAATCCTTCTGATCGAGTACGAGATTCTTGGGAAGTGATTTGAGGTCGACTGGTGGCGGTAAGAATGGGCTAGCCAAAGAAGGTGCTTCTTGGGGCGGTGTTTCTTTGTTTGGTGAAGGTGCTTCGGTAGAGGTTTGGGCACACGCAGCCGCGGTACAAACCGCAAGCGACCAGATCGCTGCGATACGAACGACGTCATACCTCGAAATACTCATCGGAAAGCGAATGCCGACTCGGAACCACCATATTTCGTTAATTGAGAGGGATCGAAAGAGCCTTCTGGTAAACCTTACCGGCATTGGCCCGCGAAGCAGCTTTCTCATTATGAACGGGAATTCCAAATCATCCAAGCTAGCACAAAATGTCCGAATTCTGGTGCCGCGTATCGGCGTTAGATGCAGGTTCCGGTAATGGAATCATACGTGGGAACGCGATTTGTCGTAGAATTTAGAAACCTTAGTTGGAGAGAGCCAGAGCCTTTGGTCCCAATTCACACTGAAACGACTGTTCAACCCGATTCGTTACTACTGGAAGAGAACGGGAGAGCGGTTCAAGATCCAGTCAGCGAAGTTTCTCTTCTCGAAATCGCACTACTGTTAGTGCGAAACAAGCGCTTCATTCTGCGTTTCGTACTAGGCGCCATCGTGTTGGCAATCACTGTGGCTCTGCTTCTGCCAGTGAGTTACGAAGCACAAGTTGTGTTGTTGCCTCCTGCTGGACAGGGTTCGTCACTGGCTTCGGCGTTGTTGGGACAACTAGGGAACCTGGGCTCCCTGGGTTCGCTGTCGGCGGTTGCGGGAGGTCTTGGGGTGAAAACGCCGGCGGACATGTACGTCTCCTTACTTAAGAGCCGCACGGTTGAGGATGCGACCATCCAGCGGTTCGGTCTGATGGCAGAATATCGCGTAAAGTGGCTTTCCGACGCGCGGAAGGTGTTTGAGCACCGTGCCAATGTGGTGGCTGGACAGAAAGACGGTTTGATCCGCATCACAGTCGAGGACCATGACGCGAAACGAGCAGCCGAATTGGCCAACGGTTATGTGGAAGAGTTCAGGAAGCTCTCAGCTTCATTGGCCATCACCGAAGCTGCCCGGCGCCGCTTGTTCTTTGAGCAGCAGTTGCAGCCAGCCAAAGAACAGCTTGCTGTGGCCGAGGAAGCCATGCGCAAGACGCAGCAGTCTACTGGAGTTCTGCAGATTGACAGTCAGGCGCGAGCGCTGATCGAGTCCACAGCTATGTTACGTGCTCAGGTCGTAGCCAAGGAAGTGCAGATCCAAGGCATGCGATCCTTTGCCACTGAGGACAATCCCGAGCTCGTGCTGGCCCGACAGCAGCTTGCTGCGCTGCAATCCCAACTTGAGCATCTCGCCGGATCGCAGCAAGACACCGGGTCCGATATAGTAATGTCCAAGGGACGGGTGACCGGAGCGGGGCTGGAATACTTGCGTCGCTATCGGGAGTTGAAGTATCACGAAGCCGTTTACGAGTTGTTGACCAAGGAACTGGAAATCGCCAGACTTGATGAGGCTCGAGAAGGGGAACTTGTACAGGTAGTTGATCCAGCTGTAACTCCGGACAAGAAGTCTTCCCCCCACCGAACTCTGATCGTGATCGGGATGACAATTCTGGCTTTCTTCGTCGCGGTCTTTTGGATCATTGTGCGGCAAGGATTGGAGCGCGCATTCCGTCTCCCTGAAAACCGGGAACGACTGGAAGCTATCAAGTATTACTGGAAGGGGAAGCGAGAATCAGCATAGTCAGGACTGTATCCACTTCCAGCTAAAACACCAGTTGTCAATAGGGTATGGGTACCTCCCTGGTGCTTTGACAATGGAGAATGGTCCCTGTGTTTGAGTAGAGGTCTGGTATACTCCACCCTACGATGCGTGTTTTGTTCTTGAATCCTCCATTCCACCCTCGCTTTTCGCGCGAGCAGCGCAGTCCTGCGGTTACTAAGAGTGGAACGCTGTATTACCCCAAGTGGCTGGCCACGGCTGCCGGAGTGGCGATCAAGAACGGACACAATGTGGATTTGGTGGATTCCCCTGCCGCCGGCTACTCCGTCCAAGCCGTCATCGACCGAATTGCAGCCAAGGACATCGAGGCAGTAGTCTGCGACACCTCTACGCCGAGCATTCTCAATGATGTAAGTGTGATGGAGGCTCTAGTTGCTGCAAAGCCATCTTTGCACATTCTGTTGGTCGGACGACACGTGTCGGCCTTGCCCAGAGAGACGCTCGAAATGTCGCCCGCGCTGGAGGCAGTGGCTATTCGGGAATATGAGTACACGGTGCGCGACTGGCTGGCGGCCAAAGCCTGCGGCGCAGATCTTTCCACGATCGAAGGCCTAGTCTGGCGCCGCGCCACCGGAGAGATTGTCAGTAATCCTCCGCGGCCCTCGATCGAAAACCTTGATGAACTGCCTTTCGTCTCAGAGGTCTACAAGCGTTTTCTGCGAATGCCAGACTATTTTTATGGCCACTCCCTGTGGCCCCTGGTAGTTTTCGATACCAGCCGCGGATGCCCGTATCACTGTTCGTTCTGTGTTTATCCGCAGACGTTCAGCGGGCACAAAATGCGTTACCGTTCGGTAGCGAATGTGGCGGATGAGTTCGAGTTCGTGGCGCGTGAGATGCCGGAAATCAAAACCGTCATGCTAGAAGATGATACCTTCATCATCAGTAAACCGCGTACCCTTGAATTAGCCAAAGAGTTGATTCGCCGTGGTAACAAACTGCCATTCGACGCGAATTGCCGCGCCGATATTGGCGCGGATACCGAACTCCTGTCGACACTGCACAAGGCTGGTGCTCGACTATTCTGTGTTGGCTTCGAGAGCGGCGATGTGGAAGTCATTCATGGAATGAAAAAGAACAACGATGACCGTCGCGACGCAAAGTATCACGAAGAAGCGCATCGGTTCGTCAGGCGATGCCGCGAGTCGGGCATCATGGTGCACGGTTGTTTTATGGTTGGCAACCTAAATGAAACGCCGGCTAGCATGGAGAAAACGCTGGCGTTCGCCAAAAAGCTGCAGCCCGATACAGCCCAATTCTTTCCCATCATGGTCTATCCAGGGACATCTGCCTATCAGGAAGCCAAGAATCGGAATTACATTCAAATCGAGGACTGGGGTGGCTGGCTTACCAAAGATGGGCTACACAATAGCGTGGTCAATTTGCCCAACATCACGCACGAACAACTCGTTAGCTTTTGTGATCGGGCCCGGCGAAGCTTTTATCTCAATCCCTCCTATCTGGTGTATAAGCTTAGTCAATCCCTCAAGGATCGCCGCGAGTTCCAGCGCAATGTGAAGGGTTTTCTCACGTTGTCGAAATATCTGGTGCGTGGCAGCCAGCATGAGAAATCCGGCATTGCTCATCAGGGCCACGGGCGCGATCACTTGACTCAGAGCACAAGTCCCCAGGGTGGCGACTGATTCCCTTCGCAGGTGCCCATTGCAGGCCCATCACTGTTCGGCGCCAATCCCAGTGGCGAAGCAGTTTTGTGACTTCGACCAGGAAGTGTGGGCTGTCTCGTCATCTCAGTCATCACACTCGCGTTTTCGACGGAGCGATGTTGAGCCAATCGGCAGACGTCGCGGCAGGGTCTTGATATTGATAGAATTGCCAGCTCCTTTGTTTATAAACTACCTGGTGTCCTGAATCAACGATGAGAGAATTCCGTCTTCTCGGGTGTTTTGCCCTAATCGTGGCGTTGCCCTGCCTTTCGCAGTCCACTAGTAACCCCATCGGTCAGAGCGGAATATCGCCGAATATCGCAGTGGACTGCACCGATCCGCTCCAAGCGTCTAGCCCGGAATGCTCGGCTCTACAAAACCAGATATCCGGCAGCTCCCGGACAGGCGTGTCCATATCACCGGGCGAGGGCGTTCCGCAGTTGAGGTCTCCATACGACATCAACCAGAACCAGTACCCTCCGGGGATCAATCCGCCGAATCCGTCGCAGATTGCCAAGCCGACATCCCCATCGTTTCCCCAAACCGAGTTCGAGCAGATGGTAGCTGACTCGGCGGGGCGGACTTTGCCTTTGTTTGGACAATCGTTATTCGAACAGCCCCCCAGCACCTTTGCCCCGCTAGATCTCTTACAAGTTCCTGGCGACTACGTCATCGGTCCTGGGGATCAACTGCAAATCAGGATTTGGGGGCAGCTTGAGGCGAATCTACGCGTGACTGTGGATCGTTCTGGACAGATCTACATCCCGCGGGTGGGCCAAATCGCCGTAGCGGGTCTGCACTACAGCCGACTGGAGCAGCATCTAAACGATGAGGTTGCCAGGATTTTCCGAAATTTCAATCTCACCGCCAGCGTCGGACGACTGCGCTCGATCCAGGTGCTGGTAGTCGGTAATGCGCGGTATCCGGGAACCTATACCATCGGCTCTTTGAGTTCCTTGATTAACGCGATCTTTGCTTCTGGAGGCCCTTTGCCGCAAGGATCTTTGCGGCACATCCAAGTGCGTCGAGATGGAGCGACCATCACGGACTTCGATTTCTACGACCTACTCATCAAAGGCGACAAGTCCAAAGACGTTCGCTTGCAACCTGGCGATGTTCTTTATATCCCGCCAGTCGGGCCTCTTGCCGCGATTTCTGGCTCTGTGAATACACCGGCGATTTATGAGTTGAAGAGTACTTCCACACTCAGCGATTTGATCGAGATTGCGGGTGGCATGAGCAGTCTCGCCGACAGGGGAAGGATTACGATTGAGCGTCTGGTTGATCACCAGTCGCGAAAGACGCTGGAATTTCCCTATGACGATTCATCTCGATCGATGCCGCTCCAGGATGGCGATATCATTCGAGTCCTTTCGATCGTCCCCAGCTTTCAAGATACCGTCACACTGAGAGGGAACGTTACGAATCCTGGACGATACCCATGGAAGCCCGGGATGCGTGTGCGCGACCTGATTCCAAATGCCGATGCCCTATTGACCCGGCGCTACTGGCTGGATCGCGCTGCCATCGGCAATGGGCAAGCTACGGAATACCCCGTTGGCCAGAATCGCCAAAACCTCGTGAGATGCTCACCGACCACCAGTGCGAATGCGTCCAATCCGGGGAGTGGGCAGCAGTCTGCAACCAATGCAGCCCTGGGTGCGCAGGGGGCCATTGCGACCGAAAATGCCGGAAACGCTGCAACCAGCACGGACTCGTCAGGTGTCACTTACGTTCCATGTGCGCCGGGGCAGCAGGTACCTTCCGAGGGAGCATCTGCAACGCCTGACGAGCGCGTACCGCTGGGCAATCGCGAAACTGCAGAGATGCATCAAGAGATCGCGACCACACACCGTACGGCGACGAATCTGACAGCCGATTTGCGACGCCACGCCCCAGAGATCAATTGGGACTACGCCATCATTCAGCGTGTAAACCCTACCGATCTCAGCTCAAAGCTGATTTGGATGAGCCCACGAAAAGCGATTCTCGAACACGATGAAGCGAGCAATCTTGAGCTACAGGCCGGAGACATTGTCACTATCTTTTCACAAAAGGATATCAGTCTTCCGCAGGGCGAACGCTCTCGCTACGTCGTTATCGAGGGCGAGGTAAAACGTCCCGGTGTCTACAAGCTCGAAGTAAATGAAACCCTGCACTCAGTGCTGGAGCGTGCAGGCGGGCTGACGCCGAACGCTTACCTCTACGGATCCCAGTTGTTGCGGGAATCGGCGAGAATTGAGCAACAAAACAGCTTGGATCAGCTTGTGCGCACGATGGAGGTGCAGGTGCGGCAGTCCACGCTGTCCATAGCTGCATCGTCGACGGGAGGAGATGCCCAGGGGTTGGCGCAACTTCAAGAAGGGATTGTTGCACAACTCCGCGCCGTGCGCGCCAGCGGCCGCGTGGCGCTTCCGGTCAAGCCTAATGACAAGAAGCTAACGGACTTTCCCAACATGTTGATGGAAGATAACGACCGGTTAATTATCCCGCATACTCCCTCGACGATCTCGGTCGTTGGAAATGTCTATAACCCCGGATCTTTTATCTTCGACCCTCATACCAATAGCGGGGCTTACCTGGAGATGGCTGGGAAGGGAAAACCACAGTCCGATCTGGGCCATGCTTTCGTACTGCGAGCGAATGGAATTGTGGTCGCGGCGAACAACGTGAATGGGCTTTTTACCGGCGCCAAGTTCGAGCACCTCCGGCTGTATGCTGGCGACGAAATCATCGTGCCCTACAAAATGCCCACGGGTGCGTTCGTGCGCGGATTGCGTGACTGGAGCCAGATCGCGTCACAGCTTGCAATCACAGCAGCGGCTTTGGCAGTAGTTGTGCCTTAGATGTGCATTCCCCAGAGAATGTTCCCTACTTCTTCTGTGGGGAGGAGGAAGCCACAGCAGGCCCGCTAAGTTCATTAGTTGGGGCTGTTGCCTGAGCATTAAGAATTTCGTGCGACGGAATTAAATGTAACCGAGGTGCCTTCGCCCAGTCGTTCGTTTAGGCGACGCTCCAATCTGTCAATAGACGGTTCTAGCGACCACTTTTCTTTCACCAGCTCTTGCGCATTAGCGCTTAGTAGTCGATGGAGCTTTTCGTCCCGTATTAAGCGCTCGATCGCCTCTCCCATGGCCTCTGGTTCATGCTCAACGAGCAGCCCATTTATGCCATGTTGAACCGTCTCTCGGACTCCGCCCTCGGCTGTAGCGATTACGGGGGTGCCGCAGGCACATGCCTCGAGAGGTGCATATCCGAAAGGCTCGAGACGAGGAGCATAAAGCATGAGCCGGGCCCGGTTTAGAATGTCCACTATCTCTGTATCATTTATCCTGTGGTGCACTTCAATTGATACGTGAGATTTATCGGCTCGCTCCTTCAGACGATCCAAATATGCAGCGTCGATGGTATTTGCGATGAGGACTAGCCTTGGGCGCAGCTGAGCAAAGACCTTGCCCACTGCATCCACCAGAAACTCGATATTTTTTGAAGGTATGATGGCTCCAAGCGAGACAACAAAGGATTCACGGGGCTTATTGTGATTCGCGAAATGATTTGTATCTACTCCCAGGTAGCAGACTTTCGCGTCAATTCCGAACGCTCGCAAAACGCTCTCGCGAGAGAAGAATGAATTGACTAAAATCTTGTCGAACGCAAGCGCACTGTTGCGTTCTTCGCGTGCCAGAACTCTGATCCCAGGCAATCGCAGTCGCCGCATTAACGATCTCCGCCAGAAGTGAAACGAAAATAAGTCTTTTGCCGTCCAATTCAACGCAGGCCAAAGCAGTTCGGGCTGCGCTTCATAAAAGGGGCGGTTCGGTTCCTGCAGGTAGAGGACGCGTGGAATCTCGACGAACCGCGCGATAGGTGGCGTGTGGTACAAAATGCAACTTGCCGCAAAGAGGATGTCGAAGCCTTTAGCATGCATCTGTCGTGCACACTCGCGGCAGTGGCGATCCATTGAGCGTAGTTGTGACCAGGTATTCCATCGGGCTTGATATAAGCGACGTAGCAAGGCAGGCTGCAGCCTAGCGTCGAAACCCGGCAAGGGAACTACGTGTTCAGCCACGATCTCAGACAAGGGCAGGTACGAACGATCAGCCGTAGGCGGACACCAGGCCTCGATCTCGTGTCCCCGGGCAAGCAGCCCTCTGACGTGATCGTTTAGAGCACGCTTTCCACCGCCGCTCGGCAAATTGTGCCAAACCGCAATTCTCATCACACACTTGATCTACGTCCGAATTGTGCGCTCCACCTCGAGTGACTGAGGTACGATCACGCACGTGACGAATGCACCTATCGTCCCCACAATTACGCCCGTAAGTCCTATCTTCTGCACCAAAACAATCGACAGCACGATATTTGTGATCGCTGCTGCCATTGAGTAGATCGTCTGGCCTTTGATTCTGCCTGCGCTCGCCAGCAAACAAGACTGCGATATCGTTGCAGCGTAGATCAGGCTCCAAATTCCCATGCAAAGGAGCAGATCCGATGACGGAACCGCAGCGTTGCCAGCCCACACGCGAATAATCCATCGCCCGAAATACACTAACGGAAGGGCAATCAAAAGTGCTGACGCCAGAGTGAATCTGAAGTTCATCCGAAAGCTACGGCGCACCCAAGCCCGATCACCACGTGCAAACGCCTCTGCGTATGCCGGCCAGTAGGATGGGCTGGCTACAACTTGGAAAATCATTGTGTAATTGAACAATCGCCAAGTCACGCTGTAAGGAGTGACCGCGGCTGCGCCTAGGTAGTGAGCGATTATGAGGTTGTCGGTCTGGAAAAGTATAAGCGCCGCCACCTGCACCAAAAAGAACATTCCACCCAGGGAGGTCAGTTTTCTGACCGCGGAAGACGTCACGCGGCCTATTCGTGGAACAAGCCATGGCTTCGAGTAGCCAAACAACCAGACAGCGCTAACAACGTTGACGAGTAATACCGTGCCGGATACCGCCACAACAAGGCTTACGAGCCCCCCATGAAAGCGCGTCATGGCAATCAGGGCGGCGAGACTCAAGGCGTTGCCCGCAGCGCTCCACAGGTTGGCTGTGGATACCTCCTGGTAAGCGCCGTAAATTTTGGCAATGACGGAGACCGGCAAATTGAGCACAAATATGATGAAAGCTATCGCAACTGCTGGGCCCACTTCGGCTCGAGCTTGTGACGATTGCACGTTGAAGACTCGGTCCCACGAAACAATTCGCCACACAGGAAAAAACAACGCAGTCAGAACAGCAGCAACGGCGATCAGTGACCAAAATGCGGCAGCCACATAGTCACCCGACAAACCGTCGTTTTCCTTTCCGTATCCCTCGGAAACGGCATTCGTAAGGCTGCTGCTCAGTCCGAGATCAGCGAGTGCAATCCAAGCCATGGCTGTGCTGATAGTAACCCACGCCCCATAGCGTTCGGCGCCCAAGTATCTGACCGTTAGCGGGACTGAGAAGAAACTTACGAGAACTGCGACACCACGCCCTGCCAGGCCACTGAAAATGCCTCGAACAATGCGTGCGTAGCGACGCTGGCTGTGGTTTGCAGCCTCGCCCTTGCCCAAGGCCAGTCGGATGTATTGGGCAGTGGATGGGAGGAGCGTGTTGATCCGAAGGTTTGGCAATCGTCTATGGCTTGAGCGAGCTATGACAGAAAATGGCCGACCTATGACGGTGCCAAAGAGGGCGTTGTCGCTTTCCCTATCGCTTCCAGGTCGGCCGCCACCATCATGCTGACCAGGTCTTCAAAGCCAACCTGAGGCTTCCATCCTAATACTTCGCGCGCCTTTGATGCGTTGCCGCAAAGAGAGTCGACTTCCGCCGGACGAATCAACTTGGGATCAATTTCAACGTACTTCTGCCAATCCATTCCTGCAGCGCCAAACGCCACTTCCAAAAGGTCGCGCACACTATGCTGCACGCCCGTTGCAAGCACGAAGTCCTCAGGGTCTGAATGCTGCAGAATCATCCACATGCCACGGACATAATCACCCGCGAATCCCCAATCACGTTTGGAATCGAGATTGCCCATCGTGAGTTTCTTGGCCAATCCGCATTTGATTCGCGCCACTTGATGCGTGACTTTCTTGGTGACAAACTCCAGCCCGCGCCGCGGCGACTCGTGGTTAAACGCCATCGCTGAGCACGCAAAAAGGTTGTAGCTTTCGCGGTAATTTACGGTAATGAAATGGCCAAAAACCTTCGCGACACCGTATGGACTTCGCGGGTAGAACGGAGTCTTTTCCGTTTGCGGGGTCTCGCGCACCTTCCCGAACATCTCTGAACTGGAAGCCTGCAGAAATTTCGCTTGCGGGCGATGTTTGCGAATCGCTTCCAACACCCGCATCACGCCCAAGCCGCTAACGTCTCCCGTCAGAGCACCTTGATTCCAAGACGCCGGCACGAAACTCTGGGCAGCCATGTTGTACACTTCATCGGGCTGTACCTCGTGAATTGCACGATCCAGAGAGGACTGGTCGGTAAGGTCGCCTTCGACCAGCGTGATGTTGTCCACAACTGACTCAATCCGATCAAATTTCTTGACACTACTACGGCGAACCAGCCCGGAAACCTCATATCCCTCTGCCAAGAGGAGTTCAGCCAGATATGAACCGTCCTGTCCCGTAATACCTGTAATCAATGCTCTCATGTGAAATCACCGTGGGTGATAAAAAGGCACTACAAACGATACCACTAGAATACACACAATTAAGGCGAACAACGAAGAAGAGGAGAATGACCCCACGTGGGTGCAGCGTTCGTTGTCTCGGCAGAGCAACCAAGTGAGCTTTTGTGCCGCTTGGGACGGCGAACTGGAGGCGGCGTCGCACATCAACATCCCAAAAAACGGAGCGCCGCCAGCCACGTAATCATGAAGCTGAGTGTGAAGTACTCCGGTGTGTCTGAACTCGATACCACAAGGTTTTCCAGGGAACACTTCATTCGAGGCAACTGGCTTTTCCTCAAATAGCACATCGTGATGGGCATTGACAAGCGGGATTTCCCAGTTCAAGATTTGAGCGAGATTTTCTGCCTTCCAAGGAGCGTGCCACTTCCCCGGCACGTATAGGCTCCAGGCAAACGAAGACAGATCAAAATCGGCCCCTTACAGAGAAGCCGCAGAGTGGCCCTTAGGGTTCAAGGGATACGAGTCCGCGGGAGTCGTTGCCGGAGCAGAAAGCAAAACCCTTGAAACTTACGAGGTGACGCATGGAGTGGAAATCGCATCTCGCTGTTGCGTTCGTCTCTGTGATGATTCTCGTTTGTTCCTTGATGGCACACTCCCAAGTTTCGTTCTTTCAGCCGCCGACCTTTGCCGGTTCAGGCGGGAACTTCTTTGTGGCTGATTTCAACGGTGATGGCCAGCCCGACATTCTGAGCGGCGATGGCACGATGAACCTGGGCAATGGCGACGGGACATTCACTCAGGGTACGGCCGTGACGGGCGGCGCATTGGCTGTGGCGGATTTCAATGGGGATGGCAAGCCCGATGTCCTGCAGCAAGGCACGGGCACTCTCCTCGTGCTGCTGGGCAAAGGTGATGGGACTTTTCAAGCGCCGATCAGCAGCCCAAGCAATGCCAATTTGTTGTTGCCAGCCGCTACCGATTTGAACGGGGACGGCAAGGCCGATGCAATCGGAATCTTTAACAATGCGCTTTTGGTGTACATCGGCAAGGGAAATGGTATGTTCGCGTCGGGAGTCTCCTATGACCTGGGGAGCAGTTCAGAGGTTGCCGCGGCCCTGTCCTTCGGAGACTTCAACGGCGACGGCACGACCGATATTGCCGTGACCATGAGCGGAAGTCTTGGCGCAGGGCTCGAGCTTGTGTGGCTGAGCAATGGCGACGGGACACTTCAGGCCGCAAAGTCATCGGTCAGCATCAATGTCCCAAAATACGCTGCCGTAGGAGATTTCAACGGCGACAGGAAACTTGACCTCGCGATCAGCAACGACCCGTCTTCTTGCGGGTCCTTTGGCGGGTGCGGGGTCAGTATTTTGCTGGGAAATGGGGATGGCACTCTCCAGATGCCTACCGCAGTCATCGTCCCCTCCGGGGACGTTAGCGGCGGCGGACCTGAACGGCGATGGCAAGGAGGACCTGATTTTCCAGGGTGATACAACTCTGGCCCAAGTCTATCTGGGAAATGGCGACGGTACTTTTTCCAACACCAGCAATTACGTTCTGTATTTTCCTTCGGACCCCGTATTCTACCCCCCATCGAGCCCGATCGTAATTGCAGATTTTAACCTCGATGCGAAACCGGACGTGGCCATTGGAGCTCGCCTGCTCCTGGGTAATGGAGACGGTACGTTCCAGGGATTCCGTTATCGGCGTCGCCCTCGGCGGTAGCTACTGCTGTTATCGGTGTGTTCGATAAGAGCAGCAGCCTACCTGGCCTCGCTGCCGTGCAGAGTGGTGGGGTGTACATCCTGAAAAACAACGGCGACGGTTCCCTGTCCCTCAGCCACACATACACAATGCAAATGCCTGGGTATCAGATTTTCGCCGCGGATTTAGACGCAGATGGCAATCCTGATTTGCTACTGTTGAACAGCGACAGACTGACGAATCAGGCGGGATACAGTTTCCTACTGGGAAATGGTGACGGTAGCTTCCAGTCCCCGACCTTCTATCCGCTGAGCATAGCCGGCGGCGCCGTTCTCGATGACCTCAACCATGACAACAAGCTCGATCTGGTCATCGAGGAAGGTAATTTAACCGTTGGCATTCTCTTGGGAAACGGCGATGGGACGTTTTCTCCCCCGGTTTCCTATTTCACAGACGGAAACTCTTTTCCCCTCGTCGCAGACTTCAACAGTGACGGTAATCTAGATATTGCCGAGAGCGTGGGAACCAATCCTGTGCAAACGGCGATTCTTTACGGCAATGGAGACGGCACCTTCCAGCCAGCAGTTTTTCCCCCAAGCTTATCCGGCTTTGGGCCGGGTTTTCAGGCTGATCTAAATAATGACGGCAAGGCCGACCTGATGGGCAACCAGGTGGTATTGGGAAATGGCGACGGCACGTTTACTCTGCTACCTGGACCGTCCAGCAATGGCGGATACTTGACTTCCTTGGCTGTAAATCAGGTGGCCGACCTCAACGGCGACGCCAACCTCGACCTGATCGCCACGTTTTCTTCCGGGAGTCACGTTAAGCAGACTGTGGCGCTGTTGGGCAACGGAGACGGCACTTTTGGTTCTCAAATCAACGTGGCGCCCGGCTATCTCCCTGCACCTGTCCTGATTGCTGACATGAACAATGACGGCCGCCCTGACCTCATTTTCTTCTGGAGCACGAGCGCAGTCAGCGGAATTGGCGTGGAACTCAACACTACGCCGCCAGGATTCGAACTTTTCGCCAGCGCCTTGTTGCCCGCAACAGTCACGGCAGGAAGTTCTACCAGCTCAACGCTGAGAATCGTGCCGACCTTCGGATTCAATGGTTCGGTAGCGCTTTCCATCTCGGGACTACCAAGCGGGGCGAGTTACACTTTTAACTCTCCGACGATCGCTAACAGCTCCGGAACATCGGTGCTGACAATTTCTACGACGGCGAGCGCAGTACCTGGTATTTATTCTGTGCAGGTTCTAGGAACCGCAGGATCGGTTTTTAACAGCGTGGCAGTATCACTCGTAGTTCAAGCACCTCCTGGTTTCGCGTTGAGCGCGTCATCAGGGTCACCCACTTCCCAGACGATCAGTGCTGGACAAACTGCCAGCTTTAGTTTGGATGTCGCGCCGTCGGGATCGTTTACTGGGGCAGTGAACTTGGGCTGTGCGATAACGCCGGTCGCAACGACGGGGCAGCCAGGCTGTGTTCTGTCAAGTTCTTCGGTGCAGATTACGGGTACCACGCAGACCGTGACGGTGAAGGTGACGACGACGGGGACTGTGACCACCGCCTCGGCCGATTACTTCAGTTCGCCGACGGGACCGATGCTGGGAACGGCGTTGCTAATGTTGGTTCCGGGGTGCTTGCTGTTACGGAATCGCAAAAGGCTTCTGACTCTGGCTGTGCCCCCAATTGCACTGGCATTCGTTTCTTGGGTGGGGTGCGGTAGCAGCGGCAAACACACCACGTCTAGTACTCCGGCAGGGACCTATACGGCGACGGTAACGGCCGTTTCGGGCAGCGTGAGCAGCAACATGACACTGAAGGTGATCGTCCAATAACCGCAATATCCGCGGACGTTGACTATCGAGGGTTACCAACAAATAACGCGTCCCAGGTCAATGAGTTTTTCGTTCCGGCGGTAATGGTTGCGGTTGTTCCCGACAAGCTGCAGGTTGCGGCAATCGGTGTCGTCGGTGGCGCTGAAACATGGTCAATCGAAGGGAAACAAAGGTAGTTTGTGAATTTATTGGCTAACGTGAAGGTACAAGAATTCGATACCGCCATGGAGCACTTGCCGGCCCATTGGTTCGCCACTTGCTGACCGATTCCTCCGCCGATGGATGCACTGCCAGTTATGCTTAATCCGGTCACTACACCATCCCTGTAGGTGCGCGTAATCGCAGAATCCCACAAGCCAGAGTAGGGGACCATTTGGTAATAGCGCCCACCGCGGGCGGCGTAGTAGGCGCCGATCGAAACCTGGCCGCCTTTGCCCCTATTGACAACGTATGCGTTTACGTTTTGTCTCCCTCCAATTCCGATGGTGGTGCCAGATTCGATGTTGACTTGGGGAGTTCCTCCGGCGACCTCGATCACTTCTGGGGTCGTCAAGGGGTGCGCGGCGTCTTCAAACGTGAATTCGGTCCCCCCACTAATCGTGATTTGAACTTGAGGTGAAGTTGAGATGATTTGCGGACCAGAGCAATTTTGCATGTGGACGCCATCTAGCGTGAGGTGTCCATTGTTGAACAAGATTTGCGCTTGACGAATTCCAATCCGGCTGGGGCAACCGCCAACGTTGTTCGCATTCCAGAAATCAATACTAACATGATCCAGGTTGATCGTACTCCCCACTGCATCCGCAACATTGATGGCATAACCAGTATTGCCGCCACCGCCCACAAACTGGGTGCCCGTGAAGGTTAGATTTTCGGCTCCGCCTCCGCCCTTGACTATGGTGACACCGTGCTCGGTGGCCTTGTATCCGCCCATGATAGTTCCCCCAACCCAGAATTGCTGGTAGATGTTATTGCCGAGAGCGTACTGGCTACCGAAGTTCTGCACGTGAACGTTGTCAAACTCTTCCAAGAAATCCGTCGCACTCGCGGACATAGCGTCCCCCGACAGAATTCCGCCTGATGGGTCGCCACCCACCCAGATACCATAAGGGGTATTGGTAGGGCCGTTGCCGATCAGTGTGAGGTTCCTAATGCCGCGGCGGGAATAAGTTCCAGGTTGAGTTGGGTAGAGAACGGTGCTTGTATTCGCGCACACGATGGCCGGAGTGTGGAGGCCGCGTGCGCTGGCGGAACCAATCGTAATTACGGCGTTATTGCCCTCGATGCTTACCCATTGCGGCTTTTTCACTGTGGTGGTGAGGGAGTAGGTGCCGGGTGCAATCTCGCAGATGCCAGGAGTCGCCGGGGATGAGAACCGCGCTATGCACGCGTTGAGTTGGGCGCCTATATCGCCGCCAGTCTCGCTGATTATAGGAGTCTCGCGACGGGTATTTGCCTTTCCTGTCTTGAGCGTTGAGTTCCCAGGCTCGGGGGTTTGTTTGGCTGTTGCGCCCGGGGCTTTATCGGCCTGACCGGAAAATGCAACGACGGTAGAAAACAAGGAAATGATGACCACAAAACGATTGCTCACCAAGAAAATTTACCCTGAACGGAAATGCAAGTCCATAGCTGAGGATCACGGGCATTGGACGCATTCACGATGATAAGCGGCTCAACGGGGACTGGGTTCACTTAGACTGCTCTAATGTGCGGGCGGTGTCTCGGGGAATTACTACAACAGTTTCGGATTCGGCAGCCGACTGCTTGACCGGATTGCACGGCCGAGGCCATCATTGCCTTCATCCCATGAGCCTAACCACGTGCCTGCACTTGACACTGGGGCCCGGCCTGCGTGATAAATGCTAGCTGTGGAATTTCACGAGAAAGGGTGTCCCGGACCTTGGCTCACAGACGAGTAATATCCTTCGCCATCGCGGTCATTTTATCTTTGGGACTGCTCGGTTGCGGTACATCGAAATACGTCCCCTATGAAAGTTCCATCGCCTCAACCCAAAATCCGCTCGTTGCACAATATAGCGTGCTACATTATCGCGACGGATTCACAGCTTGGGTTGAATTTGGAACCGACACAAACTACGGTCGGCAAACGTCGGTGACGAACTCCGTAAATACATCAGGGCGCGCTGTGGTCGACGTCCTTGTGGCGGGAATGCTTCCGCAAACCACCTACCACATGAGGGCACACGTCGAGTCACCAACCGGCGAGTGGGTCGACCAAGACCACATGTTTACGACGGGCGCATTGCCTGCTCTTACGCTTCCCAAGATTACGGTGACGCGGCCGAGTCCGCCTGCGAATTCACCGGAAAATGCCGGAATAGAAATGATCACTATTGCCAGCGGCAACACACCGGCCTTCTTTACTGACCGCGACGGTAACCCCATCTGGTACTACGACGTTGGGTCGTCCAGTTCTCCTTACGTGTTCAAACTGCTTCCCAGTGGGCACATGATCGTGATGATTACGACTTCGCCGATTTCGTTCACAGCAATTTCGTCTATACGCGAAATCGACCTGGCAGGAAATCTTATCCGTGAATTGGATATTCCGACCCTCCGGCAAAGGATGCAGATGGCCGGGTTCGATTTCGCTGCCGAGAACTACACCCACGATCTCGTTCCGCTTGACAACGGACATCTCATCGTTCTCGTAAATTATTCAAAGACCTTCACAGATCTTCCCGGGTATCCCGGTTCACTGAGCGTGGTTGGAGATGGCTTAGTTGATCTAGACGAGAACTGGAATCCCGTATGGGCGTGGAATAGCTTCGACCACCTCGACGTCAATCGCCATCTCAACGGCCTGCCCGACTGGACCCACGGCAACGGCGTGGAATATTCTCCCAGCGATGGCAATTTGTTTTTGTCGTTGCGTCACCAGTCATGGGTTCTAAAAATTGATTACATTAACGGAACCGGTACGGGGAACGTGCTGTGGCGCCTGGGCTACCAAGGCGACTTCGCTCTAACCGCGAACGGAGTTCCGACCGATGACCCGAGCCTATGGTTCTCCTTCCAGCACTTTCCTGTACTCGTTAGCCAGAGTGGAGTGCAAACTACGTTGGGGGTGTGGGATAACGGAGATAATCGCGTCCTGAACATCCAGGGTGTGATCTGTGGACCTCCGCCTGTGTATAACGTTCCTTGCTACTCCCGGGGTACTATCTATCAGATTGATGAGAGTGCCAAGGTTGCCAATTTGGCCTGGGTCGACTTGCCGGGATTGTATTCGCTTTGGGGAGGAAGCATAAATCAATTGCCCAACGGCAATGTTGAGTTCGATGCGAACGCCCCGGTCGAAGGATTGAGCGCGGGCATTGCCTCCGTAATCCAGGAAGTCACTCAGACGTCCGCTCCGCAGGTTGTATGGCAGATGGTGATCACCCCGGGTACGGCAAACGCCTATCGCGCGTATCGTTTTCCCAGTCTATATAAGGGCGTTACCTGGGCCCATTGACAATTCGTCCGATCCTTCGGTGCCGATGGGAGTCACGATTAGAGAACCCCTATGACGGCGACTCGAAAATGAGGTTCTCAACAGATTCTGTCGTTTTTCATCCAGACAACGGTGCCGTGCCTGCCACCGTTATCGTTGCGCAACAACCGCTATTTTCCATGCAATGCGCTGAAGTCCAGGGATCTTTAGTAGCGCTGAATCCAAAGGCGAGAGCCACCTGAAGGTTGATTCGGTAAGTCTGAAGACTAAAGGAATTGGATTCTTCCAAACGCGTTCGAGGCCAATGAGTCCCACGCATAGGAAATATTTTCCCTGCCACTCTACCTTCTCGAAGTGCTTCTGCAAAGTCCGGAGATCGCGCACTCGCAACGGCGTCTCGTCGGAGGTCGACTCTCGACGCAAAAACCAGCCAGTATGCCGGTATAACCATCCGGGCGGATTGGTCGCGAGCGGGTCGATCATTACTAGTAAGCCGTCCCGCCTTAGAACGCGGGCAAATTCGCTCGCAGCTCGCTCTTGATCCATGTGGTGATAAGCGGAGACGCACAGAATTCCGTCAAACGCTTCGTCCCCGAAATGTAAATCCTCTCCCGGCATCTGTTGTAAGTCCAGATCGATGCAGTAACGTTGTGCCAAATCCTTCGCACGAGCCAAGGCCGCCGCTGACACATCGATTCCGCTCACCTGCGCACCGCCCAGGGCCATCAGCGCCGAAGAGAAACCGTCGCCAATACCGACATCCAAGATTCTCTTGCGCCGCAAATCGCCGAATTGCCCAATTGCCCAATTCAGCATTTCCGCATGAAAGTAGTGAATTCTAGATAGGTCGAGATTGTCAGGGTTCCGCCGCAGATAGATTTCGTCGTTCTCCGCAGCTTCCTTCCGAATTCGCTCGGCCAGTTCCGCGGGTAACCCCGCTAGTTGATCGTTTTCCATGTCAAGTCCTGCCACTAGATTCATCTTACCAGTCAGCAAAAACGTTGCCCAGCGAGGTCCTTCGGACCTGGCATTCTTCCTTAACGCAGACCAGTGACGACATGGACCTAGCTACTTTGCGGTGCAAAAGTAGTCATCTTTAGCCAGCAATTCACAGATGCAGAACCGCGAGTACGTGCTACAACGTTGCTTTGTTGCTCTTGTAGTTTGATGACTCCGGAGGAAAAAAAGCGT
>Ga0210403_10001569_pt1 | contig 21569 bp, 17 predicted proteins | sample IncBWC19MmetaG_FD_150863 | JGI IMG/M metagenome (GOLD analysis project Ga0210403, IMG submission 150863) | Forest soil microbial communities from Barre Woods Harvard Forest LTER site, Petersham, Massachusetts, United States - Inc-BW-C-19-M | ecosystem: Environmental > Terrestrial > Soil >... | reverse complement strand
CTTCGTAGTGCATCCGGTCGTAGACCGCACGATAAGTCACGTAGTGGCCCGCGTTTGAAGCCAGCAACTCGACGGTCTTGTACTCGCCGAGGGAGAGACAGAGATCCACCTGGTCCCAATAGGCGCGGCTGATATCCGTATGCAGAAGCAGCTTGCCGAAGCTGATGGTCTTGTCGGCCTGCTGCCGCCTGAAAATCCTGGTCACGACCTTGAGACGTCCGATGAGGACGTCGACATCGCGCGAATTGTCGATGAAGTCTCTCGCGCCTTCATCTAAGGCGAGGCCCTTGTCGGGCTGCGATGGGTTGCCGGCAAGGAATAAGACCGGAATTCTGATGCCTTGATTGCGTAGTTTGGCCAACAGGTCGATGACAGACACGCCCGGCAGGTTCCAGTTGGCGAGGAGAACGTCGGCATAGCCGACATCATCGAGCGCGCCGAGCAGCGAGGCGCCATCGTCGAAACTAAGGACGGCAAAACCCTGCGCCGACAATTTATCGGTCAGCATCCCGCGATACGTCTGGTCGTTCTCGATGAGAAGGATGCGAATCGCCTGCGCCTGACCGTTGGCGGCAAGCGGCGCCGGCCTGGCTGTCGCCGGGTTTGCGACAATCTGTTCAGTCGTCGCCATTGAAGGGCTCAGCATCCTTGCCCTCCATCAGCCTTCGGCCGGACATGCCGCTCACGCCGAGCACCCGAACGCTTGTCGAGGAATGCGGGGGACCAAATTCTGATAGAGTCTTTGTCCCGCTTCAGATCGGACACCCGAGCCAGCGCGGCTTTCATGCTGATCGAGATCTCTGCAGGGAGATGCACAGCATGCGACACGTCGTACGCTGACCACCTGCCCGCGCGAAAACGCGGTGCATTCAACATCGCAATCATCATCCGCAAGTGCCCCCTCAATCGTAGTTCTGCGTCTCCCGCATCAAGTCGCACACGATTTGGGTAGCAAAGGTAAGCGAAGGGGCGATGTGATCGGCATCACACCTATTTTCATTGTCACAGAAATATCCCTGCAAAGCGTTCTTTATCACAGAATTATAGCAGGGCACGCCCACGAACTGACTTCACTGCAAATAGTGCGCGGAAGATATTGCTGCGCCAACCTTTGCGCACACGAATGCGCATACGAAACTTCCGCTCAAGGTGACGCAGGGCCGCCTAGGTCGTGGACTCAAACCTGAATCCACAGGCGAGAGGCGGCAAGCAGGACGGCGGCCAGAAGTTGCGGGCGGTTTTGTTGTAACGCGTGGCGATGCGTCGGAAGTGCTTGAGTTCATCGAAGAAGCGTTCGATGAAATTGCGTTGGCGGTAGAGGGCGCGGTCGACCGAGCGTTGGACCTTGCGGTCAGGACAGGTCGGGATGTGAGTTCGGCCGCCGCGGCGAGCGACCAGATCGATACGGGCGCGCGTCATAGCCGCGATCGGCGATGAGATCACGACCGGGCTCGAGCTGCTCGATCAGGACCGGTGCAATAGTCTGTCGGAAGCTTGGCCTCGCGACAGCACGACGCGTATCGGCATCCTTGCCTGATCGACCGCGGCATTGATCTTGGTGGTCAGTCCTCCACGAGAACGGCCGATGGCGCTGTCCGGACCCCTTTTTGCCGCCCGCGGCGTGTTGGTGAGCGCGGATGATCGAGCTGTCGATCAGCTGCAACGATTGTGGCGAGTTGGCTGCCAAGGTCTCGAACATGCACAGCCAGATGCCCTTCCTGGCCCAACGATTGAAGCGGCCATTCTTCTTGCCCTCCGCTCCAGGCAGCAGAGGGGCGATGATCAGTCATTCGCTATCCGACAAATCGAACAGCGCCTTCAAGGCCTCCATCTGGAAGTTTGAATCACTTTGCCTCATCCCACACAACAGGTTTGAGTACAGACCCTAGACAGAAAGCTTTGCAGCCTCGCGCTCCAGTCGTGTTTTGTGAATGACATAGATAGCGGCTGAGCTCTGCTCGATGACCTTGCGCTTTCTCCACACGCTCAGGATACGGCTGGCATTTTCACGCGCCACATGCGCCAGCGCCGCCAGGTCGTCCTGGCGAATTCTCTGCCGGATGATGATCTGGTCCGGCGTCTCGCCGGGCTCGCCAAGGTATTTGGCAAACTGAAGCAGGGCGCGAGCGACGCGTGCCTCGAGCGAGAGAAAGCTCGCGGCCGCCACCTCCTCGTCAGTTTGCCGCAGGCGCTCCACGAGGGTCGTTACCAAGTGACTGTAGATCTTGGGATCGTCTTGAAGGCATTCGAGGAAGGTGCTGCGGCTCAGAAAGGTCAACCTGCTGTCTCTCAGCGCTTGGACCGTGGCGGACCTTGGCAGTCCGTCGATCATTGCAAGTTCGCCGACAATGGCTCCCGGTCCCAGGATCGCAAGGATTCGCTCTGCGCCACCCTCAGGCGACGCGATGCTCACCTTGAGGACACCGTGTTCGAGGTAGTAGCAACCATCAGCAGCGGCGCCGATTTCAAACAGGGTCTTTCCCTGCTTGACGAACACGACCGGCGCCTTTGCCAGCAATCGCGAGGAATACTCGCGCGGCAATCCGAACAACAGGTTATGAGAAGCAAAAAAGCGAGTTGGACCCACCATACTGAACGCTCTCCATGAAACGGATCCTGAGTAATCCGTCTGATGCAAAAGCTATATCGTAGCCACGCCGCTCTCCCCTACACGGTTTGCATACCTCGCGCTCGCAAAACAAGCTTCATGTATACCAAGCAGACTATAGGGTTTTGGCTTAAAGGCGAACAGCTTAAAGGCGAACAATTTCCGGAAGGACAGCTATCGGTTTTTCGCTAAGAAGCGGAAGTACTGGCCTTCAAATGTGAGCGCGTCCGGGCATCACTGCCACCAGGCAATCGCAGCACTCCAAGTAGTCCCGATTAGGATATGTTTGATTGGCTCGCGAAGCGGAAAGGCGAACCGCATCTACTCTGACCAACTCGACAAAGAATGTAGAAGGCATTGAGTGTCCCTGATATCCGCCGCCGACCCCGCTCTGGAAATACCTTTGCCGCAGTACCTTTCCTGGTCGGGAAACGACGGACGTTTGGATCTGGGGATTTGAGTTTGCGCATGAGGGGTAAGCTCGCCAGGGAGTGACAGGCTAACGCGGTCGAAAAGGCTATTGTGGGCGCATGAGTAATCGCGAAAGCCATTTCAAGTCCCCGGGCACGACCAAAACTGGCAAGGCTGGTGACGCGATCGACGTTGCGGCCCGTTGTATGGGATGAGTGAGTCAGCGGGAACCATTTCCCGGGCGGTTGAGCGTGAGTGGGTCACTCTCGATGTGAATCGAAAGCCGCTGGAACGCAGGGCCGCCTTGACAGACGAGGGGCGGCGGCTGGCACGCAGGGGTAGACCGGAGAGCAAGCCAGGAGGGGCATTGCCCCGCGATCATACCAACACCCCTCCTCCCATTCCGAGAGCGGAAGCGCAGGTAGCGCCTCCAAGCAGCTTCGATTAGGAGCGACAATGGCTACGGCGCTGGCGGAGAAGGCCGCGCCAGAATGGAGCGGAGAGAGTCAGCCTGTGCAATGGCGGTTGCTGGCCGTTGTAATTTCCCGGGGATGTCCGGAAATGGCGAAGACGTGGAACACTCGCTGGATTAGTTACTGGGGTTCGGGGCGGGACTGATCTACGTTGTCGTGGACCAGTTTTTCTGTCGGATTAGTGAAGCTCATGCTTTGCGCGGACTGGCCGCACCGCCAAGCGCATGGCCGAGGCGACGGGCTTCGAGGCCAGGACAATCCATCGCCTGCTTGAGGTGGACCGCTGGCGTCTCTTCAGGACGACGTCATCGTGGCAACGGCGCGGCATTGGGGTCGCTATGCCGGCCATATGCTGGCCGAGCCGATGAGGATCGTTCGTCAGCGCGACAGCGAAATGAAACCCGACATTGTCAACGAATAGAGGTATCGACAACGTGGCGGACGGTCCGCTTCGGCATCGCCGCCCGCAGAGATCTACCTGTGGGGGTTGCGCGGCGTGTTCCACGATGGCACGCCAGCGCAATGTGCAACCTCTACACCCTCGCTCCCTGGTTATGACGGCAAGCACCAAGGCCGGAATACTGTCGCGAGGTTGCCGGCCAAAGGGCACGCTGATCGGCGGCCCCGCACAGAGTTTAGTCTATGCGGGGCCTCACCAATCGTTGCAGGATTGAGGAGACAAGCAGCGATTGGCTAGCTTGACCGTACCGGCAGAAATCAGCTGACCGCACGAGCCAATATTGTGACATGCCCCGATCGACGAGCGCATGGGTCCGTGGTCCACACAAGGCGCCACGGAGGGATTAATCCTCTTGGCTGGCCGCCTCCCACCCAATGGTTACAGCCCTTCATATGCGCAAGGTCCAACTTGTACAGGTTGGGAGGCTAACACCGGGGCCTAAACCTTGGGCCATCCCCCCTCCCTGCCGGAGCGTCCCTTCCTCGGATGAATTGAGGAAGCGACAGGGCTGTAAAGGGCCACGCGCGGTGCCTCGAAGGGCCGACGATGGCTGCCAGGTGTGACAGCGCCGATCCGCTTCGGCAGGTGAGGGAGGTGGCCCCTCGTCGACTGTCGTTAATGTTCGCCTCCAAAAGAAAAGACTGGGAGGACCAAAGTGATCGAAATTGCCGACGATGCCAGAATCGATATTGTCGAAGAGGTGAGGAAGGTTATCGCGTTCCATCTCCCTGTCGCAGTAACGAAGCTGACCGAAGATGCCAAACTCACCGACCTAGGGGCTGACAGCATCGACCTCTATGAGGTCATCATGTCGCTTGAAGAGAAATTCGTCATCACTATTGACGCCCGAGACGCGCAAAGGTTCGTCACGGTGGGCGACGCAATTGCTTTCGTCAAAGGCGAAGTTGGCAGATTTTAGGGGGCTGATCGCAGGCCACACGGTTACCCCCAGAGAGCTTCAGTTAGTTGCCAGTTACCGCAAAAGTAAGCCAGCTTGTAAGAATTTGTGCGTCCAACCTTCACGCGTCTCCTTGAACGGCAGCAAATGAGACTTGAAGCAAAAACCTTGGATGACTGCCTGCAAGAGGCCGCCGAATGCGACCGGCTGGCGTGCCTCGCTCGTACGGACGCATCGCGCAAGATTCTGACGTTGTCCGCGGCGTTATGGCGAAGGCGTGCACGAGATGCGACAGATCAGCATCCGTCGTATTTGCACTAGGACCTCGTCGAGTGCGACGGCAAGGAAAAGCCCCGGCGCTGAGGCCGGGGCGCGAAAGGCGTCGCATATTGAGGGGCTCGACTGAAGCCGCCTTGCTCCAGCCGCCGGCCCGCTCCGGTGATCGCCACCCCGAGGAACGGGTTGGCCGCCACGCCGGGCGGTGTATGTATCAGCCGACTTGGCCGCGACGTGCCAGATAAGAAGCGCTCGACTGGTTGTCTCGCGCGTCGCGATGGCAGGGTCTTTTTGGGTTACCTCTGCTGCCCGTGCCCAAATCGACTTTGCGCAAACAATCGCACCCGTAGTTGGCGGTATATGGGGGCAGCCACTTGCTGCTCTTCCCAATCCAGCAAGTGGTCAGGCCCCGCACAGATGCACCCCAGTACTGTGTGGGGCCGCCCCGGTTGGCGCTGTGATCGTCATCACACCTTCGGCACGATATTTGACACCAAGACACGTGATGGCCGCCAAGCAGCGGACGTGCCTCGCTGAGCATGACATCGGTCCAACTAATGACACTCGTCGAGGTGTGCGCCCTGCGGTACCAGAGCGACGATTGCTACTGGCGAGCGTCGTGTGGGAACAGTCGCTCGACAAGAGACCATTGGCTTTTTGGTGCAGTGGGGCGTTGGGACAGTGGGTGATGTCATGGGGTCAAGGCTAGCGACAATCGTCGTCGAATCTCGTTTGCTTGTTCGCGAAGCGCTCAAATCGCTGATGGCGAAAAATGCCTATCGCGTGGTTCGCGATGTCGGCTCCACCGCGGAGATCAGCGGCGCGTCAACCCTCTCCGAAGAGCCCAAGCTTGTAATCCTGGGCGCGCAATCCGCCGACAATGCACTCAGCCAGGCAGCCGGCGCCCGCAAGCTGTGGCCCGATAGCAAGATCATCTTGCTGTACGAATACCTTTCCCCCGCCGATTTTCAGAAGCTGCTGATGTCGGAGATCAATGGCTGTGTTCCGTTGTTCGCATCTCCAGACACTCTGGTCAGCACGCTGGACATGATCGTAACCAAAGATGTCCGCGCCATGGTCATGGGCGACACGAAACGTCCGGTGATCCAGCCAGCGTCGCCCGAGGACTCGAATCAGTCAGAGATCGGGATCGACAAGCTCCGGTCGGACGGCGCCGAACATGAAGATGTATCCGTCAGCATCGGCGCCCTGCCGCAGCGTCCGATGAACGTGCCCCCACTGCGAAATCACCCTGGTCTGTCGGAGCGCGAGGCCCAGATCCTCGACGGACTCGTGAAAGGGCATGCCAACAAGGTGATCGCGCGCACGTGCGCCGTCACCGAGGCCACGGTCAAGGTCCACATGAAGTCGATTATGCGGAAGATCCGGGTAGACAACCGCACGCAGGCGGCTATTTGGGCGATGGCGAACGGCTATGCTGGCGACGGGTTTAACGGCCGCCTGCTGAATCCCGACTCGGCACGGAACGCCGCTGCCATCACCGAAGCGGCAATCAGATCGGTTGCCACCAATCGTGGGCCATTCTCGGAATACACCTGAGACGTGAGGGGATGAACCTCGGGCTGTCCGGCGGGCGGCGACCATGACAAAGCGCCGCCACAAGGGCGCCAGGTCGGCTCGTAGCCTTCCTTCCCAGGCGGTTGCCCTCGTGGGCGAATCGCACGCGCTGAGCTACGCGCTGGTCATGGCGCTGGCGGCCACGCCGCGCGAGAGGCTTTCGCACATGGAAATAGACGCGCTATGCCAGGTGGCCTACGAACTGCAGGAAAAGCTCACAAAGGCGCTCGAGATGTTTCAGGAGATCGAGAAAGTTACCGATCCCTAGCCGCGGCGAGCAAAATCCAGCGCCTGGTGCAGTAACAGCTACAGATCTTGGCTACAACCTCGGGTGCGGACGAACTCGGAACGGTGTTCGGCAGCATCTCAATGACGGGGTCGCTGGTGCAAGGCTCCTGCCGTACAAAATCCGCGGCCCTTTTATTCGTCGCTGCGCCATGGCCCCCAACGTGTAAGCGGCGAAGTTTCCTTACGCCCCTTCCCCACGGCGCTTACACGGCAAGAGCTGCGCAGACGAGCAGCAGCACGCCCGCCGCCGTCATCAGCAGCCACAGTCTGTCTCGCCAGCTCTCCGGTCTGGGCCCTTCGATGTGAGCCATAGTGCTTCCCTCCCAGTGCCCGCCTTGGGAGCATAGAACTGGCCCTTTTCGCCAGCCCGTTACAACTTTGTGTCTTCGCGCCAACGGGCACGCGCGGGAACCGCCAGCCGGCATCACTGCCTGGATTGACTTCGGCAGCCGCACCGAGAAGGCGACATTCTACGGGACCATTGTTGGTGATCGGCAGGTGTGGCCTGCTGCCGATCGCGTCGCGGCGTGGCTGCACGAGACCGTGTTGCGCCTCTTCTCTGATAGCCCTTATGCCAAAGAACACGCCGGTTAGAGGAGTCCGCCGGCAAGCAATCGACGCCGTCCGATGCTGGTCCGGATGCCAAGCCGAAGAAATCGAGCCACCGCTATGTGATCGAGGTTCGGACCGCCAAAGGGGAGTCGTTGGTTCTGACTACTGTTGAATGGACGAAGGAAAGCCGGCGCTATGCAATCAATCAGATCCTTCGCTTGGAGGGTTTTGCAAAGCCAGCCCTGGATGAGTCACCAAAAGCGCAAGTAGCTACTGCCCGCTATGGCGCCGGCCCGCGCTGCGACCTGCCACCGCACCAATACACAGGTGTGATGCAGATCACATCGTTACCGGCGTAGCTCCGCTAACAAGTGAATTGCGCTTTAGTTCTGAAATCTGCCAACCAGACTATTGGGCAATGGACGGTAGTTTGGCGGACTTCCGGAGCCTTCTGTGTCACTAGAATCTGCCTCTTCCTCTTCCAGGGCACGGAAGATCGACGGCCGCCACCTGCGCAGTGAGCGGACCAGGCTGGCGATTATCGAAGCCTATCTGGAGTTGCTTCGCCGGGATTCGGTGACGCCGACGGCGAGCCATATCGCGGAACAGGCGGCCTGTTCGGTGCGCTCTATCTTCGAACGCTTTTCCGATCTTGATGCGCTCAGACTCGCAACTGCGGACTACGCAATCGCCCAGGGCCAAGCGGAGGCAGTGGCGCGCAATGTTGACGGCGATCGGCCCGCTCGCATCCAGTCCCACGTTGAGACCCGCGCGCATGCCTGCGAAAAATGGCTGCCGCTGTGGCGCATTATCGCAAGTCTGGATCAGGTGGCCGAACTCAAGGCGCGCATTGTCATGGTGCGCCGCGCCAACATCACCAGGATGAGGCTGATGTACGGGCCGGAACTCTCGTGCCTCTCCGAGCCGGTGCGCGAACAGTTGCTGTTTGCGTTAGCCGGGTTGACCAGCTTCGAAAGCTGGGACCAGATGCGCCAATGCTACGGCCTTTCGATGGAGGCCGGGCAAGGCGTTTGGCGCTCCGCGATCGACCGAATGCTGCCGTCGGGAAGATAAGCCGCCAACGCCGGAGGCGGAACGGCAAGCTGACACCGCTTTCGAGGGTCCGAGGGCGAGCCGCTCCACAAGCATATGCCCACCGATCCCGACAGGGTGATGGCCGCAACATTGCAGCGGCGCGAGCGCTAGCCATCGCCCGGTTCACCGGCATCATCGGGCGTACAGGACAAACAGAACAATCAGAAGCAGCAAGCCCGGGATTGCAGCGAACACGGCCGCGGCAAATGCATTCCCAGATCGGGGCGGCGGTGGGTGTTTGGGACGCTCACTGACGGGGGCGTCGGGTTCGGAGTCGGTCATGGATTACTTTGCTGGCACTTTGCCAACGCGTGTGTGCGGGTGACTGTGCCATTGCGGGAGGCAGGCGCGCGTCCGACCGAACCCTAAAATTTCGTGTCAGGCGTCCACGCGGGCACTTGGTCCAACTCGCCACTGGACCGACGGAGCCTGTGCACCAATCGCTCCAGCCTTCGGGTTGAGCCGTGTAACCGCTCGCCTGTATCGACCAGTTCGACTTCGATGATACGACCTTGTCGCCGGCCTAGGGCGTTGATTGCGTGGACGCGGACCACGCCATCACAGATAAACCAGGACACCACTAGCTGAGCCATTGGACGTTCCCTTTTTGGGTCGCGAAGGAAGCACACATGCCAAGGCGTCTCGGCTGCGCAATGTTGCTTTTTTGTATCCGTGTGGGTTCTCACACAGCGCTCCACTGAGCAAGGGCGCGCTGTGACTAACTTAAGAGCGCGGTGCGACCATCCGGTGACTGTTTCCGTGTTATCTAGCCAACTGCAATCTGTACGAATCCCGCCAGCAAAGAACGGTGCTAGCCTGAGCTATGGACCGTGCAACGATTGAGCGGAACTTGGCCCAGGTCGAGCGCGACATGCGTGCGAGCTTGGAAGATATCGCCCATCAGCAAGAGACGCTGAGGAACCTTGAGCGGCACGGCGAGGACACGACGGAGGCGGTGCGCTCGATCGGAATTTTAGAGCACACCCACCTGGTGCTCAGCTCGATGCGCGATCAGCTTGCCGACGAGCTGGCAGCCCTCGATTAGGCGTGCGGCGACCACGAGTTGATCACGCGGCGAAAGCGCATGATGGCCTATATCTCATGATGGCCTATATCTACGGTGGCCACTGCGGTTGTACCTCCATGGATGTTTTCTTCTTTCCTACCGAGCGGGATGCGACAGTCGGCCTCTATGGCCTCGGCCACCGATGCCTCCACGAGCCAGCCTCAAGGCGTCTTGATGGCGAAATCTACTGCACCGTTCACAACGTCACCGACTGGAACCCCTTGATCAGTAACCAGCTGTTGCGAGCGAGGGAGAATGGCGAGGTCTTGGTGGAGCATTGTCGGGCCGACGGGCTCACCTGGATAGAGGCTCCCCGCTACACTGCAGAGTTAAAATTTGCCGAATCTCTTTTGCCCGACGGCCTTTTGACCTTTTACCGGGATGCCCGACGAGTGTGCGCTACGGCGCTACAGGCGCGGGCTCTTGCCAATGAACCGCCGCCGATGGTTTCCACGTCATTGAGTGGCGAAGCGGCGATCAAGTCGGTTGCCGCCAATCGTGCGCTATTCTCGGAATACACCTGAGACATGAGGGGACGAACCTCGGGCCCTAGCCGTGTCATTGGTAAACAGGCGCGCTTGTGAGGCGCCCTTACCAAGACTACCAATCAAACGCCGACGCCTACCGCCGCCCGGCTGAGTGGCGACGGGAATATTCGCAGTTAGGGAACAATACCAACGCCTGGCTATGCAACCATAGTGCGGCGACGCCGGCTGGTGAGTTTCGAATGGGTCGTTCTATAAGATGTTCTGCGCGGATTCTGCTTAAGCCGTCGGTGATGGTCAGCATCATACCCACGTTGCTGGTTTGCAGCAAAACGTGGATACCGCTTTCGTGAAAGTCGAAGATTAATTCTTCGAGATCGAGTTCCTCGGTGACGGACTCATCTTTCCTCAGCATCCCGGCCATCACCTCAGGGTAGCAAGGACGCACCAGACGAGTCGCTGGCAATTTGGCGGCAGTTGCTAGCCAATCGAGATTACTCCCAATGCCCGTGACGTACGACGACAATACGGTCCGAGAAGGTCGGGCATGTAATCAAGGACTGGCGTCAGGATGCCCCGTTCGCAATTCGCCCATTCCAGCCGCCGCTTGCGTTCTTAATCTGACCCTTTCAGCGGTCGCAGCGAGATGTTGCGAAAGCCGGCGCGCCGTGTATTTGGCGCCGAAGGCAAAGCGCATCAGCGGGCCGAAGCTGTTCGCTGCGATGGGACCGACGAAATAGAGGCCAGCCATGCTGGACTGGAAATGGGATGACAGGATCGGGGTGTTCACCGCCATGCTTATGGAGGCGCGCAGGCGTGGCTGGATGAACGTCAACCGATCGAGCTTGGGCCGGTAGCCCGTCGCTGCAATGACATGGTCGGCCTCGATCGTGTGGCTGTAGCGCCCACCATCCGTCGCCAGCTTCAGCCGTACGCGATTGCCAACCACCTCCGCGCCGGTCGGCGTGTATCCGAGCAGTTGGGGAACGCGGCCGATGCGATCGGTCATGAACCATCCTCCGGCCGGTCCAAGATGGGTTTGCACCCACTTCAGCCTTCTGCTCTCGGGCAAGCAATGGAAGATCGTAGCGCAATTCGTGAAGAACCAGGATCTCCATGACGGGCCGATTCCGCTATTCGGCGCGCGCAGGCGGCTCCACAGAGATGGCGGGTCGTCACCCTTGGTGTGCAGTTCGAGCATGGGCTTACGCGTGACGAGCCGGGCATTGGCACCGGCTTCATGCAGCAGGGCGGCGACATCGACGGCCGACGCTCCACCGCCCAGAACCACCACATCGTTGCCTCTGAACTCCGCGAGATCCACATGCTGGGAGCTGTGCGAGACGAACTTTCGCGGAAGACTCTCGATTGAGGATGGTACGGAGCTGAAATGAGAAATTCCGACGGCCACGACAACGCGGCGCGCTGCGACCGTCTCGCCGCTGCCCAGTCTCACCGTGAAGCCGGACGGGCCTCGGTCTATGGCGGCCACCAATTTTTGCTCAAGCGTCGGAACGAACTGCCGCTGGAACGCCAACCCATACTCGCAAAACGTCTCCAGCGGCACCGGCGTTCCGATATCGGCGTAAGGCAGCCTCTTTTCCCGGCAGTATTGACCCAGTGTGAGACTGCCCTCGGGATGATAGACGCTCGAAGCGAAGCCTTCAGACTTTAGAAGCATACCGCGGGGCATCTGGGTGAGCCAGCTCTCCATCGGCTTGCCGAATATACGGAACGGCACCCCGAGCTGCGACAAGTGCGCCGCAATGGACAGTCCATAGGGGCCCGCACCTACGATCGCCACATCCGTTGTTCGAAGCATAATCGCTGTTCCTCCATTGAATGAACCGCGCTAGGTCGGCGATGCCCTCGTGGACGCATCGCCCGGCAGGCTCGCAGTCATCGAGAGATCTCCTGGATTGCTCCGACCTTCGAGGCGGCCCTGCGTCCACGCACGTATTTGCGCGCCGCCTGCAGCCAGTGATCCGGTTCGGGCGCTACGGGATCGGCGTAAACGGCGACGAACTCAGCCGCATGCCGGGGCACATCGTGGTATGCCGAGTACAGATAGCGGCTATCAGGATCGCGCCAAATTTCCTGCGGAAAGAGCGCGACGATTGGCGAGTCGATGTTCGGCACCCTTCGGGTGACGGCGAAAGGTTCGGCCAGTGCGCTGATCATGTCGGTGGGACCATCCAGCGCGATGTGGCAGATCGGCGTTGGACGCCCGTTCATCTCGAGGAGGTAGGCTTGGCCGCTTCCTGCCTGAATCACGAAGTCGAAACCGACGAAGCCCGACAGTCCGAGGCGTTCCACGAGGCGCGCCGTCGCTTCCACCATTTCCGGCGATTCGATGACTCTAACCACCGAGGCGGGGCCGGCGGGGCCGCTTGTCTGCAGGGCCTCGACACTCAATCCGGCAAGCACTCTTCCCCGGCGGCACACGACCGCACGATTCGCCGGCCGGCCCTCAATGTACTCCTGTACGACTATCGCGGGATCGGGTCTGAACAAGCGTGCCAGGTAGGACGCGTCCCGCCTGTCGAGGGCTTGCATCATCGCCTTGATGCTTCCGCCGGTGCGTCGCAGTTCGAGGAAGTTTCGTTCGGCTTCCCTGGCGTTGGTGACGATGCGGACGCCTTCACCGCCACTGCTCTCGTCCCGCTTGAGGACCAATGGAAATCTTGCCCCGGCAGTCGTTGCCTGCAATTGCTGGACATCCTCAACCACCGCCGTGGCCGGAACCAGCAACCCTTCGTCGTAAGCGAGCTGGACAAAGCGGCTCCTCTGACGCGCGAACACGAACGACGAGGGAGCGCCCAGCGAGGTCTCCATCAACTCGGCCAACAGGCGAGCGCGTCTGTCATGGCCGCGGATGGCCCGCGTGTATAGCGCGTGCATGTAGTCGATTGCGCGCTCGTCGCCGGGAACGACGATGTCCGGAAGGAACCGCTCGATAGTTCGTGAGATCGAGTGCAAAGCCGCCGTGCGCGTGCGGCCGATAAGTTCCGCGTCGATCGTCCGCATCTTGTGGAGTCGGTGATGATCGGGCGCCAGAGCCCTCACCTTGAAGCCGCCATCGGCCAGCTCGAGGCACAGCCTTGTGATCTGGGCCCAATCGACGGTTGCAATGACGAGTACGCGTTTCATTCCGGCGGCCGCTCAAGCTAACGAGCAGCCACCCGCCGGGTCTCTGGCAATTAGGAGGTAGCCCATCGGAGACACTCAAAAGAGGTACCCCCAACCTCACAGACTTCCGCAATGGCTCATCGATTGTCCCGAGCGGCCGGTCAAGCGGCAGCCCAGCGCGCGTTAACGCGCGGCCAATCGGTGTCAGATTTTGGCACCGAGCCGACGCCGCCCAGCCGCAGGAGGATGTTCGCTTTCACGGGCGAAGCGGTCCTTCCGCTGGATCATTCGTTAGTCTCAAACTGACGTCCTTCCTCGTGGAGTAGCACACTGTGGCTGCCCTTCGAGTCGCCTCGGCGGGGCATCAGAGCCGTATAAGTAGAGGAGACCTGTTTCAGGATCCTGTGTTGCGTCCAAAAAAACACTCGGTTGCGTCCAAAAAAGACACGCGCAAAACGCACTCGTTTGTTGGCATTGTGTGGAGGTGGGGCATGTAAGCGAATTTCAGGCCGTCGGAGCGCGCGCAATTTCATGGCAAGACATTCGCCAAAGCACCGTCGCCTAAGGGAATCGGGGAACGGGACCAGCACACCGAAGGTGCTTGTATGCTAAGGCGGTCGTATTGGCGCGTTAGACTGCGACCTTCCGCTGTCTTGGTGTGCAGCGTTATCGCCACGGTGCAGATTGCCGCCCTTCGGCCCGCTCACGCGCAGTCCATCTGGACCGGAAACGCGTCGAGCGACTGGTTCGCCGTCGGCAATTGGCAAGGTGGTGTGCCGACATCCACTACGAACGCCTTCCTCGACACCATCGTGCCGCATCCAACGGTGGTGAACGGGCCGGGCGCTCAAGATCTCGACGGCAGCCTCGCGTTTTCGTCGGGTTCGACGGGGACAGTCACCGTCGGCGGCCCTGGCGCCACCTGGACCAACAGCGGCGACCTTTACGTCGGGCGCAACGGCACGGGCACGCTCAACATCGGCAGCGGCGGCACGGTGAGCAATGGGGTCGGCCATGTCGGTGGCTGCGCCGGCTGCAGCACCAGCGCCTTCGGTACAGTGACGGTGAGCGGGGCCGGCGCCACCTGGACGAATAGCACCGCGCTGGCCATCGGCGACTCCGGCACGGGGCAGCTCACGATTGCCGGCGGCGGGCAGGTGCTCACCGGGGCGTCGGGCGGTTTCCTCGCCAACCGTCCGGGTTCTACCGGCACGGTGACGGTCACCGATCCCGGCTCGGCCTGGAATATCAACGGCGGCCAACTTGTGGTCGGGGGATTCCTGGGCCCGAGCTCGGGCACGCTCATCGTCCAGAATGGCGGCACGGTGAGCAACACGGAGGGCAGCATCGGCTATGCGTCGGGTTCCACGGGGACAGCCACCGTGAGCGGCGCTGGCGCCACCTGGACCAACAGCGGCGACCTTTACATCGGGCGCAACGGCACGGGCACGCTCAACATCGCCAGCGGGGGCACGGTGAGCAACGTGGTCGGCCGTGTCGGTGGCTGCGAAGCCTGCGGCACCAGCGGCGTCGGTACGGTGACGGTGAGCGGCGCCGGCACCACCTGGACGAATAGCGCCGGGCTGGCCATCGGCGCCTCCGGCACGGGGCAGCTCACGATTGCCGGCGGCGGGCAGGTGCTCACCGGGCCGTCGGGCGGTTTCCTCGGCGTCCTTGCGGGCGCCACCGGCACGATGACGGTCACCGATCCTGGCTCGACCTGGAATATCAGCGACCAACTTACGGTCGGGGGTGCGGGCTCGGGCATGCTGATCGTCCAGAATGGCGGCACGGTGACCAACGCGGCCGGCACCATCGGGTCCTCGTCGGGTTCCATTGGCGCGGTATCGGTCACCGGCACAGGCTCTACATGGACAAGTTCCGGCAACGTCACCGTTGGGCTCGCCGGCACGGGCGCACTCACAGTTGCAGGTGGCGGTGCCGTGAACGTCGGCGGCGGCACCGGTACGGTTGTGGTGGCCAACCAGGTGGGCTCGATCGGGAACTTGAACATCGGTGCCGCTCCGGGCAGCACGGCGGTCGCGCCCGGCACGCTCAATGCGGCAGCCGTGCAGTTCGGTGCTGGCACGGGCGCGCTCAACTTCAACCACACGGCATCGGGCTACGTTTTTGCGCCGACGATTTCCGGCCCTGGCGCCGTCAACGTGTTTGCCGGCACGACCATCTTTACCGCTAACAACGCCTATACCGGAGGCACAACCATCAACGGCGGCACGCTGTCGATCTCGAGCGACGCCAGTCTCGGCGCCCCGAGCGGCGGCCTCGCCTTCGGCGGCGGCGCCCTGCAGACGACGGCGACCTTCACCACCGCACGCCCCGTCTCGCTGAACGCGGGTGGCGGCACCTTCATTCCCAATGCCGGCACGACGCTCACCCTGGCCGGCGCGGTCGGCGGCGCCGGCGGCCTCACCATGGCAGGCGGCGGCACGCTGGTCCTGGCCGGCGCCAGCTCCTATAGCGGCGGCACGACGGTGAATGCCGGCGCCTTGCAATTGGGCCTCGGGGCATCGCTCTTCGCGGGCGGCGCGTTGACGGTCAATGGCGGCATCTTCAACCTCAACGGCAACACCCAGACGGTGGGGACGCTGTCGGGCACGGGCGGCACGATCGCGCTGGGCGCCGGCACGCTCACGACCAACAGCAGCGCCAACACCACGCTGGCGACACAAATCACCGGCACCGGCGGCTTCGGCAAGCAGGGCCTGGGCACGCTCAACCTCACCGGCAACAATACCTACACCGGTGGCACCGCGGTGCTGGCCGGCACCCTGGCGGTGAACGGCAGCGTCTCCGGCAACGTCGCGGTGGGTCCGGCCGGGACCTTGGGTGGCAACGGCACGATCGGCGGCAACGTAGTCAACGCGGGCACCTTGGCGCCCGGCAACTCGATCGGCCTCCTGACGGTGAACGGCTCCTACGTCCAGATGGCGGGCAGCACATATCAGGTCGAGGCCAATGCGGCGGGCCAGGCCGACCGCATCAATGTCGGCGGCGCGGCTTCGATCCAGGGCGGCACCGTGCAGGTGCTGGCGCAACCCGGCAACTATGGCCGCAGCACGACCTACACGATCCTCAATGCGACGGGTGGCGTCGCCGGCAGCTACTCGGGCGTCACCAGCAACTTCGCCTTCCTGACGCCGTCGCTTTCCTACGACGCCAACGACGTGTTCCTGACACTGGTACTGAACAACTTCTCCTTTGGCGGCCAGACCTTCAACCAAAAGGCCGTTGGCCGCGTGCTCGACCAGACCTCCCCCACGGCCAGCGGCGACTTTGCCACAGTGCTGAACGCCATCGCCGGCCTCAGCACGACGCAGGGGCCGCAGATCCTCGATGCCGTCAGCGGCCAGAACTACGCCGGCTTCTCCAACGCCATGGTCCAAGGCGCCCAGCTCTTCATGAGCAACTTCGCCAACCGGGCGGGCAGCGCCAGCGGCGGCGGAGCCAGGGTCGCTCTGGCCGAAGCCTGCGATGTCGCCTGTGATACCACGACAGCCGCGCTGTGGGGCGCTTGGGGCGGCGCGGCGGGTGGCACCGGCACCATCGCCGGTAACTCCAACGCCGGCACCTTCACCTACAGCGTCGGCGGCTTCTCCGGCGGGCTGGACCGAAAGATCACCGACAACTTCCTGGCCGGCGTCACGGTGGGCTACCTGACCGGCGGCCAGTGGACCGGCGGCTTCCAGGGCCGCAGCGTCACCGACACCGTGCAGGCCGGCCTGTATGGCAGTTTTATGCAAGGCCCGGTCTACGTCGATGCGCTGGCGGCCTATGCCTATAATGCCAACCAGCTGTGGCGGCCGATCAACATCCCGGGCCTGCAGCCGCGCACCGCCTACGGCCAGGCCGGCGCCAACCAGTTCCTGGGCCAGCTCGAGGCGGGCTACAGGATTGATCTGGGCGGAACGCCCGGCTACTTCGTCACGCCATTCGCGCTGCTGCAGGGATCGGTGGCAACGCAGAACGGCTTGACCGAGACCGGGGCGCAGTCGCTCAACCTCAGCGTGGCGCAGCAGACCACCAGCTCGATCCGCACCATCTTCGGCGCGCAGCTCGGTGCGGCGATGGACATCGGCCTGCGCGACAAGATCGCGGCGCAACTTCGCCTGGGCTGGAGCCACGAGTATTCCGACACCGCGCGTCCGGTGACGGCATCGTTCGTCGGCGCGCCCGCGGTGCCGTTCACGGTGTTCGGCGCGGCGCCGACGCGCGATGGCGCGGCCATCGGCTTCTCGCTCAGCACGGCAGTGGCCGAGGCGATGTCTCTCTACGTGCGCTACGAGGGCAACATCGCCGGCCGGGACTCCAGCCACGCGCTGACCGCCGGCCTGCGCATGAGCTGGTGAAAGCCTTCATCTTTTTGCGCTGCCCAGCGGTCACGCCCCGCGGAAGTCCCGTGGGCCCTAGGATGGTAGCCGTGCTTAGTCCACCGGGAAGGCCGGAACCTTCGGAGGACCTGTTCCACATCTACGGCGAGGAAGATTGATGGCCGTTGCCACATGGCAATCGGTGCGAATGTGTTGGACGTCACATACTAGCACGCCGGCTGCAGTTACTATCTCTTCGTTACGAGAGGTAAGACGCCATGTCTTCAGAACATGTTTTCGGTCTGTTGCTCCTCGTCGTCGCCGCCCTCGCCGTCGCACTTACCGTTGCAAGCTTGCGGTCCTACTGGCACCAGATCCGGAGTGGTCCGCGCGTTACCGGTGGCGATGTCGGTGCATCTTGGTATCGACCGCTGGTGCGGAACTAGCATGCTGTCAGAAGCGATACGCTTGGAAGCGCTACGGGAAACTCCGGACACCATGCGGGAGAAACTACAAGCCTTCCGCGAGTTCGACCCCGACGCCTACCGCAGGGCGTTCCGCACGTTGCTCCCAGCGGACGCGCTGGCCAGCGACGCCCTGTCCGACCGGCAGCTTGAGGTGAATTGCAGGGCTATGCTTGCGAGCCTCTCCCGAATCGCACGCCGCGATCGAGGCTTGGCGAAGCTCCACTAGCGCGCCGTTCCTTTCCCAAATAGCGGAAAGCTGCACGGAAAGGCGGCCCCGCGTGCACGGGTTGGGTTGCATGCAGGGCCTGACCGTTCGCCGGACGCATCTCGGGGGAGACATGGGCGAGCGGCTTCCGGAAGCCTATGTTGCTTCGGCTCCGCTAACATAATGATCAACAGGAGGCGAGTGGGGCGCCAGGGACCGCCCTAGACAGCGAGCAACTCGACACTTGGGCGGCGCCCAGCGGTCCCAGCCTGCCGAGGTCACGCTGTTACCAAATGCCAAAGTCGGCGACCAAGTGCAGATAGCAAAGAGTGATACCAAGGACGTTGAGACGGGACCGCCGAACGACACCCGCCACAAATCTCCGGCTGCGCATAGCCAGCCCTCTCCACCAGCCTTCTGCCCGATCGGTGAATTCGACCACGAGATGCCTATGCTGCGCGGGCAACCAGATCCGCATTCCATGATCATTCGCCCAATCGCACGTAAGGCCGATGCCACAGCTCTGATGCGGACTAGGCCAGTTGATTCTCCCCGTCATGTGCCAGGTACTCGGGCTGGCTGGTGGCTCAAACAGAATTTTGAGGGGGCGCCGGACTGAGGATGCTAATTCACCACTTGATTGTTCTGTTGATCCGACTCGATTTACAGGTCTGCTTGATTCTCGTTTGCGAAGCACAGCCACCTCAAGTTGTTCTTGGTCGAAGAGCGGGCTGGCGCTGTCACCCCAAAGACGAAGCATCAGCCCGCGAGGTGATGAGCCTCGATCACCCTGTCGCTTCCTCAATTCATCCGAAGAAGGGACGCTCCGCCAAGGAGAGCGATGACCCAAGGCTTTAGGCCCGATGTTAGCCTCCCCAGCCTGTACAAGGTGGACCTTGCGCATATGGAGGGCTGTAACCATTTGGGTGGGAGGCAGTCAGCCAAGAGGATTAATCCGTCCGTGACGCACTAGTGTAGACCACGGACCCATGCACTCGTCGATCGAGCCATAGCACAATATTGACTCGTGCGGTCAGCAGAGCTGTCCCGCTACCGGTTGGCGATCAATGCAAAGTGGGAACCATGATTGCCGACTGGAGAACTGAGGCACAGCGTTACGAGCTGCGAGACATCGGATCCGAAAATTGGGCTTACATGCTGAAGCCGGAAGAACGTGGCAGTGAATATCCGGCATGGCTTTGTCCGACCTGCTTCGCGCGGGGCCTGAAGGGGTTTCTACAGTTCATTGCCAAGCTCCGCGACGCGGGATCGATCTACCGCTGCAGTCAATGCAAGAGCGACACGATGGTGCAGGGCGAACCGCACTGGCTTTGAGGCGAGGAATTTCGATGCCGACCTGCGCACCCGGTTGAAGTCGTTGGTCTACCGAGAGCTGGGCGGACTAAGTTGACAGGTCATCGTAAAGTAATCCTTGCGATGCTTTGGCCGCGCCTTCGGAGGCACTCACACACTTGGCCTATCATCCCGTAGACGTTCACGTCGGAAACCGTTTGCGCCAACGGCGCGTTCTTTTGGGCATAACTCAAACCACACTCGGGAAGGCCGTGGGCTTAACTTTTCAGCAAGTTCAAAAGTATGAGCGGGGCAGCAACCGCATAAGCTCCAGTCGGCTCTTTAAATTCGCCAAGGTACTAAACGTTCCAGTCTCTCATTTCTTCGAGAGGATGGCTCCACGGATCGCCACAGGGCAGCGCAAGGTGGGCCGACCGAAGAGCAACATGAATGATGGGGCTGCTATCGACACCAAGCGAGAGACGCTTGAGCTAGTTCGTGCCTACTACAAGATCACAAACAATCGCGTCCGGCAGGAAATTCGCGTCATGGTCCAAGCGCTGGCAAAGAAGGGTTAGCCGCAACCTCTACCCCTCGCCGCGGGGGGTTACGCGACATCCGCAATGTTCACAGCATCGCCCTCAACGCTTCCTCGGCAGCCCTGGGGCCAAGGCTCTCGCGGACCTTTTCGTAGTAGCGGCGTTCCGGGGTTCCCCGCGGCGGTCTCTTGGCTCGCGCGCAGTGAGGAACAGCTGCTTGACGCTCGCGGTACGCCGGATCTCTCCAGCGCTCACGCATTTGCTCGCTCATCCTTTTGCGAGTCTCTTCGCTCCTGGGTTTACCAAGAGGCCAACCAACTTTGCCGCTCATGCTGTCTCCCGAGCCCGATGACCACATCGGAACCAAAGCCCGCGTTCGGTTGTGGTTAGTGTGGAACTGAGGCGATAACGGGGCGACCGCCTGGAAGCTCACGGCATACGTTAGCGAGTACGGATCAAAAATGTCCGATCGCTGCCAGCTCTGCCGCGATGATCGGCAGGCTTCCACGCGGTTGCGCGTGAGCAGCAATAGCGGCCATGCCGCAAAACTCCCACCGTGAGATAGGGGAGTGCCAGCGGCAAAATAGGGAATTCTTCCGATGCGCACGACGGTCGGCACCGGATAGGTTGCCCGATGACGCCGCTCAGCCGGCGCCGGTTGCAAACGATCCGGAGACATTTCCAAACAAGCCAATGTGAAAGGCTAGCGTCGATATGGCTCAAGCCATCACGTCATGGTTCATCTGTGATGGCAGGTTCCGCGTACATGCCATCAACGCCGTGGGCAGGCGGAGGGCCAGAATTATTGAGATCGAGGACGTTGACTCCGGTGAGCGTTTCCAGGGCTCTCCCCGAAAGCTGCAGCGCTTGTTCCAGGTGCTCGGAAGTTCCGCTGTCGGCGAACCGCGGACGCTGTCCCGCTGAGTCAAAACAAGATTTTTGGCACGTTTCAGGGCCTTTGCCAGCTTCGGCTTGTGCGCTAGTTCATCCGCACCGCATCCGGCATTAATGGCCAATGGGTCTTTTGTCGTTCCGCCGCCTTTTCCGCCAGCTTTCGCCATTGGAACGCAGCCACGGCCAACAGGGTGCGAGTAGCTCGGGTGTTCGCGAGTTTGGCAAGCCGATCGCACTCGGCCGCTTCACGCAAACAATCTTCACGGGATTCCATGTGCTTGCCCAAGTTGAGATCCAGGCGGCGGCAGTGGCACGATCCCACGTAAATCCCGCGCCATGGCCCTATCTATTTTGGCTTGCGCCAGCAGTATCTGAAGCTGGTGTAGTTCTTGATCTTGTCGAAGGCGGGGTCGCAACCACGGAACTTGTTGCGGATGCGCTTGATCGCCGATCGCACGTTCGCGCGATAGCCGTCCTCGCCGGCCCCGGCGATGAAGCCTTCGGAGCGCATGCGGTCGTAGAGA
>Ga0210403_10001568_pt1 | contig 21585 bp, 20 predicted proteins | sample IncBWC19MmetaG_FD_150863 | JGI IMG/M metagenome (GOLD analysis project Ga0210403, IMG submission 150863) | Forest soil microbial communities from Barre Woods Harvard Forest LTER site, Petersham, Massachusetts, United States - Inc-BW-C-19-M | ecosystem: Environmental > Terrestrial > Soil >... | reverse complement strand
TTATAGGGGGGCCGCGGGAAACGTGGCTATGGGGGAATTGTGAACCCACCTTGCAGACCGAAAGGGCAAGGATGGAAACCCTCCACCTACGGCTGGCGCGCCCGCGCTCTATCCCGATCGAGCAAACTTGGGGGCCTGAACATAAAGTCTTCCCCAGAAATCCTGGCCGGCGCCACCCACATTTGCCCTGCTTCTATCCGCACTCTAATGGGCCACTTCTGGGCCTCGGTGCATGTTGGGGTTCGATTTAAAGCCCAGGTCCATCACTGCAACATTAAAGTTTGTTCAGAATCGGAGTGACTCAGCGGATTGCAATCGACATGAGGTCTGGCTAAGAACGTCGCCACAAGGCCGCAGGCGGCAGCGAAGGACAGCCACATTCCCGGGACCGCCTGGTTCCCAGTAACGTGAATCAGGTACGTGCAGATAGCGGGCGTGAAGCCCCCAAAGATCGCGGTGGCCAGGCTATAGGCAAGCGCAAAACCTGTCGTTCGCACGCTGACCGGCATGATTTCGGTAAGAAAAACGACCATGGCGCCGTTGTAGCTGCCATAGATGAACGACAGCCACAGTTCGACCGTGAACAATCTCGAGAAAGATGGTTTGCCACCAAGCCACAGCATCGCAGGATAAGCGGTGACCAGCATGAGAATCGTGCAAATGAGAAGCAACGGCCGACGGCCTACCCTGTCGGAAAGCGCTCCCATGACAGGCAACCAGAAAAGATTCGATGCGCCGACGCAGAGGGTGACGATCAGACTGTCAATGCTGGCCAAATGAAGGATAGAGTTGCCGAACGTTGGTGTATAGGCGGTGATCATGTAGAACGACACCGTGGTCATCGTTACCAACATCACGCCGATAATCACGATCTGCCAGCTGGCAGTCAGCGAATGCAAAATTTCGGAAATGTTCGGCTTGTGCTTGCGGGCAACGAACTCGTCGGTCTCCTGAAGAGAACGTCTCAGCCGGAAAAGGAATGGGATGATCACGCAACCAAGCAGCAACGGGACTCGCCACCCCCACCGCATCATCTGTTGCGGCGGCAACTTGGAACTCAAAATGACTCCGACGAGGGCAGCGAACATGACGGCGACCTGTTGACTCGCGGATTGCCAGCTTACATAAAAACCCTTGTGCCCCGGAGTGGCAATCTCCGACAAATAGACCGACACACCACCCAACTCCATTCCGGCTGAAAACCCCTGTAGCAGACGGCCAACGAGCACGAGGAGCGGAGCGATCAAGCCTATGGTCGCGTATCCCGGCATACACGCGATTGAGATGATGCCCACCGACATGAGGCTTAGCGTCAGAATAAGTCCGGCGCGGCGTCCATGACGATCGGTGTACGCGCCCAGAACGATGGCGCCCAGGGGCCGCATCAGAAAGCCCGCCCCGAAGGTCATCAGCGACGACATTAAGGATACGAATGGATTCTGGCTGGGAAAGAATGCATTGCCTATTGCTGTGGCGTAATACCCGAAGACCATGAAGTCGTACATCTCCAGGAAATTGCCGCTGGAGACACGTATCACAGACCAGATCTTTGCTTTCCGATCCTGCGGCGCGATCGCCGGTATTGACTCGGTCAGCCCCGGCTTGAGTGGAAGTAGCGATTCGCCCATTGTCATCTTGGTTGGAACGCTTTCACGATTACCGGGTCGTGCTCAGACTCAAACCTGCCGAACCGCGGCGGGAAACCCATCGTTCGTACTCATGTCGAGTAGAGGTAGTTCGACATGGAAGCAACTGCCGCGGCCTTCTCCACTTGAGACTTTGACGTCGGCATTATGTGCAGCACAGATCGCCTTGACGATGGAGAGACCTAGTCCGGCTCCGCCGTTGGCGCGCGACCGGGCTTTGTCCGCGCGATAGAAGCGCTCGAACACATGAGGTAGAGCGTCGGCTGGAATGCCGGGGCCGTTGTCGGAAACTTCGAAGACTGCCGCGTTTCCTTCTCTGCGGACACTGACATCGATCACGCCGCCTTCCTGGGTATATTTGATCGCGTTGTCGATGAGGTTGACGATTACCTGCTGCAAGCGAGTCCGGTCTCCTTGCACGTGGACGCTGAAGGCCATGTGAGTACGAATCCGAATCGATTTTTCCTCGGCCAGCAACCTCATTTCGTCCGCAGTCGATGCAGCCAGGGCACCCAAGTCCAGGCGTGTCTTGTCCATCTTCACTTCGCCAGCATCCAGGCGCGAAATAGCCAGAAGGCTTTCGACGATCCGAGACATCCTGTGAGTCTCTTCCAACGCGCTGCCAATCTGATCTCCCAACGCGGCATCGCGGCGCTGGTTCTGCGCAATACCTTCCAGTTCCAACTGGAGGATCGTCAAGGGCGTGCGCAACTCGTGAGAAGCATCGGCAGAAAAACGGTTGATGTGTTGAAACGCTTCGTCCAGTCTCTCGATCATGCGGTTCAGGGCAGTAGAGAGTCGCTCCAATTCGTCGCCGGTGCGGATCACCGGCACACGCTCGCTCAGGTTCGAGGAAGTAATTCCTTCAGCTCTCCTGGTGATCTCGTCCACCGGCGCCAGAGACCGCCTCATCAACCAGTAACCGCCCGCAACTGCAAGTGAAACAACGAACGGCATGTAGATCGCGAATATCTGCAGAAGCCCATGCAGTACAACTTCGACTTGGTTATAAGGGACGCCGCTTTCCACCAAGAATCGATTTCCGCTGGCCGTGGTAAGAGTTATCGAATCGATGAGTAACCGGTTTCCCGCCTCGAAGCGAATCTTTCTTGGCCCATCCTTTTCGGTATCGGTTGGAAGAGGGATTCGCGAAGGATCGAACATTCCGTCCTTGGGCTGGCCCGAAACGTAAACGATGCCCATGTCTTGGCCGACAACCCGAATGAAGCGTCCATTCACCTCTGGGGCATAAGCCTCGTTGATCTCGGTGGCCAGCCACAAGTTGTCTTTGGCAGACAGCTGGGAAAGCAGCTCTGTCCCGATCGTCTGGCACTCGGAAGCTAGCGTCCTTTGCAGAGTCCAGTCAAGATATCGCTCGAGGCCCAGATAAACAGAGACACCAAACACGATCAGTGCACCGGCCAGCAATCCGGCATACCATGCGGTGATGCGAAAGCGGAGAGACCTGGTATTCATGCATGCGCTCCGGGGCCGATGGTGTAGCCTACGCCGCGCACCGTGCGAATCAGCTTCTGCTCGAAGGGATCGTCCACCTTGTTCCGGAGATGTCGAACGTAAACATCCACGATATTCGTAATGCCATCAAAACTCTGGTCCCAGACGTGTTCGATGATCATGGTGCGCGAGAGAACCCGCCCTGCATTCGACATCAGATATTCCAGTAAAGAATATTCCTTTGCCGTTAAGTCGATGCGCTTGCCCGCTCTCTTCACCAGCTGTGACAAACGATCGAGTTCGAGATCGCCGACGCGTACCACGCTGCTACGAGTGACTGGCCCGCGCCGAAGCAGGGCCTTCACCCGAACCAGAAGTTCAGCAAACGCGAATGGCTTTGTCAGGTAGTCATCGGCCCCGGCCTCAAAATTCCCCACTTTGTCCGCAACCGCATCGCGAGCGGTCAGGATCAGAACGGGAACCTCCACATTGTCCTTTCGAATTCTGCGAAGAACCTGGTTTCCATCCAGCATGGGCAACATGAGATCAAGAATCACCAGATCGTAGTGGTAGGTCGTAGCCAGATCGAGCCCCGACTTGCCGTCTCTGGCAACATCGACCGCAAATCGCTCCTCAGTCAATCCGCGGGCCACAAACGTGGATACCTTGGCCTCGTCTTCGACCAACAGAATGCGCATGGCTCTCCGGCCAGTAAGTATATTGCGGTTCGAGCCAAACCGTTAGAGAAGTCAGATGAAAACTTATTCAGAAACGACATCGGTACGCCGGCCCGGCTCACGATCCTGAATAACGTTTAATCCCATCTTCATGGGGTGTTAATGTAGACCCGCCACGATTGACATCCCGCCATGCTGAGGAAATATAGTGCCGGTTTCCTTCTACTGGTCTGCACGTTGGCTTTCGGTCAATCGACCCCAGCGCCTGATCACTGGATTGCGATTCATGCCGGCCATCTGTTTGACGGAAGTGACAAGCTGGCGGCCGATCAGGTCATCTTGATCAAGGGAGATCGCATTGTTAAGGCTGGCCCAGCAAGGAAAGTACAAGTTCCCGCAGATGCTGAAATTATCGATCTCACCCACGCCACAGTGCTGCCAGGCTTGATCGATGCGCACACTCACGTTTTCGGCAATGGCCCAGACTTTGATAACCAGATTCTGCATGACTCCTACCAATACCGCACATTGACAGCGCTCGCTAACGCGCAGAAAGATCTGATGGTCGGCTTTACAACGCTGCGTGACCTAAAGACGCTAGGCGCAATGTACAGCGACGTGGATCTGCGCAATGCCATCGACCGGGGCATCGTGACTGGTCCGCGAATGCAGGTTGCGACCAGAGGAATTCAAACCACAGGCGGATTCGTGATGCGCGGCTATTCGCCCGAAGTTCCGCTGCCCAACGCATTACAAGTGGTCGATTCTCCTTGGGCCGGTCGCGAAGCCGTGCGCGATCAGGTCGCGCATGACGCCGACCTGATCAAAGTGTACGCGGCATATGACTTCCATTTCAGCAGTGCTGGCAAGCTGGTGAGTCCGCCAACCTTCACCGCGGAAGAAATCAATGCCATAGTGGAGGAAGCTCACAAGAAAGGCCGCAAGGTCTCCTGCCACGCTTTTGGTGGAGAGGGTCTGCGCAACTGCCTGAACGCTGGCGTCGAGTCGATTGAGCACGGGGTCGAGTTAGAAGACGCCGATATCAAGCTGATGGCGCAAAAAGGAATCTACCTGGTGCCGACTCTTTATCATTACCAACTCGATCGTGAACGCGACATGAAAAAGTATGCCGGACACAGCGTTGCCGAGGTCTCAGAACCCAGCTTTCGGAGGGCCCTTGCCGCCGGTGTCAAAATAGCGTTTGGCTCAGGGGTTGGTCCTTTCCCTCACGGCACGCAAACCAAGGAATTCGAATACATGGTGAAGTTTGGCATGACGCCGCCGCAGGCGATCAGGGCAGCAACCTCGGAAGCCGCACAGCTGATGGGATGGCAGGATCGGATCGGTTCTGTGGAACCAGGGAAGTTCGCGGATCTTGTCGCGGTCGCAGGTGATCCTATCGCGGACATTACTGAGCTTGAGCGAGTGAAGTTTGTGATGAAGGGCGGCCAGGTATTCAAGAACGAACTGAAATGAGCGACTACATCCGATGACAACCGATATGAGACGGCGTGATTTCCTCAGAAACGCAGCTAGCGCGGGAGCTGCGTTAGGGGCCCTCGGCGTTTCCGGGCCGACTCATGCCAGAGACGTGACCGCTCAGGCATGCGCTGAGACAACCTTTCCGCAAGTTCAGAAGCTGACTGCCCATGTGTCTGAGTTTGTGGTCACCCTGAAGTTCGCCGACATACCTGCGGATTCACTCGAACTCGGCAAAAAGTCGATTCTGGATGGTCTGGGACTTGCCCTTAGTGGTTCCAAAGCCGAGACCTGGGAACTCATCCAGCAGTATGTGAAATCTTTCGGTTTTTCCCCACGCGGCGGCGCGGCGGTGCTGGGATCCACAGTTCGGCTTCCAGCCCGCTTCGCCGCATTTGCCAATGGCGTGGCCATCCACGTCGACGATTTTGACGACACTCAACTCGCGGTCGCCAAAGATCGAGTGTACGGACTGCTTGTCCATCCGACGGTCTGTGTTCTTCCCGCAGCCTTGGCAACAGCCGAGGTCGCTGGAAGAAGCGGAAAAGATCTGCTGGTCGCCTACGAAGCCGGAGTGGAAGTGGAGTGCAAAATTGCTGAGGCGATCTCGCCACGCCATTATGAAGATGGTTTCCATTCCACCGGTACATGCGGAGTTTTCGGTGGGACCGCGGCCTGCTCCAAGCTCAAAGGGTTGGACGCCGTGCATACCTCGCGCGCTTTTGGGATTGCTGCCAGCCATGCGGCTGGGCTGCGCGAGAACTTCGGCACTATGATGAAACCATTTCAGGCGGGTCATGCCACAGAATCGGGCGTTATCGCCGCGGACTTCGCTGCAATAGGTTGGACCGCAGCCGAACAGATTCTGGAAGCGCAACGTGGTTTTTTTCACGCCTATGGCGGCACGTACGATCCCGCCGTGATTGTCGAGCGACTGGGCAATCCCTGGACCTTTCAAAATCCAGGAGTCTCCATCAAGCCATTTCCTTCGGGTTCTCTGACTCATCCCGGCATGACGGAACTCTCGCGATTGATTCAGGCGAATGCAATTCGAGCCGCCGATGTTGAACGCCTAGAGGTTGGCGCGAACAAAAACATGGAGAGCACACTGCTCCATCACCATCCGAAGACAGGATTGCAGGCGAAGTTCAGTATGGAGTTCTGCATGGCGATTCTGCTGCTTGATGGAAAAGCAGATCAGACGAAATACACCGACGCCGTGGTGAACCGCGACGACGTGCAGAAGATGATCGAGCGAGTTCGCTTTTATGTCGATCCCGAGGCCGAAAAGGCGGGGTACGATAAGATGACGACCATTCTTAAGATTACGCTGAAGGATGGGCGCACGATCTCCGGACGGGCTGACTTTGGCAAGGGAAGCCCAATCAACCCTATTAGCTACGATGAGGTCGCGGAGAAATTCCGCGGCTGCGCCGCGTTCGCCGAATGGCCGGCCGACAAGGCGAACCAGGTCATCGAAATGGTGCGAAAGCTCGAAGACGTTTCGGATGTCCGCGCGCTGACGGCACTTTTGAGCAAATAGGAATCATCGAGGAAGACTGTTGTGAAAGGGCACTGCTTCACCGTGCCGCTTAGATTTCCCAAAATGCCGGTTTCAATTCTTGATGGGCTGCCGGTCCAACAGGCTCCTGATAACAGCGAGGAAACTTGAAAACGTATCGGATAGCGGTAATCGAAGGCGATGGCATCGGGCGTGAAGTTGTGCCCGAAGGTATTCGGGTGCTCGAGGCAGCGGCTCGACGGTTTGATTTCTCCTTCTCCTGGCAGCATTTCGACTGGAGCTGCCAGACATATCTCGACACCGGCCGCATGATGCCAGCTGACGGCCTCGAGCAATTACGCCCGTTCGACGCCATCTATCTGGGAGCGGTCGGCTATCCCGGAGTACCCGACCACACTTCGCTGTGGGGCCTCCTGATCCCTATCCGCCGCGGATTCCAGCAATATGTGAACCGCCGCCCGGCGCGTTTGTTGGAAGGAATAACCAGCCCACTCAGCGGCCGCGACGCCGGAGACATCGACTTCATCATCGTTCGGGAAAACAGTGAGGGCGAGTACTCCGAAGCAGGTGGACGCCTCAATCGCAACACAGAATTTGAGATGGTGATCCAGGAGAATGTCTTTACCCGCCGTGCGTGCGATCGCATCATGACCTACGCCTTCGAACTGGCCCGCACCCGAAAGAAGCACGTAACTTCGGCTACAAAGTCCAATGGCATTGTTTATGCCATGCCCTTCTGGGACGAACGCTTCGCCGCAATTTCAAAGCGATATCCCGACGTCAAGGCAGACCAATATCACATCGACATTTTGACCGCACATTTCGTCGCTCACCCCGATTGGTTCGACGTCGTTGTCGGATCGAATCTCTTCGGCGACATTCTTTCCGATCTTGGTGCAGCGGTGGTGGGATCGATGGGCCTTGCCCCATCTGCCAACCTGAACCCGGAGCGTGAGTATCCCTCGCTGTTTGAGCCCGTACACGGCTCGGCGCCCGACATTGCCGGGAAAAGGATCGCCAACCCTGTGGCTCAAATCTGGTCGGGAGCGATGATGTTGGAACACCTTGGTGAGAAGGAGGCAGCTCACGCCGTCGAGCAGGCCATCTTCAAAGTTCTGGCCCACTCCGATATCCGCACCCGCGACATCGGCGGCAAGGCCAGCACGCGAGACATGGGCGAGGTCATTGCAGCCGAAGTTTCAGGAGTAGCCGCGCTTCGCTGAGTCCCTTTCCCGGTGCGTCAGACACGCTCAGAATCCGGCCTACGGCAGTACCTCATACACACGCAGTTCCGCCGTCTGCTTCTCATGATGCGGAACCGCTAGATAATAGCGTTTCAACTCAGGAACCAGAACGCCTGTCTTTGCACGGAAGGAAGTTGGAATGTGCCCGATGCGATTGTAGTGATCCGCATCTTGCTCATGGAACACATCGAGAAATTCAGTTCCCGCAAAGTAGATGCGCTTCGCGCCGCCGTCGTATGCCATGTCATCGACCATCGCTGCCGCCGGGTAGGTGGTCACAATCTTGCCCGAATCAGAATCAAGGACAACGAGCTTTCCGGGAACGCGAGTTCCCAAGAACAATCGATGCGTATTTTCGTCGAATGCGATTGAGGTGGGATTCTTGCCCGCCTCCGCAACGGACCAGGTTGCTATCAGTGCGCGACTCTTCCGGTCATACACTTCCACGGCGTTTTTTCCGCGGACGTTTACGAACATTCGAGGCCCTGATTTCTCGAAGACCACGCCCTCCACGTCATTGGAGTCGATCTTGATATCCGCTTCAGTCTTTCCCGTCGCTACGTCGATGACGCTGATGTAGGCATTGGGCAGCTTGGCATCTTTGCCACCATTTACGACATAGAAGAGCTTCGAGGAAGGGTCGTAACCGCTCGCATCCGCGCCCTCGCGAACCTTGATGCTGCCGGCCGGTTGGTAGGATTCGGTTTCGTAGATCTTGACTTCGCCCAAATCGCTGTCGACTACGAAAAGCTTCTTCAAGTCGGCACGATAGAGCATCGAGTGCGGCGCCTTCACATCGTCAATCGTGTGGATCAACTTGTTCGTCTTCAGGTCAAAAATCAGAACTTTTGAATTCTCCTCGGCGGTCACGAAAAGCCGGTTGCCTTCCACGTCCGGCGTGAGGTGGTCGAAGTCTCCGTCGTGTAGTTGAGGCAACGGTGTTGACTGCAACAGCTTCAAGGGAGTTTTCTCCTCAGCTAGAACGCCGATCGCAAACCCAAGAATTAGCACCGACACGGTGATAGCCTTCGATAGCTTCAAGTGATCCTCCCGTTCTTACGATTGCAGAAAAATCTTAAACCGGCATTAAAAGTAGATTAAATCCCGTTCAGCGAACTTCGCTCTTATCGCCATCAGTGCGCCTGCGCTACAGCCAAGCGCTTGGGAACCTTTCCGACTTTCACGCGTGTGACCTCTCGCCGAGTCTTAGCGTCGATGATGGACACATCGTCTGTCTCCGCATTACTGATGCACGCATATTTCCCGTCGGGAGTGAACACAATCCAGTTCGGCCCTTCACCTGTATTCACCCGCCCCGTAATCTTCTTCGCCTTAACGTCGTATATGTACATGGCGTCGTCCTTCAGGCTCGAGACCCACAACTCCTTTCCGTCAGGAGTCAGTGCCAACCCGTGCGTGAGCGTATCTTGGGTCTCGTATTGTAGTTTTTTCAGGGTAGCGTGCTCGGCGGGGATCTCCACTCTCGCCGTCACTTTCTGCCCGGGGATATCCACAATGACGAACCCGTGCAGGTCGGCCACTGCGACGTACATCGTTTTTCCATCTGAGGAAACGGTGTACGGCCGCGGTCTGCCACCGGCGGGAATGTGAGCCGCGAAATCCATCTTTGCCAAATCGATGACATCGATCTCGTGTGAGCCCATCGAACTCACATAGATATAGCGGTTGCTTCCGGTATTGAGGGCGTTGTGCGGCTCCTTGATTGGCAGGGTTTTCACAATTGTCTGCTGCGAGACATCGATCACGTCGACGCTGTCGCCATCACGAATCGGGACCGCTACGTATTTCCCATCCGGCGTTGCGGCGCATTGGTTAGGACGCCCCGCTACTTTAACCGTGCCGATGGTTTGCTGGGTTGCCGTATCAATGATCCTCAAGGTATGGTCGGTCTCGACAGTCACAAAAAGGCGCTTGCCATCCGCCTGCAGACACACACCATGCACACGCTCTCCGGCCTTGATGTCACCCGTTACTTTTAGTGAAGCCATATCAATAACGCTGATATCGTCTCCCCGGCTGTTCCCGACGTAGAGCTTGAAATCCGGGACGGCGGAGCTTTCCGCGCCCCAAGCAAGGACAGGGATCAACAGCGCTCCGAACACGCTCCAGTAAGAAGGTCTGTTCATTACAATCTCCTAAACTACCCTTGAGTTCGTCTGACGACTAATTTCTCACTTAAACCTGAATCATTTCTGCAAGCACGTCCCTTTGTTTGTTGTTTCACGTTTGCGGCCGGCGGTTTTCCTCAAGGGCTTGTATGCGCCGACTGCCTTCCCACTGCCAGCATCAATGACCCTGCCACAAACAGACTCACGACCAGGTACAACAAGCCCGGGGAGAACGAATGTGTACGGTTAGCCAGATAGCCGATCACCATAGGCCCAACAAATCCCCCGAGGTTGCCGACTGCATTGATCAGTCCAATCGACGCTGCAGCGGCAGATTCGCTCAGAAACAGCGTGGGCACTGCCCAGAAGACAGGTTGAAATCCATAGAACGCACCGCCGGCCACCACGAACAATCCCACGGACATGGGCAGGTTCGAACTGTACAGAACAGCGAACGCAAGGGCCAGACCGCAAACGAACACCGGGATCGCCGCATGCCACCTGCGCTCCCGCGTTCGATCTGAATGCCATCCATTCACCTGCTGCGTAATAAAAGCCGCGATGTACGGAAGCGCTGCCAGCAGCGTGACCTTGAGATCGCTCTGACCCGATAGCCGCTTCAGGATCGTTGGCAGCCAAAACGCGATTCCGTAACTTCCAGTCATGGCACAGAAATAGCAAACTGTTAGCAGGATCACATCGCGGTGGCGCAGCGCCTCCCACATCCGGAAGGAGCGACGACGATTCTTAGCTTCCTTCTCGCGTTGTAGTTCGGTGGTGATCCATGACCTTTCTTCGTCGGGAAGCCACTCGGCCTGATGCGGCCAATCCGTGAGGTACCAGATCGTGACAATGCCAAACACCACGGCCGGAATTCCTTCGATGATAAAGAGCCAGCGCCACCCCCTCATCCCCAGCCACGATAGACCCAACAACAAGCCCGCAAGAGGAGAGCCGATGACATAAGAAAGAGGATTCGCCGCGTAGAAAAATGCCACGGCTTTGGCCCGGTCTTGATATCGAAACCAATGCGTAAGGTAGACGATGACACCCGGCAAAAACCCGGCCTCCGCCGCGCCAACCAGGAAGCGTATGACGTAGAACTGCCGTGAAGTGTGGATGAAGGCCATCAATGCCGTGACCAGACCCCAGGAAATCATGATCCGCGCGATCCAACGCCGGGCGCTCCATCGTTCCGCGATCAGTGCTCCGGGAATCTCCAGCAGGAAATAGCCGAGAAAGAAAACCCCAGCGCCCATGCCAATCACGCCTTCGCTGAAACCAAGGTCGTGGGGCATCTGCAGCGCCGCCGCCCCTACGTTCATGCGATCGAGAAAAGCGATCACGTACAGCAGGAACAAAAAGGGCAGGAGCCGCCGCGCGATGCGGTGCCGCGCACGCCGGGACACTTCGGGCTCAGCACCCGAAGCCACGGCGATTTTCGTATTGTCAATGATCGTCGTCATGGATCAATACCCGAGCCAGGTTTCTCGTGCAAATAGGTAGAGAAACCATGGGAACCAACGCAGATGGGGCGGCCGGCTCACAGTAGTAAGCTTGCCTCCTAAGCAATTGAACAACTGCCTCTCGAGATCAGAAGATCACTTTCACCGCAAACTGAATTTCTCGCGCTGTTGTAGTTGTCCTTGTAATCAAACCCGCCGAAGGGTTCAGCGTACCCGTTCCATCGAAAATATCGGTATTGGTAGGGTTAACCGGCGGAGCAAAGTTCGGGTGGTTGAGAATGTTGAAGATCTCGGCGCGGAACTGAATGTTGAATTTCTCCGAAATTTTCTTAATGTAGTTGTTCTTGAACAGCGAGAAATCCAGGGAAGTAATTCCCGGTCCGATCAGAATGTTGCGGCCTGCGTTGCCACGAAGATTGAAGCACCTCAAATCCCCAGGTGCGAGCGCAGTGCCCAGACTCGGAGGAGCCGGGTCGCAGTTGGCACTGAAAAATGCTTGGCTGGGAGCTGTGGGAACCGCGAAACAGTCCGTCTTGATGTAATTGTTCGGATTCCCGGGATTGGTAAGGTTCCCGCAGCCGGAGCCACTCACGCGGTTCGGGAAAGCCCAATCGTCACTGCTCAGAGTAAATTGGGGGTCGGAACCCGTTCCCCAGGTTGCTGAGAATGGCACACCGTCGCTGGCTGTGAAGATGAGCCCAAGCTCCCATCCGCCCAATGCCCACTGAGCCGGCGATGAAAAAGATTTTGGAGTCGGCAGTTCCCAAGACCCATTCACGACAATCGTATGCCCGACGTTGAAGTCCGAAAGGCCACGGCTTAGCCTCAAGTCGAACCAGTGCAAGCTCGAGATGGAGTTTCCGAACGTGTCCCCAGCCACCGAGGCGGAACTGGTGTCCATGCTCTTTCCCCAGGTATAAGTGCCTTGCACCTGGAGACCATGGCTCATGCGTTTTGACAACTGTGCCTCAAAGGCGTTGAAGTACGAGTGCCCCTCATAAAAGATCCCGCGAACTGATCCGAAGTTCGGGTTGATGGGATTGGGAGCAACGCATTGCGACGGGTCCGAACCGTTAGGGTCGGTCTGATCGCATTGTCCAGGCACGTAGAGGTTTCCGAGAACATCCACCTGCGGCCAAAGATATCCGTTAGCGGTCTTGCTTGGAATCACCAGATCGGCTTCGTCCACCTTAAACGGCTGATGAATTCCACGCGATCCAACATATGCAACCATGCCCGCCAATGTCGGCGTCAATTGCTGCTGGATGTTGAGATTCCACTGCATGATGTAGTTGCGCTTCTGGCGAGAATCAACATAAGTGGAACGCAGCGTGTTCGCCGGGAAGTTGGTTAGTCCGGTAAAGAACGCGCCCTGCGGAGGATTGTTGACGGCTGTATAGGAAAAGAATGGGGCCGACTGTGTCGTCATGAGAACGAATTGATAGGGCAACGGCAACACGTCAAACAATCCTATCCCGCCGCGTACCGCGCTCTTGCCGTTACGGAACACGTCCCAGGCAAAACCAACGCGCGGCTCAAAGTTCTTGAGGGTTGGATTCGAAAAGAAGACACCAGTCTTCGAGCACTGACCTTGGACTAACGTGCCGCAAACCGGTAGCGGGTCGGACAGATTGGTCAGATTGGCTGTCTTGCCGGAGGTCTCCTTCAAGACCGTCGAAATCTCATAACGCAGGCCAATATTGAGCGTGACGTTTGATTTCCAGCGCCAATCGTCCTGGAGATAGACTCCGAAAATGTTCTGCCGCAGGTTGCGCGGCGACAGTGTACTGGCGATTCCGCCTTGGAACTTCGTTGGGTTATTCGTGAGAAAACCAGCCCAATCGGTAAAGCGCCAGATTCCGTTCGGATCCGTATCAGCAATCACATTGAGCATCATGTGTTCGAATCCGCCGCCAAATCGAAGGGAATGAGTGCCCTTGGTGAGAAACGCGTCGTCATACGCCTGCAGCGAATTCCAGTGATAAAAATAAGTTGGACTGCCTCCGACTCCGCCAGTGAAGTCGGAAATACCACCACCCATCAGCACCTGGGATGCCGCCCGCCCCGCGAACGCTGTACCTCCTACCCCCAGGTCAGTCCGGGATGAGTCAGGGTTGATTGCCTTGGCGCTTTGATTGTTGTTCACCGCTTCGTGATTGCCACCGATCCGTATGGAATTCGCAAACCTGGGCGTGAAGATGTGCGTTTCTTCGATTGCTACAAATTGTCTCGCCGTCAGGGTTTCAAATTCGACATTATTCAGTCCGTCGGGAGAGGAATAAGGAGTCTTGTCGTACATATAGGTCCCGAACAGACTGTCCTGGCTGGAAAAGTTATGGTCAAGACGAGTGGTGAAAAAGTTCTCATTCACAATTTGCTGGCCGGCGAAGGTATATTGTGCGGTGTCGGAACCAGCCACTTGCGCGCTTGACGGCGCTCGGGGATAGAAGGTGAGGTATTGCGCGGCAGACGGATCGACCGTTAGTTGGCATATACCGGCGTTGAAAACTCCCCCGTCGGCAGCGCACGTAGGTGCGTCCAGGGTTTGCATGGCGCCGGTTCGGGCCATGTCCGACGGCACGGTTGCAACGGTGGTGATTCCCAAGCCCTGCCGGATGCCTTCATAATCTGCAAAGAAAAATGTTCCATCCCTCTGAATCGGGCCGCCTATCGTCCCCCCAAACTGATTCCGTTTGAAAGGCGGGATGCTGCCCACATCGAAGTAGTTCTTGGCGTCCAGCTTGCTGTTGCGGATGAATTCGTACGCGCTGCCGTGAAGCTGATTTGTCCCCGATCGGGTAATCGCGTTAACCACACCTCCCGACGTCTTACCGTACTCGGCCGAATAGTTACTGGTGATGACTGAGAATTCCTGGATTGCATCGACGCCCAGGCTACCGCCAAGCACGCTGCCCGGCGCACCATTCGCATAGTCATTGAGGCTGACGCCATCCAGACGATAGTTATTCTGTTGTGGCCGCGCACCGGAGATAGTCAGCTGCTGCCCAAATCCCCGATTGCCGCGATCCGTGCCCGCTGAGAAATCCGGTTGCGTGTGGATTGCGCTTACACCCGGCTGAAGCTGAGCCAGGTCAGTCCAACTCCGGCCGTTGAGCGGAAGTTCCCGAACGGTAGTTGCGTTGACCACAGCACTAATGTCGGAAGTCGAGAGCTGCACGGCTGGCACTTCGCTTTGAACCACGACCGATTCGTGGAGTTCCCCGACCCTCATCGAAAAATCCAAGACTACGGCTGCGCCCACCGTCAACTCGACGCCGTTACGCTTCTCCACCTTAAAGCCTTTGGCGGAAAATTCGATCTCATACGTGCCCGGCTGTAGATTCGGCGCTGAATAAACGCCTTCGTCGTTGGTAGTGACCACGCGAGTGACGCCAGTAGCAACATTCGTAATCGTGATCTGGACTCCACCGACAACTCGCGACGCACTATCGGTCACGGTTCCTGAGATCGACCCACCCGCGACTTGACCACGTAGGTTCGCAGCAGCACCGAACGGCAGCAAAATCAGTAGGCTTACACAGATCTTTCGCTGGTTCGAAGTCCACTTCATGGGGAAGCTCCCTTCTGTGCGCAGAGAGCTTAACCCAGGCGCAAGAATTCAAAACACATTAATTTCCATTCATCTAGCGGCCTGCAGTGTTACTCACACGGAGTCAACAAAATCTGTTGAAAGATATTCACGCTCCAAGAGTCATTGATGATGTCGGAGACTAAAACCCTCGGGTACTTTCGCCACCGATTCCCGCCGGAGTGGCGGACTTGATTGAATAGAAACCGGGTGGGCGGAAACGAGTGAGACCGGGATCTTTCAACAGTTACAGCTACAGGTGCACCCAGTGTGGGCCGGAAACACTATGAGAAACAGAAGGAATTATTCACTTACGAGCAGGAGTGCAGTGTCGAAGTAGATCCTCCTTTTTGGCGAAACGTGAATGTTGGTCGTTATCGAGGTGGGTGCATACGCAGTTCGCATGTTGCCGAGCGAAGCGATCCCACTCTTTATGATTTTCAAGTCTTGTTGCAAGGTCGCTTGTCTCGTCCAGGTAGAGTATGTCGTAGCCATAGCCGCCCTTACTGTCGCGATATCGACGACTGACTGCATACACCGCGCCAACACTCTTGAATGACTCATTCATCGGGTAGACGAAGAACTGATACTTCTGACCAGATTGACCGGTGAACGTTGCGGTCGAGATTTTTACTTTCACTGTTATTCAAGCCCCTCCGATGTGGCCAGACCCAGCACATGCTGGCAAGAGTTTGCACCAATCTCGGCAGCTGCGACCTTGTGCTAGGACAACGAAGCGCTATTTATCCGTGAATTGTGGAACGGATATTTAATTGTGAGTTGCCAAACGGCGAAAAAGCCCAGATGCGCAGGAGCGATGATCGCCGCGCCGATGACCTTCGGGACCTCGCAATCGACCATGAGCGCGCCTTTACTGGTGGCCCCAGCGGCAGAGAGTTTAACAACGAAATCTGAAGGGAATCTGAAAAGGGCAATATCTGCCGGACCTTTTTTAAAGAAGGCTTCAGCTGAGTCGTTAGCGGGCGATTACAGTCAGGTTTCCCATATTCTTAGGCAACTGCGGTCACCTCTTCAGTTTGTTTGCGGTTCTACTAGTCGTGGTCGAGGCTGTTTCGATTTCTGCCTGTTTTCTATTGAGAATTTCCGTGGAGAGGAGCGCGACCACCAGGGCGGAATCGACATCTGAGTCGAGCACTTACTCGTCGCGGCAACCTCCTCCGCAACGTTCTCGATTATCGCCGCCCTCCCGGTCCCTTCACTGGGGAACTACAACTGTCGCTGCTTCATCACGCAACTTTCGCTTACTGCGTCATTGCTTTTCCAGGCTTACGCGAATGTTGCCGATCGTCTCCGTGCCTGAAGTCCGCGCGCTGGTGGCTACCACCGATACCACGTGGCCTGCGTTGACCGCCACGCTATGGGTAGCGTCCCAGCAGAGCACCGCTGCCGAACTGGAAGGTACGTCAATCGTGCAACTCAGCGCAGTCGCCGTGGGCGCGGTCCGGTTGACGAAGATGGTCGTTGTGTTCGCACTGAAGTGAATCCCGATACGTTTGTCTGAAGGCTTGCTGATGGAGAGCCTGGCCAATTCCCGATCACGGCCCAAGGCTACCGCGTTGGCAAACTCCTCAGGATTGTAGAATTCTCCGGCAATTCGGGCCCGCTCCCGGAGCCATTCCAATGTTGACACTTCTTGAATTGAGCCAGTCCCAATACGCCAGAACGCCGCGCCAGTGCTTCACGTACACCACTTGGTTTGTTGGCTGTTAATAACCTCAATCCCGCCGTTCCTCTTTACCTTCGCTATGAATGAATCGGAAGCATGCGCTGTGCCGTGTTTTGTTATTAGCGCCGAAATGACGGTCATGATGCTCTTCTCCCTTAAATCAGCTACCGGCACACGCCCGATATCGGTCGGCGAGTAACGGTCAATCTAGCAGTCTGCTCTGGCCGCTCCTCGAAACACCTCGACACAGCCTTCGCAAGTTCGCATTCCGTGATTTACCGAGCTCTCGATACCCGCGATCCGTCCACATACTTAACTCTTCAAGGTTGCCTTGAGAGTACGAATATCCAGAAACATTCGTTGTGTCGGCTGATTCTCGGAGGTGCTTTCGAGCGGAATGAAACCGTATTTGGCATACCACGACACCTTATCCCGATAGGCATCGGTAATGATGCAGCGGCAACCGACCTGCTCGGAAACCGCTACACTGATCCGAAAGGCTTCTGCTAAGAGCTGCGGACCCAACCCTTTTCCTGCGCAACGGTAATCGACAGCAAGACGGGCGAGAAGAATCAGGGGAAGGTCATATCGAGGTAAGCCGCGCACATGTTTTGTTGGAAAAGAATCGCGCGGAACCGCCGACGAGGCCAAAGTGAAGTAGCCGAGGACGATCCTGGGAGCGGATTCGTCCACGACGACATAGGTCACCCCGATTGAGATCTTCTGCTGATTGGTCCATGCGTGATTCTTGAGGTAGTTGTTAAGAACCTCGTCCTGGCAGTCGAAGTTTTCGACAACGTCATCTTCTTGCAACCGCCGAATGATGACTCCCAATTATCCCCTCATGAGTCTGACCAATGCCTCAGTTGGTTGCGCCGGCTCGCCTCGTGTGAGATCCAGCAGGGTGGCCAATTCCTTTTCATTCCAATCAAGAATCACATGCGGCAGCACGGCTTCCGGAGCGACTCTTTCCAAACGAGGCAGGACCAGCACCGCTTTTTCCCCCGTAGTGCTTTCGCTGAAAATCTTGCGGCCTCGTCTCCGCTCTCCAACCGCCCACTGAAAGAGTGCAACCGCGTCGGACATGAAATCGGAATTGCTGCTCACTTGCAGTTCCTCTTTCAAAGAACGCACGATCCGATCCTCCAAGGGTGCAAGGTCGGCCTGAAACTTCGGCTTGCGGGTGTGATTTCGCTGGGCCTTCTTTGTTCCGGAGGTGGCTGACATCATGTTCTCCTCGGTTCCCAATATACTCTACTTCGGATGCAATTCATAGTCGTTTAGGATGCGAAAGGTACGGAAAATCAACCTAGATTATAAATAGCTGATAATATTTGAGTTAAATGGGAATGGCGGACAGAGTCTTGACATGCTTGTAAACAGAGAGCGCAAGCGTCAATTTTGCTTGTTATTTCGAGCAGGCTAAGGTGCCGTCGCCAAATGCAAGAGACGCTCGGCGCCCTATTAAATAAAGACCCGCACTGCTGCTGGCTTGACTCTCCGCGCGGTTGAGACGCAAACCTCCATCTCAAATGCGTATCTCACACAATTGGAGAGCGGGAAGGAAGAAAACCCCTCTCCAGCAATGTTGCGAAAACTCGCGGAGCTGTCCAAGGTTCGCTACGACACCTTCGTCACAGCGCGGGATACCCTTGGCCACAGCAGATGCCAATCGCAGATTGTCTCAACCAAGGGGTTCACCCCAGGACTGTGGGCCAGATGTGTGCACGACAAAGTGCACTCGTACCCATAGATTTGCTGCTCCATCGTTTCACTTTCTATCGTTATACTCTTCCGCAAGTTGGGGAAAGCGCCTTATTTTGTGGACAAACAAACCATGCAGCACGATGTCATGCGCGTAGTCCCGGTGCTGGCAGAGGTAAGGAGCTTGTGATAAAGTAAGGAACTAGAGCGAACATGCAGAAGAGAGCAACCATCACAAGCAAGGGACAGATTACCGTACCTCGAGCAGTACGACGAATGCTAGGAGTTCGAAGCGGAGACAAACTGCTGTTCGAGAGCGACGGCAAAGGTGTGCGTATCCGACCGATCAGAAGCAGGAGCGCGTTCTCAAAATATCGCGGCATCGGTAACCCCGAAATTCCGTCGGGCAAAAAGAATATTGGCAAGTGGCTGCGAGGAATGAGGGGCAAATGACCACCGCCGTCGATACGAATGTGGTCATTGCGTTGTGGGACAAGGATGCAACTCTAAGTTTGGACGCTCAAAACGCTTTGGATGCAGCCTTCAATCGCGGCACACTAGTTGCCGCTGCCCCCGTGTTCGCGGAGTTGATCGCAGCACCCGGCCGCAGCGAAAAATTCGTCGGTTCCTTTTTTGAGGAGACCGGAATCGGGGTTGATTGGGAGCTGAACGAACAAATTTGGCGATTGGCAGGTCGAGCATTTCAAGCCTACGCAGAGCGGCGCCGGAAGCAGCGCGATACGGGCGGCCGCCGCTTCCTTGCGGACTTCATCATTGGCGCACATGCGTTTGCAAACGGGTTCCGCCTGCTCACCCTAGACGAGGGCCTGTATCGAGCAGCCTTCCCAAGTCTTGCAGTTGAGACCTTCTGAAATTCTTAGTCGCAGCAATCTTGAGACATTCCTCGGATTTCTGGAGATCTTCCGACCACATCGCTAGCGCTGCGCGCGATTACAAGTCAAGAAGTGCCGCTAAGGGCAGGCGAGGTCGGCTGACGGCCGAACAGTTGTTCCTTCCTAATCAGCTGATGGATGCATGCGTTCTCGACCACGCTGTGTGCGAGGAGTGTGCCACTTCGCTCGCAAATCATCCGAGACAATAATTATTTTCGAATCGTTGATTTGCCGACTGCTCGCCGCCTGACTGAGCTGGTTGCGATACCATGTGTTGAATCAGTCGTGGTCACGCTCGCTCCGAACGGTCCGGGGGCTTAGCACAGTGCAGGAACTTAGTATTGCCATTCATGGATGTCCGACTCGGGCGGAACGATATGGATACGTCAACCGCGCACTTCCAGATGCCGAGCTGGACAATTTCGTTGACGCACTCGCCCGCCGGATTGCCTCCTTCGACCGGCGTGCCATTGCCGCCGCTAAGCACCTCATCAACCGGGTCTCGTTACCCTCCGCCGACCAGCTACTTGACGCCATCACTTCCTTTGAAACCGCGCTGACGTGGCCTGAAGCACAGCGGCGAATCCAAAATCTCCTAGCGCGCGGACTACAACGGGAAGTTGATTTTGAAAAATCGGTGGCCCGACGTGCTCGGCACGCTCCTCGACGAGACAGAGCAGAAACCACATTGACGGAGGGAGACAACATCATGGCGAGAAACGAAACTGCAAAACGTCGTGTGCCCCCCTCCGAACTCCGTCTTATTTGGCCGCGGAAAACGTCCGAAACCTCTACGGCACACTTTACGGCACACCTGAAAATGGCAACCCGGTAAGTTGTTGAAAAGATGGTGAGCGCGGAAGGAATCGAACCTTCAACCTACTGATTAAGAGTCAGTTGCTCTGCCAATTGAGCTACGCGCCCGAGCCTTTATGTATGCGCCTTCCGTGAGGGTCTGCGAATGGCGGGATGACGTTTTTGCACCGTTTTTGCACCGTTCGTTTCACCGGAAAGCGTGGGCTTTCCGACTACTGCTGATTCCAGGTGGCGCATGGCGCCGATCACATCATCGGCAGCTACGATGTTGTAGCGCCGAAAGACTGAGACCGTCTTGTGCCCTGAAATTTTCATGGCCACCTGTTCACCTATGCCCGCACGAGTTAAGTTGCTGATCGCCGAACGACGCATGTCGTGAAGGATTAAACCATTATACCGATCCCATGCGTTCTTGACACGGCGCGGACGCTTTCTGCCGGTTCGAATGAAGCGCTCACCCTCGACTCTCACGTCGCGTTCCGAGGTCACAAGCCGCATAAGCCTTCTCCCACTCCACCCGCTGCGGCAAAGCTGCTTGTTGAACATGGCATCGCCCTCGAAATGGCTCGTGAGAAGATCGGCAGCACGCCCCCCGAACAACTGGGACGCACTCCCAAATCGCCGGGCCTCCCTCCGGGATATACATCCCACAAACTGGTGTACAACAATGCCGCCGAAATGCTCATCCTCGAACTGCGTGCTAGTTCGGCGTTTGTTCTCCCGACGCGGCTATTCACTCGTCACGAGCGCAGTGAAGCATACGAACAGATAGGCACCCCGGCTGAGGACGTGTCATACAAATCCCCTGTGACTTGCGAGAACCTTCCGGTTGTCGTGTTTAACTCTCTGAAACGGGGGAAGACAGGCGGCGATTGGGAAGGTGTTTATTGGTTCAATCTCAACACCAGAGAGCTTGTTGTCTGTGTGTCTCGCGAAAAACTGCAATTATCAGAAGCCCACGGGAGGCTCTGGATTCTAGAACTTGTGTCTCTTTCTGAAGACCTCGAACACTTTACGTGAATATCGGAGTCGAGAAGATCGTTTCTGGTGGCAACATCGTTCACTACTATCTTGCGAAAGTGGATTTGTCAGATCAGCAGGTGATTCCCCTGTCCCGATTTGCAGGACATTCGCTTCTGAGACTCCCTGTCAATTGTTGCAAAATCTCGATCTATAAGAGGAGAAGTCAAGGACATTTTTCTCCCTCGACCGGAAGGAGAAGGTATTTCCTTGCCTTCCAGCCCCTGTGCGTGAGACGAGGGGTTGGGTCGTGCCGCG
>Ga0210403_10001567_pt1 | contig 21590 bp, 18 predicted proteins | sample IncBWC19MmetaG_FD_150863 | JGI IMG/M metagenome (GOLD analysis project Ga0210403, IMG submission 150863) | Forest soil microbial communities from Barre Woods Harvard Forest LTER site, Petersham, Massachusetts, United States - Inc-BW-C-19-M | ecosystem: Environmental > Terrestrial > Soil >... | reverse complement strand
CTGTGAAGGTCGGGCAGAAGTTAGCAGAGCACGGAAAGGAAGGCAAGCCGATTCCCGCTGCCACCGCTGCCAGCTAGAAGCAGGCCGTCCCCTCGGCCCAAATGCTTATGGCTACCTGCTGACGACGACGATGCCGAAGGAGCCGGGCTTCATTTTGCCGCGGCGTTCGCCGGCCGCCGGGGCATCGAATTCGGCGGACGGTAGAAAGATGTTGTGGGTTTTCAGGTCGAGGCCCATGGTGCGAGCGCTGCGCTTGGTGGGGACATTTTCTACGACACTGTATTTGTCGGGTGAGTCTTCGTGGATGACGGTGAGATTGCCGTCGCCGCAGGAAGCGAACACGTAGCCGGTGGCTGGATCGAAACCAGCGGCATCGGGACCGTCGCAGATCGTGGGCGTGGCGACTACTGCGCCGGTGTCAGCGTTCACGACGGCCATGACTTTTTCGTCGCAGACGGCGAAGAGACGGCGATTCTTGAGGTCCATGGCGAGGCCGGACGGCGATTTGCAGGGAGCTAGGGGCCAGCGGTGAGTTTCCGTGATTTTCTGGGGGTCGAATTGCACGACTTCGTTTTTGTCTTCGATGTTGACGAAGATGCTGCCTTTGCCGTCGGCGACGGCGAATTCGGGTTTGCCGCCGAGAGCCAGAGTTCCGGCTACGGTGCCGTCGGCGCCGTTGATGGCGGTAGTGTTTTGGCCGCGGCCGTTGAGAGTGAAGACGCGCTTGGTGACGCTGTCATAGACGATGGCGTCGGGATTGGCGTCGGTCTTCACGGTGCCCAGAGTTTTAAGAGATTTGATGTCGAAGATCACGGCGGTGTTGGCGCGCCCGGCGCTGACGAAGCCGCGGCCAAGGTCGGGAGCCAGAGCGATACCGTGAACGCCTTGGGTGTCGGGGATATCGCCTTCTACGGTGTAGGTGTCGGCGTTCATCACAACCACGTGGGAGCCGTGAGAAATGTAGACGCGGCGCGCAGCGGCGTCGACGGTGAGATAGTCCCAGCCTTCGTCGCCGGGGATAGAGACCGTTTTTACGACGTGATAGCCGGGAGATCCTGGAGCGGGCGCGGCGGCTCGTGACATTAGGCCAGCGCAGAGGATTGTCGCTACGGAGAGGGGGCCGAGGACCGTTAGTGCCGCAAAACTCTTACGCATGGAAATTTCTCTCCTGGAAGAACTCGCCCTGGTTGCAAATGGGGCGCAGTTAGATATACAGGGCGCAACCTAAACCCAAGATAAATGACCGTGGCTTTGAGCGCGAGCTCGGCTTCAGCTTACGCGAGCCGGGCAAGCCCGGCCCGCACACGCCATGGAGAGTTCGGAATTTTTTCGGACACATTAGTTGGTCGCTTTGTGTTGTTGGAACCAACCGGCGACGTACAGCATTTTGGCGATGTGATGGCTGGGCCGGCGGCCGATGCCGTGTGGTTCTTCGGGGACGCGGACCAGCACGGTGTCAATATTGAGAAGCTTGAGGGCCGAATAAAACTGTTCGGCTTCGGAGATGGGGGTGCGATAGTCGGCTTCGCCCGTCATGACTAGAGTAGGCGTTTTAATCTTGGCTACTAGATTGGTGAGCGATCGCTGCATGTACTGGTCGGTGTTTTCCCAGGGATTGCCGGGGAACCAATATTTCGCGGTCCAGGGAATGTCGGTGGTCAAAACGAAGCTGTACCAGTTGATGACCGGATAGAGACACGCCGCGGCACGAAAGCGTTCCGTGTGCTCGATGGTCCAAGCGGTGAGGACGCCGCCGCCGCTTCCGCCGGTGACGAAAAGATTGTTCGTGTCGATGTAGCCTTTGGCAACCACGGCGTCGACACCACTGTTGAGGTCGGCGAAATCGTCGCCGGGATAGGCGTGGTGGATGAGGTTGGCGAATTCTTCGCCGTAGCTGGTGCTGCCGCGCGGATTGGTATAGAGAACCACATAACCCATCGAAGCCCAGATTTGTTTTTCAAAATCGAAGCGGTCGCCGTAGTCGCCAAAGGGGCCGCCGTGAATTTCCAGGATGAGCGGATATTTTTTGGTGGCGTCAAAGTCGGGCGGTTCGACGATCCAGCCCTGGATTTTGCGCCGGTCTTTTGCGGATTCATACGTGATTTCCTCGACGTGGCCCGGTTTTTTCTGCTCGAGCAATTCTTGATTGAGAGACGTGAGCACTTTCATGGCGCCCATGTTGCTGATGGCCACGTCGCCGGGGATGTCGGTGCGGCCATAGGTGAAGGCGATGGGGCCGGCATGGGCTACGGAGAAAGAGCCTCCGCCGTACGCGCTGGTTGAGGCTGAGAGGTGATCGGCGATTTTCTTGGAAGTCCCGTCGGGAGACAGGAAGCCTATTTTGGTGTCGCCTTGCTCGTTGTATTGAAAGTAAACGCCGCTGTTGTCAGGCGCCCATACGGGACTTTGGATGTCGCGATCGAGTTTGTCGGAGATGGAGTGGGAAGCTGTGCCGTCGCGCTTCATTACGTAAAGCTTGGTGGTTTGATGGCCCTGATAGCGGTCGTCGAAGCCGGTGTAGGCAATCCATTTTCCGTCGGGAGAAACAGCGGGAGAATTGTCGGGGCCTTTGCGATTGGTGAGGGCGCGAAGCGAGCCGTCGGCCACGCTGAACTCGTAGATTTCTGTGTCGAAGACCTCGTGGTCGGATTCCGGGTGGCGATTGGCGGAGACCAGCAGAAACTTTCCGTCGGGAGTCCAGACCGCGCGGTTGGGTCCGAATTCGTTGCCGCCATTCGGGAAATTGCCGTTGGTGACTTGGCGCGCGGCGCCGCCTTCGGCGGAAACCACAAAAATCTGCATGAAGCCTGGCTTCAGATAGCCTGCGCCGTTGAAGCGATACACGAGACGATCGTAAGCCGCCGCAGGTTCGGCCCACTTGGCCCCCGCGGGGGGCGTTGGCAGATCGGCGAGGTGAGGACCTGTGCCGAGAACGAGCGACGAGAAGGAGAGCATCTTTCCGTCCGGAGACCATTCGATGGCATCGGGAGATTGATCGAGATTGGTAATGCGGGCGGTTTGTCCGGAGTCCATCCAGCGTACATAGATTTGTTGCTTGCCATCGCTGTCGGATAGGTAGGCGAGGCGAGCGCCGTCGGGCGACCATCGCGGGGATGCGTCGTTGTGGTTGCCGGTGGTGAGCGGGCGGTGGTCGGTGCCGTCGGAATTCACGATCCAGAGATTCGAATAGCGGCGGTCGGTCATGGGATCAGCAAGGCGTCGCACATAGACGATCCTTTTGCCGTCGGGCGAGATTTGAGGATCGCTGGGGAGCTGGATTTGAAATTCGTCCATCCCGGTAAGTTTGTGTGACGATTCTTGCGCTTCTAGAACGCTCGGGTGAATGATGAAAAGACTTGCGCTAGCGGCCAATGCCGAGACATATAGCTTGAATCTCATGCGTGGGGACCTCCCTGCTGCGGGGAGTAAACAATGAGAGGGAAGTTGTGTCAAGCCGCCAACAACCGAGCCTCCCGCTTTTGAGCATGACGGGTCGCTCGACTTGGGTGCGGGCAATCAGGGCCCGGATTGGAAAAAGATCCCCTTTGAACGCAGCCAGCCGGGCGGGAAATATCACGTTTTCATGCAAGGCGCGAGTCACAGGTCCTTCATTACTCAAAAAACGTCGCCGGGACACGCCGCCGAGGGCGACGCTATCCGGGGCTATACAGATTGCGCATCGCTGGCATTTTAGAATGCCTCTTGGAAGGCCGATCCTGCCGCAAAGATCTATCTGCAATCCGACGCTCTCCCGGAATTCCGTCACAGGCTCGTAAAACTCTCTCGCCGCTGACCGGTCGGGCTGACCGGTAGGGTTCCTCAGCTTTTCCACACGCTGCTCGGGGGAGTCCTTCCGTACCATTGACGGTATTACCACCCAGTACGGAAACTAAGTGTCGTATGGCTCGCTATTCTGCTTTCCTTGGGCGCAAGGTTGAAGTGCAATACCGCGCCGGAGACATCCTTTTGCCTGCGTCCGGCACGTTCGTTGCGGATTCGGGTCGCTCCATCTTTCTCGAGCAGAAGTTCGAGCAGCGTGGCTCGCAGAAGCATTTCCGGTGGGAGATTCCCTACCAATACATCATTCGACTTGAAGAGAAAAAGGAGCCGTCCCCGGAGCCTTCTGCGAGTAGCTCTAGCTCTCCAGCTCCCGCAGCCGCTCCTAGCGCTGAGACCTCGGCTTCCAACGCTGATCCTCCGGTGCGCAACTCCGCCAGCAGCTTAAGCTCCGGCGGCGCTGCCCCCGCGATCCTTCCACTTCAGAATCGTCCCAAGACCGCCTGACGTTAGGGGTGCGCCGAACCCTCGGCAACACTCTTTCGCGGCGATTCGGTTACAATCAACCCGCTGTCCACCCCTAATATTTTGGCCGCGATGGACCGCCTTCAGGCAGCGTCGCGCGCAGGAGGCTTTTCGTGACCAGCGATACCCGTCCCCAGACCAACATTGGACCCGCAGTCAAAATCGGCCCAGGCGTGAATCCCAGCCCAACGCGAATCATTGGTCCCGGCTCAAAAGTTGGATTGATTGGGCTAGGCCTGATGGGCCGGCCGATGGGTTTGAATCTCTTGAAAGCGGGGTATTCCTTGACGGTCTGGAACCGGACCGCCTCGCGCGCCGAATCGCTTGTGGCCGCCGGCGCCAAGCTCGCCAAGTCACCCGAGGAGGTCGCTGGGGCCTCAGACGCGCTCATAACCATCGTGAGCGATCCGCCGGCCCTCGAGGGGGTCCTTTGGGGCGACTCCGGCTCCCGCCAAGGCGCCGGTGCCCTGGGATCTTTACGGCCAGGTAGCATTTACATGGATTCGAGCACTGTTTCACCTGCCTTGGCGCGCAAGATTGCGGCGGCTTCGACGGAGCGCCAGGTCGGGTTTTTGGACGCTCCGGTGACCGGTGGCACTTGGGGCGCTGAAAAAGGGGAACTGGTTTTCATGGTAGGCGGCGACGCCGAAGTTCTCAAGGATGCCGAACCGATCCTTAGTGTGATGGGAAAGCGGTGGTTTCATCTGGGCCCAAACGGCGCAGGGCAGACCATCAAGCTGGCGATGAACCTTATCCTGGCGCTGCAGGTGGATGCCTTGGCAGAAGCCCTGGCTTTAGTCACTGCCGCGGGGTTCGAGGGCGAGAAGCTCGTCGAGGTTTTGCAATCCAGTATGGCTCGGGCTGCCGTTTTGGACGTCAAGGCACCGCTGCTCCTCAAGGGCGAATACCCACCCAGCTTCCCCCTGCGCCTGATGCACAAGGATATGGGCTTGGCGCTGGAGCTTGCCAAGGAGGCTGGTGTGGCCCTGCCCGCTGCGGCGGCGGCCTACGGCACCTATTCCGCGGTCAAGGCGGCCGCCAAGCAAGACCTGGACTACGCTGCGGTAATGAAGTTCTGGAAGCCCTGAGCCCCGTGCACTGACTCCGCTTGGGTGTTAGCTGGGGAAGAGGAGGGAAAGCCGCGCTTTGGGACGCATGGCGATCCAGGACGCAACTTCTTCAGCCTATCTCAGATCGAGCGAACGGCTGCACGCTCGTCAAGATCGAGCGAAAGATTCTGATCGAGGAGCACCGCAACATAGCGCGAACAGGTCTTCCTCTCCGCGGAGGCCCAGGCAGATAGCGCAGGCTGGATTGACCGGCAGACCACCTCCAGCCTCTCCACCATCCGGTAGTAACCCCTTACCTCATGTAGCCACGGCGTGCCATTTTTCAGCCGCGGAGAAAGCTCGCAAAGCCCCAGGAGTTTGCCAAAGTCGTTGGCCCCGATGGTTTCGGCGTCGATGCCGGTTGCCGCGTGCAAAGAATCCGAGATGGGCTGGTTGGCGGTCGTCAGCCAGATCATGCGCCACTGGCTGATGGCGAATTGCACCAGCGCCAGCACGGAGAACGCGAGAATGAGGACCGCAGTCATGGCCTTTTCTTGTCAGCATCAGTTTGCCAACACCATCCACAGTTTCCTATAGAACCGCCGTACCACGGGTGCGGTACGCGTCGGGCAGCCAGAAGCGGGTGCCTTTTTTCGAAGGTCGTGCGCTGTCAATCGTTACCCCCAAGCAACTTCCGCGCTGGAAGTTCTCGGAAGGCCTTGACCGCTCGGTGGGCTCACTCTAGGGTAGAGTATAACGGTCGTTGCACGGGCTGCCCCCTCTCATGGACGTCCAACAAAACCAGGCTAACTCGTCTCTCGAAGCCAACAGCGATCAAGCGATCGCGGATAACCTGCGTCAAATTGAGAAGAGGGATTGGTGGGTCTGGGGAAATTCGATTTTTGTCATGCTGCTCCTTACAGGAGCGCTCATTTCCTTCACCCTGCCCTCTCTTTCGCATGGAGCGGAGCCCCTTTTCAAGATCAAGGTTACGGAAGCCATTTTTGGTCTGGTGGTCCTCGTTGTTCTATTCAATGTCTACACCATCTACCAGCAAGTGCTCATCAAACGGCTCAGGCGCCAGCTTGCGGAAAAGCAGCATCACTCCATGATCTTACGCGAGCTCGCTATGATTGACGCCTTGACTGGTCTTTATAACCGGAGGTTTGCCGAGCAAAGGCTCGCGGCGGAAGTGGCGCGCTCGGCTCGCAAGGGGCATCCGTTGACCGTCGTGTTCCTGGATCTCGACGAGTTCAAGCACATCAACGACACCTACGGTCACCCTGCTGGGGATTTGGTGCTGCAGGAATTTGCCGCCGCCCTCAATCGCGCCATCCGCGGAGGCGATCTGGCCGTCCGCATGGGTGGAGACGAGTTTCTCCTGATTCTTCCGGAATGCAATCACGAGCAATTGCAGCTGGTCCTGAAGCGGCTTGGTGCTCTCGAAGTGGCCTGGGAAGGCCGAAAATTTCCTGTAAGGTATTCCGCTGGCTGGAAGGAATATGCGTCGGGGGACCGGGCGGAAACGATGGTCGCCGCCGCCGATCAGGCCCTCTACGCCAGCAAGCGCGCGGCCAAGAATTCTCCCCTGCCGGACCTCGTCCCGGTCTGAGTCCTCGAACGCTGGCCCTCAGAATTCACTAGGTGTGTTCGGGCACCCCACGCACCTGCGCTGTTTATTGGGTTGCTCCCCGGCTTTCCTGATGCGCTGGCGTGGCGGGCCTTTCCGATGATATAGAATGCCTCTGGTCTTCGGGAGTTCCCGCGCAAAGTTGCCAATCCCGGCGCAACGGAACTCGGGCGGTTGCACGGCAGCGAAAGTTTGGTGTATCGGGAGGGTTCAAGAAATGTTGCGGGGGAAAAAATCATTGGTGCGTTCTGGCGCGCTCTCGCTTGTCATGGTGCTGGGCGTAGCTGTCATCCTCGCGCAGGTGAACGACTTGGGCATATTCACGAATGAGGGCAGTGTGGGGCCAACGCCGCCGGGCTCGAAAGCCCGCTATGACGCATCGAAAAGGGAATACCGCATCACCGGAGGGGGCGCGAATATGTGGGGCGCTTCCGATGCGTTTTATTTCGTTTGGAAAAGAGCGTCCGGCGATCTAACGCTTACCGCCGATATCCAGTGGGTCGGTGCGAGCGCCGCGGAGCACCGCAAAGCCGTGCTGATGGTGCGCCAGAGTCTCGAACCCGGATCGCCCTATGCAGACGCGGTTTCTCACGGCAATGGGCTTACTTCCCTGCAGTTCCGTGGCGCGCCGAGCGAACAGACCTATCAGATCGTCGCCGCGGAAGATGGACCGTCGCGGCTGCGCATGGTCAAAAAAGGCAGCCGCTTCACCATGTATTTCGGCAAGCCTGGCGAGGAATGGAAGCCTTCCGGCCCTGTTGAATTTGTAACCCTCGAAGAGCCGTTCTACGTCGGGCTGGGAGTGTGTTCGCATGTTGCGAGCACACTGGAGACCGCCATTTTCTCCAACGTAAAGCTGGAAGAAAGCGCGGCAGCAAAATAGGCCGCTATGCTGACAAGGAGGGACTCATGCCTAGCGTCAGTTCCGTCATGGCCGAGCTGAAAAAGAGGGGAACTGAGAAAACGCGCAAAATCTACGCGCGGCATGGCATGGCCACGGACAATATGTTCGGGGTGAGCGTCGCTGACCTCAAGGTTATCGCCAAAACGATTAAAGGACAGCAGGTTCTGGCTTATGAACTCTACGCCACGGGCAACATGGATGCGATGTACCTCGCCGGAATGGTGGCGGACGGCTCTCAAATGCTCCCAAAACAATTGCATGAGTGGGTCGAGGGCGCGAAAAATCTGCAGATGATTGGCGAATATACCGTGCCCTGGGTGACGGTGGAGAATCCTCACGCGCGCGACCTGGCCATGCAGTGGATCAAATCAAAGAAAGAACACGTGGCGTCCTCGGGTTGGTCGACGTACTCCGGACTGGTTGCTACGAAACCGGACGACGCGTTGGATCTCCGGGAAATCTCGAGCCTACTCGGCGCGGCAGTCAAAGGAATCAAGAGCGCGAAAAATCGCGTCCGCTACACCATGAACGGTTTTGTCATCTCCGTGGGGAGTTACGTCAAGCCGTTAGCGAAACAAGCCAAAGCCGCGGCTCGTCAAATCGGCGTCGTTTCCGTGGATCTGGGCGATACCGCGTGCCATGTGCCGCTGGCCACTGCGTACATCGAAAAAATCGAGGCAGCCGGCCGGGTCGGCCAGAAACGAAAAACAATCCGCTGCTAGGCCGGGAACACCTTAGCCGGCAACCGCAAGGCAGACGAACGTTTGCGGTTTCGCTGGCGCAGAGCAACTCAATTTCCCGGATGGTATTCCCTCTCCGTGTGGCCCTTCAGTTGCGCTGGATAAAAGTACACTTCCCGCAAATCACCCGTGCTGTATGGCCCGGCTTCATCGTTGAAATGCGGAGACCCTGGATGGCCGCTCTCGCCCCCGGCCGTCACGGCTCGGGCTTGCACTTTCTCTCCAAATTCGACCACTGCAACAAAGCTGTTTCCGCTGGTGCCATACCACTTTTTCGTTCCCGGGTAGGGGCGCGCTCCGAAAGACGCCAACGAGCCCCACACCGACGATGTGAAACCCACCGGAAGGCTGGGCCCCGCGTCACTGAATGGCTGTACGATATCGCCAGTCAGCCGCTGGAATCGATTGATGTCCCCCCATGGCGTCTTCCAGCTTCCGAAATCCGCTGCGAGTCTACGGGATGCCTCCGACAGAGATTCGAGCAGCAGCTGCGCCGGCGCTTTTGTGCAAATGTAATCGCTCATATACACGCCCGCTTTTTTTGCGTCGGCGCCCACGCGCTTCTGAATGTCCTCGCCCCAGAACACCGCCAATGACGTCGGCACGGACGTCGTTCCCCACCGCAAATCCCATCTGCGCAACGCCCCAACCTGCTCGGCCAACTTCGCTTTCAGCGGATGGTCCGCGGCCGCATCGTCCCAGGCCTTCCCGAGGCACGGGATGGGCTTCTCGAACCAAGTTAAATAACTGTCGTAGGCGGCCGCGATCAGCGAACTGATGGTGAAATCTTTTTTGTCTTCGAGGACGCGGATCGCGTGCAAGCCCCGTGCCGTTTCTCCGCCCGTCTCCACATAGACAGGAAAGTCCTCTTTCTTTGGGCTGCTCGGTCCCGCTGCCGACCACGGCCAATTGTTGGCGTTGTAGAGCCATCCGCTTTTCGGATTCAGCAGGTGCGGCGTCTCGTCGACGGAAAGAAGCCCCTTCCATTCTGTCGCCGGATTGCTTCCGTCGACTGGCTTCGTCCAATCAAAGCTGGTGTCGCGCCGCGGGATGAAATTGCCATGAAAATACGCGATGTCTCCGTCGGCATCCGCAAAAATCGTGTTGTTCGACGAGTTCGTGTGCAGCTCCATGGTCTGCCGGAACGATTTATAATCCTTCGCCTTCGTGCGCTTGTACGACTGCGTCAGCGCCTTGACCGGCTCTTCGATCAATCGAACACTCACCCACTTCCCTTCCGTCTCGCGCACGATCGGGCCGTGATTCGTGCGATACACCGTGAATTTCTTTTCCGCCATCCCCTCCGCGGTTTTATACGGCACGGTAATCTCTTTCGCCTCGACGGGCCGTTCTTCATTCCCGTATTTGTAAACGTAGCGGTCGCCCTTCTTTCCGACCGTCTCGAGGTATTCCGTGAGGGCATTGACCCCGCTTGACGTGTGCATCCATCCGGCGTGCTCGTTGAATCCCTGGTACACGAAAAACTGGCCCCACGTCACGGCGCCGTACACATCGAGCCCTTCCCCGCTCACCATATGTAGTTCTGAGCGGAAGAAAAAGGACGTATGCGGATTGATCAGCAGAAGTGAGTGATGATTTACCGTGTTCGAAGGCGCGATGGCCATCCCGTTCGAACCGCTCGGTTCTTCGATCTCGTCGTCGTCCGCCGAAGGCGCCGCGCTCACGGGCACTTTTCCGTAAAACGCTTCAAGCTGTGTCAGGCTCACGCGCTCGATGTCTCCGCCAATACTGCCTTCGGTAAAGCTCAGTGCCATCCACGGCTCAAAGCGCTTGATCACTCTCGGCTTCACTTCGGGATGTTTCGAAAGGTAGTAGTTCAAGCCATCGGCAAAAGCGTTCATCAGCTTCTTCAACCAGTCCGGGCTAGCGGCATATTCCTTCCGGAGCGCCTCTGGGTCGATAAAAAGCTTCATCCGCAGGTCCTGATAAATCTTCCCCTGGCCCTCCGCTTCCGCCAATCGCCCCATCCCGTTGATGTAGTTCGTCTCCACGCGATTGAAGTCATCTTCCGCCTGCGCGTAAATCATGCCGAATACCGCGTCGGCGTCGGTCTTGCCGTAAACGTGCGCGATGCCCCAATCGTCCCGTGTGATGGTGACGCTCGCCGCCTCGCGCTCCCAGCGGGCCGCTTCCGCATTTTTTGCCGTCCCGGGAGCCGCTTTCTCGGATACCGCGGGCTCGCAAGCGAGCAAGCACGCCGCCGTAGCAAGAATGAAAACCAAAACAGGTTTCTTCATGGACGCCCCTGGGTGAAGGATAGAGGATGTTCGAGGCGGCGATGCGTGAGTCCTGCAGCGTCCTGCGCGAACGCGCCAGACTAGCATACTCCGCCGCAGCTGGCACGAAGCGCCGACACTATTCCGGCACGCGCATATCGTGTAGATTTCTTCCCATCATGCGCGGAACTACACTCATGGCGCTAATTCTCCTCGCGCCATCCTCTGCAATTTCTTTCCCGGTCCCAGCGAGAAAACCAATCCCACCGACGAAAACAAGGTCCGCCGCGCCGCCCCGCGAGGCCGCGGCGGACGTCGGCGCGATCGGCGGCATCATCGCCAAGTACGCGAAGTCGGTTGAGGATGCCGACACCACCTTGGCATCCGAGATTTGGTGGGACTCGCCGGAAGTTTCCTTCATCCATCCGCTCGGCCACGAACACGGTTTCGAGCAAATCAAGCGAAACGTCTACAAGCGCCTGATGGGAGAAACTTTTTCCGAACGACAGCTGACGCCGCGCGACATCACCATTCATGTTTACGGAGACGCCGCCTGGGCCGAGTTTTACTGGGATTTCACCGCCAAATTCAGAAAAGACGGCCGGTCCATCACCACGCACGGCCGCGAAACCCAAATCTACCGCAAAATGCAGGGCCGCTGGCGCATCATCCACGTCCACTACTCCGGTATGCCCAGCACGCCACCCGGCCAAGGCTTGTGAAGGCAATAAATCGCTTCTCCGGCAATATCGTCTCGAGGTCTTACGTGCGATGCCGGAAAGTTTTTTGCACAGCCTTCCACGGTTTTCCACAGACAAACAGCGTCATTCCTATTGACACCTCAAATGGGAAGTCTTAGTCTGGCGCCAGATTGAATCGGGAAGCGTCAAAAACTTTTCGGCTCAATTAAACGAGGGCGCAACAGCCTAACCGCCGTTGCGCCCTCAGTTTTTTTTCGGGCCGCTCGTAGGGGAGAGCGCCAAGGACTTCCGCTGCCAGCGCGGGCCCTGCTCTTCACGGCCTGGCATTCGGCGAGAAAAACCCGATGGGCAGGTCGCGCGCCGTGCGCAAACCCGCGGGGGCATCCAGAATCACCGGAATCGAGTTCACCACCACCGATGCGGTCGCAACGTCGCCGTGAGTGCCTCCGGGAATCACCAAACTGATGTTCGGATGGCCTTTCAATGCCAGCGTGTCGGCGGGTTCTTTCGCGCCGACGTACATTTGCAGCTCGAGGTACACCAGCTCTTTCCCGGCGCCCACGCCGCGCGCGATTTGGTGTACGCCCGCTGCTTGTCCTGCTTCGACGGTCAAATATTCCGTTGGCACGCGCTCCGTGGCGATCTTTGGCTCGATGGTTTCCGTAATTTCATCCACCGGCAGGTTTAAGCTGTCCGCGATCATGGCCACGGACTCCGGCAGGCCGACGTGTTTGATCACGCCTGCGTTCACCTGGGAGCGAAATTCCTCCGGGGTCATGCCCGCACCGATTTTTTTCTGCAACGGCAGACGCCGCTTGGACGCATCCACCACGCGAAGGGCCTTGGCGTGTTCGATGCGTTGCGAAACCGCTGCCAGCGTGATGAGCAGCTTGTCCATCACGAAGCCCGGATTCACGCCGGTGCCCACCAGGGCGACTCCCCAATCTTTTGCCGCTTTGTCCAGGTTTGCCGCCAGCTCCGGATAGGTGCGCAACGGATAGGAGAGCTCCTCGCACGTAGAAACGATGCATGACTCCGCTTCCAGGCATGCCAGCAACTGGTCCATTACCTTCGGCAACGAAGAGGAGGTCGAGTGGATCACCACGTCAGCAGCCTGTTCCAGCACTTCTTTGGCGTCCGCGGAAATTTTTACGCCCCAGGGCGCATCTGTTGCGCCGGTTACTTCGCCGAGGTCGCGGCCCACTTTTGCGGGGTCCGTATCGATGGCGCCGATAATTTCAATGGCTTGCTTTTCCCGCATCAGCCGCGCGATGGACGCGCCGATCGGCCCAATGCCGTATTGAATGACACGAATCTTCTTCTTCACGATTTCCCCCGTCCATTTTCAGCGCGCGGTGCACACCGCGCATTTTTGCTGGAAAAGAAACCTCTACCATAATGGAATTCACGCAGGCATTCAACGGCCAATGCGACGCGTGCGGCATGCTGGGCGGCGACCTGCGCGACGCGCGCGTTTGGCATGCCCGCGCTCGCCAAAGTCACGACGGCCGCCGGATTGTTGCCGATATATGGCGCGCGGCTCATAATGGTGCCCCGTCCACGCTACGCCCTTGGAGGAGCATGTCATGCCCGCAAAGAAACTGTCCGACGCCGAAATTCAAGCCCTGCTTACCAAATTGCCGGGTTGGAAAATCGTCGGCGGCAAACTGCATCAGGAATACAAATGCAAGGACTTCGTCGCGGCCTTCGGCAACATGACGCGCGTGGCGCTCGTTGCGGAAGCCATGAACCACCATCCGGAGTGGTGCAACGTCTGGAACAAAGTGGTGATTGATCTCACCACACACAGCGTCAAAGGCATCAGCGATTACGATTTCGTGCTTGCTGAGAAAATCGACGATATTTTTGTTCCCGTCCGCGCGACTCTTCCGGGCACCTGAAAATGAGCTACGGGAGGCTCCGGCCTAGTCGGCCTTGGCGGGCAGTGGCACTTCCGTGCCGCCCGGACGAAGGTCTATTGACTCTTCCCGCGGCTGCGCCAGAATAGCTCTACCCCTTCCTGGCAGTTTGCGGTCTGGACATTTCGATTCTAGAAGACGGCCCTCTCCAGTCTCGCCAAACGTTGTCTCGCGATGAGCAGTCGCATGGCGTACCCCCCGGGATTGCGTGGTGCTGTCTTTGTTTTCCACGCACGACGCGCGCCATCCGCCAAGAGGAGTGCCGAGCAATGACAGGAAAGAAATCTCGCGTGTTGTTGGCGGAGAGTGTTCCAGGCGAAGCGGCAAATGGCCTGTGCGCGCTTTATGCGCGGCCGGACAGCACACTGGAATTGCGTAGTGTCGCGACGCTGCCGACGCTGGTGGCGACGATAGAACGGGCTCGAACGGAAGCCATATTTCTCGAGCTTTCTCTGGGGAACCCCGATCCACTGGAGCTCGTCGTTTTTGCCGATCGGGCTGCCGCAGTTCGGATTCCACAGCATCCGCTCCCGGCCTGAAACACCGAGGCTTTACGGCCCGAAGGGTAAATTTATGAGGAAAGCATCGAAATCCAGGGAAAGATTGATTCGAAGGGAAAGCGTTCTAGGAACAGAAAACCACGCCCAGCAGATGCCACCGCCTTTCGATCATTTCCGAAAACCCGCGGCGGGGGTCGCATGAAATCCGTACTACTCGACGAGATGCGGCGGCCGGAAAGTACCATGGCCGTGCGCTTGCTCATTCTTGAAAACGAGGCCCGGGACGCCGAGCTAACGCTGCTGGAACTGAGAGCCGCGGGCTTCGACGTGGAATGCACGTTGGCCCAAGACCGGGAACCATTCCTGGCCGCCCTCCAGAACGGCAAGTTTGACGCCATCCTCGCCGACTATCGTTTGCCGCGTTGGACCGGGCTCGACGCGTTGAAGGAACTACGCGCCAGCGGGAAGGATATTCCGTTCCTGCTGGTGACGGGCGCGCTCGGAGAGGAAGCCGCGTTCGAATGTATGGAGCAGGGTGCCAACGGCTACATTCTGAAGGAACATTTGAAGCGTCTTCCGTCGGCCTTGAAGCGGGCCCTGCACGAGAAGCGCCTGCGGGACGAAAACAGCCGCGCTCACCAGGCGCTGGCGGAGAGCGAATCCCGCGCCCGCGAACAATTCGCCGAGCTCGAACAGATCTACCGGACCGCCCCAATTGGTCTGGCGGTCTACGGACCAGACCTGCGCTACCTGCGGGTGAACGAGCACCTCGCGCGCATCAACGGACTCCCCGCCGAGCGGCACGTCGGTTTGATGACGCGCGATGTTAACCCCGATGTCGCGCGCGCTGTTGAGCCCTACTTGAGACGAGTATTCTCCCGCGGCGAATCGATTCTAAATGTCGAAATACAGGGCACGACATTGGCGCAATCCGGAGCACTACGCACCTGGCTGGCCAGCTTTCACCCGCTTCGCGGCGCTACCGGCATGATCTTCGCCATCAGCGTTGTAGTCCTGGAAATCACAGAACGAAAAAGTGCGGAAGCGGCCCTCTCGCTCTCCGAAGACCGCAATCGTCAGCTGGTTGATAACTCCAGCTACGGCATTTTTCGCATTTCTACTGGTGGCACGTTCCTCGATCCCAACCCCGCCCTTCTTCGTATTCTCGGGTGTGAGTCGGTCGAGAACTTGAGTCCTCCCGCCCAGGTGCAGGACATATTCCGCTATCCGGCGCATTACTCGGAGTGCCTGGCCGCCTGCCGAAAGGAAGGCCAAGTTCATAGCGCAGAGACGGAGTGGCGCAGGCGCGATGGGGGCATGGTCATTGTGCGTCTCCATCTGCGTGGGCTTTCCGTCGCGGAGTCGACGGCCTCGGTCGAAGTCATTGCCGAGGACGTCACCGAGGTTCGCGCCATGGAGCGCCAGTTGCATCAGTCGCAAAAGTTCGAGGCCATTGGCCAGCTTGCCGGCGGCATCGCTCACGACTTCAACAACGTCGTGGGCGCGATTCTGGGCTGGGCCGAGCTGGGTTTCGAACAAAGCCGCAGCTATCCTCAAATTTCCGAACGGTTCACGCGCATCCGGGAGCAGGCCGAGCGGGCCGCCACACTGACTCGTGAACTGCTGGCCTTTGCCCGGCGCCAGATTCTGCAGCCACGAAACGTGGACCTGAATGCAATCACCAGCAACCTCGCGAGTTTTCTGGACAAAGTGATTCGCAAAGACATCGAACTCAAAGTGCTCAATCGACCGCTCGATGCCCTCAAGGCGGATCCAACCCAGATCGAGCAAGTGCTGATGAATCTCTGCCTGCACGCGCGCGACGCTATGCCTCAGGGAGGCCGGCTGCTGATTGAAACAGAGATGGCGGATATCGACGATTCCTACTGCCGATTCTACCCGCACATCACGCCGGGCCGCTACGCCGTTCTGTCCGTCTCGGACACTGGCGTGGGGATGGACGCAGAAATGCGCGAGCACGTTTTCGAGCCTTTTTTCTCGATGAAGGACAACGGGAAAAGCAGCGGCATGGGACTGGCCACGGCGTACGGAATCGTCAAGCAGCATGGCGGCTTCCTCCATGTAACTAGCGAGGTGGGACAGGGCACTCTCTTCCGAGCGTACCTCCCGGCAGCATGGGGTGAGCCTCCAGAAGGTTCCGCAGACCGTAAGCCGGCGTCTCCGCTCGTGGATCTTCGCGGTACCGAGACCCTGCTGCTTGCCGATGATCACGACTCCATCCGCGAAATGGCCAGGCAGACGCTCGTCAACCTCGGTTACCGTGTTCTTTCTGCGGTCGATGGAGAAGAGGCTTTGCGGCTTTGCCTAAACGAGACACCGGCGCTAGCCATCCTGGACCTGATCATGCCGAAATTGGGTGGCCTGGAGACGGCTGCAAGGCTCGTAGAACGGTTTGAAAAGCTGCCGGTGTTGTTCACCAGCGGCTACTCGAAGGAATCCAGAGGCCTGGAGACAGCCGCGGGTTATCTTCAAAAACCTTATAGTCCCGCGACCCTCGGCCGCATGGTCCGCGAGATCCTGGATCAGGTGAAAACCACATCCCCGGCAAGCTGAACTCCGTCGACCGGGGTCTTTCGAGGATCGGGATGCTTTTGCCGTTGACACGCGCGCGTCGCAGTGCTACAAAACCCCCCAAGGCAAGCCCTTTGGTGGTGAGTCTCTTACCGCAATTCATCAGCGAGTGAGGCCGCAGACCTGCCTGGCAGGGCAGGACTGCATGGCCGCCGAAGGAATTGTCCTGTAACACCCCACCCCACCCCGGGAGGTGAGAACCCTGCGGTTTTCACCTCCTTTTTATTTTTTGATGACGATTGGCAGCGCCTCCGCCCGCATCGCACTCGATACCTACGCATGAACAGCGAATTCTCCAGCGGAATGGCGTTCTAATTACGACTGTTCGCATTGACCCGCAAGAGCATCCCTGTTCCACCCGCAATCTTGAAATTGCCGCTGTCAGAAGCTAAGACGATCAAGCCGATGGGGTCGCTCCGGCCGGCGTGCGCGATGCTAATCTTTTCGAGTCCGTAGACCCCGCAAGCGTCGGAGGAGAATACCCACAGCGCCTGGGGACTGTCATTGCCGTCGATGGCTCCTCGACAGTTTGCACCCCGATTGGCTCTCACTTGGCCTAAGACACCCCCATTGACTTGCTTTCCAACGATTTGATTGGGGTTCTCGCCGGTCGTGACGGGTCCGCCCTCGCCATAAACAACGTCGCCGCCCACTTGCACGGTCGTCAACCAGCGGTATACGTCGCTCTCACCGGGGCCGATCGGAGGTATTTGAGCTTCCACTATTTGCATGAAACCCGCGATGGCCCGCAGATTTGTGGTGATGAAGGTGGTCTGATGCGGAGAGACTAATTTGTCGAACTGAAGGGAGATGCTAGCTGGCGCGCCAGTGCCCGCCGGGATCCGTTCGACGATGTGACCGATAACCTTAGTACCCGCCCGGATCCTGACGCCCCGGGACAACCAAACGTCCTGCATAATCCTGCCCGTAATCACTTGGCCCGTCCGGGATTTGGCGGACGAAATGGTTTGGTTCAAGCGAACAGGCAATATGGTTCCGGACGGAATGGCAGGGCCTCCCTTAGAGGCGCCTTCCGCATCCATCGCCTCGGCGTCGACAAGCACGGACGGCTCGACAAACGGCGAACCAGAGTCGTGCTGTGGATGGCGTTGTCGAGAATCAGCAGGCTGGGTCAGGAAGGATCCACACACCAGCATCGCCAGAAACCGGGATACTGTCTCGGCAAAAACGTGAGTGCGGAACTGTTTCCTCATATTCACAGTGTACTTCAGCGCCGTTCGCCACGTGGTCTAATATCCCGCGCCTTATGGTTTTCTCTCCCGGAATTTGCGGTCACTTGGCTGTATCGTCTGGTAGTCGGAGAAGTCCAATGAGCGCACCGGCCCCTCGCCGATGGAAACATGGGAATCATCCGCTCCGAAGCCCGCTAGGGGCCCTTGCCCCGCCGGCAAATCATCTGCTTCGCAATGAGGATGCACTTATACGGCTTCCGGTTTACCAGACCTGGCGATGCGCGACGCGACGCCGAAACGCACTCGTCTTAGTCGCCCTCGTGCACCAGCGTGCTCGATAGCTTGCCGATGATGCTTTGAGTTTTGGCCGCGGCGCGGTTGGACCCATTCGGCGTGAGCTTGCGGATGAGAAATTCCTGAAGGAGATTGGCGCCGGCCGATGCGCCAATCCCGATCAGCGCATTTTCGAAGGTTAATTCCGCGCCATCGCGATTTTTCGCCGGATAGTAGAGATTGGAGATACCGCCAGCGGCCAGGCTTCCGAGGATACTCGAATAATTTGCCTGCCAGTGTCCGTTGTCGCCTTTGCAAATTACGGCGTTGGCTAGCGCATAGAGAATCCGCGAGCGCTTGCTGCCGGTGCCCTTGTAGAAATAACGGGGATCCTGTTTGAGGAGCGATGGCAGTACCGCGCTGCCAACGAACGTACCTGCAACAAAGTCGGCATAGGAGGCGCCGTAGCGCTTTGCGAAACCTTGAGCGCCTTGCCCATATCCGCTGAAATCGTTTTGCGCCTGCTGCACTCCCGCAATGACGCCGGTTATTGCGAAGTTGACGGGATCCACGGTCGTCTTCCAGGCCAGCTCGAACTTTTGCTTGGTGCTGAGAGGAGCCGCATTGGGGAGATAGGTGACATAGAAATTTGGAATGACGCCGAGCACGCGCTGCTTCTCTTCTTCCTTGATCTCGTCTTCCGCCACTTCGATGCGTGTGGGCGCGACACGCACCTCCGTGACGGCGGTAGCAATAGCCAAGGTGGTCTGCGGGACGGTGTAGATCTCCCCCGAGCGCAGGGTTCCCGCGAAGGTTTGCGTGGCAAAGCCCGGGGCCGTAATGGTGAGACGGAAGGATCCCGCAGGGATGTTGACAAAGGAGAATTGCCCATCGTCAGCGGATAACACTTCTCGGTTTGGAGACAGATCTTTACTGGTAATGCTCACGCGGGCTCCCACGATGAAGGCTCCCGTGGCGTCCACAACGGTCCCGGAAATGCTCCCGGAGGACTGCGGCTCGGGCAGCGACTCGCGCGCTGAGGCTGCCGGCGCGGCCCGTTGGTCGCTTGTCGCTGAAGCGGCGACCGGAGGCTCTTGCGACTGGGCCAGAGTTCGCAAGCCGCAAAGCAGGATACTAAAGCTCAGCCAAGCTAACTTGGCTTTGTACGTAGGCATAATCACCGCCATCCCGCCCATTATGATGCTCCGCCCGGGGGTTTTGGATTCCCGGTAACCTTGGCGTTTTATGAGTTAACTGTACCGAGTGCCAGTCCTCGCAAAACCGCTTGGCGCTAAATGTTTCTGCTTATCAGGAATTAATGCCATGCGGGCTACCTTAGTTCCTTGTCTTCAAGGCTCGCTCGGTTAAGATGGTTCGGGTCTTGCCGGAATCCGAGATGCCCACGCCGCCGCCGCTTTTGGCTTTAGAAAACGTCACCGTGGTGCGCGGGGCGCCCGCGGAACGGCCGGCGCTTGACGGGGTGTCGCTGCGCATCGAGGTGGGCGAACACGTTTGCATCCTGGGGCCGAACGGCTGCGGCAAATCGACACTGATCAAGACCCTTACCCGGGAGTGCTATCCGGTGGCGCGCGAAGGTTCCTCGATCTCGATTCTCGGGCGCGAACGCTGGAACATTTTCGAGCTGCGCTCCCTGCTGGGGATCGTCTCGCCGGATTTGCTGGCTTCTTGCACCACGGACGCCACCGGTCGCGACGTGGTGCTTTCCGGATTCTTCAGCAGCACGCGGATATTTCCGCACCATCATGCGGACCCCGAGCATCTCGCGCGCGCGGAAGCCACATTGGCGCGGTTGGGGATTGCGCATCTCGCGCATCGCCCCGTTTCGCAGATGTCTTCCGGGGAAGCCAAGCGCACGCTGATCGCGCGGGCGCTGGTGCACGATCCCGAAACACTGCTGTTCGATGAGCCCAGCAATGCGCTGGACATCGCGGCGCAATTCCAGCTTCGCGATACCATGCGGGAGCTGGCGCAGAGCGGGCTTGGCATTTTGCTGGTCACGCACCATGTTTCAGAAATCATTCCGGAGATCGCACGCCTGGTGCTCCTGCGCGAGGGACGGATTATGGCCGACGGCGCTAAACAGGAGATTCTTACCGCCGGGCATCTGTCGTCGCTGTTCGGCGTTCCCGTGCGGCTCGTCGAACAGGACAGCTATTTTCATTTGTATTAGGTGTATTAGGCGCCCAAAGTTTGCGGTGCTGGTTTTTTGCCGCTCTTGCGCGCGAACCACTGCCACAGCCCGCCGACGCCAATCGCTGCAAGGAGAAGCACTACCGGATCGATGGGATGGCGGTAACGCAGCGAGGTGTGCGTCACGTAGTAAAGCAAAGGAAAAACTAAGGGAAAAGCGACAACCGGCCACGCATAGGAGTTTTTCGCTAGAAGAAGAACGAGGATGCCAAGAAATGCGCAGAGCGGCGCCACGGTATTGAACGCAAGTATGAAATAGAGCCATAGAGAATCCGCTTGGCGAAACGCAGCCAGCGGGGACGCGCTTCCCAGCCAAAAGTCCACGAACCGCTGCGCTACGAGCCACAGCTCGATGCGCGGATGAGCGGCAATAAATGCGATGGCTTTTCTTTTTTCTTCTTCCATGAAGGCGGTCTCGCCCATGCGCAGATATCGCAAGATTTCGCGGTCTTGCGTGACGGCGCCGGGGCGAAACCGGCGCTGCTCGTCGTAGTTTTCGTTATTGCCGATGTACAGTTCAAAGGCGAAATTCGAACGCAGCGGAATGAACTTGTGGAATTGAACGTAGTTGCGGATGGTCCAGGGCCCACAGCACAGCAGGGCCATGGCTGCGGCCAGCGCGGGCCGAACGAGCCACGCAAAAGCGCCGTCGCGATTTCCATGGCGATAGGCGGCCCAGGCGAGGAGCGCGGGCAAAAGCGGAGCCACCGCGGGATTGGTGAGCAGCGCCAAGCCCCACAGAAGACCGTACAGCGACCAGTCGCGAGCACGCCGGGATTCCGCGAGCTCCAGCGTAGCCCAAAGGAGAGTTGCCACTAACAGCGCCGACAAGGAGGTGTCCCAAATCCATTCGAACGGAATGATAATGGCGTTCGGGAAGAGTGCCCAGAGCCAAGCTGCGGCGCTGGCGACGCCAAGACCGGCGATGCGCTTGCCCGCGTAAAAAATCGGCACACAGACGCCAGCAGAGTAGAGAATGTTTAGCAGCAGGGCGATGAAAAAAGAACGCAGCGTGTAGATGCCAAACACTTTGAAAATTCCCGCGAGAAGATAGGGATAAACCGGCGCCAGCCAGGCGGTCGGGCCGCTATCCCTTTGAAAGGGCGACGAAAATCCTTTTCCGCTGGCCAGGGAGTAAGCGATATGGCCCGTTTCCGTCTGAAACGGAATGACGCTTAGAACTTGGGAGTTGAACTGCCGCTCCTGATACCACGCGAATGCCGAACGGGTCAGCAGCGCAATCACCACAATCAGTACAAGTGAGGTCGCAGTCCTTCGTAGCCCGTTTTTCATGAACATGGGGTGAGCCGGAGCATGGCACAAAATCGCGCTTGAGACT